>Ga0172379_10000786_pt1 | contig 73978 bp, 73 predicted proteins | sample GrowelOW334metaG_FD_119756 | JGI IMG/M metagenome (GOLD analysis project Ga0172379, IMG submission 119756) | Groundwater microbial communities from an aquifer near a municipal landfill in Southern Ontario, Canada - Groundwater well OW334 metaG | ecosystem: Environmental > Aquatic > Deep...
ACTGCGCGGTTTCGTGAGCAAACTTCCCCGCTTTTGAGGCGAAGAAATCAGCCCGCATCTGCTTGCCATCCTACGCTTTTATGGTCTATTTGTCAAGCCCCTTTTGGGGCGGTTGTTGATAGCCGGCCAATTGACAACAAACCTCAGGTCTGCTATTCTCCACACATCAACCAGCGCTGGATCCAGAGAAGTGGGATCGAGCTTCTATCTTCGGCTACTGATTTGATACCTTAGTCACGCTATCTATCTATCTGCAGTATGCAAAACGGTACCGTAATCAAGAAGAACGAGAAGGGCTTCGGCTTCATCAAGGTCGATGGCGCCCAGGCAGGCGCAAAGGATCTTTTCTTCCACTCTAACGAGCTCCAGAATGTTTCGTTCGACGAGCTTCAGGAGGGGGACAAGGTCTCCTTCACGATCGGCGACAGCCCGAAGGGCCCGAACGCCCTCGGCGTCAGCAAGATCTAAGTAATTAGATCAAGCAAAGAAATCGCCCCGCGCAAGCGGGGCGATTTCTTTTGACTTTTTATAGTTTTACTGTATCTTTCGCGCAGAGCTCATCGGAAGATGGGTACTTTTTGTTCACCACATCTGGGAGGCAACATGGAGATGAAAGACTTCCACTCAGCCGCGAAAGCAATCGAATTGGGTGGGCTTGAGGGCCTCGGAAAGGCGGCAGAGATAGTGGGGCCCAAAGCGGCCTTCGCTCTTGCCGTTGCTCATGTTCGAAGAAATTTCGGGTCGATGGGTATGTGCCCTGCCGATCCCGCCATCGACGAGATGGTGAACCACATGACCCCCGCGTACCAGTTCGCGCTGTTCTGCACGGGAAAGTGGTACTGCTTCGACAACTCCTCTGCCTTCTCCGTGAAGTGGCGCGGGGAGGCCTATCCGACCGTCGAACACGCGTACCAGGCGGCGAAGTTCACCGACCGGCACGGTAACTCTATCGGAGAGGTCGGCGACACCCCCGAACCCATGGCGGACCTCATCCGCAAAGCGACCTCGGTGCACGAGGCGAAAAGGCTTGCGCACTCCTTCCCCTTCAGGATTTCTGTTCGTGAAGACTGGAGTGAGGAACTGAAACTCGAGATCATGGAAAGTCTCCTGCGCGCCAAACACGCGCAGCATGAGTACATTCGAGAGAAGCTCGTTCAAAGCCGGGGGGCGTTGCTCGTCGAGGATTCCGACCAGGACGCATTCTGGGGTCGCGGACCCAACTGGGACGGCAGGAACCACCTCGGCAAGCTCTGGATGAAAATCCGCGATGAGAGCTGAGCGCAGCAACAGGTGCCCCACGAAAGGCTCGCCTTTCGTGGGGCCTTTCTATTTCTTGTGATGCTTCACGCAGCGGCAGCCGTATGGCCGGATGTGTTCGTTGAAATATTCTTCGCCGTAGTCGTAGACGAACTCCTCACCCTCTTTGATGTTTTTGATGGCATCGATAAAAATATGCCCCCGCTCTATCTCGGGTTCGCAGTTCGGGTGGCAGGAGTGATTGATGTAGCGAGCGATGTTCTCACGCGTGGCGCCGTCAATGGTTCTTCGCGAGTTGACCTCGAAGAGATACTTGCTCCGACTGGTGTACTCTTCTTCCTTTGAAAGAGTGCGGCCGAAATACTCGATGATGCGCTCCCCTTTCTTGTACGGGCGCGTCGCAAAAAGACCGAGCCCGGCGCTCGATCTCCCCACCCGCAATCCTGCGGGATGTGTGGATTTTTTCTTACTCATACCGTTATACTGATATACCATGACTCCCGACTTCACACCAAACAAAGGAAAAAACCTCGATACCGTCGTCCAAGGAGTCCGCTATCTCCGCCTCCCCATCAAAACTCGCCTCATCAAACCGGGCGATGACCTCTTCGCGCTACTGCGGGAATACGCCGCGCCACGCCTCCAGTCGGGTGATCTTCTCTTTGTGAGCGAGAAGGTGGTCTGTATTGCTCAAAACCGCATCATCCACCGCGACGCCGTGAAGACTTCGTGGCTTGCGCGCTTTCTCTCAAGCAAGGTGCGCAACCATGTCGGTACGCCCCAGTTCCGCGGCCTCGGACACGGCACGGCGCCTGCGATGCAGCTCCTTATCGAGGAAGCGGGCTACCCGCGCACGCTCTTCGCCGCGTTCGTCTCCGCACTCACGCGCCCCTTGGGCATCAAGGGCGCGTTCTACTACCTGGTCGGCAAACAGGCGAAATCCATCGACTGCCCGATGTCGTGGACGATAGAGGAATTTAAGGATTATGCGAAACGCGCGCCGCTTGCGCCGGACGATGTGGCGCGCAAGATAAAAGACCGCTTCGGCGTCGAGGCGGTCATTATTGACGCAAATTATCGCGGCGCGTTCTCACTCGGAAAATCGACATCCGCCATCTCGGAGAAATTCATTCAGGAACTTCTGCACGACAATCCCGCCGGACAGGACAGCGAAATGACGCCGTTCTTCATCGTCCGCAAAGCGCCGCTCGCCTAAGGTTCCCCGCCGCTGATTGCTTTTCGCGCGCAACCAGAGTACTCTGGTTGCAGCCTGATCTATCCTGACTACGGAGTGGATGGGGTGGTGCTCCGGGCAGAGATGTCCGCTTCGGCAACCGTGGCCGAAGGAAGGGTCCCTTCAGTCCTGTCCACTCCCCTCCGCCGACGCTGGAGGGGCCCTATCGCAATGCCGACTCGTTCGGCATTTTTTTATTTAGGTACGCGGGTGCTTTTTCGTCCACTCGACGAGCGTGCCGGCCTTAAGCTCCATCGGATCGGCTCTGCGCACAAAACGCCAATTCCCTTTCGGCACGAGAAAATAATGTTTCCTCTCGGCAAGCGCGTCGGCGACTTCCCATAAATCCTTTTCGGCGGTAAGCCAAAGCGTGCCGAAGCGGCGCATGTCTAGGGGCTTGCTGTAGCACTCAAGGGTCTTTTCGCGCGTCTCATTCATAAACCATTCGTGGAAGTACGAAAGCGCGAGCTCGCGCGGCGTGCGGTAGACCGGGTCGCGGAAACGCAAAACCGCATGATTTGTCTTGCCGATGGCGCCATAGCGCCCGCCGCGCTTGTAGAGCGCGACGACATGATCCACATCGCCCTTCCCCATCCGCGATGAAAGATTCATGATGAGCGGCGGCTCGCCAGCTATCCAAAGTGCGGCAGCGGCAAGCATCGCACCCTCAATGCAGTGCGCCTTTTGTGCCGCGAGAACGCGGCGCGGCGACATATGGGTGTCGCCTTTCTTCTCGAAGTTAAATGCAAAAGTGTCGAGGAAGTCCTGTATCTTAATTGGCGTGGAGAGGCGCGCGAGCGCATCGTACTCTTTTTTTGAAAGGCCGGATTCCGCGCGCGTGAGACGCTTCATATGCATCAAGAATACACTAAAAACTCGCGGCGCCCTCTTCAGGGCGCCGCGAGTTTTTGTTCGGTAATTGATTCGATTAGCGAAGCGCGAGGATGTCCGCACCATGCTCAACGATGGCAGCAAGACCGGCCTGCGTCTTCGGGATGCGGTTGATGTCCACATGGCCTACGACGCGGATTGTGATGTCTTTACAGATGCCAAGAATTTGAGCGGCGTTCTTCATGCCCTTGTCCGTCGTTCGATAGTCGGCCTGGGTGTCGAGGAGCACATCGATACGCTTCGTGTAGCGCGCATTCATGGTGTCCGCGATGACGCGGTATCCGATACGGCGCTCGACAACATCGAAGCCGCAGGTGCCCGCCGAGGAAACGGTAGAACCGTCGAGCTCGATGATGGTACCGAACGGGAGTTCGCTTGCGAGGTCTCGCGACCGCGCGGCGACAACCTCTGGGTTCGAGTACGCGCCCGAGGCGGTCTCAAACGGAGTGTCGTCAGTCTGGCCAGGAACAGCATTATACGCAGTGAGCGTCACCGCATAGCCCGGTACCGCAAGCGCTTTCTGCGCGTTTGCCGGCATCGGGGCGCCTCCTGATAAAAGCAAAAAGCCCATAAGGGCTCCTAATATTGTCATTGGTTTTAATTACCGAAACAGTCAATAACTGTCTCGTTATTTGCATACTAGCACATTGACAATATCTTGTCAATAGGTGCAATCAGGTCGCGACACCAGCCACTTCCGGGCAAAAAAGACCGTTAAATAGCCAACAATGACCCCAATGAGCGCCCCGCCGAGGATGTCTGACGGGTAATGCACCCCGGCCGCCACCCGACTCACCGTTATGAGTATGCTTGCTACGAAAAAGGTTATACCCCACTTCCGGTGGTAGAGGTAGACGACGGTTGAGAGCGCAAAAAAGAAGGTCGCGTGCCCCGAGGGGAACGATGAACCGCCGTTGGTGAACAGATTGTAGACCTGAGTTGAGAGCGCGTCGTAGTCATAAGGACGCTGGCGGGGATAGAAAAAACGGATGAGTTCGGCGACGCCGAGACGGGCAATGCCGGCAGCCAGACCGGCCACAACGAGCGCTTCGAGTTTCTGCCGCCGCGAATATCCGGAGACGGCCACGAGTACCACGAAAAGCGCCGCCAGAAGGTACGCCAGATACTGAGCGAAAAATACAATAACGCCGTCCTGAAACGGAGACTGCCCCGCAAGACTATTGAGAAGGAGAAGAAGCTGCGTATCGAGAGGCATGTGAGAGATACTATATACTATTCTCTAGCGGCATGCGGTATCTCAATCTCGCGACTCTCATAATTCCGGGCATCGTCGCGCTCCTGCTCGCAGGAGCGCTCATTAGCGCCTACCCCTTTTTCAATCTCGCAGCCGTATGCATCGGCATTGCCACCATATGCGTGGTCGCCTATCGCGATATTCGCGGAGGGTCCTGGTCGCTCGACTACATTGCCTTCCTTGCGATGGGACTTTCGCTCGTCACCCAGGAATACCTCGCGGGCGCGGTCATCGCGCTCATGTATACCGGCGGCGAAGCGCTTGAAACCTACGCGACACACCGCGCCGAAGCATCGCTCGCTGCTCTTCTGGCTCGTATCCCGAAAGTCGCACTGGTGAAAGGCCCCGACGGAGAGACTGCCGAAGTCCCCCTCGCTTCGGTTCCAACCGGCGCGCTTATCGTTGTGCGCGGCGGCGAGCTCGTTCCGCTCGACGGGCTCCTCGCGTCACCGCGCGCGGTGCTGAACCTCGCGAACCTCACGGGCGAACCTCTTCCCGAAACCGTAAGCGCAGGCGCAGTCATCAAAAGCGGCAGCGTAAACGCCGGCGAAGCGTTCGAACTCACGGTTTCCGGTACGCTCGCGACCTCCACTTACGCAAAGATTGTCGATCTCGTGAAAAACGCCGAGCGCGACCAGGCGCCCTTCGTGCGCCTCACGACCGCGGCGAACCTGCCGTTCACACTGCTGACACTCGCACTCTCCGGCGGCGCATATCTTCTCACGGGCGACATCGAGCGCGTACTGGCAGTGCTCGTCATCGCAACCCCCTGCCCGCTCATCATCGCAGCACCGGTCGCGTTCATCGGTGGCCTTTCCCGCGCGGCCAGCCGGAACATCATCGTGAAAACGCCCGCGTCACTCGAATTGGTCGCGGGAGTCTCAACCATCTTTTTTGATAAAACTGGCACGCTCACGCTCGGTGCACCGGAGCTGACCGGCATCGTTCTCAAGGCGGATGTGGACGAGGCCGCCGCACTGTCATTCGCCGCCGCGCTCGAGCTTCATTCAATCCACCCGCTTGCGCGCGCAGTTGTCGCTGTCGCAAAAGAGCGCGGAATCTCTCCGGCTCCAGCCACAGGGGCAAGCGAGATACTCGGTACCGGCATCGCGGGCATCGTTGACGGCACATACCTCACCCTCGAACAAGCGCCGGGGAGCGAGCATAGGGCCGGAGGTATTTCCCTGCTCCTCTCGGGAGACGGGAACCCGCTCGCCGTATTTCATTTCAATGATGTGCTTAAGGACAATGCGAAACAGCTTATCGCCGGACTCACCGAAAAGGGCTTCAAAGTTGCGGTGCTTACCGGGGATCGCAGAGAGCACGCGGAAGCAATGTTCGCCGGTCTTGCGCTTGATGTTTGCGCCGATTGTACGCCGGAGGAGAAATATCGCCTCGTCGACGAAGCGCGGAAACGGGGCGAAAAAGTCGCCATGGTGGGCGACGGCCTCAACGATGCACCCGCGCTTGCAAAAGCAGATGTCGGTATTGTCTTTTCGGGCACCGAAAACAGCGCTTCCATTGAGGCGGCGGATGTCGCCATTCTTGGCCACGATGTGATGCTGATTCACGAGCTTTTCGTACTTTCAAAACGCTCGGTGCACATCGCGGGCCAGAGCGTCTATACCGGCATCGGTCTTTCAACGCTCGGCATGCTTGCGGCCGCGTTCGGATTTATCGCGCCCGTCGGAGGGGCCGTCATTCAAGAAGCTATCGATGTGACGGTCATCGTAAATGCTCTGCGCGCGGCACTCGCGCCGCGCGCATAAGCACGCAGGCAAAAAGAAAACCGGCCGCGCGGAGTGCAGCCGGAGCAAGGAGTTTTTTGGTCAGAGGCCCTGATCGGGGTCGCGCGTTGAGTGTGTCGGTCCCGGGTAGAAGCGGCCGTCGTCCGGGCAGATGAACACGGCGCTTTTCCCTCGCAAACTTTCACGCGCGACCGGCGACTTCTCGAGGTACTGCAGGAGCCCCACATACGCGAGCCCCGACGAAGGACCGACTTGCGGCTGTACCTCGGAGAGGAGTTCGCGCGCCTTGAGAAACGCTTCGTCGCGCCCGACGGTTTCGATGGCGTTCACCGCCTCCTGATACGGAATCGTCACCACAGCATCCATTTGCTTGGCATCGCGCACGCCGGGCACGCGCCTGCCCTCTTTCGGCCTGACGCCGAGCATGATGGTGCCCGGCTGGGCGCGCTTGAAGTAATGCGAGATGCCCGTGATGGTACCGCCCGAACCCATCCCCGCTGCGACGAGGCCGATTTCACCGTTTTCTTCGGCGTCCACGGCATCCAGAAGCTGCGGGCCAGTGCACTCTTCGTGAATGCGCGCATTCCCCGGATGCTTGTACTGGTCCAGGAGATACGCACCCGGACGACCGGCTTCCTCAAGCGCGGCCTCCTCGACGCTTTGCGCTCCCGGTGGGCAGAAAAAACCCGCCCAAGGGATCAGCGCAATAATGCTCTTCTTGGCCTCGGGCGTATCGCTCGCCATGATGACCTTCACACGCGAGATGCCGAACGTGGGGGCGAGAAGCGCGGCTCCGTGCCCCGTATTGCCGCTTGAGGGAACCACGAGCGTCTCGATTCCGTTGTAGAGTCCGTTCTTGTGGTCTTCCGCCATCATGCCGAACGCGGCAACCACCTTGATGTGCGGGAAGCCGCCCATGAAGGCGACTGCGGCGCCGATCTCGATCTTGTGCGAGCAGAGGAACGGATTCAGGCGGGGTGAAAGCCAGCGCATGGCGATGAACCTTTGCCGATGCGGATTCAGGGCATCCACGATGGGATGAAAGGTGATGTCAGCGTGCAACGAGCTTTTCATTGGCGACTCCTCGGTTAGAAACGAAAAAGGCCCTCTCTGTGAAAGGGCTTCCGGATGAAAGCGTACTCCTAAAAGCAGCCCCTGTAAAACAAAGCAGACCGAGGATTCTCGGCCTGCAAAATGGCGCTTGCCGCCGCCCTTACGCGGGGCGGTAGCCCTGCTTCACTTCCGTAATCCGGTTCTGGCCGTCCACGAAGACGGTGGTGGGGTGCGACATTTTTTTCGCATCTTCTTCTTCCACCTGCACATAGGCCAGGATGATGACCATGTCGCCCTTCTTAAAGAGGTGCGCCGGCGGACCGTTGAGGACGATTTCTCCCTTGCCCTTCTCGCCTTTCACGACATAGGTCTTCCACGAAACGCCGGTGGCGAGACTGTTGACCAGAACCGCCTGGCCGGGAAGGATGCCTGCTGCGTCGACGAGCAGCTCATCTATCGTGATGGAGCCGACATAGTTGAGATCGGCGCCGGTCACCGTCGCTCGGTGTATCTTCGCCAAACACATTTCCAATTTCATCATGGAATTCTCCGTAGTGCGTTAGGGTGACCGTTTCGGGATAAAAGGGCCTCTAGGGGAAGAATACGCTCTAAAATAAGTTGGAGCAACTACCCTGTTTTTGAGACGCTATTTGTTTGATGCGAGGTGTACTACGCGAATGATGAGCGGCATGCGGATGTTATTCTAAAGAAGTAAGCCTTATATGAGTTTTTCCTTTTGGGTGAACATCATAGCCCTGCTCTTTTCATTCTTCGTCATCGGAGTGCTCTTCGGCGCGGTCTTCTCGAAGCCGACGCGGGAAAAGCTCGTTCTTCTTTTTCGCATAAAAGCTCTTGAGCGCATTTTGCTCCACAAGCCGGCGCAAAATCCCATCATCAAACCGGGAACAAACCCGTGGACCGCTGAAGCGGTCCTCAATCCGGCGGCACTCGTCCTTCAGAACCGCACGCACCTCATCTACCGCGCCATCGGTATGGACGGCGTCTCTCGGCTCGGCTACGCAAGCAGCCCCGATGGTGTCGTCTTTGACAAGCGATTTCCCTATCCCGTCTACACTGCGCAAAAGCCGCGGAATATCCCCGGCCACGCGCGCAAATACTCATTCGTCCTGTACCCATCGGGCGGCAGCTGGGGCGGCTGCGAAGACCCGCGAATGGTCGACATCGAAGGACGCATCTACATCACCTTTAATATGTTCGACGGCTGGGATTACATCCGCGTCGCTGCAATTTCTATAGCCGAAGATGATTTTCTCTCCGAACAATTTTGGAAATGGGACGGACCGCACATCCTTTCTCCTCCAAACCAAATTCATAAAAACTGGGTGATGTTCCCCGAGAAAATTGGCGGCAAGTATGCAATCCTTCACAGCATCGCTCCAAAAGTAGAAGTCGCTTATGTGGACTCTATCGAGGATATTGGCACCGAGGAGCCTTTCATCAAAAGCTGGGAGGGGCCGCGCCCGAGCGCCCCGGGGCGGGAGGGCGCGTGGGACAGCGTCGTCCGCGGTGCCGGACCGCCGCCTATCAAAACTGACCGCGGATGGCTTCTCTTCTATCACGCGACCCAGGAAGACCAGCGCCACCTCTACAAAGTCGGTGCGATGTTGCTCGACCTCAACGATCCAACGAAGGTGCTGTACCGCTCTGTCGGTCCTGTGCTGGTGCCGAACGAGTCGTACGAAAACCACGGGAAGCCCGGCATCGTGTATGCCTGCGGCGCGGTCGTCCGCCACGGGACGCTTTTCGTCTACTACGGCGGAGCGGACAAAGTCATCTGCGTTGCGACCGCACCCCTCAACTCCTTCATTGATGAACTTGTGAGCGGGGCTCAGCCAGAACTTGAGGCGATGACGCCCGCGCAGGCTGCCTGACCTGTTATTCTAATTGCATACCTATGTTCATCATTAACCGAGAATCCCACAACCCCCTACTCGCGCCGAGGCGCGAGCGGCCGTGGGAAGCTCTTGCGACATTCAATCCGTCCACCGTGCGCACTGAAGAGGGCGTGCGCCTCTTTTATCGCGCACTCGGAAACGCGGACGCGCTCCAAACGCCAACCGCCGGACTCTCCAGTATTGGTATGGCCTTCTCCGAAGATGGTGTTCACTTTCATTCACGAGAGCAGGTCATCGTGCCGCAGGAGCCCTGGGACCGCTTTGGCTGCGAAGACCCGCGCGTGACCTGCTTTGAAGGCCGCTGGTACTGTTTCTACACCGCGCTCGGCGGATTCCCCTTTGGTCCTGACAATATTAAGGTTGCGCTTGCTATCGGCGATGCGCCGAATAATTTTACTGAGCGGCACCTCATCACGCCTTTCAATGCAAAGGCCGCGACACTTTTTCCCGAACGCATCGATGGCGACATTGTGATGGTGCTTACGGCACACACCGACTGGACCAACGAGCACCAACGGCCGACCATTGCGATTGCGCGCGCAAAGCGAATAGAGGATTTCTTCGACACGGCCTATTGGGAACACTGGCACGCCGACCTCGCCAGCCATGCCCTCCCTGAGTTGCGCCGTACCGACGGCGACCATGTCGAGGTCGGAGCATCGCCGCTTCTAACTGAAAAAGGATGGCTTCTTGTGTACGCCTATATCCAGAATTACTACGACGGGGACAAGCGCATCTTCTCGGTCGAAGCGGCTCTTTTTGACCGCGCCAATCCGCAAAAACTTATTTCGCGCACGGAATCCATTCTTATCCCGCAAGAATTTTACGAGGAATACGGCCTGGTGCCGCACATCGTCTTCCCCACCAGCACGACTATCGACCACGACCTGCTCGAAATCTGGTACGGCGCAGCCGATACCGTCTGCGCCAAAGCAACCGTGAAGCTGGACGACCTTTTGCGCGCACTTGACCCCGAACGGCCGGCGCGCACCTTTACGCGCGCGGCGCAGAATCCGATACTCGCGCCGCAGGGCGACGGTTTCGAGAGCCGCAGCGTTTTCAATCCGGCCGCCATCGATATCAACGGATTGGTGTATATCCTCTACCGCGCGATGGATCGAGACAATACTTCGACCATCGGACTCGCCATCTCCAAAGACGGCGTCACCATCGACGAGCGGCTTCCAAAACCCATCTATGTGCCGCGCGCCGAGTTTGAATTGAAACGCGGAAGCGCCACCGGCAACTCCGGCTGCGAAGACCCGCGCATCGTGCGCATCGGAGATATGCTCCACATGACCTACACCGCATACGACGGCATGCATGTGCCGGCTGGAGCCGTCTCCTCCATCAGTGTCGATGATTTCATTGCGCGGCGATTCGACCGATGGAGTACCCCACTTTTGCTCACGCCCGAGGGCCTCGACGACAAAGACCTCACGCTCCTGCCCGAAAAAGTCGGGGAGAAGTATATGCTGTACCACCGCATTAATAATCAAATCTGCGCCGACATTCTTCCCGATATCTCTTCTGGGAAACGCGCGAGCCGCTGCATCGAGATTATGGCCCCGAGGCTCGGGATGTGGGACGGTTCGAAGGTCGGCAGTGCGGCTCCGCCGATTAGGGTCGGCGACAAATGGCTGATGATTTATCACGGTGTTTCGCGCCACGCGACCTACCGCCTTGGCGCCGCCTTGCTCGACTCGGAGGGCACCACGGTCCTTGCACGGACCGCAGACCCCGTCTTTGAGCCGGTCGAGCTCTACGAACGGGAGGGTGATATTCCAAATGTCGTCTTCTCCTGCGGCGCAATCGTGCGCGGCGACACCCTCATTCTCTACTATGGAGCCGCTGACAAGGTCATCGGGGTCGCAACCGCGTCTCTCAAGCATATCGTTGACACTCTTTCATAATGACGAGACTTATTATTTTCGACCTCGATGGCACGCTTGCGGAAAGCAAGCAGCCGCTTACGGACGAAATGGCGACGCTTGTCGCTAAACTTCTCGCTCATACGCGCGTCGCGATTATTTCCGGGGGCGCATTCTCGCAATTCCTCAAACAAGTTGTCGCGCGGCTTCCGGTACATGCAAAACTCGCGAATCTCTACATCCTTCCCACCTCCGGCGCGGCGTTGTATGAATTCCAAAATGATGATTGGAAGAAGATTTACGAAGAACGCCTTTCGGAAAAAGACAAAGATACTATCGAAATGAAGATACGAGAGGTGGCGGCTGAAACCGGCATCATTGATTTTTCAAAACCAGCCTGGGGCGAACGCATCGAATATCGCGGCGGCCAGGTCACGCTGTCTGCGCTCGGCCAGCAAGCGCCGCTTTCTGAGAAAAAAGCGTGGGATTCTGCGCACAAAAAACGAAAACTGCTTCAGGAGCATCTTGCGGAGCGGTTGCCGAAGTTTTCGGTCGGTATCGGCGGTGCAACAAGCATCGACATCACAAAACGCGGCATCGACAAAGCCTACGGTATTCGAAAACTTTGTGAGCGGCTCGGCATTCCGGAATCCAAAGCGCTCTATATCGGCGACGAGCTTGAAGCAGGCGGCAACGACGAAGCGGTATACAAAACGGCGGTTGCAACCTGCATGGTGGAGCATCCTTCTGACACCCTGCGCACCATCAAAACAATACTTAGCGCCGCATAAGACGCACGAGGCGTATCGTTTCAAAAGAGTGACGGCCTCCGAGCGCGTGGAAAACGGGCGAAAGTTTGTCGCCCTGCGCCCCCGCAAGCGCCTCGTGTATCTCGTCGGCGGCGTCGGTCGGGATAAGGTGCGCAAAATCAGCGCGCACAAGCTTCCCAATGGACGCAAGCTCCTCCAGGTGCTTCACGATGGTGGATGGAACGAGCCCGCGGGCTTTCGCCGCCTCTTTCAAGCTCTTCGCATCCCGTGCGGCCTGCAAGGTTTCTGCGAGCCTGCCCGGCAGTCCTCCAATCTTTCCCTTGCCTCCAGCTTTAGCCCGTGAGATGCCGTCTGCGGCTATCTCACTCTGCCACGCGCCGCCCATCGCTTTGACGAACTTTTTCTGCATATCGACAGCCTCGGCTTCCGGCATCGCGGCAAATGCATCGCGCGCTGCCTCGCTTGCGGCGCGGAAGTCGCGGTCTTTCTCGAGTATCTCCGGATGCACCTCGAGCGCGCGCTGGTTAAGGCCGGTAAGGTACACGCCCGAGAGCCGGCGCACCCGAGAAAGCGCGACATATCCCTGCCCGTATTCAAATGCTCTTGAGAGATCCATCACCGCCGCATCCATACTCATCCCCTGGCTCTTGTGGACAGTCATCGCGTACGCAAGCCGGAGCGGTATTTGCGCGACGCTTGCTTTCACTTTCCCCTGTTCCTCAAGCTGCCACTCCATCGGCTCGGTCGAAATGCGCAACCCCTCTCTCGTCTCTACTATCGGCAGACTATCCGCGCCCCAACCGGCGACGACTCCAAGCGTGCCGTTGACGAACTTTCCCTGCGGCGAATTCTTCGTGAACATCACGGCGGCGCCTTCTTTCAATTCTAGTGTCTCCGGTGAGAGACAGCCGCGTTTGAGCCCTTCCACAAGAGAATCCTTCCCTTTTGCGCTCATACGAAATTTCATCACCTTGCCCGGAAGTTTCGCGAGCTCCGCAGCATTGATGCGATCCACATCCGCATTGTGCGAGAAGAGTTTCGGCGCGTCGGGAGGCAAGTCCGCGGGCTCGGTGTGCCGGCGCATCAGCTCTTCATAGTGCATTTCTTCCACCTCCCCCGAACGAATCGCCGAGAGCACACTGAGAAATTCAGTGTCGTCCTGACGATACTGTTCTGTGAGGTAACCGGTGATGAGATTGAGATCGCGCCACACTTTTGAGGTATATGCGAACGCGACAGCGCGGTCCCGCGAGACCGGCGGCAGTTGGAAAAAATCTCCCACGAGTATGACCGTGAGCCCGCCGAACGGTTTGTCCACGCGCCGGACTTCGCGGCAAATAGCATCCGCCATTTCAAAGGTGGCGGATGAAAGCATTGAAATCTCTTCGATGATGAGCACTTTCGCTTTCTGTATGCGCCGCGCGACATGCTCTTTGCTCGCGATGCGGTCGACATCCGCCCGGGAGAGCGATTCGTTGATACCGATGCCGCTCCAGGAATGAAGCGTCATGCCGGCGACATGCGTCGCCGCGATACCGGTCGCCGCGGTCACCGATGGTTCGATGCCGGAAGCGCGGAGCCAGTCGATAAACGCGTTGATAGTGTGCGTCTTACCGCTCCCCGGCTCGCCGGTGAGGTATACATTCGCGCCGGTCTTGAGTATCGTGAGCGCCTCGCCTTGGGTCATCCCGACACTCTACCAGATAGCGGCGTGTTAGCCGCGGTGCGCCCAGTTCCAAACGCGGGCGAAGAAGTAGCCCGCAACATACCCCACGATTGAGCTCAAGATAACCAGCGTAAGAGCCGCGGTGATAGTGAACTCATCGACGATAAAGGTCGCGCTTATCATATGCGCCCAAGAAACGAAATCCGCGAGCGGCTGCGCCCATCCGAACGCAACAAAGAGAGACCAAACGAGATGCAGCGCTCCTACGAATGCCCCGAAAGTGAGCGCCGTCTTCCCAGGATTGATGTAGTGGTCCATACCGGTGATGTTACTGCTAATACGGTAATGATACCGCCGCCGGACAAGCTCCGACAGCGACCGGTGCATAGCGCACCAGAACCTATTTCAAGCGGCGCGTCGCATACACGGAGGTGATAAATGCGGCGATAAAGAAAAGCATTCCGTAGAAACAGGGAGTTTGGGTGGGAGGCACGCCGGGAGAACAGGTGACCGATATGGCTGAATCGAACAGTTTGTAGTACTCAACGGCTTCAGAGGCGACGACAGACGCGGCAAACACAACACAGAACAAAAGCGCATTCCGCAGCATGCGTTGACTCCCATACCCCGGTCGCTGCACGACGAGCACCGACCAGAACAAAACTACGAGGAATGCTGTTGAACCGTAGAGACACGCCGTGAGGAGCGGGTTCGGGACGGCGAGATCGTTAAAACGAAAGAGCGTTCCGTAGAGCGTCTGGAATGTATCAATTTGCGGCAACAATTTTGACCACGCGAAAATAGTACCGCCGAATAGCACGAGCGACTGGATGAACAGCAGATTTTTTGAATGCGGTGCATCCATGGACGGTTATTGGCGCTTTGCGATCTCGAACTGGAATACATACTCGCTGTCTCGCACGCTTGTCCCCGCCATCCGTTGCGGGAATACTTCGGTGAGCGTGATGCGCTCCGCCTCCGTCGTGATGCTCTGGCCGAGCTTGAATTCCTGCGTCGCCTCGCCCAAACCGCTCACAAGCCGCGCTCGCACCCGCACCGTGCCCGCCTGGATGCACATTACATCGACGGGACATCGGCTGTCCTCAATGACCGCAAGCGGCGTAATGCGCACCCCGAGACCGCTGACCTCCTTCCCTATCCGCGTCTCAACAGAGACCGGGCCGTACGGCGGGCATGCTGCAAATTCGCAATTGGGACCCGTGCGGCCGACCGCGGAGCCGTCCGGACACAGTTTCGCCTCGAGCGTGCACGCGCGGCCGCCTGGCGTTTGTACCGCCCGCCCCTTTACCGCCCAGAGCCCTCCGGCAACAACGAGCACTACTGCGGCGATGATGATTGCGTATTCTTTCATACCGGTAAGCATAGCAGGTTGTACACCTTTAGTTCGATGCCGTGAGCGCGGCGAGAAGTTCCTCAAGCGCCTCGCCATCGTTGATATCTATGCGTTCATGCGGGTGTGCATCGACATAGGCGCGATACCGGGCTGCGGGGGAACTTTCGTTCGGCCCGCCGGTCCATTCGAACATCGCCGCCGATTGCGTATCTTTATCATTCTGCTCCCAGTCGGCAGGATTAATGTCTTCGTGCCGGTGTGCCGCGCGGTACGCAGAGAGGGCAAGCGCCGCCTGAACCGCCGGCGCATCTATTGGCAAACCGAAATGTTCAGCCCGCCGCCCAGGCTCGGTGCCGCCCATCCGTTCCATTCCTTTCATACCTTTATTCTACCAGCAAACAGGGGGTATACTACGCGTATATGACTACAGCCGATTTGAAAAAAGCGCTTGCAAGCGCGATGCGTGGAGAGGTGGTGGACGACGCGGAAACGCTCGCAAAAGTGAGCCACGACACTTCTCTTTTTATACGAATGCCGAAGCTCGTCGTGTATCCGAAAGACGCACAGGATGTGAGCGCCGTCGTGAAAGAAATCGGGCGCGCTAAAGAAGCGGGCGCGGATGTCTCGCTCGCCGCACGCTCTGCGGGAAGCGATATGTCAGGAGGTCCGCTGACCACCGGTGTCGTCGTTTCCTTCCTCAAGTACATGAACCACATGGGTGAAGTCGGCGCCGACTACGCGGTCGCCGAACCGGGTGTCTACTATCGCGATTTTGAAAAAGAGACGCTCAAGAAGAATTTAATACTTCCCTCCTATCCGGCGAGCCGCGAGATGGCCGCTATGGGCGGCATCGTGGCGAATAATTCCGGCGGAGAACGCACGCTCCGGTATGGGAAGACCGAAAAGTATGTCGAAGAAGTCGATGTCATTCTCTCTGACGGCTCGCCGGCCACCTTTAAGGCACTCACGCCCGCGGAGCTTGAGGAAAAAAAAGAACTGCCGACGCTTGAAGGAAGCATCTATCGCGAGATGGACGCGCTTCTCACCGAGAATGCGGCACTCATCGAGGAGCACCGTCCGCGCGTGTCCAAAAACTCCGCCGGCTACGCGCTTTGGAGCATCCGTGACGCGAGCACCGGCCTTTTCAATCTCGCAAAGCTCATCTGCGGTTCCCAAGGGACGCTCGCGCTCATGACGAAAGCAAAACTGAAACTCGTGAGGCCAAAAGAGCACCGCGCGATGCTTGTCGTCTTTCTCTCCGATCTCAATGCGCTGCCTGAGATTGTGAAGCGTGTTTTGCTCGAGAAACCGGAATCGTTTGAGAGCTATGACGATAACACTTTTAAGCTCGCGGTGAAGCTCATCCCCCAGATGCTCGGACGCCTCGGGCTCATGAGCGCTCTACGACTCGGTTTTGATTTCATTCCCGAAGCGCTTATGGTTCTCACCGGCGGCGTGCCGAAGCTCCTGCTGATGGCTGAATTTGCCGAAGACACCAGCGCGGAAGCGGTCCGCAAGGCACTCAAGGCGCAGGCCGCGCTCGCCGACCTGCATCTGCGCACCAAGCTGGAAAAGAGCGAGCGGGATTCCAGAAAATATTGGATAGTTCGCCGCGAAAGCTTCGCGCTCCTGCGCAAAAATGTCCACGGACTCCACACTGCACCCTTTATCGACGACTTCGTTGTGCCACCCGCCTGCTACAACGAATTCCTGCCGAAATTGAGCGAACTTCTCAATGGGTACGAGTCGCACTTTATCTACACCATTGCCGGCCATGTGGGCGACGGAAACTTCCACATCATTCCGCTCATGGATCTATCGAAAGAGGAAAATCGACAAATCATTCTCGACCTTGCGCCGAAAGTTTATGAACTCGTCATCAAGGAAGGCGGGACGACGACCGGCGAACACAACGACGGCATTATCCGCACCCCGTACCTCCCGATGCTCTTCGGAGCGGAGATGATTGCGCTCTTTGAGAAAACAAAAAAAACATTTGACCCCTTGAACATCCTTAATCCGGGTAAAAAAGTCGGCGGAACCTTCGAGGACATTAAGCGAGATATGACCAAGACTGCGATGCGCTGAAAATCGAGCAGTACAAATCCGCGTTAGTCATTGTCCTTTCCTTTCTCATTCCCCTTTCCGTTCTCGAGATCTAATTTCTCAAGAATGCGCTTGTGCTTCTCGAGCACGCCCTTCAGGGCGCGCTCCGCTTCGTGCTCGCGTTCCTGGTCGCTGCGGACTGCGGTGGACTGATCTTCCCTGATTGCGGTCTCGACCGAGCTTGTACCTATTCCGCGCGCCGGTTCCGTCAGGTCTGGGACATCCGTGTGAGAATCTTCCTCGACAACATCGCGCACCACGGTCTTCGCTTTGACGCTCTGCACGCGTATTCCCTCGCGCACTGTTTGCTGAAGCGGTGCATCGAGTTTCTTTTCGCTATCAAGCGCTTCGGCCTCTTTCAAACGCTCATTCAGTAAGCCGGTCTCGAAACCTGCTTGGGCAGTCAGTGTTTTGGGCGTGACGAGCCGCGCGATTGGCTCGGTGATGCGTGTCTTTACCGGATACAGCGGATCGCCCGGAAGAGCATTCTCTGCGGCCAAAGTCACCGCGCTCCCGTAACCGACGACGATGACAAAAGAGAGGAACGCCACCTGCACGGACCTTGCGTAAAAAAACTGTGTCCAGGGCGACGGAATAGGCTGAGCCTCGCTGCTTCCGCTCATCTTGTCGATGAGGGCGGCGCGCAAAGACGCCCGCTCTTCGTCAGAGAGGGTTATGGAACGGAGCTGTCGTATGAATTTTTGTGTAATGGGGTCCATAGTTTATGTATGTTGCTGCAGAAGAGCCCGAAGCCGTTTGAGAGCCCGATGGATGCGTACGGAGATCGCATTTTCGGTCGCGCCAAGCATCCGTGCGATCTCACCGGGCGTATAGTCTTCTATGAACCGCCACACAATGAGTTTCTGATCGTCGGAACCGAGTGTCTTGAGCTTTGCGAGCGCAAGTTCTATTTCGGCCTTCTCCTCGACTCGAACGCTCGTATCCGCATGCTCAAACCCCTGTTCGAGGAGCGCGTCGAGCGATTGGGATTTGCGCTTGCGATACCAATCGATGACGAGATTGTCCGAGAGCTTGTATAGAAAGGCGCGCATGTTGAGGATAGGTTGCCGGCTCTGCATATAGGACCACGCCTTGAGAAAAACTTCTTGCGTCAAATCCTGCGCAAGCTCCCGTTCGCTCGTCTTGTAGTAACAATAGCGAAAGATGGCGTCGGCGTGTGCATCGTATGCGGCCAGCAGATCTTTTTCTAAAGGTTCATCCTTCATACATTACGACGCGAGCGCAGCGCCTTTCTTACTTAATCTCGTGGCAGCCATACCTAAGACAGTGTATAGGAATAAACCGCCCCTGCGTAGGGGGCGGCTTATTCCGTTCTTCGGACCTTGCGTGTTAAGGAGTTGTCGCAAAGCTTTGGACAGAAGTCGTGGCGGTGTTGTTTGCAGCGTCTTTCGATTCAAGGACATAGAAGTATGTCGTGGAGGCGGTGAGACCCGCGAGTCCGAACGAATGATTTGTCGTGAGCGAGGCATTGTTTATCGCGAGTGCCGTTCCGAGAACGAACGGAGATGATGTCGCGTAATACACTTTGCCGGTCGCATTCTCGTTCGTCGTCCAGGAAACCGTTGCTGTCGTAGATGCGACGGTCGAGACGCTTGCGGCAGAGATAACCGGCGCTGTTATATCGGCAATCGGCGGCGTAGTTGTTGCGTGCTCGTCGTCATCGTCATCATCGTCATCATCGCGATCCTGGATCCCTTTCGGAATGGTCTGGCATTCCGGGACGGTTACTCGATCCTCGCCGCGATGCTTCTTCAACCAGCCCGGAGCGATAAGATGGCCCGGCGGAACGATGGCGCATGGCCGCTTGTCTTTGTCGTCACCGCGCCGTCCGGCAGTCGAAGTTGCGGTTGAACTCGCCGTGGCAAAAGCGAGCGGATTCTTGTTCAAGAGCTCTTGGAGTTTCTTGAGTGTTTTCGGGCCGACATTGCCGACCTGTTCAAGACCGTTCTGCTTCTGGAAGCGCTTCACTGCCTGGGCGGTGAACTTTCCGAAGAAGCCGGAGATGATGCCTTCCGGATAGACACTGGGGTCAGCGGCTAGCAGCGCCTGAAGAATAATGACTTGATCGCCCGAGGATCCCTGCTGAAAGGTATTCACCAAAGCAGTGACGGCTTGCTGTTTCTGCAGTTGGAGTGAATTAATCTGTGCCTGAATCGCTTGGATTGTGTTTATTTGCGCCCCGACGCTGGTCGTCGCTGTTTGAGCGAAGGCAAACGCGGGAACGAGTAGGCCGAAGGCCAGCGAACCCGCGAATAATTTCTTAAGTGCAAACATATGATTCGTATATAATTAATCCTGATAACAATGCTCGTACTAAAATAGAGACGCCATGACGGCATCTTTCTTACCCAAAAAAATATCGTGAACAAATCCCTTGTCACTTCTTAAAACTGGTGTCGAAAACTAGACTCTGTGTGGAGTTTCTGGTATCTTTCACTTTATGAAACGCGCGCTGGCCATCATCATCGTCGTCCTGCTTGCGATTAGCATGATCGGGATGTTCTTCCCTGCCCTCGTCTCGGGCAGGTTCTAGTTCGCCAAACCAACGCCGGCTGCTTGTGTGGTGGCAGAGAGCCGTACCGGGCCAGTGAGCACGGCGCTGAGGAGCATTGCCCCGGAAATAAGTGCAAGCAGGAGTGCGCCGCCGATGATGACGCTCCGGTGCTGAGCCCGTCCACGGATAAGGATGGCGATGGTAAAGAGCGATGCGATGAGGGCAAAAAGCGCGGTGAGGATAGTGGTCAGCGTATTGAGCGGCGACGCGAGCAATCGGTCGAGCCAGCCTGGCGCAGCTGCGGCGGCGGAAGAAGCGGCGGCCTCAACTTGGGTGCCGAGCACCTGAACAGGAGCCGAGGAGGTTGAGATTTTCTCAGGCGGAGAGTTCTTCACCGGCGTGATATCCGCGACCGCGACCTTTTCCACTGCGGGCGTCGCGAAGAATTCCACGACGAATGTCGTTTCCCTTCCCTCGTAGAAGCCGTTTGCCGTGCCGAAACCGACATGCGTGTATTCCGGCTTCACGATATTTGCACGGTGCGTCGGCGATTCCATCCAGGCGGTCTCGACATTTTCCGAGTCGGTGAAGTTCACCGCGAGGTTCTGTCCCGCATAGCTGTATTTGTATCCGGCGCGGTCGAGCCAGTACCACGGAGTCTTTCCGTCGGGCGACACATGAGAAAAATAGCCCTTCGTCGCCATATCTTCCGCGGCCGCCTGTGCAATCGCATCAAGCGCCGTGTCGCGAGTCACCAGACTCACGCCGTTTGCGGCACGCGATTCATTCGTGAGGTCGGCGAGTACGGCTGGCAGCACTGACGCAAGGAAGTCGGTGCTGAGGAATACGACCTTCGTCTGCACGAGATATCCCGCTTCAAAAATAATGACGGCGAGCACAAGGACCGCGACCGACGCAGTACTAAAAAGATGGGGGCGATGATCGTTCCGCGGATGGGGAAAGAAGTAATCCTGGAGATGGTGCAAAAACGGCTTGCGCATGTGCCCATTACAATACAACGAATCCTAAAAACACACAACCCCGCCAAAGGCGGGGTTGTGTGTTTACGATTGAGAGACTTATCGCCCGAGTGCTGCCCTGACTTTGGCGACGACCTCGGCATCAGCACCAAAGGATGCGAGCGTCGAGAGTATCGCGTCTGCCTGAGCGGTCGTGAGGTTCGTCTTTGCTACCTCCGACACCACCGAGCCCTTGTTGAGCTCTGTGCGTGTGAGCGGACCTACAAAGCCCGTACCCGCGATGCCGCGCGCCTTCTGGAAGGCAATGACCGCCGTCCTCGTGAGTTGGCCGAAGTATCCCGTCGGTGCGTCTATCTTGAGAATGCCTTCGGCGATGAGAACCTTCTGGAGTTCTGTCACCTCATCGCTGCGCACGCCGACAAAGAGCGCCTTGGTGAAGTTGAACGCCGTCGCACCGAGAACGCGGCCCTCTGCAGGCACTGCGGGTGTCGCAGGAGTTGCCGGAGCGACAGTCGGAGTGGCGGGTGTCGCCGGAGTGGCAGGAATTGCGCCACCGCCGCCACCGCCGCCGCTACCACCAGCCGGACTAAAGGCTGCAGTGGCTATCGCAGAATTGCTAACTCCGTCACAACGAATTGCCTTGAGCGTCACCGGACCTGAGAAGGTAAGAACCTGTCCGTTTGCGTAGCCCAGGCCACCGCCGCAGATAGGATCAGAACCATCAACCGTGTAACGAATAGTTGCCGGAGGAGTTGAATTGTCCATCGTCACATTCACTGAACCGTGGAAGACTGCGCCATTCGGATTTATGACTGGCGTAGCAATGGAAGACGAGTAGGTCGTGAAGGTTGAGAAGTGTTTCGTCCAGACAACGAGATCAGGAGACGCGTCTATCTTGCAGGAAGTGCCAGCGGCGAGCGCATTGCCTGCCGCCTGGTCGTTTGCCGCACATACATCGGTGATCTCGGTAAAGACGCCAGCGTGGTTAACCCAGCCGACCCTCTTCCCTACTTCTCCTGCGAAAGTGAGCTTCACTGCCGTGTCGAAGGTGAGGTCGCTGTCGCTTGAGCCAATGCTTATCGCCGATGTTATCGTCGCACTGTATCCCTCCTCAACGGTGACGACCGGATCTGTCGTTGCAACCGGAGCGGAGATGACACCGTCCCATGACGAGTCGCCGGTAATAACCGTGCCTGCCGGAATCTCGGCCGTGACCGTCACGCCGCCGTCTGATCCTGTCTGCGTAATTGCAACCGGAAGTGTCGTTGACGCCTCGTCGCCCGTGACGCTTGGCGTGCCTGTGTTAAGCATCGTCATGAGCGCGTCCATGTACCACGGCGTTGTGGTGATATTATCGCCGACTATACTTCCGATACTTGGTCCTGCGCCGCTTCCCCACCAATTACTGGCCGCATTGAACGCCCCGGTCATACCAGCCTTAAATTTCAGTAGAGGCTGGCCGCTGACCATGTTAACGAATTGATTCCCACTAATATTGATGGTGCTGCCGGTAAAATTTGGTTGATTGGCCCATGTGGTCGCGCCGACGGATGAGTAGTAATAATCGACGCCGCCAGATGTCCAGATTCTATTTCCGTCAAACACATTGTTACTCACATTAATTGTCCAGTTATTCCCGAAACTATCGAAGGTGACGCCGGAATTGTTGAAGATATTATTCACTACAGTCCCGGTTCGAGCGGCGGTAGCGCTGTTATTGTTGAAGTAGACGCCAGAACCGAATTTAGTAATATCATCGCCTCCATAGTTGTCAGCATTGACGAACAGACTCTTCGGTACTGGTGCGAATCGATTGTATTCGGCTCTAAAATTATTGCCAAGTACCTCGATACCCTTGTTGGGCTCAATCTTATTCATGATTCCCAAGCCTCGAATGGTCACATCGTCTCCGAAAACTGCTATCAGGTCTTGTGTAGACCAATTACCATTGGCGGTTTCTTGGGTACTGTAGAGATTCGCCATCACATTTGAGGCGTTCGTGATTCCCTGACCATCAGCAGTTACACCTTCTATGGTGATATTGTTTTTTGTGATGGGCAAATACCAACCAGCTTGGCCCGAAATCATAGTGACATCGTCCTTAACCAAGTTGTAGTCCCCCGGTCTCACCTTGATGACGCCGCCAGGTTGCACAGCGTTCACTGCATCAAGAACTTTCGAGAACGCGTTGATACCCGCGTAGTAGTACGAACCGTTCAAAAGCACCTCTGGGTGAGTGGCGCTCGTGAAGCCCGAAACGCTAGGGTCAACGAAAACCGACGCCCCTCCAAGAACCATTGGCTTGGAGTCAAGCGTGTTCCCGGTCCCTGTCACTGTTGAGCCACTCGGATTGTCTTCGAGTCGAAGCGCTGATGAATCAGAGCCGTTGTTTGTAAGATTCGTTACTGTGTTGTTGGAGACGGTCATGCTTGGCGTATTTCTCTCGAGCCCAATTGCATGCGCCCAAAAACCTGAGAGGTTGCCGATAATGTTATTCGAGATGGCTCCTGAAGTGGTGCCACCGAAATTCACAAGCACGCCGTACGCGCCGCGACCATACTTAGTAACCGGAGCCGGGGCGCTTGTCCAAGGTGTCGTCGATGCGAGTACATTCGAGATATTGTTGTTCGAGATAGTGAGTCCTGTGATGGTGCCGGTACCAGAAGTATCGCCCACATAGATACCCTTCGCGCTCGTTCCAGAACCAGATACCCCACTATACGCGAGGTTGGACGAACCAATGTTTGTAATCACATTGTTCGTAAAACTAACATCAGAAATCGAAATGCTCGTGCCGCCCGAAAGATAGATTGCCTGCGCTGAACCACTCATGAGGCTCGTGCCAATATCATGAATAGTATTACCTGCGATAGACACATTGCTCTTACCGTTGATGACAATGCCGTTCGCCGCATCCGGATTCATGATGTCCAAACCACCAACAGTGACATTGTCACTTGCGATGGTAATTGAACCGGTCAGAGACGGGGTGGTGCCGGAAGCTGCTTCAAGAGTTATTGGCTGCGAGATTGTAAGGTTGCCTGTGTAAGAACCTGTTACCTGAACCGTACCGCCAGAAGACGCTGCGTTGATAGCACTCTGAAGATCAGCAATGTTACCCGAAGAAACTACGGCTGGCACCTCCGAGGAAGAAAGACTGATGTTGTCAAAAAGGAAACCATAACCGGCGTTGGCGGGAACAGCGGTCCCACCTGCGCGAATAAGCAGTGTCTTTACAATTCGCGGGGACTGCTCAGCGGCAGCTTCAGAGTCATTGCGGTAATAATTTTCCCAACTTGTACCAGTTTTAACGAGGAGGCCGTCGACATAAACCTTAACGATATCGTTGGAAGAGCCGCCAAGAGCATCCATCGTGAGTTTTATGGTGTGCGAGGCACGGCTAATCGTCGCGACATCCGTTTCAACCCAATCAGATGGGTTAGTGACCCCAGGAACATCGTCGAAAAAGATGTGGATTCCATCTGCCTGGTCTTCAAGACGCAAATAGCTCATTCGTGAACCATCGCCTCGGTCGGGGGAAACAGAAATAACAAGTCCAGGCTGTTGTGTGGACGGATTAGCGGATGCGATATCGAACTGCATCTCAAAATGATTTTGCTTAGTGCCCGCGGAGAAAATACCGTTTGTTGCATCAGTTTCTCCGACGGCATTAGTGAGAGGGGGCGCAAAAGCCTGATCACCAAAACAACCTGTCGTTACTGCGTTAGAAATCCTAAAGCTCTGGGTCCCAAAGGCCACAGGGGCATCAGTATTTGCAACCACGCCCTCGTCGTAAGGAGCGGTCGCACCACATGCAGTTGTAACAGACCCTGCTGCATTCCACCCATTCTGATTGTTAACTGTACCGACGGTATAGCCGGATTCAAAGTCAACGCTCACGGTGTCTGCGAACGCAACGGGAGCAGAGGCTCCGAATGCGAGCACGGAGAAAAGAACGGGAACAGAAAGACGCAAGGTCTTGTTCATAATTATTTTTTACTAACGCCCCTGGTTAATAAGATCGGCAACACCCCTTCTAGACAATACGAATACAAATTGTCAATCTCACAAGTAAGCGTACTCCTTTACCGCACTATGTCAATATGCGCCAGTGGCTATCCACACCCACCTTGCGTTTTGTCTATATTTCTGGCATACTTTTCCCACTCGCAGAGTATTCGAGCTTCGCTCGGTCGTCACTGACCGCAAGTGTTCAGTTTCGGCGAGATTAACCGGTTTAGATCTACACATGGATAATCAGCAGTCAGTTCAGGGAAACAAGCTTTATGTAGGCGGTATTCCCTACCGTTCGACGGAAGATGACCTCAAGAAGGCCTTTGGTGAGGCTGGAAATGTCGTTTCCGCGAGCATCATTAGCGACCGCATGACGGGCCGCTCGCGCGGCTTCGGCTTCGTCGAGATGGCCACCGAGGCGGAAGCCCAGGCAGCTATCGACCGCTGGGATGGCAAGGAGATGGACGGGCGCACGCTCTCCGTTTCTTTTGCTCGCCCACAGGGTGATCGTCCTCCTCGCCGCGAAGGCGGTTTCGGAGGCGGTGATCGCGGCGGCTTCGGCGGCGGCAATGGCGGCTATGGCCGCGGTGGATACTAAATCCCTCGCTCAAACGCAAAAACGCTCGCCCCTTTGGGGCGAGCGTTTTTGTTTTATGCTAGCTTGTTTTTACATGACCCGAGACGAGCAATCGCTATTGCTGGAAAAATACAACGGACAGGAGGTCGCGGAATACGAAACAGACAAAAGACGAATCGCAAGCGGCGAGCCGCTCGCCTACATCATCGGCTGGCAGCCTTTTCTTGGTTTGAAAATATTCCTTGATTCAAAACCGCTTATTCCCCGCCCCGAAACTGAGTGGTGGGCCGAACAGCTCATAACTCATGTGGGATCTCGTAGGTCCCACATGAGGTTCCTCGACCTATGCGCGGGCTCGGGCGCCATCGGCTGTGCGGCGCTCAAATCACTACCATATATGGAAGTGTTTTTTGGCGAAATCGATCCGGCGCATGAAGCAACTATTCGAAAGAACATACGAGAAAATAATCTGGACGAGTCGCGGGCCTCTATTGGTATCGGCGACCTCTTCGAACCGTTCAGCGGTATGCAATTCGATGTTATCGCCGCAAACCCGCCCTATGTCCCCGCTGACCGCACGCTCCCTGCGAGCGTCGCCGAGCATGAACCGAACCTCGCTTTGTTTGCTGGAGACGACGGCCTCGACACGCTCCGCCGCATCGCGAAGGAACTCCCAAAGCACCTCGCGAAGGACGGCGTCGCGTGGATAGAATGCGATCGCGGGCACGCGGAAGCCACGCGGAAGCTCTTTGAGGAGAATGGTTTCGCCGCATCAATACGCACCGACCAGTACGACAAACCGCGCATCGTTGTTGTTCAACCCATTGGATAAATCATCGCAAAGTCTCGCGGCGACCGAAAGCAAGCAACGCACACTTATCCTGTTCCTACTTAAGAGAGGTCTATCCAACGGGTTATAATTCCCCTAATGCCCGACCAGCCGCTCCAGCCTTTCGCTCCGCCAACCGCTCTGTTCGAAAAGCTCAATTTGTCGAGCATTATTTCACCGGCCGCTGCGGTAGAGTGGGCGCTCTACGCGGTCTTCGCTTTCTGGGCAATCTACACGCTCGTCGCTATATATCACTGGCTCAAATATTCCCACGCGTCATGGCTCGCCTTTCCGGCGATGGGAGTTCATATTTTCATATCCCTCTGTCTGATGTCCTACGCGCTCTCGGGCAACGGATTGTTCCTCGCGCCATTTTTGCCATGACTATCGTATGAAAGAATTCGAACTCGGTCCGGACGAACATGTCGTACTCCAGGCGCGCAAGCATTGGTTCCTTTTCCTTACCGAGCTGCTGCCCTACGCTATCTTTGCAATCGTTCCTTTTGCGCTCCCAAAGCTTCTTGCGCTCGCGCCGCCGTTTGCGCCTTACGCGGCATTTTTCGATTACACCTCTATAACCGGGCGCGCTTTGCTCGGCGTTTGGCTCCTCGTCACCTGGACAAGTGCGTGGGGCGCATTCACGCGCTATTTCCTCAATGCCTGGGTGCTTACCAACCAGCGTATCGCCACCATCAAACAGCGCACCTTTTTCGTCCGCGAAGTGTCGAGTCTTCTTTTGCCGCGCGTCCAAGATGTTACGACGAATGTTGCTGGTGTGATTCCTTCGCTGCTTGGTATCGGTGATATTAAAGTGCAGAGCGCGGGCGCTGAAGTAGAGTTCACGATGCGCGGTATCCCCCACCCCGAGCAAATGCGCGATGTGATACTGAAATATGTTTCCGCCGAGCCGGAGAAAGTCACGGTTGTTTGAAGTATAAAAAACGGGGCCGCCGAAGCGGTCCCATGGAAGACGGTTGGTACGAAACCTGCCGTCGGAAGATATTCTGCTCGCGAAATGTGCGCTCGCGATTAACGCGGGGTCTGGATCACCTCCTTTCCCAGAGCTGCGCCCGGCGGCGCGTTCCCGCGAATCATCTTGAGCAAAAGCGAGCTGGGCTTTTTCATGTCCGTCTCCTTTGGCGTTCGGTTAGCCGATACCCGGGGCGGAATAGCCGTGCAACTCCCACCCACTCGCAAATATCGCGCCCAGTAAACTCTTTGTCAACCGGACTGCGCACAGCAGGCGTCCGTGATAAAATCGCGGTATGTCCGAGATGCTTCCCACCGATCCTTATAAAGGCGTCCGCGATTTTTATCCAGCCGACTGGGCGCGGCTTGATGCCATCTTCGCGCGCATCCGCGCGACACTCTCCGCCTGGGGCTACGAAGAGTACAACGCTTCTCCTATGGAACGCGCCGAGCTCTATGAAGCAAAGACTTCCGAGGAGATAGTGAACGAGCAGACCTATACTTTTATGGATCGCGGCGACCGCCGCGTGACGCTGCGTCCCGAAATGACACCGACGCTTGCGCGCATGGTCGCCGGGAAGCGCCGCGAGCTCGCCTTTCCGCTCCGCTGGTTCTCTATCGGCAATCGATTCCGCTACGAACGGCCGCAGCGCGGCCGTCTGCGCGAGTTTTATCAGGCAGATATCGACCTGGTCGGCCTTCCCGAGGGGGAAGCCGACATCGAGGTTGTCCGGCTCGCCTCCGCGATACTGAAATCATTCGGCGCCTCCGAGAGTAACTTCATTATTCGCATGAATTCGCGCCCCCTGCTGAACGCTGCCTGCAAAGCGGCGGGACTTAAGGGCGAAGCTGTCCGTCAGTACCTGCGCCTTCTGGATAAGAAATCGAAAATGACGCCTGAGCTTTTCACCATCGCATCAAATACGCTCACCGCAAAAGATCCGCTCGCGCTCATCGCGGACGCGGGTGCCGCGCCGGAGGTCGCGGCTGCAAAACGCCAACTCCTTGACCGCATTGAGGCACTCGCCGCTCGCGGCGTCGGCAATGTCGTCTTCGATCCGAGCATCACGCGCGGTTTTGATTATTACACCGGCATGGTTTTCGAGGTGTATGACACCAATCCTGAAAACCCGCGTGCGCTTTTCGGCGGTGGACGCTATGACGGGCTTGTAGCGCTTTTCGGCGGCGACCCGATACCGGCAGTCGGCTTCGCACTCGGCGATGTCACGCTCGCTGATTTTCTCGAAACGCATGGACTCATTCCGGACGGGGCAAACAAACCTCAGCTTTATGTCGGCACACCCTCTGTAAACGACATCCCCGCAGCACAAGCGTTCGCCGATGCGCTCCGCAAGGAAGGCGGGCGTGTGTTCGTGAACCTCACCGACCGCGCGCTCGGCGACCAAGTGAAAGACGCCGTAAAGCGCGGTATTCCCCTCTTCCTTGCCTATGGTGCAGACGAGGCAAAAAGCCAAACGGTGCGTATGAAGATACTCGCAACCAGCGAGGAAGTCGGCCTTCCGATTTCCGAGCTCCCCGTACGGCTCCGCGCAGGCAGTTAGGATATGAAATATCTTGTTTTCGACATTGAGACTGCGAATGTCTTTCCCAGTCTTGCGCGCAACGATGTGAGCCTTCTCGATCTTGCGCTCGTCGGCGTCTACAACTCCGAGACCGATTCGTATTCCTCATACATAAAAGAAGAACTCCCGCGCCTCTGGCCGCTCATCGAACACACCGACCTCCTCATCGGTTTTAATTCCGACACCTTCGATGTCCCCCTCCTAAACCGCTACTACCCCGGCGACCTGACGAGTGTCCCCTCGCTCGACCTCTTAAGTGAAGTACAGAAGGTTCTCGGCAGGCGCATCCGGCTCCAGTCGCTCGCAGAAGCCACCTTGGGCAAGGGCAAAAAAGGCGACGGCCTCCAGGCAGTCACCTGGTGGCAGGAAGGGCTCGTCGATAAGGTGCGTGAGTATTGCATCGAGGATGTGCGTCTCACCAAAGAGCTCTACGACTATGCACTTGCCCATGGCGTACTCAAATACAAAGATCTGCGCGATATCCGCGACATCAAGCTCGACACCAAGCACTGGGGTAAGAGAGAAAAGGAAGCCCCTGCGATGACTCACGCGCTTCCCCTTTAAATATGGAATTTAAAGAACTTCAAGAATTCATAGAACAGCAGCATCAGCTTTTTCGATCGCTCAAAGGCGGAACTCTTACCACAGAACGCGAGGACATTCTTGGGCGCGCCGTAAAGCTGTCCGAGGAATTCGGCGAGCTTTCCGATGAAGTGCTGGCATCTATGGGGCTACAAAGGAAAGGAAAGCTTGAAAATCGAGACCCAGAAGGCCTTTCGGCGGAATTTGCTGATGTTATTATTGTGACCTTTCTTTTGGCGAGGTCTATGAATGTCGACATTCCCTCTGCTCTTGCGCGAAAGATTGAAAAAATAAGGACGAAGCATAACCAGGAGCTCAAGACTCAGCACGAAAAAGGGAATGATATTCTTTGAGATATGAGCTCCTCTCTGAAGATCCCGCTTGCGATAGTTGCCGGCGGGGTCATCATTGCCGTGGCGGTCTACGCCTCAATGCCGAAGCGCGTGCAGACCGGCTCGGGCTCGGGCGACCCGGCGCTCGTGCGGCCCATCAGCGCCTCCGACCACATACTCGGGAATCCTGCGGCAAAAGCGATGATTGTAGAGTACTGCGATTTTGATAGCGAATTCTGTAAAAGTTTTGACGACACGCTCCACCAGATAATCGCGAGCGAGGGCACCAGTGGCGAAGTTGCTTGGACCTTCCGCGAATTCCCGCTCACCGAGCTCCACCCGAATGCGCTTTCGCACGCAAAAGCTGCTGAATGTGTCGCGCAAATCGCGGGTAATGACGCGTTCTGGAAATTCAAAAGTTCCCTTTTTGCAAACCAACCAGTCAACCCTATGCGTTACGGAGAACTCGCGGTGGCAGCCGGAGCGCCGGGCGACCCGTTCGCCACCTGCTATGCAAGCGAATCGGCTTCAACACCGCTCATAGAACACATCAAAAGTGACCGGCAGAATGCGCTCGATACCGGCGCAGCAGGCGCACCGTATTCGCTCATCGTCGTGGCCGGCAAACCGCCTATTGTCATGGATGGCGCGTACCCCTACGATGCGGTCAAGCAACTCCTCGACCAAGCGCTCGAAAATTAGGCATACCCCCCAAGACAAGGTCCGGCAGCGCAGTATGTTGCGAGGAAGGAGTGGCGCAGCGTGCATGCACGGTCTTTTGGCATTTGTGTAACGCACCATTCCTATGGTGCTATGCCAAAAGATGCACTGCGAAGCCCTAAGAAATGTCGCGCTGGCGACATTTCTGCTCCTCCGCAACAATATGCTGCGCTGCGGTGCACAAAGTTTTTATTCTTCCTCGCCCACGAGCTCGAGCCGGTAGATATCGAAAGAGTTATCGCCCTCGAACATATCCGAAGGATTCGGCAAATAGATGCGCCGCCGTGCTATCTCCTCAGTGGCATCGCTGATGAGGCGATGGAAGACTGCAAAGTCTTCTTTGTGTTTGCTGAAATCTATTTCGTATCGCCGCATCTGCGAGCTCCCGTCGGCATTTTTCGTCTTCTTGCACTCGTAGACGATGAAGCGGCGCACCGGCTTCCCGAACATTTCCCGCACGGTGTAGTAATTGAAAATGGCCTGAATAATAAAGAGCGATTTTGCCGCTCCGCCTTTGCTAAACGACGCGACAAATTTGTGGTCCACGATGTCGACGGCGCCTTTTTCGACTTTCGATTCCACCACCAAGTCCGAGATTGCCTTGATTGGGAGCGGGAGCCCCTCCACCTCCACGACGCCGCGCACCTCAACCCCGAGCACGGAATGCTTGGGCGGGCGCGCAAGGTAATACGAGATGGCACGCAGGTATTCAGTCTCCATCGCCTGTCGTTTCTCCTTCTTCGCTCGTTTCGTTTTCGCTCTTCCGAAATTAATCTCGAAATCCCCCACCCCGCGAACATGTTCGAGGCCTTTCTGTATTGCAATGTCCTTCGGCGCTCCGCTATAGAAATGTTCCAGTGCGAGGTGCCCCGCCGTGCCCACCACGGCCGCAGGCGTGGTCGGCATATCGTATATCTCTTCGACATACCGCTTGTACCAGGCGAGCGGGTTGCGCAGAAAAGACATCAGGCTTGAGTGACTCCAGTGCTTGATGGGATACCGTACCCGCTTCTTTTTTACCGCCTTCTTCTTCATGGAGAGAGTATAGCCGACCCAAGAGAAAGACCAACGAACGAGGATATGTTACGAAGGGAGACTCTCGGAGCCGGAGCAGCACGGTAATTGCGGCGCCGTAGGGCAGCCGCGCCGCAATTTGCGACGGCGAGAGGGAGCGCGTTTTGCCGCTGGGCAAAACGACGCGTGCTCCCTTCGGAATATACCCGAGCGAGTCTTTAGTAGGACTTCAGGTGCCGAGCCTTATCGTGTGTCCGGATTTTCTCCAACGCCTTTGCTTCAATCTGGCGGATGCGTTCGCGCGTAACGCCGAACTCGCGCCCCACTTCTTCAAGCGTGTGGTAGATGCCGTCCATAAGCCCGTGGCGCATTTCGAGAATTTTGCGCTCCTTCGGCGAGAGGTCGCTCAGGATTGCGCGCACCTGCTCCGTGAGGATGCGCTCCGAAGACTCCTGCACCGGCGACGGAATTTTGTCGTCCGGAATGAAATCGCCGAGTGTCGACTTTTCGTCGTCATCGGAACCGACTGGGTTCTCAAGCGAGAGCGTGTCCTGATTGATCTTCTCTATTTGGTAGATCTTCTCCGGTTCGACACCCATCTCCACGGCAATCTCTTCCGCCTGCGGGTCGCGGCCGAGTGCCTGCGCAAGGCGGCGCGAAACCTGCTTATACTTCGCGATGGTTTCTACCATGTGCACCGGAATACGGATGGTGCGCGACTGGTCAGCAAGCGCGCGCGTGATAGCCTGGCGAATCCACCAGGTGGCATAGGTCGAAAACTTATACCCCTTCTTCCAGTCGAACTTGTCCACGGCGCGGAAGAGGCCGAGGTTGCCTTCCTGAATGAGGTCAAGAAGCGTGAGGTCGGGGCTGCGGCCGACATATTTCTTTGCGATAGAAACAACGAGACGAAGGTTGCTCCTCGCGAGGATATTGCGCGCTTCCGCGTCGCTCTTCTCGATGCGCTTCGCGAGCTCGCGCTCTTCGGCGGCGGTAAGGAGCGGGTACTGCCCTATCTCACGAAGGTAGATTTGGATAGAGTCGTAACCGGTCGAATGGCGGTCTTTGATATTGCGCGTCGCGAGGTATTCGTCGGCCGCGTCCTCGAGCATACCGCCCTCAAGCACATCGACGCCGGCGATGGCAAAGCGCTCGTAGAGCGATTCGAGGAAGCTCACATCATCCTCGACATGCGGGAACGACTTGAGGATTTCGCTGTAGGTGACATAGCCGCGCTCCTTGCCTTTCTCGATAAGCGCCTCGGCCGAAATCGCTTTCTGCGAATTTGCTTTTGCTTTCGCACCACGAACAGCGGCGCGCACGACTTGTTTCTTCGTGCGCTTTTTGGCGTGGACGGATTTTTTCGCGGATTTCTTCTTAGCGGGCGCGCGCTTTACCGCTCGCTTTTTCGCGGATTTCTTTACGCTCTTTTTCTTTTTTGTAATAGATTTTTTTGCCATGTAGGAAAATAAAAATAGTTCACGCACCAAATGCGGCGAGCCGTGCGGAAAGTTTTGCACACTCGCTTTGTGCGTTGTCGACCAATGAGGCATCTCCCGCAGCCTCGGCCCTGCGTAAATTCGATACTGCTTCTTGATACGCCTCGCGGATAACCGCTTCTTCAAAGGCGTGAAGAAGCTCGTCCCCCGCTGTCTCGTCCGGGTCTTCGCCAAATGTCTGTTCTATGGAGAACAGGGCTGATTCCGGAAGCGCGACGAGCGGCAGCTCTTGAGCTCCAGTAATTCGACAATACTCCGATTTAACGCGCCCCGCAAGCGGTGTGTCGGGGTAGGCGTGCACAACGGCCAAGAGCTGTTCTCCTCGCGTTTCTATGGACGAGCGCTGCGGCGCTTTTGGAACTCCTGAATCCGGTACCGCCCGTTCGGTCTCTGGAACCCTCGGGAGCCGCTTGAGCGACTCGCGGACGGCTTCGCCTGAGAGCCCGAGAGCCCGCGCCGCCGACTGCACAAAATGTTCGCGCTCCATTGGACTCGGCATTGCCGCAATAAGCGGAAGCACAATACTCTCGGCGGAGCGCAGGAGCCGATGCGGGTCGCGTTCAAGTTCGGCAAGTTCCGCGAGGAAGAAATCCGCGACAGGCTTCGCGTCAGTAATGCGTTTGGTGAATTCCTTCGGGTCTTCACTGATGAGTTCGGCCGGGTCTTTGCCCTTCGGAAGCCGGGCCGCCTTCACCCGGAGCCCTTGCCGGAGCGCGAGCTCGGCAGAGCGCGCCGTAGCCTTCAGCCCGGCCGGGTCGGCATCAAGGACAAGCATCAGATTCTCGCTGTAGCGCTTCATAAGCCCCAGGTGGCGATCGGTGAGCGCGGTACCCGAAAGTGCTACGGCATTTTTGAATCCGGCCTGATGCGCATGGAGCACATCTATCTGTCCTTCGACGAGCATGGTGAACTTCCGCGTGCGAATCGCGTCCTTTGCGGCGTCCATACCAAAAAGCACTTCGGATTTATGATAGAGCTCAGTTTCCGGAGAGTTCAGGTATTTCGCCAGATCGTCTGCGGCCAAGGCGCGTCCGGTGAAGCCAACTGTGCGGCCGGCAGCATCCCGAATCGGGAACATCAACCGATTGCGGAACCGGTCATAGTAGGTACCCGGCTTTCCGTCCGCTTCTTTCACGAGCCCGGCGGCGAGTAATTCTGGAACCGAAAATCCTTCGGCGGAGAGCGCTTCGAGAAGCGTGCGCCAACCGTCCGGCGCGTAGCCGAGACGCCACGCGGCAATCGTCTCCGAGGTAAGACCGCGCTGTATCGCATACGCCTCGGCCGGACTGCCGGAAAGATTGCCCGCGTACCACTCGCTTGCGCGGCTCAAAAGCGCACGCATCCGATCTTTCTTTGACGCGTCTTCTTGATGTCCGCCGCCTGAATATTCGATGGTGACCCCTGCTTTCTCCGCGAGGATTTTAAGCGCGCCTTTGAAATCGACTCCCTCTATCTTTTCAATGAACGAGAACCCGTCGCCGCCCTCTCCGCAGCCAAAGCAGTGCCAGGTCCCGCGCTCAGGGCTCACATGGAAGCTCGGTGTTTTTTCTTTGTGGAAGGGGCACAGTCCACGCACCGACTTCCCCGCGCGCGTGAGCTTCACATACGGAGCGATAATATCCTGAATGCTCAACCGCTCTTTTATTTCTGCGACCGTATCCTTCGCCATTGCGTCGATTCTACCTCGTTTTTTGAATACTTGACAACAGTAAAGAATATATGAGAACATCGAACTCGATCGCACCTTTCGCAGCCCAACCCCATCTCAGGGAGAAAATCTTGAAATCATTCACCCTTGCAGTACTCGTGGGCATCATCGGTCTCATCGGCGTTGACATGCTCGATTCCCTGCTCGGCATCGAAATCAAGTCTTCGGGAGCCGGCGAGTGGGGCCGGAGGCTCCACGATATCAGCCTCATGTGTGTGGGCGGCCTGATGTGGGGGACGAAATCCCGGCGGCGGCAAGCTCGCGGGTAGCAAACGGGGAGCAATGCGGCGCGAGAACCTAATCGGTTCCGCGCCGTTAACATTTTCATACCACCATTTCCCTTCTCCCTCGTTATCATCTTGTATGAATTCTTATCCTATAGGACAAGAATTCATACAACTATATTGCCCCGATTCTACCTCGTTTTTTGAGTACTTGACAATAGACATGTTGAGGTGTATACTGTACTTAGGCTTTGAGCGGCATCCCGCCGCTCAAGTGAATCGGGAGAAATCCACGATGGCATGGATAGTATTGATTCTTGGATGTTCCTTGATTGGATACGGAACTGGTAGCACTGCTGTCGGATGGGGAGTTTTTTTCGTCGCGATGGCTATCGCATCCGATCTCCACGAGGGGATGCGAGAAGCCACCGCGACAATCAGGAGACGCTTGGATAAAGCCCCTCCCAAGGGAGACTGAAGAATCTGAAGCGGCGCGAGAACCTAATCGGTTCCGCGCCGTTAACATTTTCGTACTCATTATTTCCCCTCCCCCTCGTTATCATCTTGTATGGATTTTTATCCTATAGGATATAATTTCATACAAGATGAAGAAGATGCGGACAGAGACACGCGGAAGATATCTGCCGATGCGAAATCTGATTCTCCGAACATTGGCGGCTAGCGGCGTAATTACTGTTGCCCTCGTTGCACCGAAGACTCTGACTCTTCTCAAGAAACTCGACCGTGGTGCCGCGAGCCGTAAAGATCTGTACCGCCGAATTACACAGGCGATAACGGAGCTGGAACGCGCCGGAATGGTGAAGACATCCGGTCAGCGCGGGCGGCGCAATATCATAATCACCGGGAAAGGACGCGCGATTATCGAGACAATTTACACAAGCGAATACCGCATTCCAGAACCAGTTTTTTGGGACGGTAAGTGGCGTGTGGTCATGTTCGATATTCGCGAGAATCGTCGCCGAGCTCGTTCACAACTCCGTTCCCTACTTATGGGGGCAGGCTTCTTGCGGCTACAAGACAGCGTCTGGGTGCATCCCTATCCTTGCGATGAATTCATCGGACTTGTCCGAGCGCACCTCAAAAGCGGGACTGGAGAAATGCTCTCCTTCACGGCTGAGGCACTTGAGTCGGATAAAAAACTGCGCGAACATTTTCATCTTTCATAAAATAATTCACCGACTCTTTGTATGAATTTTTATCCTATAGGATAAAAATTCATACAACTATATTGCGTGGATTCCACCTCGTTTTGCGCATACTTGACAATAAATTGCTATTTTGTACAATTCGTCCAGACTATGAGCGGCGCCCCGCCACTCAAGAGACTGGGGGAAAGCAATGAAAACATTTCTTGGCATAGCCCTTTCCGCGATGGGCGCAGGCCTTATAGGAACATACGCCCATTCAGTGATCCTTTCCGTCGGGATCTTCTGTCTTTTCTTCGGAGCGCTCATGCTGATTGATGTAGTCATCCACAGCAAGTAGAACTCCAAATCCAACGGCGCGAGAACCTTCGGGTTCCGCGCCGTTAACATTTTTATACAAAACAACAACCGCCCTTTCGGGCGGTTGTTGTTTTCTGTATTTAGTTTAGAGACTGCGCGGGGTGCGCGGTGCGAAGGAGGTATTCCTCGTCTCGGAATACTCCGGTACCGGGCGCTCTGCCTGAAGCTTTGCGATGTGCGCGAACTTCTTGCTGCCGGCGAAGCCGGTGCCCGACGGGATGAGGCGACCGAGAATGACATTCTCCTTGAGGCCGCGAAGGCGATCCACCGAACCGCGAAGTGCGGCATTGATGAGGATTTTCGTGGTCTGCTCGAAGGACGCGGCGGAGAGGAACGAGCGGCGCGAGAGTGCACTCTCCTTGATGCCGAGTACAATTTCCCTCGCCTGCGGCGGAAGCTTGTTCGCCTCTTCCATCTCTTTGATTGCTTTCGCAAATTCCCAATCCTCTACGACATCGCCGACTGAGTAGTCGGTATCGCCCGCCTCGGTTATCTTCACGCGTGAGAACATCTGCTTCACAACCACCTCGAGGTGCTTGCGCGAAACGGATGCGCCCTGCAGTTCATAGATCTTCGACGCTTCGGCGATGATATATTCCTGCACCATCGCGCGACCTGCGTATTCGAAGAGGTCGTCGAGATCTGCAGAACCATCGGTGAGGATTTGGCCCTTCATGACGGTGTCGCCCTCCTTCACCAGCGGCACGCGCGGATACGGCGCGAGATACTCGTAGGACGAGCCGTCCTTCTTGCCCTGCCCCGCTTCCGGAGCAACAACGATGACTTTTTCGCGGCCCTCCTCTTTGATTTCGGTCACGATGCCGTTCGACTTTGAAATGACGGCCGGATTCTTTGGCGATCGTTTTTCGAAGACTTCCTCAACGCGCGGAAGACCGCTCGTGATGTCGCCGCCAACGCTTGCCACGCCGCCAGCATGGAAGGTGCGCATGGTGAGCTGGGTGCCCGGTTCGCCGATGGCCTGTGCGGCCACGGTACCGACCGCTTCGCCCAGGTCGACCATCTCCTGCGTCGTGAGGTCCATGCCGTAGCAGGTCTGGCAGACGCCGTAACGGGTTTCGCACGACATCGGCGAGCGCGCGACGACGGAGGTGATAGATGAAGACGCAAGCGCTTCCGCGTCGAGAATGGAGAGGTAGTGATTCTTCTTGAAGAGAACCGTACCGTCCGCATCCTTTGCTTCCTCCGCGAGTACGCGACCGCGCAGCGCCTCGGCGTAATTGATCTGGATGCCGGAAGCACTGATGCGGTTTATTTTCACGCCGCGCTTCGTGCCGCAATTCGCTTCTGTAACAATAGAGTCCTGCGCAACATCGAAGAGACGGCGCGTGAGGTAGCCGGCTTTCGCGGTGCCGAGCGCGGTGTCGGTGAGACCTTTGCGGGCGCCGTGCGTGGACATGAAGTATTCGATCGGATTCAACCCCTCGATCATCGAGGAGATGATTGGCACTTCGATAGTAACGCCGGAGGTGTCCTGGATGAGGCCCTTCATACCGGCCATCTGGGTCAGGTTGCCCAAGGTGCCGCGAGCGCCGGACTTCACCATGTCGGCAACGGAACCCATCGGGTCGAGTTCTGCGGCAACCTGCTCTTCGACTGCCTGCTTCGTGCCCTGCCATATTTCAATGGCCATGCGGCGCTTCTCTTCTTCAGCGAGAAGACCGTTCTGGTAGTCCTCTTCGATTTTGGCGACCTTGGCGACGGTCTCGGCAATGATGCGCTGCTTCTCTTTCGGCACGGAGACATCGTCGATGGCCCACGAGATGCCGGAGCGCGTCGCGTAATCAAAACCGAATCGCTTCACTTTGTTCACAATATCCGGCACAGCATCGATGCCATAGCGCGCGATGCAGTCGGTGACAATGCGCGCGAGCACCTTCTTCGTGATGGTTTCGTTCACATAGGGATAGTCGGCCGGGAGCACGGTGTTGAAAAGCAGGCGGCCGACCGTCGTCTCAAACGGACGACCGTCGAAAGCGACATACTTCTCCTTGCCGGTGACTGGAAGCACATTGATCTTGGCGCGCAGGTCGATAGCGTCGTATTCAGACGCAAGGATTGCTGCGTTCGGCGACGCGAAGTATTCTCCTTCGCCCTTCACTTTTTCAACGGCTTTCGTGAGCCAGTACACGCCGAGAATGATGTCGAGCGGCTTGCCGGTGAGCACAATCATATCGCCCGAACCCGGCTTGAGGATGTTCTTGTTGGCGCTCATGATATTTTTCGCCTCCCACTGAGCCTCCTCCGAGAGCGGCACATGCACGGCCATCTGGTCGCCGTCGAAGTCCGCGTTGAACGCGTTACACACGAGCGGATGCAGCTGGATAGCGTCGCCTTCGATGAGTCGCGGGCGGAATGCCTGAATACCCTGGCGGTGAAGCGTCGGGGCGCGGTTGAGGAGCACATACTTGCCCTTGATAGCCTCTTCGAGAAGCTCCCACACCTCCGCAACGCCGTCTTCAATGAGACGGCCCGCACCGCGGATGTTGAACGCGAGCTCACGCTCGAGAAGTCCGGCGATGACGAACGGGCGGAAGAGCTCGAGCGCCATATGCTTCGGAAGACCGCACTCGTCGAGTTCGAGGTCCGGACCGACGACGATAACCGAGCGGCCCGAATAGTCGACGCGCTTGCCGAGGAGGTTCTGGCGGAAATAACCCTGCTTGCCTTTGAGGTAGTCGGCGAGCGATTTCAGCGGACGGCGCTGCGCCATCGTCATTGCGCCGGCAGACGCACCGCTCTTGCGGATGGAGTTGTCGAGGAGCGCATCGACTGCTTCCTGCAGGATGCGCTTTTCATTGCGCAGAATGACTTCCGGCGCATGAATGTCGATAAGTTTCTTGAGGCGGTTGTTGCGGTTGATGACGCGGCGGTAGAGGTCGTTCACATCCGAAGTTGCGTGGCGACCGCCTTCAAGCGCGACCATCGGACGAAGCGCCGGCGGAATAACCGGGATGCGCGTGAGGAAGAGCCATTCGGGGCGAATGCCCGAAGCGATCATGCCCGCAATGAGCGAGAGGCGCTTCGCGAGCTTCTCGCGTTCGGCGGCGCCGGCGTGCTCGTAGCGCGCCGCAAGCGTCTTCTCGAGTTCCTTGAGATCGAGCTTCGCAAAAATGTCATAAATAGCCTCGGCGCCAATCCTTGCTTCGAAAAGGCCGCCGTACTTCACCGAGAAGCGGTGGTACTCGAGCTCGTCGAGCACTTTGCCGACGATGACGCCTTCTATCTCGGCCTTGGCGAGCGTCATCTTCTCCTTGAGCGCGTCGCGTTCCTTGTCGCTTCCGAGCGACTTGTATTTGGACTTGTATTCGCTCTCGAGCTCACCAAGAAGCCGCTTCTTCTCTTCGTCCGCAATCTTGGTGATGATGTACCCCGCAAAGTAGACAACCTTTTCGATGTCCGTTGCGGACGCGCCCAGAAGGAGCGCAACGCGAGACGGCACGGAGCGGAGGAACCAGATGTGCGCGACCGGCGTGCAGAGCTCGATGTGGCCCATGCGTTCGCGGCGCACGATAGAGCGCGTTATCTCAACGCCGCACTTATCGCAAACGATGCCCTTGTAGCGGATGCCTTTGTATTTGCCGCAGTAACACTCGTAGTCCTTTTCAGGGCCGAAGATCTTCTCATCGAAGAGTCCGTGCTTTTCGGAGCGCTGCGTGCGGTAGTTGATGGTTTCCGGCTTGGTTACTTCGCCGCTACTCCACGCGAGGATGCGCTCCGGGCTTGCGAGCGTGAGACGCAGTCCGTTCCAGGTGTCGCGCGGAGGAAGTTTGCGGGGGGTGAATGCCATAGTGAAAAAGTTAGTAGTTGGTAGTAAGTAGTTAGTAATTCACTAGGCTTCTGGTTCGGGCGGCAAATTGAGCGGCTCGACATCGAGCGCAAGACCGCGGATCTGGTTGGTAAGGACTGCGAAGGACGCCGGCGTGCCCGAGTGGCTTATCGGCTCTCCCTTCACGATTGCATCGAAGGCGGCGGAACGGCCCTGGATGTCGTCCGACTTGATGGTGAGCATCTCGCGCAGCGTGTAGGCGGCGCCATACCCGAGAAGTGCCCACACTTCCATTTCGCCGAAGCGCTGGCCGCCGTTCTGCGCCTTGCCGCCGAGCGGCTGCTGCGTGATGAGGCTGTACGGACCAATGGAACGCATGTGGATTTTGTCTTCCACCATGTGATGCAGTTTGAGCACATACATATAGCCAACGGCGATGGTCTGTGCAAATGCGGCGCCCGTGCGGCCGTCGAAGAGCTGCATTTTGCCGGTTCGAGAGAACCCGGCAAGCGCGAGCTCATCGCGGATTTCATCGGCAGTTGCGCCGGCAAACGGCGGTACGACTGCCTGATAGCCGAGCGTGTTCGCCGCAAGACCGAGGTGCATCTCGAGAATCTGTCCGAGGTTCATACGGCTCGGCACGCCGAGCGGCGTGAGGATGAGGTCGACCGGATTGCCGTCTTTGTCGTACGGCATATCGGCGACCGGAAGCACGCGGCTGATAACGCCCTTGTTGCCGTGACGGCCGGCGAGCTTGTCGCCCACCGAGACATTGCGCACCTGCGCGACGGTCACGACAATCTTCTTGATGATGCCGCTCTCGAGCTGATCTCCCTTCTCGCGGCTAAAGACGCGGACACCGATGACGCGGCCTTGCTTGCCGCCCTCCATGCGGAGGCTGGTGTCCTTCACATCCTTCGCCTTGTCGCCGAAGATGCTGCGCAAGAGGCGTTCCTCCGGCGTGAGCTGGGTCTCGCCTTTTGGCGTTACTTTGCCGACGAGGATATCGCCCGGGCGCACTTCTGCGCCGATGCGGATAACGCCTTCTTCATCGAGGTTCTTCAAACGGAGTTCGCCGACATTCGGAATGTCGTGCGTCGTCGTCTCGGGACCAAGCTTCGTATCGCGCACCACGCAATCGAAATCTTCGATGTGCACGGTCGTGAACTTCGCTTCCTCAACGAGGCGCTCGGAAATGATGATGGCGTCTTCGTAGTTTGCGCCGTTCCAGCTCATAAACGCGACGCGCACATTTTGACCGAGCGCGAGCTGGCCATGATCTGTCGAAGAGTTGTCCGCGAGGACATCGCCCTTCTTGACCGTGTCGCCGAGCACAACCGACGGACGCTGCATGAACGCAGAGTTCTGGTTGGTCTGGGTGAGCCCCTGGAGGCGGTACTCTTTCTTCTTCCCTTCCTTATTTTCGACGACAATCTTGCGCGCATCGACATAGGTGACTTCGCCCGACTCTTCGGCGAGCACAAGGCGGCCCGTGGAGCGCGCCGCGTGGCCTTCGATGCCGGTCGCAACAAGCGGAGCCTCGGGAATGAGGACCGGTGTCGCCTGCTTCTGCATGTTCGAACCCATGAGTGCGCGGTTCGCGTCGTCGTGGTCGACGAACGGAATCATCGAGGTGGCAATGGAGAACATCTGGTAGGTCGAAGCGTCCATGAGCGTGACCAGGTCGCGGCTCGCAATCATCGGGTCGCCCTTGTGGCGCGCTTCGACGAAATCGGAAACGATGCGGCCACTCTCGTCGAGCTTGGTCGCGCCGTGCGCGACCACTTCCAGCTCTTCATCGAGCGCGTTGAGGTACACCACCTCGCTCGTCACTTTGCCATTCTTCACCTTCACATACGGAGTCTCGATAACGCCGAAATCATTCGTGCGTGCGTGGGTCGCGAGGCGGAGGATGAGGCCGATGTTCTGGCCTTCCGGTGTATGGATAGGACAGAGGCGTCCGTAGTGGGACGGGTGCACATCGCGCACTTCGAAGCCGGCGCGTTCGCGCGTGAGGCCGCCGGGACCGAGCGCGGAGAGTGTGCGCATATTCTCAAGCTCGGCGAGAATGTTCTGCTGGTCCATAAACTGCGAGAGCTGGTTTGCGGTGAAGAACTCGTGCACCGACGCATGGAATGGGCGCGGATTCACGAGTGCCATCGGGAGCGTCGTTTCGCTCTCGATAGTCGACATGCGGTCCTGAATATTGCGCTTCATGCGGCTCATGCCGACGCGCATGCGGGCCTGCAGGAGCTCGCCGACGAAACGCACGCGGCGGAACCCGAGGTGATCGATGTCATCCGGGCGCGCCGACGGATCGGCGTTCAACTTGGTAATTTCAGAAATGATGCGGACGAAGTCCGTGAGGCCGAGCGTGCGCTTCTCGAGCGCCTTTTCGGTCGTCGGGAGGCCGAACCGCGCATTGAGGCGGTGGCGTCCGACCCGGCCGAGGTCATAGCGCTCAGGCGAAAAGAGCGACTGCACGAAGTTCTTCGCGTTTTCCGGCGTTGCGAGGTCGCCGTCGCGCATGCGGCGGTGAATTTCGACATACGCCTCCTCAATCGACTTCGCTTCGTCGTGCACGAGAGTCGCTTTGATCGCTGCGAGCGCGAGCGGATCCTTCGCAAAATGCTTCGTAACCGCCTCGCCGAGGCCGCTGCCGAAGACGGTGAGAATCTGCGTAATGGGGAACTTGCGCTTGCGATCTATCTTCATAAAGATGGCGCCGTCCGCCTCCGAATCTATCTCGATCCATACGCCCCTTAGGGGAATGATTTTCGAACCGAAGAACGGCTTGCCGCGGAGCAGTTCGGAAACGAAGAACGCGCCGAAGCTGCGAGCGAGCTGCGGAACAATGGCGCGTTCCACGCCGGAAACGATGAATGAACCGTGCGGCGTCATGATCGGCATATCGGTGAGGAAGATTTCTTGCGACTTCTCCGAGCCGAGCGTCTTGTTCACGAGCTTTACGGTCGCCTTGATGGGCGCCTCGTAGGTGCGCATATTCTCGCGCGCGAAGTCCTCGTCGTACTTCGGCTCCCCTATTTCAAAATCTTCGAACTGCAACTCGAACTTCTTCCCCGAGTAGTCGGTGATGGGAGAGAACTCATTGAAGAGCTCCTTGAGGCCGTCTTTCATGAGCCAGTCGAACGAGCCGCGCTGGTGGCCGACGAGATCCGGGAATGGAACGCGCGGGGCCCGGAATGCACCGAAGGTCTTCTGGACGAGGTTCTTGCGCATGTGGTGGTGGGTCAGGTGGTTAATAACGAACCGAACATGAACATATAAAAATGCGAACGCACGGAAATAATTCCGCTATCGCTGTCGCGTTTCTTTTCTGGTTCCCGTATGTATCTCTCGTTCCCTGCCCTCCGTTACTCACTCGTATCTTGTGCCCCCAATCTACCAGCCGGCCCCATTTCCCGCAACCCCCGCAAACGGAGGTGGGGATAAACGAAATCGCCCTGTGACAGCGACGATTCCGCTTCATAGGGCGATGTGCTAGCGCGCGGGGGAGATTGTGTAAGTGAGGAGCGTAACCCCATTTTCCTCCGTTTCCCCACAATTCACGAAATAAGAAGACGAGTCTCCAGTATCACGGGGGAAAACGACGAGGAGTTGCTTGTCTTTCGTCCCACGCAGAAACTCAACTTCGAGAAACTGCGCGAAAGCATGCTGCCATTCAGGTCCATTGGCTCCCAACTCCAACCAGGTCTCTTTGTGGCATGTCATGAAGATATACCGCAGAGTATCTCCCTGGTGTGGCAATTCGAGTGAATAAACCTTAGCCCGAACCGCTCTGGTTTCAGCCGTGACCTTCAGAAGCGTGTTGAGCATCTGGTTTTTATGGCATCCCTCAGGCGCATCGGAAACGATGATTTGATGCAACAATTCAATCTCCTTGGGCCCGCGGTAACATCGCAAACCCGCTTGCCAAGTTGAGAAGGAACAAGCGATGTTGATGATGTGCTACCTCTTTTCTCTCCACTTGTCAATGTTTGCATGGTGCCCCGTTTGCAAAACCGCCGGCACTTTATACTTCTTCTTTTTGTATGAAATGGTTTCGGGGCGGGTGTAGACCGCAGAGGAGGCGACACGGCGCTCCTCCACCGATGCGTCCTTGCCGAGCACGCCCGGCAAGCGGCGCGTGACGGCGTCCACTATCGCGAGCGCCGGAACTTCCCCGCCGGTGTAGACCGCTTCGCCCACCGCAAACTCTTTTACGGGTGCGAGTGTCTTCAATATCTTCTTCGCACGCTCGTCGATACCCTCGTACCGCCCGCAGACGAGCACTACATCCGTGTACTTCGCGAGCGCATCCGCGTCTTTATTCGTAAACTGCTTCCCGCTCGGACTAAACCAAACGACCACCGGCTTCTTCAACTTGGCGGTTGAACCGCCAAGTGATTTCTGCACGGCACGGACGACGGGCAGTGCCGACATCACCATCCCCGGACCGCCGCCGTACGGGCGTTCGTCCACCTTGCCCCACTTATTCTCCACAAAATCGCGCGGGGTCTGATAGCTTACGGAAATCTTCTTTTCTTTGCGGGCGCGGCCGATGATGGATGCGGAAAGATATGCGTCGCACGCTTCTTCAAATAATGTAATCAAGTGAAATTTCATAGGGGGCGTGAGTGGATTGTTGTGAGAAATGAGTCTCGCAGGACGACGGTCCGAGAGGAGCGGATTTTTCAGCAGAAAAATACCGCGCTCATTTCGAACAATAATCCCGAACGACCTTTCGCATGCTCCTCACGACTATAGCTCTTCGACTACCTGATCGACGGTCTTGAGCTCCTGCTCGCGCTTGCCGCCGACCGGCTCGTTTATCTTGAGGTTCACGCGCGCGTTCCCTTTCATACCAACGACGCGCAAGAGGATGCGGAGCGCCTCGGCGGTCTTGCCGCTCTTGCCGATTATTTTTCCCATATCTTCCGGGTGAACGGTGAGTGTGAGGAGCACGCCCATTTGATCGATGGTGCGCGTCGTCTCGACCGACTCCGGGTGGTCGACAAGCGCTTTTACGGAGTGTTCGAGAAATGCTTGGTCAGGTTCCATAGGGATATGGTAGCACCGCCTGGGGGCGGGTTATGCGGCCGGGGTCTCTTCGGCTGCCGGAGCTTCCTCAGGTGCGGGAGTTTCTGCAACCGGCGCTTCTGTAGGCGCGGTCTCTGCGGCCGGGACTTCTCCCGGTGCCTCCTCGACTGCCGGTTCCGCCTCCGCGACAACTTCAGCCTCCGTCGGGGCTTCGACTACGGGCGCCTCTTCTACCGCTGGTGCGGCTGCGGCCGCCTTCGCTGCTTCAGCTGCCGCCGCTTCGGCCGCTATCGCCGCCTCATTCTTCTGGGGAGTCTTCTTCGGGAGCGCGTTCACCTTCTTGCCCTCAATAACGCCCTTATTGATAAGGAGGTTCCTGATGGAGTCCGTCGGCTGTGCACCCTTGGCTATCCAGCCCTTCACGCTCTCTTCGTTGAGAGTGAGCGCTTTGCTGCGCGGGTTGTAGGTGCCGAGAAGCTCGACGACATTACCCGCCTTCGCGGCGCGTTCTTTCTCGATGGCGACAATGCGAAACGCCGGATCATTGGTCCGGCCGATGCGCTGGAATCGAATCATCAACATGCAGGCGACTATAGCAGAACCTTCACAATATTGCTAGAGTACGAAAAATGCCGGCAGAGAATATATATGAAGGCCCGATAACGATGACCCGGAAAGGCATTGGTTTCTTCCCGGTCGGCGAAGACCAGGAAGACCTGCTTATTCCGGCCGAATGGACCAATCACGCGCTTGCCGGCGACATCGTAAAAGTCGTTCCGGCTGGCATGTACCAGGACCCGCGAGGCACGATGCCGCCGCGCGCCTCAGGCAAAGTCACTGAGATAGTCTCGCGCGCTCGCGAGACCTTCGTCGGCACCCTTATAGAGGAAGAGGGGCTCACCCTTCTCAAGCCCGACTATAAGAAAATGTATGTGCCTATCGTCATTCTCGATCGCGGCGATGCTCCACTTGGATACAAAGCGCTCGTGCGCCTGGTGAGTTGGGATGCGGACAAAGAGTACCCGCTCGGCACCATAGAAGAAATCATCGGAGAGGCGGGCGTGCACGAGACCGAAATGCGTTCGCTCGCTTTGGGCCAGGGGTTCTCTTCGGATTTCCCGCCCGGCGTCGTTGCGGACGCAAAAAAACTCGAAGAGCACGGCCGCCAGGTGCTTGCCGAGGAGGCAAAGAACCCAAAACGGCGCGACTTCACGAAAGTCCCGACCTGCACCATCGACCCGTTCGATGCAAAAGACTTCGACGATGCCCTTTCAGTACAAAAACTCCCCGATGGGAATATAGAGGTCGGCGTGCATATCGCCGATGTCTCGTTCTTCGTGAAGCTCGGCACCGCGCTCGACAAAGAGGCCGTGGAGCGCGCGACGAGCGTATACCTCGTCGACCGAACCATCCCAATGCTCCCCGAAGTTCTCTCCAACGACCTCTGCTCGCTTAAGCCGGACGAGGATCGCCTCGCAGTCTCGGCGGTATTTACGCTCGACCGCGAAGCAAATATTGTCAGTGAGTGGTTCGGCGAGACGGTCATCCACTCCGACAAGCGCTTTACCTATGAAAATGCGCAGGAGGTGCTCGACGCGGGTTCCGGCACGCTCCACGAGGAACTCTCGACCTTGCTTGCGCTCTCAAAAAAGATTCGTGCGCGGCGCGCGGCGAAAGGTGCTATCGAATTTGATACTGCCGAGGTGAAAATTGAGCTTGACGAGACCGGCAAGCCTATCGCCATCCGCCTCAAAGAGCGCAAGGCGACCAATCTTCTCATCGAGGACTTCATGCTGCTGGCAAACGAAGCGGTAGCAAAGCATCTTTCTAAACTCACCAGCAATGGCGGGCCGCACTTCGCCTCGCTCTACCGCATTCACGATGAGCCGGACGCCGACCGCATCGAGAACCTTGCGAACCTGCTCCGCATTATGGGCTACCACCTAAAGACAAGCGGTGGCGGTAAAGTCTCTGGCGCTGAATTGAACAAACTCCTCGAAGCGGTGAAAGGAAAACCGGAGGAATACCTCGTGAAGACCGCGACCTTGCGCTCGATGAGCAAGGCAGTGTATGCGACGCGCAACATCGGCCACTTCGGCCTCGCATTCGATTTCTACACGCACTTCACTTCGCCCATCCGCCGCTACCCCGACCTCGTCATCCACCGGCTCGTAAAAGCGCATGCCGGCGGCGACCCCATCACCCCGGCCGAAATGCAGGCCTTCGACAAACTTGCACTCCACGCATCCGAGCGCGAAGTCGCGGCATCCGATGCCGAACGCGACTCCATCAAGATGAAGCAGGTGGAATTCCTTTCCGACCACCTCGAAGAGGAGTTTGATGCGGTCATCTCAGGCGTCACCGAACGCGGTCTCTATGTAGAGGAACAAACGACGCACGCCGACGGCATGATACTCGTCCGCAATCTCGCCGATGATTATTTCGAATACGATGAAAAGCACTACCGGCTTGTCGGCCGCCGCACGAAAAAGTCATACCAGCTCGGCGACCCCATCAAGGTAAAACTCATCGCCGCCCGTATTGCAGAAAAAGAACTCGATTTCGTACCTGCGTAGCCCTACTTAGCAACTGCGACCGCTTCTTCGAATTTTACCGACAACAGCTTGCTTACCCCATCGGCGCCCATGGTCACGCCGTAGAGGATGCCCGTGCGGCTCATCGTCTCGCGATTGTGAGTGATGACGATGAGCTGAGATTTCTGCGCAAGGTTTTCTATCATATCGCCATAGCGGCGGCTGTTCGCTTCGTCGAGTGCGGCGTCGGTTTCGTCCAGTATCAAAAATGGCGGCGGGTTCACCTGGCTCATCGCGAAGATGAGCGCAATAGAGGTGAGTGCGCGTTCGCCGCCCGAGAGCTGCATCAGTGAACGCACTTTCTTCTTCGGCAGATTCACCGCGATCTCGATGCCCGGCCGCACTTCGGCCTTCGGTTCGTCTGAAAATCCTTCCTGCTCCTCGCTTTCCAATTCCTCCGATTCCTCTGGCTCTTCGAGCGCAAGCCGCGCACCGCCGCCTCCGAACATCAGTGCGAAGTATTCGCTGAATGAGGCGTTCACTTTGGCGAGTCCTTCGGAGAAATACTTCGCGAGCTCAGTATCGAGATCGTGAATCAAGGCACCAAGACCCGCCGCCGACTTTGCGAGATCTTCGAGTTCGGTAGCAAGGAACGCTTCGCGTTCGGAAACTTCCTTGTGCTCTTGGCGAATCTCTTCGCCTGTTCCGCCCGCCTCTTCGAGGCGGATCTTAGTGCGCTCGAGCGATTTTTTCCGTGCTTCCTGCACCAATCGCTCCTCTTCCGGCAAATGCGGAAGAGGTTCATAGGAAAGCGTCGATGCCCCGGCAACCGCGAGCACCTCGACCTTCTCTCGCTCAAGCGCCTCGGAAAGGAGTGTGAGCTCATATTCCCGCGCTTCGGCCTTCGCAACCTCCCCCTCCTCATGCGCTTTCGCCTGTGCGAAGTCGAGGATGCGGCGGCGGACTTCACGGCCGGTCTCCTCAAGCGCAACCATCGCTTCGCGCGCGCGGGCGCGGGCGGATTCCGCCTTCTCAAGCTCGGCTGACACGGTCGCATACTTTTCGGCAATCGCGCCGCGCTCCGCCTCAAGCCGCTGCGCCGCATCCTCTTCTTCGGAAAACCGCTCTTCGCTCGGCGAGCCGTGCCGTGTGAAAAAGAACTGCACCGCGCGTTTGATAGCGTCGAGCGCGGCGCGCAAGGACTCGACGCTCGTGCCGGCGACCTCCGCCTGCCGTTCTACTTCGGTGCGGAGCGCTTCGAGCTCTTCTCGCGATACTTTCGCGTACGGCTCTCGAGCGACCGCGGTCGCGCGGCGCTTCACTTCAGCCAAGGCGCCCTCCACGCGACCCATATCGCGCGAGAGCGTCGCGCGTGTGCTTGAGAGTTCGGAAACATCCTGCTCCGCTTTCCGGAGCGCTTCGGTGCGCTTCACGGTCTCGCTGTCTGCAGACTTCGGATCCGCGACGCGGTCGAGCTCAGCGCTTGCTATCGCGAGCCGTTCCGAAGCATTCCGCTTCTCCTCGATAACTTTTACTTTCTCTTGCGCAAGATAGGTATCCTCGACCGCAAAATAGGTCTGCGCGAGACCGATGAGCTCGGTGCGGAGCGAATCAGCGCGTTCAAGTTTCTTCACCTGGCTCTCAAGAAATCGCAAATGGGGAGCGAGTTCGCGGCGGAGCGAATTGACCTGCCGGATATTTTCTTCGGTCTTTTCGAGCTTACGAGAGGCTTCCTGCTTTTTGAATTCGTATATCTTCAGCCCAAGCGCATCCTCGAGCATTTCACGGCGCTCACGCGGAGATGCGAGCAGTATCCGGTCGGCTTCGCCCTGGGAAATGATGTGATGGCCCGTTTCGCCGATGTTTGCCCCGGCGAGAAGCTCCTCGATATCGCGGAGCCGAACGCGCGAGCCGTTGATTGAGTACTCGCTTGTTCCGTCGCGGAAAACTGCGCGCTCTATGGATACTTCGTCGAAATCGATTCTGAACTGCCGGCGGGTGTTGTCGAAAACAATGCCGACTGCCGCACGATTCGCCCGAGGGGCCGAGTGTGAACCGTTGAAAATGAGGTCCTCGGCGCGCTTACCGCGCATGCTCTTCATCGACTGCTCGCCGAGCGCAAAACGAAACGCTTCGGCGACATTTGATTTACCGGAACCGTTCGGGCCGACAATAGCGGTCGTCGCGTTCGAAAAATCCAGAACCGTTTTCTTGGCGAACGATTTAAACCCGACGATCTCAAGCCGCTTCAGCATTCTCTAGAGTATACCGTATAAAATGATGCACCCTCGCAATGAAGCGAGGGTGGTGTACGAGACGTGCCAGGGGTCTGTTGCGAGCGATCAGCTGCACGCGACGACGGTCAGTAGCAGCCCTAATGTGCACGGGGGACGAAGAGCCGACTGAAAATGTAGGCACAGAAGTCGACGATGATCTTCGCCGCGAGCCAAATGAGCCAAACGCCTACGGCGAGAAACGCGTGGGCCGCCATGACGAGGAGCATGAGAACGACAGCGCCAAGAACATTTCCCGTCATAACGAAAGCTGCCGGCGCCATGACTACGGTGAGACAAGGAATCATAAACACCGCGACATGCACATCTTTCCTGGTCATGAGGCAGTCCCCCCAAAAAACATAGCCGTGAACGATTCACAGCTTTCCGAATTAAACTATACTTCTACCAACCCATTTTGTCAAGACCCGCTTCGGCCGCGGCCTGCTCCGCTTCCTGTTTGCTCTTCCCTTCTCCGCGTGCGATTTCTTCCGAGCCGATGAAAACGCCGACGATGAATTGTTTGTCGTGGTCCGGGCCGGCTTCCGAGAGCGTTTCGTATGCGGGGGTGATGCCGCGCTTCTCCTGGGCGATTTCTTGGAAACGGCTTTTCGCGTCTTGATACGAGCGCTTTTCTATTACCTCGTCGATTTTCGCATACAAATTGCGTGCGATGAATGCTTCGGCCGCCCCGTAACCCTGATCGAGGAAGACCGCGCCGATGATGGCCTCAAGCGCGTCAGCGAGTATCACCTCGCGCGCGCGGCCAGTATCTTTCGACTCGCCCTTCGACAAGAGAAGAAAATTATTGACCCCGAGCTTCTGCGCCGTCTCTGCGAGCGATACGGTGTTCACGAGCGCCGCACGGTACGCCGTGAGCTCCCCTTCTGGTTTTGCCGGAAACTTCTTAAAAAGAAAATCGGTCGCTGCGAGCTCGAGTACCGCATCTCCAAGAAATTCGAGCCGCTCATTATGGCTCCCTGCGTAGTCGCGATGCTCGTTGAGGTAGGAACGGTGCGTCAAAGCCTCGACAAGAAGTTCGAGCGTGTTAAATGAGAGGCCGAGCTGTGCGGCAAGAGCCGAAAAATCAGGCATGGGTACAGCTTACCGCCAAGTGAGACGGGAAACAAACATGCGCGAGGCGGGCGGTGTATTGCTGCGGAGGAGCAGAAATGTCGCCAGCCCGACATTTCTTAATGCTCCGTCGTTCATCTTTTGGCATCGCGCCGCTCTGAGTGGCGCACGGAGCTTATGCCAAAAGACCGTGCATGAACGCTACGCAACTCCTTCCTCGCAACACACCACTCGCCTCTAGGACGAGGGTAGTGTGATTTTGGAGACTCTCGGAGGCGAAGCAGCATGGCAATTTCTGCGCCGTAGGGCAGCTGCGCCGAGATTTTAAAGGAGCGAAGCGACTATTAAAATCCAAGTGCGGTTTCGAAGAAAGCCGCCGCAGAAATTTGCGAGCCGAGAGGGAGCGCGGGCTCCCGCAGGGGAGGTCGACGCGTGCTCCAAAATCACACTACCCTCGTCCGTTCTCTTTTAACGACTCGGTTGATCAAGAAGCTTCTGTACCGCAGCCGTCACGATAGGCAGCATATCGTCATAGAAATTAAGCTCAATGATGTCCTGGAGGCGGAACCACTTCGCGTCATCGAGTCCGCCGCTCTTTTTCAGCACCAGCGGCTCGAAATCGCTCGTCGCGAGAAAGAACCATACATGTTTCCTGACCTTCCCTTTTTCAGGATGCGAAGCAATGTATTCATTTTCGCCGACCTGCGCTCCGACCGTGGCCGTGAGACCGAGCTCCTCTTTGATGATGCGGGCGACGCCTGCTTCAGGCGACGCGTCCTCTTCGATGTGACCCTTAGAGAGCGTCCAGCGGCCGAACACATCGTGCACAAGCGCGAGATAATACTGCCCCTCGTGTTTCGTATACACGATGGCGCCGCCCATTTTCTCGAGCGGAAGTTCCTCACGCTTCACACGCTTGCTCCCCTCCTCGTTCTTGCCTGGTTCGCCGAGTTCTTTGTACACCGCGCCCAAAACGCCGTTCACGAACCGGCCGCTCGAGTCTCCGCCGAAAGTTTTTGCGAGTTCAATGGCTTCATTGATGGCAACTTTCGCCGGCACTTGGCCGCGGTCGGCAAAGAGGAGTTCGAAAAGTCCGAGACGAAGTATGTTGCGGTCCACAGGGGCGATGCGCTCCAAAGGCCATTCGGGGGCAGCTTTGCCGATGACGAGGTCGATGTCATCTTTCTTTGCAAGTACGCCCTTGAGGAGACTGTCCATAAATGGCTGGTCGACATCGTCGCCGCCGAATTCGGCGACATTGCGTGCAAGGATGTCCGGTGCGTCCGTATCCTTCGCGTGGGTGGTATCCCATTCGAAGAGCGTTTGCAAAACAACGGAGCGCGCTAAATGTCGGTTCGCCATGTAAAGATCTGTACGGTTAAGTATACCCCATGAGATAGCCCCGTCCATTTGTTGTGCAATCCTGGTGGGGAAATTAACTATTCGGTACGCACCTGTGCATATTAAAATTTTATCTCACGGGGTAGAGCAAAGAACACGGCCGCGCAATAAGCGCGGCCGTGTTCATGTGGATGTGGAAAATTAGACGCCGCCGCCGAGATTTTTAACGAGCGAAGCGACTATAAAAATCCAAGTGTGGGTGTGTACTCACACGCCGCCGCCAAAACCGCTGCGCGCTTTCGGGCGTCCGCCAGTCTTCACTTCCGAGCGCGCTTCGCGCTTCACTTTGCCGATGACGCCCTCGGCGCCTTTTACTGCGGCGTTCGCGTGATCCGCGTGTGCGTGTTCGTGCTTGTGTTCGCCGGCCGGCTCGGTCGAGACTCCTTTCAGCTTCTTCTTCGATACGCGCGCCGCCTTTGCCGGCGCAATCTGCTTGCCGCGGTACATACCCGTCGTCTCGTCGAGGCGATGCGGGAGACGGAGACTTCCAGTCTCCTTATCTTTTATAAGGTTGATGTTCTTCAGCGCATGGTGCGACCGGCGATTGCCGGTGTGGCCGCGCGTGTGGCGCATTCGGATTGACATAGGCACTACCCTACCACGCGTCGTATAAAAAATCAAAACGCCGCTTCCTCCTTTGGAGCGGCGTTGGGGATGGGGATGATTCGATTACTTGGAGTACGGACAGCCTTTCGATACATCCGGCGAAACATCTTCGTTCCCCCGGAGCGAACAGACGACCCTGACGCCCTTCTTGTTGCAGGCGAAGTTGAAGCTCGACGCGCCGACGCAGACCCGGCGGCCTCCGGCCGCGACCGGATCGCTCACGATGCAGCCAGTGAACTTGAACGCGCTGAGCGCCTTGAGAGAAACCGGAGCGGTTCCGTTTCCATCCAGTTCGACTGGAGGCAGCGGGCTCTCCGGAGCCCTTGGTTGCAGTGCATTTGCTCGCATTTCTTATTCCTCCTTGGAAAGACCATCTTGTGTCCTGCCCCCATGGCCGGGCACAAGCCGACACTGTAGTTCTATTGGGACAGAGAATCAAGATGGATAAATGAGCGGCGGTGGATAGCGCAAAGCCCGTGTTCCGCGAGCATTTCGTAGTGCGCCTTAGTGCCATACCCCTTATGAGCATCAAAACCGTACTCCGGATACTTCTCGGCAAAGAGCCGCATCAAATGGTCGCGCTTCACTTTCGCCGCGATAGACGCGAGCGAAATAAGCGGGACGAGTTCATCGCCATTAATAATAGTCTCCTGTTCGTATTCAGCGGGAGCGTGAAGCGCGCCGTCGAGCTGTATCCGTACGAGCGAGGCGTCGGGGGCGAGCGCGTTCACGCCGCGCGCAAGCGCGCGGCGCACCGCGACCGCGATGCCTTCCCTATCAATAGTCAGTGCGTCTTCAAACTCAACCGCGTAGCGTGTGTCGCCCGCAGCCGTTCGCGCGGCGAGCAAGGCATATATCTCTTCTCTTTTTTTCTCTGAAAGTTTCTTGGAGTCGGCTACGCCCGGGAATTCTCTGGCGACATCAAACCCTTCCGGTACGGCAACCACGCCGACCGCCACCGGCCCCGCCAGAGGACCTCGTCCCGCCTCGTCTACCCCCAGCATGAATCTCATGCAATGAGAATATCAAAATTCGCCGGAAATGTGCTCATTTGCGACACGACTTTTGCTCGTTGGGGTACCAACGAAAAAATCGTATACTGAAGCGCATGGCGAGTCGCCCCATACCAATGCTCCTCTCCGCTCCGCATGGCTACGGGGTAAACCTCATCCCATCTCTATGAGCCGTTTTATCCATTTACATACGCACTCGCATTATTCTTTCTTGCAGGCGTTGCCGAAGATAGATGAGCTGGTGGGAAAAGCGCAGAAGGAGGGAATGGACGCGCTTGCACTTACCGATGCCGGCAATATGCACGGCGCCATTGAGTTCTATAAAGCGGCGACCAAGGCGGGCATCAAACCCATTCTCGGCACCGACGCATACCTCGCGACGCACTCCATGCGAGAACCGGATCAAAATACCGAAGGAAGACGCTCGCGCATTGTCCTCCTCGCCGAGAACAATGCGGGCTACAAAAATCTCCTCGCGCTCGTGACAAAATCGTGGACGGAAGGATTCCAAGAACGCCCGCGCATGGACAAGGCGCTCCTGCGCGCGCATCACGCAGGACTCATCGCGCTACTTCCCTCCTTCGCTGGCGATGTCGCCCAGCATTTGCGCGCCGGCGACCACGACGGTGCGGCGGCATCACTCGCAGAATTCAAGAATATCTTCGGCGCCGATAATGTCTTCCTCGAAATCACTCACCACCCGAAAGTTGAAGGCCACGAAACGCTGATGAAAAAGATCATCGCGCTCGGTAAAGAGAGCGGCACGCCGCTTGTCGCCCAGAACGATGTCTACTACCTCGTGCCCGACGACCGCGAGGCAACTGAGATTATGCGCCGCATCCAGCACGGCGGACGCGGGCGGAACGAGGACGAGGATTTCTCGTTCATCAGCGAGAAAACCGCCGAAAAATTCTTCAAAGATATTCCGGAAGCCATCGACAATTCGCGGAAGATAGCCGACCGCTGCACCGTATCGTTTGAACTCGGAAAATGGACCTTCCCCGCTGTCCCCGTCTCGAAGGGCTTTACAAACCACGACGAGGAGCTGCGTGCGAAAGCGTACGCCGGTATCGAAACCCGCGGCCTCGAAGAAACAAAAGAAGTTACTGACCGCATCGAATACGAACTGAAGATCATCATCGGCAAGGGATTCGCGGTGTACTACCTCATCGTGGCCGACCTCCTGCGCTTCGCAAAGAGTGTCGGCATTCTCACCACCACCCGCGGTTCAGCAGCAGGTTCGCTCGTTGCGTATCTCATCGGCATTACGAATGTGAACCCGCTGTTCTACAAGCTGCCGTTTGAGCGCTTCCTCAATCCAGAACGCCCGAAAGCGCCAGATATCGATATGGATATGGCTGATAATCGGCGCGACGAAATGGTCGCGTATGCCAAGCAGAAATACGGCGAAGATCATGTCGCGCAGATTGGAACCTTCGGCACAATGATGGCGCGCGCAGCCGTGCGCGATGTGGCGCGGGCGCTCGGCCACTCCTACAACACCGGCGACCGCATCGCAAAACTCATTCCGATGGGCTCGCAGGGATTCCCCATGACCATCAATCATGCGCTCGAGCTCGAGCCGGACCTAAAGGCGCTGTACGATGAAGACGACGAGTCGCGCGAAATACTCGACCTTGCAAAGCGCATCGAAGGCTGTGTGCGGCATGTCGGCGTGCACGCGGCGGGCGTCGTCGTCGCACCGACACCCCTTATCGAGTGGACGCCTATCCAGCCCGACCCTAAAGGCACTGGCAAGCTCATCACGCAGTACGACATGTACTCAATCACCGACGAGTACGGCGGCGTCGGTCTCCTCAAGTTCGACTTTCTTGGCATCAAGAACCTCGCAATCCTCGCCGATGCGGTCGCCCGCGTGAAAGAAACGCGCGGCATCGCGGTCGACATCGAGAATGTGCCTATCGACGACGAGAAGACCTACCAGATGCTCGCACGCGGCGAAACAGAGGGCACCTTCCAACTCAACGGCTCCGGCATGACTCGCTGGCTCAGAGAGTTGAAACCCTCCACTATTCACGACATCAACGCGATGGTCGCGCTCTACCGCCCGGGACCGATGGAAACGATTCCGGCATATATCGAGCGCAAGCACAATCCGAAACTCATCCGCTATCTCGACCCGCGCATGAAGGAATACCTCGATTTCTCATACGGCATCCTCGTGTACCAAGACGATGTGCTCCTCACTGCCATCAAACTCGCTGGCTATTCGTGGCTCGAAGCAGACGCGCTGCGTAAAGCGATGGGAAAGAAAATTCCGAAGGTCATGCAGGCGGAAAAAGAGAAATTGCTCAAGGGCTTCATTGAATACGGAAAGCTTTCGAAACCGCTCGCAGAAAAGCTGTGGGAACTCATCGAACCTTTCGCGGCCTACGGCTTCAACAAGGCGCACGCCGCAAGCTACGGCAAGGTCGCATACCAAACCTCCTATATGAAAGCGAATTACCCCGTCGAGTATCTTTCCGCCGTCCTCACCGCCGACTCGGGCGACACGGAGGCCATCGCCATTTTCGTTGCGGAAGCGAAGCGCATGGGCATTCCGGTGCTCCCGCCGGATGTGAATGAAAGCGGGAGCGACTTCACCCCATTAGAAACCCGCGCCGAGGACGGCGTGGTTCTAACGGGGCAAGCCGTCACTGGCAAAGTAAATGCCATTCGCTTCGGTCTGTCATCCATCAAAAACTTCGGCGACGGCATTTCCGAGGCCATCATTGCCGAGCGAAAAGCGCACGGTCCTTTTGCATCCTTGTCTGACTTCCTTTCCCGCGTCGGATCGAAGAATCTCAACCGAAAATCACTCGAGTCGCTCATCAAATGCGGCGCACTCGATTCGCTTAGCTCAGCAGCACACAAGCGCGGAACGATGCTCGAAAACATTGAAATGATGCTCGCCTTCCACCGCGAAGCGACCGCCATCGCGCCACAGGATTCCCTCTTCGGCGCCTCGTTCCACTCGGCGCCCTCGCTCACGCTCCCCGAAGGAAAGGCGACCTCTCTGCTCGACAAGCTCGCCTGGGAAAAAGAACTGCTCGGCATCTATGTGAGCGGCCATCCGCTTGAAGCACACGAAGCCATGCTCAAGAAAGCACACCTCTCCATAAAGAAAGTGAAGGAGGAGCCTCAGCCGGGCATGCTCCTCATCCTGCCGGTGCTCGTCTCCGTCGTGCGCACACTCCTCACCAAGAGCGGCGAGAAAATGGCATTCCTCACGGTTGAAGACACCAGCGAGTCCATCGAGGCAGTTGTCTTCCCGAAACTATTTAAAGAGCACGCGGCCATCATCGCGCCCGGCTCGTGCCTGCTCGTAAAAGGCAAAGTCTCGGTACGAAACGGCGAACCATCGCTCGCGATTGAGGAATTAAAACCTCTCTAGAAATAAAACAGGCTCGTCGTAGACGAGCCTGAACGAGGTGTGTTGGATGTTCTTGTGAGAGGGCGCGCGCGGAGCGGGTCCCAACTTAGCCCGTTCCGCGCGGCCGCCGGCCGAGGTTCAGATGTCGATTCCCAGCACGACGGTCTTCTTGGCGGTGGTGTTCGCGGCCCTGCGTCCGTTCGCGACGCCGGCGACCGAGTGCAACCCGTGGCCGATGTTCAACTCTCCATTCCCCGCGCGGGGCGGAGCGTTTTGATGCTTCATGGCATCCTCTCTTTCTGGTTGAAGTTGAAGGAGCAAGTGCCCGCCCAGACGCCCGCGAAAGCAGGCGAACAGCGGCAAAGAATATATACCACAAAACAGCGACGCGGTACAGTGGTGCATAGGTAGAACTGTCTATAGCCTTTTGCCTGCGAGAGCGAGAGTGCTATCATGGCCGACATGGAAGAACGCGATCATAAGAAACTCGGCAAGGAGCTCGACCTTTTCACCTTTTCAGACCTCGTAGGCTCCGGCCTTCCTCTCTGGACGCCGAAAGGCACAATTCTCCGCAACCTCCTCGACGATTTCGTCTGGGAAATGCGCCGCGAACACGGCTACGAGAAAGTGGAGATACCCCACATCACGAAAAAAGATCTCTACGTGAAGAGCGGCCACTGGGAAAAATTTAAAGACGACCTGTTCCATGTCACCACGCGCGAAGGCGACGAGTTCGCACTGAAGCCGATGAACTGCCCGCACCACACGCAGATCTACGCGCGAAAGCCGTGGAGCTACCGCGAGCTTCCCCAGCGCTACGCGAACACGACGATGTGCTACCGCGACGAGCAGTCCGGCGAGCTAAACGGCCTCTCGCGCGTTCGCGCATTTACCCAGGACGACGCGCACGCCTTCTGTCGCGAGTCACAGGTCGAGGAAGAATTCCGGAATATCTGGAGCATCATCGAAAAATTCTACGGCACATTTGGCTTCACCCCGAAGAAAATCCGCCTCTCCTTCCATGACCCAGCGCATCCGGAAAAATATCTTGGCGGCAAAGACCGCTGGAAACTCGCGGAAGACATTCTCACCAAGATTGCAAAAGAAAAAGGCGCTGAAACGATTGACGGCGTCGGCGAAGCCGCTTTCTACGGCCCGAAACTAGACTTTATGGCGGAGGATTCGCACAACCGTCTCTGGCAGGTCGCGACCATCCAGCTCGATATGAATATGCCGGAGAACTTCGACCTCACCTGCGTAAACGAAAAGGGTGAAAAAGAGCGCATTGTGATGATCCACGCCGCTATCATGGGCTCCATCGAGCGATTCCTCTCCGTCCTCATCGAGCACCTTCAAGGAGCTTTCCCGCTCTGGCTCTCTCCGGTCCAGGCGCGCGTTCTGCCAGTTTCTGAAAAGCACACGGCGTATGCGAAAGAGGTCGCAGACGCACTCAGGGCGGCAAACATCCGCACAGATGTGGACGATGCAAATGAGTCGCTCGGCAAGAAAATTCGCAGCGCGAAAAACGAGAAGCTTCCCTACCTGCTTGTGGTCGGTGATGCCGAAGTCGAAGCGAAGACCATCTCGGTAGAAAGCCGCGACCACGGCAAACTCGATGCGATGCCGGTTGCGAACTTCATTACCCGGGCAGCCGAGGAAATTAAAACGCGCTCATAGTTTCCAAATCACAAAAGCGTGCGCCCCGTACGGGGCGCACGCTTTTGTGATTCTCTATTATGCGCCCAGTACGGCAAGAGCGCGCGTCAGCGCCAGCTTCGCGCCGGTCACGCCGGTTGAATAACTCGAATCGATGGCGGTCGCAAGCGACGCAACCAATTTTTCCAAGACGGGCGTCGAGAGGCGTGCGGTCACGCGCGCAATGTCGGCATCGCACACCGTGCCGTCGATGCGAGAACGGTACACATCATCAAGGAGACACACCGTATCCGAGACGAGCCGCTCCGGCGAGCCGCCACCGCGCACATGCTGGCGCAGACCGGCAAAGACCGCCACGCGGTCACCTTCGATGAGCGCGCTCACAAAACCGCGGATGGAAGCGGGTGCGCTCGCTTCAACGGCGGGCATCGCCTGAATCTCCTCCACCTGTTCGTAGACAGGCTCGACATTGAATATCGGTTCTACATTCCGCGCGGCGATTGGCGCCGACTGCTTGTGCGAGAGACTCTTCACAATGTCATCGATAGAGAGCGCACCATTCCGCGAGAAAGATTTGAAACCGTCGTATGACGAATAGCCGCGCGGAGCTTCTGGCGCGGCATCAAGCGCCGATTCCTGTGCCCTCGGGGTCGAGCGGATTGCCTCGACAGGCGCGAACTCGGGCGCATTAAGCGCGGCGAAAACGCGAGCGCCGAAATTGCGCAGCGAACGGTTCGCGAACGGCGCAGCACCGAAGATTATGAGATACGCGAGTGCGAGTGCCCAGCCGATGAGTGCGAGCCAATAGAGAACGGTGCCAATAGGTCCGAGATCGAGACCGGTGTACGGGATTTGCGAAAGATACAGATACGCAAGCGGCTGTGCATTCACCCGCGGGAGTGCCGTGAGCGTAATGGTCGGCGAGGGCGTACCGCCGCCACCGCCACCGCAGTTACTGGTGCAGCCGCCTCCGCCACCGCCGCCGCCAGTCACAATAAGCGGAGCCGAGCAGGTGAGCGTCTGGCCGTTCGTCGCCTTGAAAGTGCCCGTGTAGGTGTAGCTTTGTACGGCTGTTGGAGAGATGGTCATCGAACCAGACACGCTCGTCGTGGTACCGATGCCGTTATCGATGAAAACACTTTGAATCTCTGAACCGCCCCAGGTGAGCGTCGCTGAACCGCCCGTGACATAGGTCGCCGGCGAAATAGAGAGCGAACAGACGGGACCGCCTGCGCCACCGCCATTTATAGTGACGGCCGCAGTACAAGTAACCGTTTGCCCGGTCGGACTCGTGGCTGTACCGGTAAAGGTTGTCGCCACATTAATTGCAGTGCTCGTTGCAGAGCCAGCGACCGCTGGCGAGACTGAGCCGATGCCATGGTCAATGACGAAAGTGTCAGCGTTCGTCGTAGTCCACGAGAGAACTGAACGGTCGCCCGCATTCACGCTCGTCGGATTTGCGATGAGCGTGCAGGTCGGCGCGCTCGGCGGTGGCGGTGGCGGCACAGTAACTCGAGCTGTGCAGATCACCTGCTGGCCGCCCGAGCCGGTGGCCGTCAGCGTGTAGGTGGTGCTCGTAGTGAGAGAGACCGAACGGGAGCCGGCGGAAACCGGGGTCACTGCGCCGACGCCACGGTCGATAGTGGCGCTCACTGCGTTCGTGGTTGTCCATGACAGCGTCGAGGAACCGCCGCTCGAGCTCACACTCGTCGGATTTGCGATGAGCGTGCAGGTCGGCGCGCTCGGTGGCGGAGGTGGCGGCGGCGGTGGGGGTGGCGGTGGCGGTGGAGGTGGCGGCGTCGTTACGATAATCGTCACTGAACAAATACTGGAAAGCTGGGGCGAGAAACCGCCGCCCCAAACAGCGGTGCCCGTGTAGGTAGTAGTCACCGTCGGAGATACGACGCGCGTACCGAATGTCATGGGAGGAACAAGCCATGAAAAGAGATAGCCGATGCCCTGATTAATGGAAAAGGTGTCAGTCTCAGCGGTCGTCCATACCAATGTCGAAGAACCGCCAGCCGTAATGCTTGTCGGGTTCGCTGAAAGCGTACAGATTGGATTTGGGTTTTGCGCAACGGGAGCAGGAGCAGCGCAGTTGTTTGCGACGGTACCGTTCTCTACGAACTTATAGTTCGGCGGGACGGAGTCATCGTGTGCCCAGATCTGCCACGGGTGCGGATCATTTGCACCGGTACAGTAGTTGGTCCAGACCGGCACGACCGGAGGAACACAGCCGTTTGCAGCCGAGCCGTTCTCTACGAACTTATAGTTCGGTGGAACGGAGTCGTCGTGTGCCCAAATCTGCCACGGGTGCGGATCATTTGCGCCGGTGCAGTAGTTGGTCCAGACGGGGGCTGGAGGTGTATCACCACCCCCTGCCGGAGCACCGGCATCGCCCGCGTCGCCGGCGCTACCGCCGCCACTGCCACCATCACCCGCACCTCCGCCACCACTGCCACCATCACCCGCACCTCCGCCAGCACTGCCACCGTCGCCACCATCGCCGCCGGCACTCTGCGCGAGTGCAGTAAAACTACCGAAAGAAATATCCTGATAGTGCAGCACAAAACCGCGCGAAAACGCGAAGGCCATAAGGATGAGCACTATGGTAGTTGTGTATCGAAAAGACATTTTGTTTTCCAATTTCCGGAACACCTCCTACGGAGATGTGCCGGAAAAAGGATCCGTCGAGGAGCGTACAAGTACGCTCCTCGACGGCCCCGAGAGAGCTGGCGCTACGGCTTGTTCACCTTGTCGTAGATGCCATGCTCCTGCATCGTGCACCATCGCCCGCCTAACAGCCTTTCCCACTCTCCGGGGAAGATCCACAGGCGCCGCTCACCGCCGGACACCGTTGGCGAGCTGAAGTACCCGGGCCACACCGTCTCCAGGATGTAATCCCGTTGACCGCTGGTCAGGTAGATGGGAGCAATCCCGTCGGTGAAGCTGACGAGGCCGAGGTCTTCGACAACCCGCAATGTCTGCGGATCGAGAAGGCGGGCACGGAGGCTCGCTTGAACCGGCGACCTGACCTTCACTCTTTCGATGGTCTCGTCGCCGAGCGTCCGCGAGAAATCGTCGGGCTTGTAAGCCGCAGCGTTGCTCGCGTTCTGGCTGTCGCGGTGAGTTGCCGCCGCGATGAGCTTTTCCACCCGCTCCAAGAGGTCAGCCGGAAACCGGTTTTTCTCCCATGCGTTCGCGAAAACGATGAATCCTCGCGGGCACGCAGCCGAGACTTCCTTGGCTTGCGCCACCATCTTCTGTTTCGGCGGAGTAAGCGACGACGGCACCACGACATTGAGGCACATCGTCGAGACCAGGGGCTGGTCCTTATAAACCAGGACCTGCTCCTTGGGCAAGCACGCGCGGTGCCAGACGCCCCAGGCAGTTGCCTTCTGGTTCGTCACCGTCAGGAAGTTCTTAGAGAACATGCTGTCCTGGCAGGCGACGACCGAAAAGTTGCTGTCGTGCTCGATGGCCGTGGCGGCTCCTTCGCACCCCTCGAAAGGGAGCTCGGGATGCGCCTCGACCATCTGGCGAACGAGGGTCTCGCAGCTCACACGCATTTCTTTCTGCGCGCGCGCCTTGTCCCGCAACAGAGCAACGAACTGCTCTTTGCTGCGGGGCGAGTACTTGAGCGCCACGCCGTGGCCATCGCCGGGCACGAAATGCGTGAACGGCTGGAGAGATTTCAGCGTCTCCACCGCATGCGCGGAAGAGGAGAGGAAGGCCATCAGGAGTGTCGCGATGATAGACAGCGCTATCACAGCGAGCACGACCCATGACACAGGCTTCGGAGGAGGCTTCATAATCAACTCCTTCTGTCATGCCGCGGAGGCGGCGCTGGTTAGACAACGGAAAGAACTAAGCTCCTTCTCTCCTTGCGGAGAGTCATGCGATTTTCGGCGTTAGCCGGAAATCGCATGACTCTCAACAAAGTCTGCGGTAACCACGAAACGGTCCGTCTTCTTGCCGAAGGAATTGCATGTCGCGAGCGTGAGCACGCGACCGCTGACGGCAAGCTCTATACCCGCATTCCCTGCAGCACTCTCTTTGACGACATCACGCACCCGGTAGGTATATGCCGTACCAGAGGAGGACACGGTTACAATGTCCCCCGCAGAAAGCTTTTGAATGCCGTTGAAGGTCTTGTATGCCTGGTTACCGACAACCGGCAGATAACTCGAGTGGCCGAAGAGGACAACATTGCCCTTCTCGCCAAGTTTCGCTGATGTCGGATAGCGCACGGCGCCTGCGAGCAGCTTCTGATCCAGCACCTCGATGTCGGTCGTAGTCGGATTCGCAATGCTTGCGGAGAGGCCGATTGCAGAAATCTCTATCTTCGTCGGAAGCTCGCTCACCGCGGCCGCGGGACGCACCCCCTCGGTGAGCACAGCGTCCGAATCAGCGCGCACGGATGTCGGCGACGCATTCGGCAGAAGGTCGGCCTTCCCAAGCATCACAACACTCGTGAGGAAGATAAAAGCGAAAACGCCAAAGAAGCTTCCCTTCTTCTCGTAGATCCGTTTTCCAGCCCGCAAGAGCCGAACGGCGAAACCGATAAGCGTTTCCATATACATATGGTCTTACTAACAAATACACCATTGTATTGAAACTGTCAAGCTTGACATAAAAAGTGCCATATGTTATTTATATTCCTAATGAACACCAGCGGAACCAATGTCTTCAACCGTCCGGCGATGGTAAATACGCTCGCCGTGGTGGGTTTTGTCGCACTTGTCGGCGCGAGCATGTGGCTTGCCGTTTACTCGACTCGTTATATCCCGACGGTCGTGGGCCGTCTCGGCGCCGCTGCGGTCTACCTCGGCTCCGTCTTTACCCCCGCAGAAGGACCTTCTCTCTCGATCATACCGACCGCGTCGACGACTATTCCGTTCGGTCCTGCAACCTCGACCGTGCCCGTCGATACGACCCCGGCCGCTTCAAAACCAATATCGCCAACCGCCGGCGACAGAACTTCCGGTACCTACCCCATGAGCGGCACTGCCTCCGCACCCGTGCTTTCCGGTCTTCCTGACTTCATTGTGAGCATCGATGCTATCGGCTACCTCGCAACCGCATCGACGGATTCGTTCGTCGCAAGCTCGACCGTTCCGAGTGGCAGCCGCCCGGCGGTAAAATTCTCCATCAAGAACATCGGTAGCAATGTCAGCGGAGTGTGGCGCTTCAGCGCATCCATTCCGACGCAGACTTCTTTTATCTTCCAGTCACCGTCGCAGCAGTCGCTTAACCCGGGTGACAGCATTGACTACATCCTCGGCTTTGACCAAGCAAATAAAGGCTCGGGCCAGATGATCTCCATCACCGCAAACTTTGACCGCGCGGTTGCAGAATCGAACGCAAATAACAACAGCGCCTCGGCGAATATAACGATCCTCGGCTCCTAAGCTTTGCAGGAACACGAACACTGAAGTAAGAAACCCGGCGCTGGCCGGGTTTCTACTTTTGTTCGCGAGTGGCGCAACTATGGAGACTCTCGGAGGCGAAGCGGCATGGTAATTTCGGCGCCGTAGGGCAGCTGCGCTGAGATTTTAAAGGAGTGAGGCGACTATTAAAATCCAAGTGTGGTTTCGAAGAAAGCCACCGCCGAAATTCGCGAGCCGAGAGTGAGTGCGTCCCGCCGCTGGGCGGGACGACAAGTGCTCCATAGTTGCGCCACTCGCGAACTGGCTAGATATCGAGGTTCGCGAGCTTTGCGTTCGATTGGATGAAGCTCTTGCGAGAGGCCACATCGGTACCCATCAAGATATCGAAGATACGATCGGCTCCTTCAGCATCATCAATGGAGACCTGCTTCAATACCCGGCGCGCCGGATCCATCGTGGTCTCCCAGAGTTCGCTCGGGTTCATTTCGCCGAGACCTTTGTAGCGCTGAATATTCACTTTCGTCGCCTTCTTCGTCGCCACGACCTCCGTCTCCTCTTCTTCAGTGGTCTCGTCGCCCTCAAGCGGATTTTCAGAGACCTCTTTCGGAGCGGCGCCAAGCTCTTTCAGCACGGCCTCCTTCTCTTTATCCGAATACGCATAGGCAATCGACTTGCCCTTAGAAATTTTGTACAGCGGCGGCTGGGCAATGTAGACGAAACCGCCTTCGATGATGGGCCGGAAGTGACGATACAAAAGGGTGAGGAGGAGCGTGCGGATGTGTGCGCCGTCCACATCGGCATCGGTCGCGATGATAATTTTATGATAACGGAGTTTTGAAATATCGAACACATCGCCGATGGCGGTGCCCATGGCGATGACGAGTGCACGGATTTCGACCGACGCGAGCATGCGGTCGATGCGCGCTCGCTCGACATTTAGGATTTTCCCCCGAAGCGGCAAAATGGCCTGCGTGCGGCGGTCTCTGCCTTGTTTGCTCGAACCCCCGGCCGAATCGCCCTCTACGATGAAAAGCTCGCCCTCCTCCGCGCTCTTGGTCTGACAGTCGGCGAGCTTGCCCGGGAGCGTCATACCCTCAAGCGCTCCTTTACGCAGGACCGAGTCCTTCGCGGCCTTTGCAGCCTTGCGGGCCTTGAGCGCAAGCAGAACTTTGTTGACGATAGCGCGCGCGTCGTCCGGATTCTCCTCAAGGAACGAGTTCAGCGCCTCGCCGAAGATCGTCGAAACCGCTCCTTGGGCTTCCATCGAGCCGAGCTTCGCTTTGGTCTGCCCTTCGAACTGGATCTCCGGGAGCTTCACCGAAACGACGGCCGTAATGCCCTCAAGCACATCGTCGCCGGTAAAGTTTTCATCCTTCTCCTTCAGGATGTTTGCGTTGCGGCCGTAGGTGTTGAGCGAGCGCGTGAGCGCCGTTTTGAAGCCGGTGATGTGCGTGCCGCCCTCGCTGTTGTAAGTATTGTTCGCAAAAGCGGTGATCCTTGGAGTTATGTCGTCGACATACTGGAGTGCAACCTCAACCTCTACCCGGTCTTGTTCGCGGTCGATATAGAAAATATTTTTGTGCACCGGCGCTTGGTGCTTGTTATAAAAAGCGACGAGCGACTTCAAACCGCCCTCGAAATAAAATGTCGTCGAAGGAACACCGAGCCCCTGTTCGCGCAAAAAGAGCGTCTCGGTTTCAAATGCATCTTGAGCGCTGCGTGCATCAAAAAGCGCGATGCGGACGCCTTTCACCAAATATGCCTGCTGGCGCAGGTGTGTCACTATCTTTTCCCAATTCCACTCAACACCTTCTTTGAAAATGGTGATGTCCGGCTTGAAAAGGACGATAGTGCCGTGCTCGTTCGTCGTGCCGACTTTCTTCACCTTCGCAAGCGGTTTGCCGATCTTGTACTCCTGCACATGCATTCCGCCGTCCTGATGCACGACAACTTTCGTGTGCTCGGAAAGTGCGTTCACGACCGAAGCGCCGACGCCGTGGAGGCCGCCGGAGACTTTGTACGCATCGTTGTCGAATTTACCGCCCGCGTGGAGCGTGGTCATGATGGTTTCAAGCGCAGAGACCTTCGTTTTCGGATGGATACCGACCGGAATGCCGTTGCCGTTGTCGGCAACGCGCACATAACCGTCGGGCAGAAGTGCGACCTCTATGTCGTCGCAACGATTGGCCATCGCTTCGTCGCGCGCATTGTCGAAAATTTCCCAGACGAGATGGTGAAGGCCATCGGAACCCGTGGTTCCGATATACATGCCGGGGCGCTTGCGGACCGGTTCGAGTCCTTCGAGGACCGTAATAGACGAGGCATCATACGCCTTCTTTTTAGGCTCTTTTTCGGTGCTTTTTGCCATGCGTTTTGTTACCCCTATTCTATCACAAAATGCCCCTATTTGCAGGGCGAAATGTGGGTATCAACGAACCTCGAAACCGGCCTTTACCAGGGCCTCGGAAACACCTGCCATAACCCCCTGTATTTCCTCGTCGGTGAGGGTGCGCTCCGCTGATTCAAAGACGAGCCGGAAAGCGTAGGAGGTTCTCCCCTCTTTTTCGAAGCGATCGAACTGATCGAGACGAACGAGAAGCTCGCCTGCTTTTTCGCGAATGATGTTCTCGATAGCGGAAGATTCCGTCTCGCTCGGCACCCAGAGCGCAATGTCGCGCGTAATGAACGGGTAGACAGAGAACGGCCGGTACGCCCCGAGTTCGTACCGAATCGGCGTGTAGTCTTTGCCGTAGTCCTCGAGCTTCGCGATGGAGAGATTATCAAAGGTCGGGAAATTTTCTCCCCACGCAGGCACGGTCTCGGTCATCCGGAGCTCGACGAACTCGCCTTCTTTCGGGAAAACCGTGCCGACCTCAAAGAGCTTCAGCTTCTGTCCGGGCGCAAGGACGCGCGGCGCGTACTGCTTCGCATGGGTAAGCGCGTCTTTCAAATTATCTTCGAGTGTTGTCCGGAGTGCCGGCATAGTCTTGTCGAGCGGATTTGCAAGATAGATGTCGCCCTTCTTTGCGAACGACTGCGTCGAGACCTCGGTGAACCCCTGTTCAACCAGTTGGTCTTTCATGCGCTCGACACCGCGGAAACGGTTCTGGTCGACCGGACCATCAAACGCGGGAAGCGGCGTAAGCGGCACGCGCTCATAGCCGAGGATGCGTCCGACTTCTTCGGCGACATCTTCGATGAACGCCATATCGTTGCGCGGCGCGGGAGCGAAAACATGGTACGCGCCGTCTTTCTGCTCGACTTGGAAGCGCAGCCGGCGGAACACCTCTTCGACTTCGGCTGCGGAAAATTCTGTACCGAGAATGCCGTTGAGAGCCTCGAGCGTTATTTCGACAGCCGGACCTGGGTACGAAAGCTCTGGTTCGTGTGCGAGCGGCACATCGAGAATCGCGGAGAGTTCGAGCGCGATGCCCGCCGCGCTGTTGCAGTCTGCGGCGCGGTTCGGGAGCACCTTGATGTCAAGCAGTTCGCCCTCGACGCTTTCAATCTCGAACGCATGGAAGGTGAATGCTTCCGCGATGGCGTCCGTACCCGGAAGCGGTTGCGTAAAATACTCCTGCAATTTTGCGTGCGTTATCTTCATACCTGTTCAAAGCCGTGGACAAAACGGATGTCGCCGTTGTGGAAGAGACGCACATCCGGAATGCCGTACTTCACCATAAGGAGACGCTCGAGGCCGCCGCCGAAAGCGAAGCCGCGTACCTTTTTAGGATCGAGGCCGGCGCTCGCTATCACATTCGGATGGAACATTCCTGCTCCGGCCATCTCGAGCCAGCGCGGTTCCTTGCCGAGAGGCTCGAACCACACATCCACCTCAACCGACGGCTCGGTGAAGCCGAAGAAACTCGGACGGAAGCGTATCTTTGCGTCTTTGCCGAGATACTCGCGGTAGAACTGCGTGAGTGTCCATTTAAGGTGCGCCATAGTTATCTCGCCCGCCGGTCCCACGGCGAAACCATCCACCTGATAGAACTGCGCTTCGTGTGTCATGTCGGTCGCTTCATTGCGGAACACTTTGCCTGGAATGATGCGGCGCATGCGCGTGCCTCCTTCTTTCGCAAGTTTTTCGAGCTCGCGTGCCGAAACACCCGTCATGTGCGTGCGAAGCAGCTGGTGCGGCTGATCCTTCACCCAGAAGGTGTCCTGCATGCTGCGCGCCGGATGGTTTGCGGGGATGTTGAGTGCGTCGAAGTTATAGTGCTCGGTCTCAAGCTCCGGCCCCTGCGCGACTGAGAATCCCATACGGCCAAAGATGTCGGCTATCTCGCGAATGGCGATAGTGATGGGGTGGAGACGGCCCGGCTGATTCATGGCTACAAATATACCAGATTATGGTAGAATCACGCCATTATGAGCTCGGCGGCTCTCGCATACTCGTTCCTTTTCCTAACGATTTTTTTCGAATCGTTTTTGCTCATTACCTTCCTCTCAACCCCGGCGCGCGCAAGCCGACGGCGTGCGCCAAGCACGAAAACACCGAAGGTGGCCGTCATCGTTCCCTGTTGGAACGAGGAGACAACGGTTGCGGGCACCATCGAGTCGCTGCTTGCACTCGACTATCCGAGAGAGAAACTCTCGCTTATTCTCGTAGACGACGGCTCGACCGACGGCACCTATGCGGCCATGAATCGCTTTGCGAATAATCCGCAAATAACCATCCTCCAAAAAGAGAACGGTGGAAAGCATACGGCAGTCAATCTCGGCATCGCGCACGCGAAAGATGCGGAACTCGTAGGATGCCTCGATGCAGACTCTTTTGTGGACCCCCAGGCACTGCGCGAAATGATTACCTGCTTCGACGAAAGGGATGTGATGGCGGCAACCGCATCAATGTCCGTGCACCAACCGCGAACCATTCTTCAGCGCGTGCAGTACATCGAATACCTGCTCGGCATCGCCATGCGCCACATTTTCTCAGTGACGGGTAGCATCTATGTGACGCCGGGCCCGTTCTCGTTCTATCGACCACAGGTATTCAGTGAGATTGGTTCGTTCCGCCACGGGCATCTCACCGAAGACATGGAAATGGCTCTGCGCATGCAACGGGCGGGCTACCGCATCGAGAACGCCGTGCGGGCGCGGGTGTACACAAAAGCGCCCGCGACGCTTCGCAAGCTTTTCAAACAGCGCGTGCGGTGGATGACCGGGTTTCTTCGCAATGTGCTCTATGATTACCGCGACCTCGTCGGAAACCGGCGCCATGGCGTACTCGGCCTCCTCGTCTTGCCTATATCGCTCATTTCCATCGTCTTCGGCATCTTCATACTCGGGACAGGACTCGTGCATGCCACGCAGAACCTCAGCGACGCTGTCGGCACCGTAAGCGGCGTACCGCTTACTTATCTCATTACCGGACACTCGTTCGGTTGGTTTTACCTGCCGTACTCAACTACCCTTCTGCTTGGCGGCGTGCTCGTCGCCATTGTCCTCTCGCTTATCATTATGGGAAAGCGAATTTCGCGCACGCCCGGAACGCTGATGCCGGATATCGTGTTGTATCTGTTCGTGTACAGTCTCATCTCGCCTCTGTGGATCATCGCATCTGTCGCCGATGTAGCGCGCGGCGCCAAGAACACTTGGCGTTAACCGTCTGCCGCCATGTCCCCTTCTCTTCGCAATGCACTCATGGCTCTGGGGATGACGATAGTCATCGTCGCAACCGTAACCTATGCGGTGGGATATCTCGACCGGCTCCGCCTCACCGAGATAGAGACGATGCAGAACACCATCTCGACTGAGACGCTCTCGCTTGAGACGCAGTTCTCCCTACTCGAAGCGGCGCCCTGCGACAACGCCGCCTCTTCCACCGCGCTCTCAAGCGAACTCGCCGACCTGGGCAACCGCCTCTCCTACGCTGAAGAACAGCTCAGCAGCGCCAACCCGCAAGTGGTTCAATTAAAAAAACAATACTACCTGCTCGAAATACGCGATTATCTCATTACGAAACGGCTTGCCGCCGCGTGCGGCGCAAAGCCGGTCATCGTGCTCTATTTCTACAGCAATGCCGGCGACTGCACGGACTGCGACAAGGCCGGCTATGCACTCTCCTACCTGCGCGATACTTACCCCGCCCTGCGCGTCTACTCCTTTGACTACGACCTCGATCTCGGCGCATTGAAAACCCTCATCGCTGTCACCCGCGTCGAGCGTCCGCTTCCCGTTTTCGTCATCAACGGCAAACGATTCTCCGGATTCACTTCGCTCGCCGACCTCGAAAAGCACTTCCCGAAGGGCGCACTCGCGACCACGACGAGTTCTAAATAATTTTGGAGCCGCCTCCCAGATTCGAACTGGGTACCTGCTCATTACAAGTGAGCTGCTCTACCAATTGAGCTAAGGCGGCGTTATTTCGTGCACACTGGGAATTTCTGGACGCGTCGCTTTCAAACGATCCTTAAAGTCGGAAAGTGTCTTCACGAACGGTCGTGAACTTTCGCGCGGCGCCACCTCAACCGCGTGCGTGGTGCGCAAGTAGCGGACCAGGCGCGTGAGGAGGCGCTCGACCGCACGCACGGTCTGGAGCGAAATGTTCGCTATGGCGTGGCTGGTCAAACTCACCGCGCGGCGCATTTCTTCTCGCAAGAAGGCGGCGAGGTCGACATGTTCGAGGATAAATTCGACACGCGCAACCTGCCGATCGAACCGTTCGCGCCGGGCGGCGAAAAAGCGCATACCGCGCCGCTCCTCATACTGCGTCAATGCAAAAAAGCCAATGAGGAGCGCGAACGAGACGAGAATAAAGATGAGATATGCCACGGCAGTTACCGGACAGAGAGGCGAGTGAAGCGGCCCACCTCAACGCGCTCGCCGAATTTTTGCGTCGCCTCGTTGAGGAGGTCGCGAATCGTCTTCGTCTCGTCCTTGATGTAAGCCTGCTCAAGTAGGACCTGGTCGCGGAAGTAGCTCGATATTTTCCCGTCCAGTATCTTAGCTTGCATCTCTGCCGGCTTATCCGCAACTTCCTTCTGGAACACGGCGATTGCCGCTTCTTTTGCGTCAGCGGGGATTTCATCGGAAGAGGTGTAGGACGGGTTTGTCGCGGCGACTTGCATCGCAACCTCGCGGGCAAGCGCGACGAACTCCGGATTCTTGGCGACGAAATCAGTCTCGCAGGAGAGAATGGCCATCGCGCCGATAGCGCCGTCGTGGATGTAGCTTCCCACCGCACCGGCCGCAAGCGAGCGATCCGCTTTCTTCTCGGCGGACGCCGCCGAATGCTTCTTGAGAATGACCGTCGCTTTTGCGACATCGCCGCCCGCCTCTTCAAGCGCCTTCTTGCACTGCATGACCGACACGCCGGTCATCTCGCGCAATTCCTTGATGCTTTCAGTCGTAATTTCCATAGTGAATGAAAAAATAATAGCACACGAACACGGGTCTGGGCGCCGGCGGCGCGCCAGACTTATGCTGTCTGCCCTTTCTTAAACGCTTCGGTGAGATCGGTCAGGATAAGCTTCACCGTCTCGCGCGATGTGTCGTTTGCGACGATGGGATACGCTGCCTCCTTGAGATCGCAGTCCGAGCTCATGATGGCGATAATCGGGATGCCCGCCTCGTTCGCCTCCTTGACCGCGTGCTTCTCGTGCTTGGTGTCCACGACCAAGAGCGCGTCCGGACGCTTCGCCATCGTCGTGATGCCATCGAGGCGCTCCTCAAGGCGTTTCTTCTCGCGGCCAATCATCACGAGCTCGAGCTTGGTGTGCTGCTTAGCGAGCGCGCCCGTAGCCCCCTTCTCCTGAAGCTCGGCGAGACGATCGACACGCTTCTTAATTTCGGCCCAGTTGGAAATCGTGCCGCCGAGCCAGCGGGTCGCGACATACGGGGCGTTGATGTCCTGCGCCGCCTTCTTCACGAGCGCCGCTATCTCAACTTTGCCGCCGACGAAAAGGACCGTCTTGCCCTCTTTCGCGAGCGCGGCCATAACCGCTTTCGCGGCTTCAATCTGCTCGGCCGTCTTCACGAGGTCGATGATCTCCTGGCGGCCCTTCGTACCCACCAAAAATGGCTTCATCGAAGGGTGGCGTCGGCTCTTCACCTGCGCGAAATGCGCCCCTGTGTCGAAGAGGCGCTTAAATTCTGCCGTGTCCTGTCCGGTCGTCATGTGGGGCTACTGTACCCGAATACTGGCCAACACGCAAGCGAAGCTTACGCGGCGCTGGCCGCACGGAGCGCCTCAACGATGTCGTCGATGCTGCCCGCGAGGATTTTGGGCAAATTGTGCCAGGATTCCTTGAGCCGGTGGTCGGTGACGCGATCCTGAAGGTAATTATAGGTGCGGATCTTCTCGGAGCGGTCACCGGTACCTATCTGCTCCTTGCGCTCCGCGGCGTGCTTCCGCGCTTCCTCCTCTTCATGCAAAAATTCGAGTTTCGCCACGAGAATCTGCATCGCTTTCTCGCGGTTCGCGAGCTGACTGCGCTCGGAGGAAGAACGGACATCGATGCCCGTCGGTTTGTGGATGAGCCGCACCGCCGTTTCGACCTTGTTCACATTTTGCCCGCCTGCCCCACCGCTGCGAGAGAATTCCATCTCAATATCGGCCGGACTCACATCAAACTTCGGCTTCGCGCGAATAGGCAGTACCGCGACCGAGGCGGTCGAGGTGTGAACGCGCCCCGACTTCTCAGTGAGCGGGACCCGCTGTACCCGATGCACACCGGTCTCATAGCGGAGCGCGTCATAGGCGCCCTGCCCCGAGATTTCAAGCGTGAGGTCGTCAATGATGCGCGTCTTCCACGCCCGATGCTCGGCATACTTTTGATACATATCTTTGAGCTCGTGGGCGAAAATGGATGCCTCGTCGCCGCCCGCGCCCGCGCGCAGCTCCATCACCACCGAGACGGGTGCCGCCGTTTCCTCTTGCTCCTTCTCTTTCGCAAGTATCTGCTCTATCTCGGCGAGAATATCTTTCTGGCGCGCGCGAATGCGCGCCTCGTCTTCCGCCGCCATCGCCGCAAGCTCGGCATCGTCGCCGGCTGACGCGCGCGAATCCACCGCCTCTTTTTCGAGTCGTTCGTACTCCTCCGCGAGGTACGCAGTGGCAAAATTCTTTTTAAATTCTGGCGAATATTCCATAGGTGCAGGATAGCAGAGATTCCAAGAAACGATAAAACCGCCTTGTATGCGCGGCGCGGGAGGGTGATTTTCGGAGGCGTACTTGAGGTACGATGGAGAAAATCATCTGGGCCCGCAACAATGCAGACGAGGCGGTTTTAGTGTTTCTTAGAGGCGCGCTGTTTGAAGCGTTCCACGCGGCCGGCCTTGTCGAGCGTGCGCTCTTCGCCCGTATAGAACGGGTGCGACTTGCTCGAGATTTCTACCATGAGCTTCGGGTATTCCTTGCCATCTTCCCACTTGGCCGTCTCGGTGGTGTGCACCGTAGAGCCAATCAGAAAACGCGCGCCCGAGGCGATGTCTTCGAAAATGACCTGGCGATAATCGCCCGGATGGATGTCCTTTTTCATTCCGGCTATGGTAGCACGGCCCTAGAATTCTTGGTAGTCCTGCACCACATTCACTATCTTCGTCACCGCCGCCATGGTCACGCCCGCCGTGTTCACACAGGTGATGGTGTAGGTGGTTTGGCCGGTGATGGTGTCGGTGGCGGAGCCGGTGAC
>Ga0172379_10000787_pt1 | contig 73904 bp, 63 predicted proteins | sample GrowelOW334metaG_FD_119756 | JGI IMG/M metagenome (GOLD analysis project Ga0172379, IMG submission 119756) | Groundwater microbial communities from an aquifer near a municipal landfill in Southern Ontario, Canada - Groundwater well OW334 metaG | ecosystem: Environmental > Aquatic > Deep...
AGAACAATTTATAGTGTTGTAGCTAATGGGATACCTTATAGCCAAAACTATATTTGTAGTGACCCTAGAAACAATGAAAAAAAACTTGTGTCATAATTTGCTTTTGTCAGAGTATACGGTGAGGGCTGCGCCGTTCCCTTCGGTCATGAGAAAAGTTGATGAGTTTACTGTTGCTTTAATGCGCCAATTTACATAACTCCAATTTATTCACTTCCAAAAAATCTCAACGGCATGTAAGGGTAAGTTTGTTAACCAATCATCAATTCTATAGTCCGACATTGATACTCTAATTGATAGCGGTGGATTAAATTGCTGCCGAAATGATTTTAAACTTTTTGCCTGTAAATTTTCCTCTGCTTTTACTTCAATGGGAATGATGTTTCCATCGGATTGTACCAAAAAATCGATTTCGGCTGTTGATTTCTCTGTTGACCAATAATTGATAGAAAGATTTTCGCAACTTTTTAACTGCTGCAAAACGTATTGTTCAGTCATAGCACCTTTAAACTCCTGAAAAATCAGGTTACCGTCTATAATTGATTTGACATCGATATTTCCCATGGCACCCAATAACCCTACATCCAGAATAAATATTTTAAAGGCTGAAATATCCATATAGGCTATCAAAGGCATGGCTGGTTTTGAGGTTCTGTTTACTTTGTATATCAAGCCTGAATCGATAAGCCAATCCATTGCCATTTCATAATCCTTTGCCCTTGCTCCACTTTTAAGTGCCCCGTAAATAAACTTTTTGTTTTCTTTTGATAAATGTGATGGTATTGATTGCCAAATCATTCTTATCCGCGGTACAATTTGGTGTGGTGCATGTTTCGAAAAATCTTGTTCATAAGCGTTTAGTATGCTCATTTGAATATTACGTACTTTTTTAAAGTCATTTTCAGTGCTAAATGATTTTACGGATTCAGGCATTCCGCCAACATAATAATATTGACGTAAAAGTTCAATGTATTTCGTTTTGAAAGCTTTAATCAACGGCCAATTGCGGCTCAAAAGCAGGTCAAATAAATCTTTATATTTCATTGCTAAAAGGAATTCGCTAAAGCTCAAAGGGAAAAGATCTAAAAAATCGACTTTGCCCACAGGAAATGAAGTATTCTGATGTAGAGCAACCCCTAAAAGAGAACCAGCAGCAAGAATATGGTATTGGGGTGCATCCTCGAAAAAATATTTCAATGATGTAATTGCACCTTCGCATTCCTGAATTTCATCGAAAATAATTAGGGTATTTTCCGAATTTATTTGAACACCTGTTTCTATTTGGATGGCTGTAATCAAGCGATGAATATCAAAGTCATCGGTAAACAGATTTTTAAGGGTTTTAGAGCTTTCAAAATTGACATAAGCCGTTTGGCTGTATTCCTGTTTGCCAAACTCCTTCATAAGCCATGTCTTTCCAACTTGTCGAGCACCTCTAATAATCAAAGGTTTTCGATTGTTGGATTTTTTCCAAGCAACAAGTTTTGCTAATTGTAACCGTTCCATTTCAATTCTTATTTATGGCGAATATACAATTATTTCAAGGAATAAATGCATCAAACAAACATTTTATCGCACGTCTTTCTGTTACAATCTAACATTTATTCTGATGACTTTGTGTGATCAGTAACAATTGTTTTTACATTTTTTAGCGAATTATTGAAAATAGTCGCTATCCAACAAAACAAAAAGGCAGTCCGGTGAAAACCGGACAACCTTTACTATTTTACATGAAAGGATTAGCTTCGCTGGACCCGCAAACTCGATGCGCGCGGCAGTGGGAGAGTCAGCCAGTAATAACACATAATACCGCCTAAAGAGGCGGTGATCCAAGGATCGCCGGTCTCCAGCCCGGTATTTTACTTTAAGCCAGCAGCAGAGCTTGATTTAATAAATAAAAGGTAAAAAAAGGCTGCCCGTTAATACCGGCAGCCTTAATGAACCAAAAAAAGAACTAATTATTCTTTAACTGAAAATTTGTACAGGCATACATGATTGTATGTATCACCCGGTTTTAAAACCACCGACGGAAATTCAAGCTTGTTAGGTGAATCGGGAAAATGCTGTGTTTCCAAACAAAAAGCGCTGCGATATAAATAGGGTTTTCCGCTTTTCCCGGTTAAAGTTCCATCCATAAAATTGCCTCCATAAAATTGCAACCCCGGTTGATCGGTAATAATATCCATGTTAATTTTTGTTATAGGCGAATAAACTGATGCCATTAAAACAGCCCCTTCACCTTTACGGTTCAGTACCCAATTGTGGTCGTACCCATGTCCCAAAGCCAGTTGTTGGTCTGTGTTGCTTACCCGTTCACCAATAGCCGTAGGTGTAGTAAAATCGAATGGCGTACCGGCCACAGGCATTATTTCGCCGGTTGGAATCAATACACTATCAACGGGTGTTATGCCATCGGCCTTAATCTGCAATACATGGTCGTTTATAGTTTCAGCCCCTTCGCCCGACAAGTTGAAGTACGAATGGTGTGTCAAGTTGCAAATGGTTGTTTTATCGGTTGTGGCTTTGTAACTGATTTTAAAAGCGTTGTCATCGGTAAGTTCATAGATCATCTCTACCGATAAGTTTCCAGGAAAACCCTCTTCGCCCTCTTTTGAAAGATAGGTAAATACAATTTTTGAATCATCAATTTGATTGGCATCCCAAACCACATCGAAAAAACCTTTGGGCCCACCGTGCAGTTGGTTGTTTCCTTCGTTTTTTACCAACTCATAAACAATACTGTCAAGGGAAAAAGCAGCACCTCCAATCCGGTTCCCAAAGCGGCCAATGGCTGCTCCCAGGAAATTTTCGGGATTGTCTACATATTCGTTTAGTGTTTTGTAGCCTAATACTACATCCACCGGATGATTGTTGGCATCGGTCACACAGAGCGAAACCACACGGGCTCCAAAGTTGGTTACCTTCATACCTATTCCGTTTTTGCCCTGAAGGGTGTACAGCGATACGGCCTTTCCATCAATGGTTTGCGTAAAATCAGTCGCATTTATTTTTTGAGCCACCTCGGTAAAAACAGAAGGTTTTGGATTACTACAACTTACAAGAACCAGCACACTGGCGGTTATCAGCAAAAAAGAAGTTTTTAATGTTTTCACGATACTAATTTTTAGTTTATACTTCATTACAGTTTTCCCAATTCCATATACTTTTGATACAGTAGAGCGTATTTACGGGTTTTTTCGGTATTGGGCAGATAGGTTTTCTCAAATCCCTGCCCCATAGCTTTCTGTGCCTCTCCTACGTTTGAGTGTACCCCGGCTGCAACCGATGCAAACATGGCTGCTCCTAAAGCAACACTTTGCTCCGAGCGGGCAATCTTTATAGGCATTCCCATTACATCGGCCAGGGTTTGCATCACAAATTCCGATTTTTTTGCTACGCCGCCAATGGCTACTACACCATCAACTTTTACCCCGTTTTACACAAATCGATCAACAATAGCTTTCGACCCGTAAGCAGTGGCTTCAACCAAAGCCCTGAAAATACGTGGTGCCGATGAACCCAGATTCAATCCGGTAATGGTTCCGGTTAAGTTCTGGTCGGCATCGGGTGTGCGCCGGCCATTGAGCCAATCGGTGGCCAAAATGGTTGATTCTTCCATAGGTATTTTTGCTGCCTCTTCGGCCAGGGCGGGAATAATTTTATCCTCTATCTTTTTTGCCAGTTCTTTATCGTCAATAAATTGAAGAGGCCAGGCCAAAACGTTTTTAAACCAAGCATAAACATCGCCAAAGGCCGATTGCCCGGCTTCCAAACCTACCATTCCTGGTATTACGGAACCATCTACCTGTCCGCAGATTCCTGGAATCAGCTTTTTCCCTACCTCATTTTCAGGCGATACAATAATATCGCACGTTGATGTTCCCATGATGCGGACTAAGGTATTGGCACCAATCTCGGCTCCCACGGCCCCCATGTGAGCATCAAAAGCACTAACGCCTACCACCACTTTTTCTGAAAGCCCCAATTTTTTAGCCCATTCAGGTGTAAGGGTTCCAAAGACTTCATCGCTGGTATAGGTTTCATCGAACAGATGGCTGCGCATACCTTTTAGTTCTGAGCCTAAAGCTACCAGAAATTCTTCGGGTGGCAAGCCTTTCCAGTCGGGGTGCCACAAAGCTTTATGTCCGGCGGCACAGCGGCTCCTTTTAATTTCGTGTAAGCGGGTTTTCCCGGCTAAAACGGCGGGTAACCAATCGCAATATTCTATCCACGAAACGGCTGCTTTTTTAATTGCCGCATCTTTACGCAAAACATGTAACACTTTGGCCCACACCCATTCCGAGGAATAGATGCCCCCTTCGTATTTTGTAAAATCCACTTCCCATTTACGTGCCAGTTCGTTTATTTCATCGGCTTCTTTCACCGCAGTGTGGTCTTTCCACAAAATGAACATGCCATTTGGGTTTTCAGCAAATTCGGGCAGCATAGCCAGTGGTGTTCCATTTCCATCTGTTAAAGCGGGTGTACTTCCGGTGGTATCAAACGAAATTCCCACTATGTTTTGGGCAACCGATGGGTCACATTTCGTTAGAGCTTCCTTAATAGATGCTTCCATCACCTCCAAATAATCTTTCGGGTGCTGGCGGTATTGGTTCCGGGCCGCATCGCAATAGTTGCCTGCCATCCAACGTGGGTAATGTTTTACCGATGTAGCTAATTCATTTCCGTTGTTGGTATCAACTATCAATGCACGGCAAGAATCGGTTCCGTAATCAACGCCAATTACATATTTTTTCATTTTATTTTTTTTAAGTGTTAAGTATTCAGTATAAAGTTTAAAAGGTATGCTTATTCGACATTATTTGTGGAAAGTGAAATTTTTTTATGCCTTTTACCCCTCTGTCTGTCGACATCTCCCCTGCAAGCAAGGGAGAATACCCTGATTGAGCATTGCTGCCGTATTTTTGATTTAGTACAACACTACTCCCTCCTTTAACCAAAGGAGGGTTGGGGTGGATATTTTTTAATATATTAAACTTGTTTCCACTCATTTTGTCGAATAACCAAAGGTTCTGAATATAAATAGTTATATCTCTTCTAAAATCTAATATCTAAAATCTCATATCTAAACTCTAACCTCTAGTTCATTGTCCATAATAGGAATTTTTGCCATGCTTCCGTTCATAATGTTTTTTAACCAATTCCTGATTCATGGTCAAAGCCGGGTTAATGGAATAGGCTAATTGAGCCATTCGGGCTACTTCTTCCAGTACCACACTATTGTGAACGGCATCATTGGGGTTTTTGCCCCAAGTAAATGGGCCGTGGTTTTTTACCAGTACCCCCGGAATCTCATTCGGGTTTTTTCCTTTAAAAGCAATTATGATTGCTGTTCCGGTTTCCTTTTCATATTCGCCCATTACCCATTCTACAGGCATATCAGTAGTACAAGGAACATCAGTCGAAAAATAATCGGCATGAGTAGTCCCAATTATCGGAACCGCTTTGCCAGCCTGCGCCCATGCTGTGGCATAAGTGGAATGCGTATGAACTACTCCACCAATTTCGGGAAATGCTTTATATAATTCGAGGTGTGTTGGTGTATCTGAGGAAGGTTTTAATTTGCCTTCCACCACATTACCGTTTAAATCAACCACTACCATATCATCGACTTTCATTACATCATAACTCACCCCACTGGGTTTAATCACCACCAATCCCTGGGAACGGTCAATTCCACTCACATTTCCCCAGGTAAAAAGCACCAAACCGTGTTTTACCAAATCGAGATTGGCCTTATAAACCTGTTTTTTAAGTTCTTCTAACATAATCTTAAAGGTATAAAAAAGAGGCTTTTGGGATGACCATAAACCTCCTTTTTGTTGTTACCAGAAATAAGCATATAGTGAAACAATAATAACCACTATACCAATAGCTCCTACCAGGAACTTCTTGTCGGTTTCAAATAGGGTAGGGTCAAATTCGTACGATTTGGCATCCTTTGTTGGCGATTTGGCATTGGTAAACATGATGATTGCCAGAAACGCCATCATAAATGTCATCATAAATATGGAGTGGAATCCCAAGTAACGCATACTTAAGCCAAACAAATCGGTTCCCCAAACAATGCCTGAAAGAAACATTATACCAGAAAGAACGGCGAATATCCAACCTGCCGAAGTCAACCGCTTTTTATTGATATCGCTTAAAACATCGGCTTTTACCTGATGTTTGTCGGTTAACGTTAGTGCAACGGCCAATGAAATCAAAATCATACACACATAACCCATGCGGATTATAAAAGGCAATTCGGGTAATGCCATTTTCATACCAATACCTAATGGAAGCGTGGCGATGGTGGTCCATAATGCGGCACGATTGGTAGCGCGTTTCCATAGAATTCCCATACCAAATACCACTACAACACCCGGATAAATAAATCCGGTATATTCCTGAATGTATTGAAATGCCTGATCAAGGCCACCCAATAAAGGTTTGGCAGCAAACATGGCAACAACCAAAGCCACCAATGCAGAAATACGGCCCACTTTAACCAACTGCCGTTCTGTAGCTTTTTGGTTAATTAAGGGTTTGTAAATATCTAAGGTAAATATGGTTGAAGCAGAATTTAGCATTGAAGCCAACGATGAAACCACCGCTGCCACTAAGGCTGCAAAAGCCAACCCTCTAATTCCGTTAGGAGCGAAATTTTTCAGTAACCAAGGATACGCATCATCGGCCCTTTCAATAGTTCCATTTAAACCAACTAAATTATGCTGCAAATCGGGATGGGTAAACAATACATAAGCTACAATACCTGGAATAATGACAATAATTGGAATCAAAATCTTCAAATATCCTGCGAATATTAATCCTCGTTTGGCTTCGGCCAGATTTTTTGCAGCCAACCCTTTTTGAATGATGTATTGATTAAAGCCCCAATAACCAATGTTGGTTAGCCACATGGCTCCAAAAATAACTGCCAATCCCGGTAAGTCTTTAAAAATGCCCGGACTTAAATTTCCGTCAATAATCATATTAAAATGAAGGTCGCCCGGATTTTCACGTACTTTGCTTAAAATGGTCATGAAGCCATCAATGGCGTTGCCATCGCCAACCGCACCCAAAGCAAAAAATGCGGTGATAAGTCCACCACCAACCAAAAATACAACTTGAAGCACATCGGTCCAAGCCACGGCTTTAAGTCCGCCGTAAATAGAATAAATTCCAGCAAAAATTATTAACCCCGGCACACCCCAAATCATTGGTATCCCCAGAATCTGCTGCATGGCAAGTGCTCCGAGCCAAGCGACTGAAGTTAAGTTAACAAACACATAAACCAACAACCAAAAAAATGAAAAGAAGAAGCTAACCCCTTGACCATAACGTTCTTTGGCCAACTGAGGCATGGTAAATATTTTCTTTTCAATCATTTGTGGAAGTAAAAATTTGGCCACCAAAATTAGGGTTATGGCTGCAATCCACTCATAAGCTGCAATTCCTAATCCAATCCGGAACCCGGAACCCGACATTCCAATAAAATGTTCGGCTGAAATGTTGGCGGCAATCAATGATGCCCCAATAGCCCACCATGAAAGGGTGCCACCTGCCAAAAAGTAGTCTTTCGAATCTTTTTCCTCGCCCTTTTTAGTTCTCGAAAGCCAAAGCCCCAAGCCTACAATTAGTATTGCATAGCCAATAAAAATAGCATAGTCAACGACTGTAAATCCTGCATTCATATATGAAATTTTATATTAATAATTTAAATACATTTTGAATTACCTAAGGGCTTTATTCAAGAGGTAGTACACCTCATTATTACGCATTGTCTGTCTGAATTCTCTAATGTTGGTGTCTTTGTCGATAATCAACATTTCAATATCAGCAATTTCGGCAAAGTCTTCCATCATTTCAGTAGTAATTGAGAATGAAAAACTTGAGTGGTGAGTTCCACCGGCGGTGATCCACGCACCTGCACCAATTTCCAAATTGGGTTGAGGAATCCACAATGCACATGCTACCGGCAGTTTAGGCAAAGCTTTTGGTTCAATAACTTTCACTTCGTTTACAATCATACGGAAACGATTGCCCATATCAACAATAGTTGCCGCAATACCTTCCCCTTTGTGAGCCTGGAAAATCAAACGGGCGCAAATACCGGCATCGCCAATTCCCAAGAAATGAACTTCGATACGTGGTTTTGACTCAGCAATTTCAGGGTTTATTTCCAACATGTGCGATTGAAGGATTGAGCTTTTTGCCCCATCGAAATTTAACACATAATCTTCAAGGAATGAGCATCCACCGGGCAAACCTTTTGCCATTACCCACATGGTTCGTGTAAGAGCGGCAGTTTTCCAGTCGCCTTCGGCACCAAAACCGTAACCTTCGGCCATTAAACGCTGTGAAGCAAAACCCATCAATTGCGACATTCCTGCCAATTCGTTAAAGCTGGTAGTGAAAGCGGTGGCATTTTTATCATCCAAAAAGCGGCGCAACCCAATTTCCTGAGCCGCAGTATGACGTACCGTAATGTGTTTTGCAGCGCCTTTTTTGCAATCAGCAGCAAAATCATAAAGGTGTTCGTATTCAGTAATCAATTTGTCGATTTCTGCTTCGGTAACTTTTTCTACATAAGGAACGAGTGTTGCAATTGGAGCATTGTCAACATGGTAACCTAAACGGATTTCTGCTTCTACTTTGTCGCCATCGGTAACAGCTACATTATTCATGTTGTCGCCAAAACGGATAATACGCATATTTTGTGAATCGGCCCAACCTGAACAAACGCGCATCCAACCGGCAATTTTTTCTTGAGTTGATTTGTCTTTCCAATAACCAACAACAATTTTACGTGATTTGCGCAAACGGCTGGTAATGAAGCCAAACTCACGGTCGCCATGAGCCGATTGGTTCAGGTTCATAAAGTCCATATCAATTTCCGACCATGGGATTTCTTCATTAAACTGAGTGTGAAGGTGCAACAATGGTTTTTTGTAATCCATTAAACCATGAATCCACATTTTTGCTGGCGAAAACGTATGCATCCAGGTAATAACACCAATACAGTTAGTATCACCATTGGCAGCACGGAAAACTTCCGATACCTCAACTGAAGAATTTGCAGTACCTTTATAAACAACTTTAAATGGAAGATTGCCTGATTTATTTAAACCAGCAACCATTTCGTTTGAGTGGGCATCAACTGAAATTACAGCATCGCCACCGTACAGAAGCTGTGCTCCTGTTACAAACCAAACTTCGAATTTTTCAATTTTCATATTACCTATTTTTTAGTTTTATATTGTCACTATTTTAATTCATAAGTTAGAGCATTATAGTTTTAACGATTTTAATAGTCAATCTTATTGATAATTTTCTGAATCCTCTTTGAAGCGATAATAATAGGCACCTCGTTTTGAGGTATTTGTATCCTTTACTGCCAGTTTTTCGAGAATATTGAGCGAAGCCAGTTTTTTTCGAAAGTTTCCCGCATCGAACGATTTTTGAAAAATAGCATTGTAAAGGTTATTCAATTGTGTTAGGGTGAACTGCTCAGGCAGCAACTCTTTACCTATTAACTTATAGGAAGTGGTTTGCTGTAGTTTTTCAAGAGCTTCTTTAACCATTTGGCTATGATCGAATACCAAATCAGGGATGTTTGTGATAGGCCACCATTTACCTGAGTTGAGCAATGCCAAATCACTGTCGTGTTCATCAATGCGGATAAGTGCATAATAGGCCATACTAATTACACGTCCACCGGGGTCACGATTTAATTCCGAAAATCCCCGCACCTGTTCCAGATAAATATTTTCGAGTCCAACGGTTTGCCTTAAAACCCTTCGTGCGGCTAATTCCATGGTTTCATTTTCCTGAACAAAACCTCCCATCAACGACCAATCGCCCTTTGATGGAGTAAACCTTCGGGGATAGAGTAGTAGCTTCAATTCGTCGTTTTCATAACCGAATATAACACAGTCAACGGCAATGTGGAATTTTGGATGATTTTTGTATGAATTTTGTGACACCCCTTTAAATATTTAATACAAACCTACATTTTAATTGTTATAAATACAATTATAAATTGCTTTATATTCAAATTGGTTTTTTATTATATTTGTGAATCAACTTTTGGCGTATGATTATTATTCTAGCAATAGCACATACTTACCGCCGCCTCTTTAATTGTTTAATGTTTTATCATTAAATCAACCTCCTTTTGATACTTCTTCAGGTTTATTATTAAACCAAGCACAATTCATTCTTATATTTCCATGATAATTCAAGGTGTTTTAAGCACTAAAAAATTGAACATTATAAAGCCTATTGCCATGCAAGCAACAACCACAAAAAATACACCCCAAAGGGAACCAAAAACCGAAAGTAATTTTAAACCAAAACCTGAAGGCATTGGTCCAGGCATGAATGAACGGATTCAAAAGCTTCGGAAACTTAGTGTGGAAGCCGAACCTTCCTTATCAATTGAAAGGGCTTTAATTGAGACTAAATTCTATATTGATAATTACGGTAAATACTCAATCCCTGTTTTACGAGCTCTCACTTATCTAGAGATTTGCAAACGCAAAACCATTTATCTGGGCGAAGGTGAATTAATAGTTGGTGAACGGGGTCCAAAACCAAAAGCTTTACCTACATTTCCCGAATTGACCTGCCACAGCGTTGACGACCTCAATGTGTTGAATACCCGTGAATTGCAACGATACACCATTTCGCAGGACGATATTGCCACTTATGAGCGTGAAGTAATTCCTTATTGGGAAGGGCGCACCCAGCGCGAACGCATATTTAGCCATGTACCAAAAGAATGGAAAGCTGCCTACGAAGCCGGTTTGTTTACCGAATTTATGGAGCAGCGTGCCCCAGGTCATACCTGTCTTGACGGAAAAATTTACCAAAAAGGGTTACTCGATAGTAAACGTGAAATTGCAGAACACATCGAACGACTCGATTTTTTGAATGATGTGGAAGCTACCGATAAGCTTGAAGAATTGCAAGCTATGGATATTGCTTGCGATGCAGCCATTATTTTTGCAGAGCGTCATGCCGAATTGGCCGAACAATTGGCAAAAACCGAAAAAGACCCCAAACGGATAGATGAACTAAATAAAATTGCTGAGGTTTGCCGTTGGGTACCGGCCCAAGCACCGCGTACTTTTTGGGAAGCCATCCAAATGTATTGGTTCATGCATTTGGGAACTATTACCGAATTGAATGGTTGGGACGCTATGAATCCAGGCCATTTCGACCAGCACCTGGAACCTTTTTATAACCGGGAGCTGGAAGCAGGAACATTAACCCGGGAACAAGCCAAGGAGTTGCTTTCGTGTTTCTGGATTAAAGTAAACAACCATCCGGCCCCTCCCAAAGTGGGGATTACTGCCCGTGAGAGCGGAACTTACAACGACTTTACCAATATCAACATTGGCGGAGTCCGCCGCGATGGTTCCGATGGGGTGAGTGATGTTTCGTACTTGATGCTTGAAATAGTTGAGGAATTGCACATTCTCCAACCGGGAAATTCCATCCACATTAGTTCGCGTACCCCCGACCGCTTTTTAAAGGCCGGTTGCAAAGTAATCCGCCAAGGACATGGTTATCCTTCGGTTTTTAATCCCGATGTGTATATTCAGGAACTGTTGCGACAAGGTAAGACTCTTGAAGATGCCCGCGAAGGCGGATGCAGTGGATGCATTGAGGTGGGAGCATTTGGGAAAGAGGCCTATTTGTTGACCGGATATTTGAATGTTCCCAAGATTCTTGAAGTTACCTTAAACAACGGAATTGATCCGGTAACCGGCAAAGTAGCGGGTATGGCTACCGGTAATCCGCTTGAATTCAAGTCCTTCGAAGAATTATATCAGGCATTTTTAAATCAGCTTAACTTCATTGTCGATCAAAAAATTAAAGTCAGTAATTACATCGACCGGATGTTTGCCAAATATGCACCGGCGCCGCCGCTTTCGGTTTTAATTGACGATTGCATTGCCAAAGGCCGTGATTACTATAACGCGGGCCCGCGATACAATACCAATTATATTCAATGTACCGGTTTGGGAACGGTTACTGACAGCCTCACCACTTTAAAAAAACATGTGTTCGAGGATAAGACCTACTCCATGAAAACCATTTTGGATGCAGTACTTAAAAACTTTACTGGCGAAGAGGTGTTGAGACAGACCATTATAAATAATACTCCTTTCTTTGGCAACGACAATGAATATGCCGACACTCTGGCTGTTCGGGTTTACAACGATTTATTGGCCGCCATAGATGGAAAACCCAATACCAAAGGTGAAACGTTCCACCTGAACATGCTTTCAACTACCTGCCATGTTTATTTTGGTAAAGTAATGGGAGCAACCCCCAATGGAAGATTGGCCGGAAAATCAATTTCCGACGGAACCTCACCATCGCATGGTTGCGATGTGAATGGTCCTTCGGCGGTTATTCGTTCGCTTTCAAAAATTGACCAGATTAAATCGGGCGGTACCTTGCTGAACCAGCGTTTCTTGCCCAGTTTGCTCAAACGTGAAGAAGATATTGAAAAACTCAGCAAACTCATCCGAAGTTACTTTGCCCTTGGTGGCCACCACATCCAGTTTAATGTGGTTGATACTGCCACTTTGCAGGCAGCGCAAGCTTGTCCCGAAGATTATAAAGATCTTTTGGTGCGTATGGCAGGTTACAGCGATTATTTCAACGACATGAACGAAGATTTACAGCAGGAAGTTATTGACCGTACCGAAAATGAATCGTTTTAATGAGCAAAGCCTTACTTTTCGATATTAAAAAATATGCCATCAACGATGGTCCAGGAATAAGAATAACACTTTTCTTCAAGGGTTGTCCGCTTTCCTGTATATGGTGTCATAATCCTGAAAGCATATCGGAGTTCCAACAAAAAATGTATTCTGCTCAAAAGTGTATTGGAGCGGTAAAGTGCATTGAGGTATGCCCCGAAGGAGCACTCTCGTTAACCCCCGATGGAATTGTTACTGATACCAAACGTTGCACCCTTTGCGGAAAATGTGCACAGGTTTGCCCAACAAAAGCCATTGAAATGTCGGGGCGTGAATATACCACCGACGAGTTGATGAGAATTATTGAACGCGAGACGATATTTTTCGATCATTCCGAAGGTGGGGTTACTTTTTCGGGGGGTGAACCCCTGATGCATCACGCAAAATTGCTTGAATTACTGGATCGATGCCGTGGAAATCATATAAACACGGTAGTTGATACTGCCCTGTTTGCAAAAACTGAAATTGTTTTGGAAGTGGCAAAACGTACCGACTTGTTTTTAGTCGATCTGAAAGCGTTTGATTCCGAAATCCATAAAAAATATACCGGAGTATCGAACGAACTGATCTTAAAAAACATTAAAGTACTGGCCGACAACGGACATGATTTTATAATCCGCATTCCTTTTATTCATGGGGTAAATGCCGATAAGGAAACACTGGAAAAAGAAGCTGAATTTTTATCTACGTTATCATGGAAAAGAAAGGAAGTTAATTTGCTCCTTTACCATTATATTGCCAAAGGTAAGCACACTAAACTGGGCACTAACTATAATCGCGAAGGCCTTGAAACACCCTCAAACGATGAAATCGAAAGGGCTAAAACCATATTTGGGGCAGTAGGGATTAAAGTTACTGTGGGCGGGTAATCCCTAGTTGTTTTCCGGCAACTATTTCTCGAAAATTTTCTTTTGATTTTATCTTTCCAACTTCCCATTTCCCCACCTTCTCATTTTCCAGTTTACCAACACTCCATCTTCCCTTCTTTCCTTTTCCCCACCTTCCCACCTTTCCATCTTCCCATCATTATATCATCCCAAATGCTCTCAGCGGGTGCTGCAAGTTCCCTCTTTCCAGTTTTCCCTCTTTCCATTTTTTCACCTTGCCACCTTGTTACCTTGCTACCCTGCAACCTTCCCATTTCCCCATTTCCCCATTTTCCCAACTTTCCAGTTAAAATAATAAGTAATTATAACATTTTTGCTTTCATCGAACTGGCGTTATGTTATTTAAGATACGACAAATACCCCGACGGATTCACTGGAGTTCCATTTATCCGCACCTCGTAATGCAAGTGAGGCCCGGTGCTACGGCCGGTTGTTCCGGTTAAGACAATAACCTGTCCTTTTTTAACCATATCGCCCAATTGTATTGAATATTTGTGAAGATGTGCATAAATGGTAGAATACCCATTTTTATGCTCTACTACAATATATTCGCCATAAGTTTTACTATACTTAGCCAGAGTAACCTTACCATCGGCGGCAGCATAAATTTCAGCATCCATACCAGTTCCAAAATCAATACCTGTATGCATTTTACGTACTTTAAGAATTGGATGCATCCGTTCTCCGAAAGGTGATGTAATAATGGATTTTGGTTTTGGCAACGGCGTGATATTGGGTACGTTATCACCTTCGTCAGTCAGGGGAACAAAAGTAGATTCGGTAGATTTTGCCGGTTCACCTGCCTTAACGGTTGTTGGTGGAATATTTTCAGCCACCGGTTGTTGGTTTTGCACTTCTGTTTTTGTTTCAGTTGCAACCGCCTCATTTTTTATAACTACTTGCTCGGTAACTTGAATATTTTTATCTGCTGCTTTACAGATATTGTTTTCATACATAATAATTTCTGCCACACAATTGGCTTTTGCGGTATCTTTCTTTGAAGTATAATAATTCTTTAAACCGGTTAATTCATTGTAATAGTCCTGATATTCCTTTTCCATGAGCCGAATCTGTTCTTCTCTTTGGCGTTTAAAATCTTCAAAACCCTGCTGATATTGTTTTTTGAAGTTTTCCATATCCTGCTCAATTTTCTTAACTCCATCTTCCTGAGCCATAAGAAACATAGGCAATCCGGCCAGTACGATTAATGAAACAAGTCTGCTGATTCTTTTCATAGTGTTAAAAGTTATTGTTGTTTTACCAAAATTTTGATTCTATTCTTCAATAAGCTGATGAAGTAAAATTAAACAATTGTTTAGTTGCCCCAAATTTTTAATCATAAAAACAGGGTGCGCTGGGGTATTTTTATCTTTTGAAACATCCTTCTTAAAACCAACAAAAGTAGAATTTAGTTCCTATTGATTCCAATCAATAAGGTAAAAAACGCCATGTACTTTCCTCAAATTGAAACGATTGTGGCTTTCTTGGCCGTTTATCGACTGTATAAACCACTCACAGATAAACCGTTTCACACTACACTATTAATACGGAAATTTGATTCGTTATTAATTAAACCCTTAAAATTTATAACAATGAAAAAATTAGTTGTTTTATTGGTAGCCATAACCTTAGGTTTAACTACCGCAGTGAGCGCTCGGGAACTTCGCTATGTGGATCAAAAACTACCTGTGGAGTTTAAAAAGGCCATTTCCAAACACCTGCATTACCCTGAATATGCCAAAATGAATAATATTGAGGGAGAGGTTTGGATGCAAGTTACCATTGATGAAAACTGCAACGTACTAATTGTTGATTTAAGCGCTACAAATCCTGAATTGGGAAGCTATGTAATAAAAGAATTGTCAGAACTTTGCGTCAAAAATTCCAAAATTCAAGCAGGTGATGTATATATGCTGAAAGTTAAATTTGACATTCTTTAGCACAAAATATTAATTCGCCTTCATTCCTTAAATATATCATTTAAACCCCGGGCCGTTTGTTCCGGGGTTTTTTTAATTGGGGCATTTGATTATCTTCTTTGTGATGCGAATCAGCGAGAGTATAATTTTTAACAAACCCGCTTTCCAAAAGTATCAAAAACCAATTTTTTACTTATTTTCGGGCAAAATAAATTCCCAATGGTGGAGCAATCGGAGGATATTGGATTTAAAAAAATTGAGCTGGAAGCTTTAATTAAAAGCAAAAACCCAGCGCTTTTAAAAGTAATACCGCGCTTTGTTTTAAAAAAGCTGAAACGAATATTGCATTTAGATGAAGTAAATACAATCCTTCAAGAAAACTACAAGGAGGATCCTTATACGTTTATTGAAAAAGGTCTTGCCATGTTTGGGGCGAAGATTGTAGTTGAAGGTACCGGGAATCTGCCTGACAAAAAAAGATTGCTATTTGTTGCTAATCACCCATTGGGCGGGTTAGATGGGTTGGTTTTTATGAAAACCATACACGACATTTATGGGGACTTGCGGTTTCCGGTTAACGATTTTCTGTTGAATTTACCCAGCCTAAAACAGATTTTTCTGCCCATCAATAAGCACGGAGCCCACAGCCGTGATTCGTTTCAAGCCATTGATCAGGCATACCGCTCTGAATTGCCCATTCTTTATTTTCCGGCAGGATTATGCAGTCGGAAAATCAAAGGCAAAATAGTTGATTTGGAGTGGAAGCGAAGCGTAGTAACCAGTGCCATCAAACACCAACGCGATGTTGTTCCGGTTTTCATCCAGGGTCGAAATTCTAACTTTTTTTATAACCTAGCCAATCTGCGCAAAACACTCCGGATTAAAGGCAACATTGAAATGCTTTATTTAGTAGATGAAATGTTCAACCAAAAAGGCCAGCAGATTGTTATACGGTTCGGAAAACCAATTCCGTGGGAAACTTTCAATAATACAAAATCAACTACCGAATGGACTGATTTTGTACGACAAAAAACTTACGAAATGGAGTATTTATAACACTTTTTTAAGTAAAGTGATAGTATTTTGCCTGTTTTATTAAAATGAATTACTAATTTTAGCCAAATTGATAGCAAATTATGGAACCGATTATTGATGCTGTTGACAAATCATTATTAGAAAAAGAATTAACACCCGATAGGTTTGTCAGGAAAACTAATTTTGGTGATAACGAAATTTACATTTTTACTCATTCCGATTCGCCGAATTTAATGAAAGAGGTGGGTCGTTTGCGGGAAATAACCTTTCGGGGAGCCGGTGGTGGAACCGGAAAAGCAATTGATATGGATGAATACGATGTGGCTGAAAAACCTTACAAGCAACTGATAGTATGGAGCCCAATGGAAAAAGAAATATTGGGTGGCTACCGTTTTATAGTTTGCAGCGAGGCTCCCATGGATTCTGCAGGGAACCCAATTTTGGCCACTTCAAAACTTTTTCATTACTACGATGAGTTTAAAACCAATTATTTACCCTATTTAATAGAACTTGGACGATCGTTTGTGGTTCCGGCCAAGCAGGCAACACAATCGGGCAGAAGGGGCCTTTACACCCTTGATAATTTGTGGGATGGCTTAGGAGCTTTGGTGGTAGATCATCCTGAGGCGAAGTATTTTTTTGGCAAGGTAACCATGTACACCCATTATAATGCCGTAGCGCGGAATATGATTCTTTACTTTATGAATCTGTATTTCGGAAATAATGATCATCTGATTAAATTGATTAACCCGTTAGATTTGAAATTTGATGTGGCTACCCTTTCAAAAATATTTACAGGGAAAAACTATGAAGAAGATTACAAAACCCTTTCGAAAAACGTGCGTGATTTGGGGGCTAATATTCCTCCGCTTATTAATGCATACATGAATCTTTCGCCTACCATGAAAGTATTTGGAACAAGCATCAATCCATACTTTGGCGATGTTGAAGAAACCGGAATACTAGTTACTATTGAAGATATTTATAAAACTAAAAGCGAACGGCACATTGATACGTACTCCTCGATGAAAGGAAGGATTAGTTAATAAAATAAAAATGCCAAGTGAACCTTGGCATTTTTTATTTTCGGCATTACAGGATTTAGAGTGAAATATTTGCCATAAACTTGGCAAAGCTATTTCTTGATTCTACTTTTTCATCCCTCCTAACCTCCCTTAAACAAGGGAGGGACAGATTCTACGATTATTTGACAGGGGTGGATTTTAATTATTTCGAAGCAATTTTAATTTGAAATTGGAACCTGCTCCCTCCTTTTTAAGGAGGGTTGGGGAGGATAAGCCTAAATATGGGCTTTTATCTCACTCCAAATCCTGTAGAACCTTTTTCTAACGAAAATAGTCTCAATACGCCCGTTCATTTTTTCCCTCAATATAATTGATAAACGATGTGGTAACTACCTTATTTCCTCCCGGAGTTGGATAGTTGCCCGTAAAATACCAATCTCCCGGATGATTCGGGCAAGCAATATGCAAATTTTCGACCGTCTGATATACAATCTGAACCTCTGCTTTCATACCATCCGCTTTCAATAATTGTGATATCTTACCTGAAACCTGTTCTGGGGTAAAATCTTTAAATATTTGCGTTACATAATTTATTACCTCTTCTTTTGGCAAAAATTGTTGTTCCTTCGATTTTTGATAAACATCTTCAATAACACTTTCTTTACCTTCATCTTTTAACAGTTCAATCCCTGCCTGAAAAGCTATAAAATCGCCTAATTTGGCCATGTCAATTCCATAGCAATCGGGGTACCTTATTTGGGGTGATGACGAAACAATTACAATTTTTTTAGGCTCTAACCGATCCAGAATTTTTAGGATGCTTTGCTTCAAAGTTGTTCCCCGTACAATGCTATCATCAATAATAACTAAATTATCAATCCCCGGACGGATGGTACCATAAGTTATATCATACACATGCCCCACTAAATCATCGCGACCTTTATCGGCCGAAATAAATGTCCGGAGTTTAACATCCTTGATAGCTACTTTTTCAGCTTTGGGGCGTAAAGCAATAATTCTTTTTAGTTCATCGGGTGTTATATCTTTTCCTTTTTCAAGTATCAATCGTTGCTTTTCTTCAAGCAGCCAATCTTCCACCCCTTTTATCATTCCATAAAATGCCGATTCAGCCGTATTTGGAATGAATGAAAAAACAGTGTGCTCAATATCATAATTCACTGCTTTCAAAATATCAGGTACAATGAGCTCACCCAACTTTTTGCGTTCTTTATAGATATCTTCATCACTACCTCTCGAAAAATAAATCCGTTCAAAAGAACAAGCCGTATTTTTTCCGGGTATTCGTACCACTTCTTCTAAAACCTGCCCCTCTTTTTTAATGATTAAAGCATGACCGGGTTTAATTTCGTGTACATCCTCTATATTTATATTCATTACCGTTTGAATGGCAGAACGTTCAGATGCAGCAATTACAAATTCTTCGTCTTTATGATAAAATGCAGGTCGGATACCATTCGGATCGCGAAAAACAAACGCATCACCATGGCCAATTAAACCGGCAATAACATAACCTCCATCCCAGTATTTACTAGCTTCTTCCAATATTTTTCTAACATCAAGGCGCTTCGCAATAAGTTCTGAAATTTGTCGGTTGGTATAGCCCTCATTTTTATACTGACGGAATAGCCGTTGGTTTTCTTCATCCAGAAAATGCCCAACTTTTTCAAGTATAGTAACGGTATCAGAATAATCTTTTGGGTGCTGTCCTAATTCAGTTAAGTGCTTAAACAATTCATCAACATTGGTAAGGTTGAAGTTCCCGGCAATAACCAAGTTGCGCGATTTCCAATTATTTTCACGCATTACCGGATGAACGTTTTCAATGTTATTTCTTCCAAAAGTCCCGTATCGTAAATGGCCAAGTAATATTTCACCAGCAAAAGACAGGTTCGTCTTAGCATATTCCGGATCATTCAGTAATTCCTGGTTTCCTTCGCACTCATCGGTCATTCGTGAGTTAATCTCGGCAAAAACATTAACAATGGGAGTGGGGGCGTTCGATCGGGAACGATTCAAATACTTTGATCCCGGTTGATTATCCAATTTCAGCGATACCACTCCAGCCCCATCCTGGCCACGGTTACGCTGTTTTTCCATCATCAGGTACATTTTATTTATTCCAAACCGCCAGGTGCCATATTTTTCCTGATAATACGATAAAGGTTTTAATAAACGTATCAGCACAAAACCACATTCATGTTTAATTGGATCACTCATTTTTTATATTTATTTTGTTCTTTACACGGTAGCATAAAACCATTCAGAAATTTGGTTTCTTTTAAGGAGGGTGTTCTATTTTCCTCCAAGTATTCCATTGGTAATGTTTGAAAAGGGAATGAAAAAATCGTTCTATTTTTCAACAGGTTCAAGCTTTGGATAGTTAATTTTTGATTTTACGATATACGAATTGGGGAATTTCTTTTTTACCAGATGATAAAACTCGAAGGCTTCGTTTTTGTTTCTATAATCCCCAACCCTCAATTTAAAATAAGGTGCTTGGTATTCCGTATAAATAAGTTTTGAATTGAATTCTGGGAATGCAATCATAAATTCCTGACTTATTTCATTTGCTTTGTCGCGGGCATTCTGTTCCGACCCCGAATAAAGTTGTATCCGAAACCCTTCCAATCCTTCCTTTTCTTTTATGCGGTTACTCTTCTCTAACAATATCATTAATGAGGGATCCTGATAAATTTGAATGGTTCCACCCGTGTTTTTGTCCTGAATAAGCATCAAGAGATCATTGGTTATTAAGGTTGAATCCTCAGAATAAACCTGACTGTAACACTTTGAAACAAATGGAATGAATACAACTAGAATAAAAAGCAATTTAACCAACATCCCTTACTTTATTTAGTGGCAAAGATATTAATTTTTTCAAATAGGAATAATGGAATTTTCAGGGCAACCGTATTTAAAAAAAATCCTGAAAGGATTTAACATGAATAGCCCCGGCTGGTTGCTGAGCCTGTCGAAGCATAAGCCGGGGTATATGAATTCCAGGTATAAAATCGGCGCAAGCACTAACGTTTATTTGAAATTATGATGAATACATGCGCCGAAAATGGGAATTTACAATTGAAAATCTTAAAAGCGATTTCCCTGATGAACTTACCTTTACTTATTAGTCCAATTGCGTATTAATTGATAGAACCGGAATGGGAGAGTGGTTAACCATTTGCTGCGCCGAAGGTTCTCCAAAAAAAAGATTGGAACGTTCATTTTGATCAATCATTACGGTTATTAAATCGGCATCGTTCATTAAGGCATATTCAATAACCATATTTGATAAACTTTTTCCTTTCAGTGATTCGCGAACGCAGGTAACTTTCCTGCGTTTTAAATACGCCATCACTTGATCGGTATATTCGTTCAGTGTTTTACGGGTAGCTACCTTATTGTCTTCCCTAATATCGATAACATGCAATTCAGCACCAAAGATAAGTGCCAATTCAGTTACAAAAGGAACCTTATGCCTGCTTTCTTTGCTAATATCAATAGGCATAATAATTTTTTTAACCATTCGTGAGGGAAAGCTGCCACGGATAGTTAGAACAGGAACCGAAGCATTACTAACTATGCGGAATGCATTACTTCCTACCCAACGCTCTTCGAAACCCGAAACGCCATGAGTTCCCATTACAATCATCTCGGCATCGCCATACTTTGCCTGATGACATATTTCAGTGTAAATCCGGCCTTCACGGATGCGATATTCAAATTCACCAACTAATTCTTTTTTGTAAACCTGAATGATACGGTCGAAATTATCCAGAACACCCGACTTAAGCACTTCATCAAAATCGCGCAGATTGAAAGAGGCATCATAATCGGCATTTTTACGCTTTACATGAATTAAACGAATGCCACACGATAAATGATTGGCTATCATTATGGCATGCTCCAAGGCATTAATAGAGTCGTTTGAAAAATCGATGGGTACCAATAAATGCTTCATGCACTCAATTTTGACATAAAGATATTGAATTGATTACAATTCTACTTTATTTGTGGTGTCGATCAATAACACTTTATTAAAAAATAAATAATGTACATCGAGGCTACCTTTAAAAGTAACTTCAAACGACTTCGACTTAATTTTCTTTAGTACACCTCGGCCCGCAGTTAAAAGGCTATTAAAACTTACATCAATTTGAAGGTGGGTTAAAAACACTTTATTGGCAGGTATGGTTAAATTTTCGGGAACAATTAGTTTTCCAAGATATACTCCTTCAACAAAAACATCGATATCAGCTTTTTTAATAGTTAATGAACTGCGATTGGGATTCTCCAGCTCCAGTTCTGTATTAATGGTTAAGCCAAACCCTTTTGATTCAGCAATACTAAAACTAACCACCCGAGTTACTTTACAAGGTTTAACTGAGGTACAGCTTGTAAAAAAAGCCGATGCTACAATAAAAACTAGCCAAAGGTTGGCTGATTTGCAGAAACTCATAGTTGTTAGGTTTTGGTTTGTAAAATTTTGCTTTTAAAATGGAATAAAAAAGGCCGCTCCAAACGAAGCAGCCTTTTTTAATATAGTTATCTACTGTTATTTATCCTTTTTACGGGTAGAGTAGTTTAATTTTAGTGCACTTACACGGCGCAATTGTTGCTTAATATCAGTTACAATACCCATTTTGGTATTTTCGTCAACTTTTAATGAAATGGTCATAAAAGGTCTTTCCACTTCACTTATTTTTGAACGTTCTTCTTCAATATAGCTACCAATATCGGCCACTTCAGCAAATTGATCATTCAATTGTATCCGAGGTTCGGTACCCATATTTTTAAGGAATTGCTTTTTTGGTTCACCAACATAAATATTGCTAACCAATGATTTTTTCTCCAACTTCTTTATTTCAGTAGCCATTGGAGCTTTAATAGCAACTTTAAGTTCTACTTCTTTAATGGAGGTACTCACCATAAAGAAAAACAATAACATAAAAACAATATCGGGTAGCGATGCGGTTGAAACGGGAGGTAACTCCTTACTGCTGTCTTTTCTAAACTTTGCCATAGCTATTTTCCTCCTCCATAGTTTTTAGGTTCTGCTTCCGAAATCCTCTGAGGGTATAAATCTTTAACAGCTCCTTGCTTTTCTTCGTCCAAATCGTCAAACTTGCGACCAAATTTTCGTAGGGAAAATTCATCGCGCAGCTCATTATAGGCCGCTGCCAATTCATTTTGGGCTTGGATATACATACCATAAGAAGTACCCCGGTCGTTCTGCAGTGAAATAACTTGTTTCGATACCATTACTGTCCCTAGTAAAGGGATGTCTTGCGCATCTTTCTCAGGTAAATTAATATCATCTACAGGGTTTTCAATAAACTCTTTAGCCTTCGCTTTTAATTCGTTGATTTGCATCTGTTGTCCTTCAACCAACAATTGATCGTTTCTATTAATCAACACCACAAAAACATTGCGTTCTTTGATCTTTATATCATCATTGTTTTTCTGATCGGGTGGCACAGGAGGCGGCAACATCCTTGTAATACCAGAATCGGTATCCATGGTAGTTGTAACCAAGAAAAATATCAACAACATAAAAGCAATATCGGCCATTGATGCTGAAGGTATTTCAGGTGTTTTTTTTGCCATAATTACTTTTTTTATCTAATTATTTAATCTCAATCACCAACTATTTAAATGCACCTCTAACTTCAGAGTAAAGCAATCCAACAAATGAAAGACCTGTTAAAATGTACATTAAAAATAACGAGGTATCAATTAGTTGCAATGTAGAACCTGTCAGATTGAAAGCCTCTACCCCAAAAAAGGTAGGCATTTCGCTCGATGACATTAGGTATGAGATTAATACTAGCACTCCAATTACTCCAAGTACCGATAAACTATTAATCATTGCTTTTTTACTGCTAAACATACCTATAACTGAAAATATCAAAGTAGCCGCCATTGCAATAAAAGTAAGGATATAAGTGAAAATAATCATTGGTGCTTCGTTGTAGTTTATAAAAAACAAAACGGCTAGCAAAAGACTTATACCAAACAGGATATAAAATATAATGGCAACAATACGTATTGCTAAACTTTTTCCCATGGTATATTATTTTTTAAGGTTAAATTTATACAATATGTCAATTAATGAAATAGAAGCATCTTCCATGTCGTTGATAATACCATCAATTTTAGAAACAAAATAGTTATAAAAAACCTGAAGTATCATAGCTACAATCAAACCACCAATGGTAGTGATCAAAGCCACAGAAATACCACCAGCAACCAATGACGGGCTAATATCACCGGCTATTTTAATAGCGTCGAAAGCTTGAACCATCCCTACTACCGTTCCCAAGAAACCTAACATAGGGCCAAGTGCAATAAAAAGGGCAATCCAACTTAAGTTTTTCTCCAACAAACCAGCTTGCACGCCACCATAAGAAACCACTGATTTTTCAACCATTTCAATTCCTTCGTCATAACGATCAAGACCTTGGTAGAAAATACTGGCTACCGGACCACGGGTATTGCGGCAAACTTCCTTAGCTGCTTCAATACCACCTTGATTTAAGGCTCCTTCCACATTTAAAAGAAGTTTTTTGGTGTTGGTAGTACTGAAATTCAAATAAAGAATCCGTTCAATTGCAATAGCCAAACCAAAAATCAAACAAAGGATAATTGTGGCCATAAAACCAGGACCCCCTTCAATAAATTTTTGTTTAATTGCTTGATGAAATGACTGTCCTTCAATTTTTGCTTCATCATCTGCTGAAACAGCCGGTGTTTGTGCAGGGGCAACAGTTTGACTTACAGCCGTGCTGTCTGTTCCTTCTTGCGCTAAAGATACATTCGATGCAAAAGTTAGCATCCCAATCACTGCGAATAATGCGAGTAGTTTTTTCATTGCTTTGCTTTTTTGTTATTTACATTATTTAATTTACAATTTATAATAGATAATCGCGGAGAAAAAGGGATTCGAACCCCCGATACCCTTGTGAGGTATACACACTTTCCAGGCGTGCGCCTTCGACCACTCGGCCATTTCTCCAAACATAAACCCTATTATTCAACTTAATGAAATTCGGGCGGCAAATTACAAAAAAAATTAAAACCTAAAACTTAAATTATACATTAATTTCGCCTCGCATTGATTTAGTTAAAAATACTTCCATTTCTTTCTTACTTAATTTCTGTCCTAAAAGGAACATCAGCTTGCAAATAGCTGCTTCTGTGGTAATATCATTACCACTGATAACTCCGGCTTCAATTAAGCCTAAGCTGGTTTCGTAAACACCCATCTCAACGCTTCCGGCACTGCATTGGGTTACATTTAATACTACAATTCCTTTATTTACAGCTTCTTTCAACTTTTCAATGAACCAAACTAAGCTTGGGGCATTCCCCGAACCATAACTTTCCAAAACCAAACCTTTTAACCCTTCAATATGAATAATGGCATCAACCACTTCGGGAGTAATGCCCGGAAATAGTTTTAAAATGGCCACGTTTCGTTCCAGTTCATGGTAAACTTTAAGTTCGTGTTTAATTACTGGATAGTGGATGGCAGAATAATTGTATGAAATATTGATACCGGCTTTTGCCAATTCGGGGTAATTATACGACCGAAAGGCATCAAAATAGTCGGCGTTGTGTTTCCGGGTACGGTTTCCACGATACAATTTGTTTTCGAAAAAAATAGTAACTTCTGGAACTATGGGTTGATTATTTTTTGAAGCTGCCGCAATTTCAATGGCACTAATAAAATTTTCTTTGCCATCGGTGCGCAGCGTACCTATGGGCAATTGAGCGCCTGTAAAAACCACCGGTTTTCCCAGGTTTTCGAGCAAAAAGCTGAGTGCTGAGGCCGAATAGGCCATGGTATCGGTACCGTGAAGAATAACAAAGCCGCTGTATTTTTCGTAATTTCGCTCAATCAATTCCGCCAAATGAATCCAAATTTCAGGAGTAATGTTCGATGAATCAACCACTTCTTCAAATGTTATGGTGGTTAAATTGAAACCAAACTTATTGAGTTCAGGCACTTGTTTCATTACATGATCAAAGTCGAACGGAGCCAGAGAACCTGTTTCCGGGTCGTTAATCATGCCAATAGTTCCGCCGGTGTAAATAATTAGTATCGATGTTCCTGAATTTGCCATATAACTTCACTCATGTGTATTATAGTTTAAAAACCCTTAGCGCATTATCGGTAGTTTGAGTTGCTATCTTTTCAATAGGCACTTGATAGATGGTGGCCAATTGTTTTGCAACCAGTTTTATATAACTGCTTTCATTGCGTTTTCCTCTATAAGGAACCGGTGCAAGGTAAGGACTATCCGTTTCTAAAACAATATGATTTAATTCAACTTGTTTCAAAACATGGGACAATGGTGAATTTTTAAAAGTAGCTATGCCTCCAATTCCTAGCATAAATCCAATTTTATTTATTCGGTTTGCCTCTTCAAAAGTGCCACCAAAGCAATGAAATATTCCTTTCAAACTATGGATAACCAATGGTTCCAAGGCATCGCACACTTCGTTGAACGATTCTCGGGTATGAATTACAATGGGCCAATCCATTTCAATAGCCCATTTTACCTGAGTAACAAAAGCATCCAGTTGTTCTTTGAAATGGGTTTTGTCCCAATACAGGTCAATGCCAATTTCGCCAATTCCATAAAACAAAGAACGTTGCGAAAGGTAATTTTCAATAATTGATAGTTCCTTTTTATAATCGCTGTTCACTGAAGTAGGATGCAATCCGATGAGCGGAAATAAAACTCCTGCATTCTGCTCCGCCATTGTAATCATTGACTGATGGTGTTTGCTGTCAATAGCAGGAAGCACTATTTTAGTAACCCCTTCATTTATTGCCCGCTGGATTACTTCTTTTTTATCGGATACAAATTCTTCAGCATATAAATGAGCATGTGTGTCAATGAATTCCATAATTGCTTGGATTAACTTTAAAAGTTACATTTTATAAAACAACTTACCGGGCATACATTTAATGGCTCCAGCAAATTCAAGGTTTAATAATAAGGCCGATATTTTTGGCATGGGTAGTTCCGATTGGCGGCAAATTTCATCAATGGTAATCGGTTTTATATCGGTAAATAAGTCCATAACGGACTTTTCCTCTTCAGTAAATTCAATAAAAAGCGCTCGTTGAACGGGTTTGTTTTCAGTTTGCCAACCCATTTGGTATTCCAAATCTTTAACCGAATCGATGAGTGCAGCACGGTTTGTTTTTATTAAATTATTGCAACCTGTTGAATATTTGTCTCCCGTACGTCCAGGTAATGCAAAAACATCGCGGTTATACGAAACAGCTAATTCCGCTGTGATTAAGGCCCCGCCGGTAACATTTGACTCAACCACAATTACAGCATCGCTCAAGCCGGCAATGATGCGGTTGCGGCGAACAAAATTATTTTTATCGGGAAAAGTACCATGCATGAATTCGGTAATAAGGCCGCCTGTTTCAATCATTTCAGCCGCTGTTTTGCGGTGCTGTGCCGGATAAATGGTGTCGAGTCCATGGGCTAAAACCCCAATGGTTCCTAACCCATATTTTAAAGCCGCTTTATGGGCAGCAATATCAATACCATAGGCCAACCCACTCACAATTATTGCCTCGTGACCCCGCTCTTTTAAGGTTTCAATAAGCTTGTTGCAGAAATCCTTGCCATAAGCTGTTGCACTTCGGGTTCCTACAATAGCTACATATTTTTTTTGTGTTTCAACGGGTTGCCCTTTTGTGAATATTAGTAATGGAGCATCTTCGCACTGTTTTAAGCGGGCAGGATATTCATCCTCAAAAATGGTTGAAATTTGGATTTTATATTTTTGGGCAAACTCTAGTTCTTCATCAGCTTTATGAAAATAATCGGTACTTTTTAGCACATCAACTAATTGGTTGCCAATGCCGGGAATTTTTAACAGTTCACCTTTTTTAAGTTTAAAAACCTCCTTAACCCCACCTGCATAAGCAATGAGCTTTCTCGAGGTGATGCTTCCTATTCCGGGAACTGCCCACAAGGCAAGATAATCGCGTTTGGTATGGGAGGTGTTTTCCAAGTTCTGATTATTTGGCTGCCTTATTAATAGCTAAAATTAAATCGAGCGCCTTACTAATTTTCTCTCTATCTTCAGATCTCATAGCGGTAAGGCTAACTTTAGGAAAACGAGCCAAACCACCGGGTGTTTCCTGAAAAAGGGCCAGTGTCTTTTTTAATCCAAATAAGGATGTTTTTATTTCATACTTTCTGAAATTCTCCGATTTGATTAGAATTGAATTGTTTGAGGTACGGAAAGGAGCCAATGATTTATATCGTATCCGTATTTTATCGGGGCCGGCGTAAAACGAAACAAAATAAAGACCCGGAATGGCCATCAACACAAAATAAACAACCAGGAATATAAAAGTGATAAGTATGTATTTAAGATCCCTAACTTCGGTGAATAAATAGGTGCTTGCCACAAAAGCCACTGCTAATAGAGGAATCAGCATATAAAATGTTCTTATTTTTGAAGCTTTCTTTGTATTTTCTAATTCCATGATTCGTATTTTTTGTTCAAATGTAAAAGATTCCCTTCTAAAAAGAACCTTATATAAAGATATTTCTTGACTTACGGAATTAACAAACAGCCCCAATCCATTTATCTTTTTTGTTTAAAAAAAGCGGTAACCAAGGCACTGCATTCATCCTGCATTATTCCTGAAATAAGCTCTGTTTTAGGGTGTAGCAGCTTATTTCCATACTGCGAAAAACCCCGTTTGCTGTCAGCTGCACCATAAACAATGCGGGCAAGTTGAGTCCAATAGGCAGCACCTGCGCACATAACGCAAGGTTCCAAGGTAACATAGAGTGTACACTCGTTCAAATATTTGCCTCCAATAAAATTAGCCGCTGCGGTATATGCTTGCATTTCGGCATGGGCGGTCACATCGTTGAGAGTTTCGGTTAAATTGTAAGCCCGGGCAATTATTTGATTGTTGCAAACTACCACTGCACCAACAGGCACTTCATTTTTTTCGAATGCAATTTGAGCCTGTTCCAAGGCCTTTTTCATAAAATAATCGTGTGTAAATTCCATTTTTTAAGGTCTATTTTCTATTGTTTATGTTCATTTCGTAAATTATTCACTGATAATTACTAATTGATCATTGCTAATTAATAATTACCCATTGATTTCTCCTTTTCCAAAGCTAAAAAAATATTACTTTCGCAGCGGAATATAATGCAATTCAATTGATAAAATACAAAAATTATGTATCGTACACACACTTGTGGAGAGCTTAGAGCAGCACATATAAACCAGCAGGTTACCTTGAGCGGATGGGTGCAAAAAAGCCGTGAATTGGGTGGAATGACCTTTGTTGATGTAAGAGACCGCTATGGAATTACTCAATTGGTATTCGACCTTTCAAAAAATCCGGAATTGGCTCAATTGGCAAGAGATTTAGGACGCGAATACGTTATTTCAGTATCTGGAAAGGTAATAGAGCGCCAAAGCAAAAACAGTAAAATGCCCACCGGCGATATTGAAATATTAGTCAGTCAATTAACCATCCTAAATAAATCAGAAGTTCCTCCCTTTACTATTGAAGATAATTCCGATGGTGGCGATGAATTGCGAATGAAATACCGGTATCTTGATTTGCGCCGCAACCCATTGCAGAAATCTATGGAACTGCGTCACAACATGGGTATTGAGGTTCGTAATTTTTTGCATAAGGAAGGTTTCTTTGAAATAGAAACTCCCTATCTCATCAAATCAACTCCTGAAGGAGCCCGCGATTTTGTGGTTCCATCGCGGATGAATGCGAACCAGTTTTATGCCCTGCCACAATCACCACAAACTTTCAAGCAGTTATTAATGGTAGCTGGGTACGACCGGTATTTCCAGATTGTACGATGCTTCCGCGATGAAGATTTACGTGCCGACCGTCAGCCTGAGTTTACTCAAATTGATTGTGAAATGGCATTTGTGGAGCGTGATGACATTTTGAATACCTTTGAGAAAATGACCAAGCACCTTTTCAAAACCGTCAAAAATTTGGAATTTAGGTACGATTTTCCAAAAATGGCCTACGATGATGCCATGACATTTTATGGAAGTGACAAGCCGGATATCCGTTTTGATATGAAGTTTGTTGAGCTTACCCATTTAGCCAAAGGAAAAGGGTTTGTAGTATTTGACAGTGCAGCTTATGTGGCGGGAATTTGTGCTACTGGCTGCTCTGGCTATTCACGTAAAGAAACTGACCAACTGACCGAATTTGTAAAGAAACCACAAATTGGTGCCAAAGGAATGGTTTATGTGAAGTACGAAACCGATGGGACTTTTAAATCATCGGTTGACAAATTTTTTGATGCCGATGCACTCAAAGGTTGGGCTAACGCCATGGGAGCCAAACCCGGCGATTTATTGCTGATTTTGTCGGGCGATAAAACCCAAACTCAAAAAGCACTTTGCGAACTTCGGTTGGAAATTGGCGAACGTTTAGGCCTGCGCGATAAAAACAAATTTGCTCCACTTTGGGTGGTCGATTTTCCTTTATTGGAATGGAACGAAGAAGCGCATCGGTTTTTTGCCATGCACCATCCTTTTACCTCACCAAAACCGGAGGATATGGATAAATTTGACACTAATCCGGGAGCTATAAAAGCCAATGCTTATGATTTGGTAATTAATGGAGTTGAGATTGGCGGTGGAAGTATCCGCATACATGATAGAGAATTGCAAGCTAAAATGTTTAACGCTCTTGGTTTTACTAAGGAAGAAGCTGAAGACCAATTCGGATTTTTATTGAATGCATTCCGTTACGGAGCACCACCTCATGGGGGAGTTGCCTTTGGGTTCGATCGTTTGGTATCGCTTTTTGCCGGATTAGATTCTATACGCGATGTGATTGCTTTTCCTAAAAACAATTCAGGTCGCGATGTAATGATTGATTCCCCTTCAGCAATTGCTAATGCTCAATTGGAAGAACTTTTCTTGACCTTAAAAAAGCCACAAAACGTGAAATAGAATATTCCTTCTTCGGTTAGGATCCTTTTTAATAGAATCACCTTTTTAGATATCCTTGTCCAAACTTCCTTTCAGCCGCTTTTGCCGGATGATGGTTTGGACAGGGATATCGCTTATTTTACTTTCTAACCACGAAATAATATCCAAGTAAAGGAACGGACGTTTTTCATAAGGATCCTGTCTCAACCGTTTCAGTTCTTCAAGCAACCCGTTGAAAGCATCATTCAGTTTATCTTCTGAAATGCTGGGGAGCCGGCGCAAAAATAAAAGTACTTCCCGTTGGGTACGGTGTAAATCTTTCATCTTCGAAAGGAAACGGTAAGTGCTTTTAACCAGATATTCAATTAATTCAAAATTTTTCATCTCAAAATGAGCAATCAAATTAAGTATCCGGGCAAAACATTGAATGTCGCTTCTAAGTTCGGTATCCTTATAATTGATTACTTTATTCAGGTATTTAACGGTATTTTTGTAGTCACCACTTCCAAAGTATAAACAAGCAATTTTATAGTAAAATATCAGAATGTTGTGATTGTCCAGATACATATCATTGGTATCAATAAAATCCTCAATTTCCGGAACCAGTTTAACCCCATCGGAGAAAGTACCCTCCATAAAATGCCAGTTAATGGAATGTGTGTAAAAGTGGTAGCCGAGGCTTAGTTCCACATTTTTAGTCAGCGGTAATTCGGTATGCTCTTTAAATTGTTTCAATTCAAGCAGTCCTTTTTCAAAACGCGCATAATCGCCAGCAAAATAGAGTCCCTCAAGCATATTATTAATGCCTTTAATATACAAATCGGTCTGCGATAGTAAGGCATCGGGATTTTGGCGGAATAGTTCGACCCATTTTAGTGAATACCGATACTGCATTAAAAAATCCTGTGTAATCTGGTAAAACCAAACGTGCGACTTATAGAGGTAGAGTTTTTCAATAAAGCCAAGATGGTTATAGGAGAATGCGGGTAAATTTTCATGAAAAAAGTCCGTTATCACGATTTGGTCTTCTTCATTTCTCACATATCCATGTTGTAGATAAAAACCGTACAGCTTTATTGATAGGTTTGATAGGGCACCCGATAAAGTCAATGTGTGGTTTAACAGATCTGATTCCTTGGAAAGTTGCTCAGCTCTATTTTCAAGGCTACGAGTAATATATTGTGATTCAATCAGTTTTTCAAATTCAATCATTTCAGAATACAGCAATTGCCGTTCGTATTTTTTTGCCAATTTCTTTGCTTTATTTAACATTACCAAACTTTGTCGGTATAGTGCTTTGTTATACAATATTTTGGCATAATCAATTTGTTGGCGTAGCATAATATCCACATCGCTCAATTGCGATGAGAGACGCAAGCTGACCAATAGATTTTTAGTAAGGTTTGCTTTTAGGTTTGAAAGCTGGGCTGGCTTTATTTCTGGGGCTTTTTTTAGAATATCTTCTTCGTTGTAATCGTACTGTTTATCAATTAAGTCAAATAGGGTGAGATATTTTAAGCTTTCGCCATCTCCTAAGCGGTTGGAATAGAGTTTGAAATTTCTTTTCTCTGCTTTGCTCAACGATTTTATCAGCTTAAAAAGAAGGTCGGTTTGCTGTCTGGCCATTGTATTAAAATTTCAAAATTGGTAAATCAAACTATTGAATATCAACAGAAGTATGCAATTTACTTACAATTTGACAAGCGTAGTAAGTTAATTTATTACTTTTTAAAACCCAATTGGGGTATCTATTTTTGTAAGGTCAAATTTAAGTACAGGTTTTTAAATAAACTAAACTAATTTACAAAAAACGATGAATTCAATTAATATCAAGGGAGAGACACTGAGCCTATCAACTGTCAATTCAATGATGCGGGTTCTAAACGAAGAAGTTAGGAAGGACTCAAATCTGGCTTTTGACTTACTTTTGTTCCTTCATGAACGTCATATTGAGGTTCCAATTCTCTCCAACGAAGAATTGAAAAATCATATTCCGGTTAGTTTTAAACATCAAAATTCATCGGAGGCAAATAAGCGCATTCAGCTTGCATTTGAAGGAATTTCATTAAAAGAAGATATTCTTTAATCTATCCGAATTCAGGATGAAGCATCTATCAGTTTCCATTTAAACGGCACCAATTTAATAAAAAGGGCTAGTTACAATTGATTAAAAATTAAATTATTATACAATGGCATCAGACAAAATTTTCATTTTTGATACTACGTTACGCGATGGAGAGCAAGCTCCGGGTTGTCAGTTAAATACAGTCGAAAAAATCGAAGTCGCAAAAATGTTGGAAGAACTTGGCGTTGATGTGATTGAAGCCGGTTTTCCTATTTCAAGCCCCGGTGATTTTAATTCGGTGGTAGAAATATCAAAAGCAGTGTCAAAACCAATTATCTGTGCACTTACAAGGGCAGTAAAAAAGGATATTGAGGTGGCTGCCGAAGCATTGAAATATGCAAAAAGGGGTCGCATTCATACAGGAATAGGAACCTCGTATTACCACATTGTGCATAAATTGAATACCACCGAGGATGAAATTATCCGCAGGGCTATTGAGGCTGTAAAATATGCCCGTAATTTTGTTGACGATGTGGAATTTTATGCCGAAGATGCCGGCCGTTCCGATAATGCCTTTTTAGCCAAAGTTACCGAAGCTGTTATTAAAGCGGGAGCTACCGTTATAAATATTCCCGATACCACGGGTTATTGTTTGCCAACCATGTATGGCGAGAAGATAAAGTATTTGATGGAACATGTTCCCAATATTGATAAAGCTATTTTATCAACCCACTGTCACAACGATTTAGGTATGGCTACTGCTAACGCTATAATGGGCGTTATGAACGGAGCACGGCAAGTGGAAGTTACCTTGAATGGAATTGGTGAACGCGCAGGAAATACCTCATTGGAGGAAGTAGTTATGACCTTGAAAAGCCATAAGGATTTAAACTTTTACACCGATATAAAAACAAAGAAGATAATGAAAGCAAGCCGTATGGTTTCTTCATTAATGAATATGCCGGTTCAAGCCAACAAAGCAATTGTTGGAAAAAATGCATTTGCGCATTCATCAGGTATTCATCAGGACGGTGTAATTAAAAACCGCGAAACTTACGAAATTATTGACCCAATAGAAGTTGGAGTTAATGAATCAGAAATTCTGCTTACTGCCCGCAGTGGACGTGCTGCGTTGAAACACCGGTTGGAATTGTTGGGATTTCAGCCCAATGGCGATTTGGATGATATTTACACCCGCTTTTTGGAATTGGCCGACCAGAAAAAACAGATTAACGATAACGACTTGGAATTTTTGGTTGACATCAATCAAAAACAGCACCGTTCTATGAAACTCGATTACCTGCATATTTCTACCGGAACAGCCCCTGAAACTATGGCAACTGTGCGACTGGAAGTAAATGGTGAATTACAATCAGCCACTGCCAGTGGAAATGGTCCGGTGGATGCATCCTTTAATGCAGTAAAAGAAGTGGTAAAGCGCAAACTTCATTTAGAAGAATTCTTGATTCAAGCCATTACTAAAGGCAGTAACGATATTGGCAAAGTGCACGTGCAGATTAGCAATAACGGAACGGTATATCAGGGATTTTCAGGAAGTACTAATATCCTGACCGCCAGCGTGGAAGCCTACATTGATGCCATTGCAAAAATAAAATAATCCATAAAAAGAATAATTACTGACAATGAAGAACATACTCGTATTGCCCGGCGATGGAATTGGACCGGAAATTACTGTTGAGGCCGTGAAAGTGATGAAAGCCGCTGCGGAAGCTTATGGCTTTAAACTTAGTTTTGATTATGCCCGCATTGGAGCCGATGCCATTATTAAAGATGGCAATCCGCTACCGGAACAAACGGTGGTTAAAGCCGAAAAAGCTGATGCCATTTTGCTAGGAGCTGTTGGTTTACCTCAATTTGATGGGGAAAAAGACCCAAACCGCAGACCTGAAATGGGTTTGTTGGGTATCCGTAAAAAGATGCAATTGTATTGCAATATTCGCCCTATAAGAATATACGATACCATTAAACACCTTTCACCTTTGAAAGAGGAAATAATTAATGGAACCAATTTTGTGATTTTCAGGGAACTTACCGGTGGAATTTATTTTGGGAAAAAGGGTAGGAGTGAGGATGGTCAAACGGCTTACGACGACTGCAGTTATTCCGTGCATGAAATTCAGCGTATTGCCAAATTGGCCTATGAAGAAGCCATGCGCCGCGATAAAAAACTGTTGTTAGCCGATAAAGCCAATGTGTTGGAGACATCACGCTTGTGGCGCGAAACCGTTACGGCAATGAATAAAGACTATCCTGAAATAACATTGGAATATCAGTACATTGATAATGCAGCCATGCAAGTGGTAATGCGCCCATCGCAATTCAGCGTAATTGTTACCGAAAACATGTTTGGCGATATACTTTCCGACGAAGCATCGGTAATTATTGGTTCTTTGGGAATGATGCCATCAGCATCTTATGGCATCAAAACAGCCTTGTTTGAACCGTCACATGGGTCTTATCCGCAGGCTATGGGTAAAAATATTGCCAATCCAATGGCCACCATTCTTTCGGCAGCCATGCTGTTGCAATACATTGGTTATGAGCAGGCAGCCAAGGCCATCGAAGCAGCAATTGATGTAGCATTAGCCCAAAATATTTGTACCATTGACATCAATCCGGCACATCCGGCATCAACCTCAGCTGTAGGTGATTTTATTGCCCAGCAGGTATTTGCTTCAGTTTCGATGAAAGTAAATTAGTCGAACTAATCCCGAGCGTAGTCGAGGGATCATATGTTACAAAGAGTGACATTCGCTTTCTGATTTATCCAATTGGTATATTTTTCTGCATAAAATCCATCAGGAACAGTTTCTTGATGGATTTTGTTTTTGGATCACCGACATCTGGTCGGTATTTTATTCATGATTACTTTATTACTGCAACAATAGTCTGGTATTCTCAGTTTATATGATTTACTTGCCCGAGGTTATTGCTACTGTATATTTTTCTAAATGCCCAATAAGTTGTGATGGACTAATTTTATTAACTTAGCAAAAAAATAAAATGACAGATATTCAATTATATACCCGGTTACAATATCTTAAACCATCCTTAAAATCGGAGGTGTACGATTTTGTTGAATTTTTATTGGCAAAACAGAAAAAAGAAAAAAAATTAAAGAAACCGGTTTTTGGTTGTGCTAAAGGCCGTTTTAAAATGGCAGTCGATTTTGATGCCCCCCTTGATGATTTTAATGAATATATGTATTAATGAATCTTTTGCTTGATACACATACTTTTATCTGGTTCTTTAATGGTGATATACAATTATCGTTAAGAGCTAAAAAAATAATTGAAGATACTAAAAATGCAAAGTTTGTAAGTATAGCTTCAATTTGGGAAGTTGCCATAAAAATTGGAGTAGGAAAACTACATTTCGATGGAAATACCAGTGAGGTTGCCGACCTTATTGAGCAAAATGATTTTCAGATATTACCCATTGCTGTTTCACATACTGTAAGCTATGAATTGCTTCCTTTGATTCATCGTGATCCTTTTGACAGAATGCTTGTTGCACAGGCAAATGAGGAAAAGCTGATCATTGTTACGGTTGATGAAAATATTCAAAAATACGAAGTGAAAACTATATGGTAAAAGTAGGTAAGCACTTATCCACAAAAACAAAACACTGTGGTTTTTAATAGCGAAGCAGCATGCCCCGTTTGCTCGAGGGCGCTTCGCTTTCCTTAAAATCTCCTATATTTGGTTATTACAATCAAAGTAAATGATAATTGCCCATATGGCTTTGGTTTTAGGGCTTTGGTTTTGTCATTTCCAGAAGTTCCAGGCTTCGTAAAAACTCACCGTGTAAGGAAGCATGAATGGTGGTATGAACTTGGGTAATTGGGTGGGTAAAGCTTATTTCATGGGCATGTAAAAGCATGGTATCCATATTCCATCGTTCTTTGAACATCCGGTTTTGTTTGTTGCAACCATGGGGCCGGTCGCCAATGATGGGATGGAAAATATGGGCAAAATGTTTACGAATCTGGTGCATGCGTCCGGTTTCAGGTTTTATTTCTACCAATGAATACCGTGAACTTTTGAAGTTGCCCAAAGCAACAGGGATTTCCGTTTGCTGTAAAGTGGTATAATTTGTTACAGCTTCCTTTAAGATTCCTAATTCATTTTCAAGGGGATAATCAATAATTCCTAAATCCTGCGTAAAACCGCGAACTACAGCCATATATTTTTTTGCGACCCTGTTTTCAGCAAATTGTTGGTTCATTTGCGAATTTATTTCAGGGTCGAGCGCAAAAAGCAATACACCACTGGTTTTTCGGTCAAGTCGGTGAACAGGGAATACATGTTGACCGATTTGGTTGCGAAGTTCCTGTACGGCAAAAACTTTGGCTTCGTCGGCATACTTTGAGCGGTGCACCAATAATCCGTGCGGTTTATTGATGGCAATTAAATGGGAATCCTGATAAATTATTTCGAGTGTCATGGTTCAAAAATAGATGAAAACCCGACAAATAGAGCAATATTTAAATAAAAAGCTGATTTGATAATGATTAATTTACCCTTTCGGCTGTCGCCACTTTCCCTTGAAAGGGAAAGAAGCATTGAATAAACAGAACAACTTGCTCTATTAGTTCAGCACAAAATTTCATTCAATCAGATATCCCTTACTAGCAGGGGAGATGTCGACAACTTGTCCCGAAACTTCGGGAGACAGAGGGTAAAAAAATAGCAAACAACAAAATTGTATTATTTTCCTTTAATACCTAGACTTGACGACTGCAATCGGCACTTCATGCAAACAAGGAAGGAGCAGGGCGGTAATAAATTTATTATTTGAAGAAAGGTAACTATTCAGCAATAAAAAAAAACAATTAAAAATGCCACAGATTCACAGAATAAATCAAAAATTAATTTACTCAGATTGTTCGCTTCGCTCAATTTTATTCGCATAGCGAATAATCTGAGTAATTCTTGTCATCAATTTTTTTAATCTGTGAATCTGTGGCTATTCCTTTTATTTCAAATACCTGTATAGTTACGAAGAAAGAAATTAGGTACAATATCCGATAATCATTTTAAATAAAAAGCGTTAGCTGAAATGGTCTTTCAGTTTTTTGCCATAACGACGGCTAATAACAACTTCATCTTTAATGCCTTTAAGTCTTACCCGGAAGGAATAATTAAACCATTTGTCCACTTCTTCAATATAGTCGGTATTGATAATGGAATTCCGATGTACCCTTGAAAAATGTGTTGAAGGTAACCTATCTTCCCACTCTTTCATCGACTTGGTCACCAATCCCTTGTGACCATCAGAACAAGTTATATAGGTATAATCGCCTTCGGCATGAATCAAAACAATGGAATTTATTTTAAGGAATTGAACTTTTGTTCCAAGGGTAGTAAAAAGACGGTCATCGTAATTCAGGGGAGCATAATTTTTAGGAATAACCTCATCCGAAACTTCGAAACGCGATAGTGTTTTTTTTAACCGCTCATGCGAAACAGGTTTCATCAAATAATCGAGTGCATTAATTTCAAAAGCACGAAGGGCATATTCGTCGTAAGCAGTTACAAATACAATTTTACCGGCAAAATCTATTTGATCCATCAAGTCAAAACCGGTTTGGCCGGGCATTTGAATGTCGAGAAATACCAAGTCGGGACTCAACGATTCAATGGCTTTAATAGCCGACGGCACATCCTGAGCCTCTCCTACCAATTCTACTTCGGGATATTCCGCTAACATATTGGCTAAATCTTTGCGTGCCAACCGTTCGTCGTCAATAATCAGTACTTTTATTTTTGAATCAGCCATACAAATGAGCTTCTTTGATTTCAATCCGTATGCAGCAATGAGTTTCGCTTTTTATTACTTCAAACCGGTAATCGTCATTATAGGCATTTTTCAACCGCTTCTCCACGTTTTTTAATCCAATACCGGCTCCGCCATTATTAGCTACGTTTTGGCTCCGATCTATCCATTGGCCGGAATTGCATACTTCTATCAAAAGCCCAAACCCGGTTTTTTGAGTGGTTATACTTATCTTTAATGGCATTGGGCTTGTTTTCATACCATATTTAACGGCATTCTCAACTAAAGGGTGAAGTAAAAAACTGAGAATCTGACAGTTCTGTGTATTATCGGCAATGTGGTATTCAATTTCCAGTTTTTCTTCAAAACGTTTTTTTTCGATGGAAAAATAGTGTTTCACCGCTTCCAATTCACTTATAAGGGTAACATAAACCGCATCTTTATGGAGCAATGAATAACGGAGGAATTCCGACAATTCTGTGATCATTTCTTTTGCATGATTTTGGTTTTCGTCCACTAATGCCCGTATTGAATTCAGGGAATTAAATAAAAAATGAGGATTTAATTGGTACCGCAGCATCTCCATCTGTGCTTTTTGTGCCATCATTTCTGCCTCGCGGGCATGTTGTTTTTCGTTTTGCCAATCGAGGGCATATTTTAAACCAAAATATAGTGAACTCCACGAGGTAAGCAATATGGCATAAAGCAAACTATATCGTAGCATTTGTTTAAAAACAATCTGTTGTTTAAGTATTTCTGCCCCATTATCCCAGAAAAAATGGCTCACAAACATGTCAGTATAAGTCCAAAGAAGGGTAGCTAAGGCCGATCCCACAATAATTACCAACGGTAACCATTGTAAACGCTCAATACGGGTGTACATGTATTGGTAAGGGTAGCGCAATAATGAGGTTATACCAATTCCCAGAATATATGTAAAGGTGTATAGCAGCAAATCCTCCAAACTCCATTTCTTGAACATGGTAGCAATAACCGTATATATAATATAATACGATACCCACCCAATGATTTGCAATATCCAGAATAACTTGTTGGCAGTTAGTTTAAACATGGCTTTCAATTTTCTATCACAATATTACAACATCTTTCAGTTATTTTAAACCAAAATTAGACGAGCGGCTAAATAGTCCGTTAAGCGGTTAATTTTATTTAGTCGTTTAGGAGATAGCCTAATTACGCTCATTAACAGGCAGTTTGCGTTTTTATATATATGCCATTTATTAATGCAAGATGAATGAAGTACTGATTTTATACTGTTTTAAAGAATTGATAAGTAAGGTGTCATTTCCCCTGAAAAGCCCATTTAGATTACAATTAGAGGGATTTTGTAAATAGGATTGCTTAATAAGAGAAACCGCTTAACGGAAAAAACAACCGCTTATCGAAAATATCTTTTTCTATTGAAAAATGTTCATGAAATTTGATGAACTATAATAAATTCTTAAAACCGCTGTTATGAATTCACTTTATTTGATACTTATAGGGATAAGCTTTACAGCAGGTGTTTTGGTAACATAGATGGGAGATGAAAGCAATGCCAAAATAAAGACAGTTTGTGAGGAGAAAAAAAACAAAATTGAAGACGATTTAAAGGTGGTTGAAAAAGAAGCTGATAATTTAGAATCATGGTTTACTATTAAAAAGAATTAAACTGATAATTAGTATTGATAAGGATAAATAACCCGAAATCTTCTTCTGTTTTAATCAATGTCAGTCCCGGATAACTTTTTCCAGGACTTTTTTTTGAAGCAAATCTTGAATAGTAAATTGTACTTGATTGTAAACAGGAGCAGATTTGTGGTAACAAATCGCTCAATTTGGGTTTAACGCAGTTTTAAGATTTCATGCTTCGAAATGTAAACAAACCAATACCCAAAAGAATTGATGCAAAACCCAACCAAAAAATTGACCACGGAAAATCGGAAGGTATGAATTGAATGGCGTAAGAGAGAATATTCTCATTTATGACAAACAGTTCTTTGAGGGAGAATTTTTGTAACATATATCGGGAGTACTCCAATGTAAATGAGAGTATTATTATTAGTGAACCGACTATCAATAGCATCCATTCTTTACCGGCTAACTTTGTATTTTTATTTCTCTCAGTAAAATAGAAAATAGCCAAACCAAATGCGATCATAGCAACGGAAAGCAGAACCGGCGCAATTACAGGACCTACCCAGGTGGTAGGTAGCAAAAACAATACATCCCAGGTTTGCCAACTTACAGGCCAATGAATCAACAATTTCAGGAAGAAATAATAAAAGAGGTCCCAAATAGCAAAACTATAAATGAAATAGCCGAGTTTTTCAGTTTTGGTTTTACCGGCTAAAATGCCTATTGACACTAGCATCAAAAGGGTTGCCGACTCTCGTAAAAGTTCAGTAAGGGCAATAGTTGGGCTCATCATTTTTAATGGAAAATCGAACCCTTCGGGATAATACAATTCTCTTAAATATATTACAACCGAACTCTCCAATAAGCCCATGGCTAGGCTGAAAACCGTGATCCAAGATATTTTCAGGATTGTATGTTTATTCATATAATTACTAATTGTTTATAAAGTTGGTTCAAATTCCAATACGAAAAATGTATTTTGAATTATTTTCACTAATTTCGGGAACGTATTAACAATCAATAGTAGAAATAATCCTTGAAATAATAAGTATCTTATGGAAATTAAAGGAACGGCCGTTAAAAGCATACCCGAATTTGTTGGACAGAAATATGCATCGGAATATGCCCGATGGATGAATTCATTGCCCGACGCATCAAAAAAAATAATTGAATCGGTAAACGCAGCCAATTGGTATCCATTAATGGCTGCCGGTGTGGAGCCTACAAAAAAAGTAGGCGAAATGTTTTTTGGAGGCGATTACAAAAAAGGTGCCTGGGAAATGGGTCGCTTTAGCGCTGATGTTTCGTTAAACGGGATATACAAGTTGTATGTAAAAATGTCCTCACCAGGTCACATCATTTCCCGTGCAAGCAGGATTTTTGCAGCCTATTACACTCCATCAAAAATGGAATCTGCTGAATTACGCCCGAACTCCGTAAAATTAATTATGACCGAGTTTGATCAGCCCAGCGAGGTGATAGAATACCGGATTGCCGGTTGGATTGAACGCGCCCTTGAAATTTCAGGTTGTAAGGGTATTGAAGTGAAAATTACCGAATCGTTGGCCAAAGGAAACAAACGGACTGTTTTTGAAAATAGCTGGAAGTAATTTTTAGGTATTACCAAATAAAATGAAAACGAACTACGATTTTGCATGGTCCGTTTTCATTTGGCAATTGATTTTAATAAAGACTACTCCAATTATAAAATGTCATTTGTAAACACTTTTCCAAATCTGTCGGTAATCTTTACCGTGATTTTGGCGTTTGGTATTTTAATTTTAGCCTTGAAAAGATGATGCGTGTCGCCTATACCCAGCCAACTATATTTTTTATTGGAATTCGGGGGATAGGTTAATTTTGCCAAAGGGTCTTCGCCCCAGTATTGTTCCATTTCGCCCATTAAGATATCATTTTCGAACCATTGCACTTTCCAAGCAGGATCGTAATTAAATACATTGACAACAATAGAGTCAGGGTTTAATAAGTCAGGTCCGTAGGGATAAAGTTTAAACTGTTCTTCCTTTTCCATGCCAACTCCTTTAAAATACCAACTAATACTATCACCATTTACTTCATAAACGGTATAACCTTTGGGTGTTCCGTCGGTGCCAATTTCACCTTGCCACCAGGCCGCACAAACTGCGGAATGGGTATGTTCAAATAGTTTGGGTGCAATGATGGTATTCCATTGGGTGTGACTGTGTCCGGCTAAAATATGTGTGTTGAAAGGTGTGAGTATTTTGTAAAGTGCATCGCGGTTCATTAAGGAATTTGATAAAGTGGTAGAATAACTGTCGGCCTTTTCTGATTCGCCATAAACGGTGGGAATATGAAGTGAGACAATGACGGTGCTTCCAACCTTAATTGCCGATAAATCTTTTTCAAGCCATGCTAATTGGGTTTCATTAACATAGCCAATATAACGATAAGAATAGCCATAATAGAATACATCTTTTAAAACTACATAATGAATGTTGCCTTTGTTGAAGGAATAGTAGCTTGGTCCTAGTTTTGCGGAATATGATTTTGCCGACAACTCATCCGACCGTTCGTTATAATCCATATCGTGGTTCCCAACCACTTGATAAAAGGGCAACTTTGTTTTTGCAATAATCTGTTTGTAAGTGTCGTACAATTCTAGGTTATCAAACACATTATCGCCCAAACTAATGGCATGAACAGGTTTTTTGGCAGACAAATTATCTGCCGTTTTTTTTATATCAGCAATAACTAATTTCAATAACTCACAATCGGCTTGGTCAATCACCTGCGGATCGCCCGCTGCTATAAATGCATGTTGGGTTTGCGATTGTTTGGATGGAGTAAGTTCAAAATCAATTTGTTGATTTTTGCTTTGTGCATTTATGGCAGCATAAAAAACCGGAACTCCATCAACAATTGGCGATTCATAACCCGATGGAAGTGAATAGAATATAAATTCTCTATCGGAACTGGAAGAAAGAGCATATATACCATCTTTGTCGGTATTAACAACCGATATTCCATCGCTAACTACAACAGAAGCTATGGCTTGTTTATTGGAGGTTATTTTACCTGTAATTTGAATCGGGAATGCGTTGTCGAATCCAAATACTGAGCCGGTTATTCCCAGAATAACGATATAAAGAACTAGTGCTTTTTTTATCATAGTTTCAAGTTAAAATTGTTAATTTTTAAAGGGTAATCTATTTAGTGCTTCTTAGAGAACTACAACTAAGGAGAAGCCGATCTCACGCCGCGATAGCAAGAAAACTTCAAAAAAACAAAAAACAAATATCAAATATCAAAACTCAGAATGAACAATCACATCTTTTTAATAATTAGTATTTTAACATTGCCCATATTTTGAGTTTTGGTACCTTTTTGATTTTTGAGTATTGATTTTCGAGTTTTCTTAATAACACTATTTAAGTATTTCAATGGAATACTTTACATCTTTGGTAACCGTCTTCCAATCGTCCGTTCTGAAAGGAACAACGGGGAATCCTTCTTTGTTGAATAAATTACTTTCTGATGCATCGGCCATCCAACTGAAACGCACGGCAACCGGGGAATTCACCGTATCATTGGAAATAACTACTGTATTGCCTTGGATGAAAGCTTTGGCATAATGGAATAAGCTGTCGTTTCCGGCAACTTCAAATCCTTTCACATAGCCATATTTGTCGGGAGTTGTTAAGCCACTTCCCAAATCATTAAATGAAACAACAACCTGATTGCCTTTAATTTCCATTGATTGGAACGAGGGTCCTTTGCATACCATTTTTTTATTATACACATCGTTTAAAGCCATGGCGGCCAATCGTTTTCCTACATCTTGTTTATTCGTTGGATGAACATCGTTGGGGTTGCCAATATCGGTAGTAACGCACATACCGGTATTTGGCACCGAAAGGGTTAGGGTTTGAGCTTCTCTTAACTCAGCCCAACCACACCCTTCGTTACTATTGCCCGATGAATTGAATGTGGCCAGTTGGACAAAATAAAAGGGCATAGTTGGATTATTCCATTTTTGCCGCCAATCATTTATTAGTAGCGGAAATGCCTTTTGGTATTGAAAAGAACGGCCTGAATTTGATTCGCCCTGATACCACAAAACTCCCTGAAATGCAAAAGGGATAAGTGGATGTATCATGGCATTGTAGCAAAGCGATGGAAATGCATTTTCGTTGGTTGATTGTATTATCGATTCAACTTGAAACTTCCAGTTGCCAGCTAATGAGATTTTTTTACCTGAAAACGTAATCTTCATATCTTCGGAATTCCCAAATATTCCGCCACCGCCACCAGTATCGGTAATTCGTATGGAAATAACATTTTTACCCTCTTTAAAAGTTCCATTTGGAACTATATAGCGTCGGTAAGCATCGTACTGATTGGTGCTGCCTACCATTATTCCATTCACATAAGTTATATCTTCGTCATCGATAGTGGCCAGTTCCAATGTAGCTTCTGCCTTAATATCTGTAGCTGAAAGATTAATGGTTTTGCGTAACCAAACAACCCCATCAATATCGCCAAGGCTTTGTTGCTCCCATAATTGGGGTGTATTCATTTCAGGCCAATTTGAATCGTCAAACCAAGTTTCTTTAAATAAATCGGGGTTTAATTCCTTCAATTTTGAACCTTGCAAGGCTTCTACTTTTAAAATATTCCCTTTAACATTCAGTTGGGTAATCGAATCCAAATCAATTTTTGGCATTCCGGCAATCATTTCTTTAAACTCATTGCTGCTTTCAAAACCTTCGCGGCTTATCCAGGTTTCAATGTTGGTACCACCCCATGAATCATTAATTAATCCGACAGGTATTTTTAAGCTATCATATATATTCTTGGCAAAAAAATAACCTACCGCAGTAAAATCTCCTACTGTTGTTGAATCGCATACTTTCCATTGGCTGGTTTTAATGTCGGATTGTGGTTGGGAACTAATGGTGAGCGGAATTTTTATATGCCTTATATTTGGGTAATTGGCAGCAGCCATTTCTGCCTGATAATTTTGTACACCACTTTGCCAACCGCCAGTTTTACCAACTGGAAATTCCATATTCGATTGGCCGCTGCAAAGCCAGACTTCGCCCACCAGCACATCGTTAATTTGAATGGTGTTCTTGGCTTTAATAGTTAATTGATATGGGCCACCAGCTTGCTCAGCAGCCATCTTTACCGACCAAAACCCATTTTTATCGGCTTTGGTTTTTTTAACCTGGTTGTGGAAAAGGATTTCAACTTTTTCATTGGGTTGCGCCCAACCCCAAACTGGAATTAAGACATTGCGCTGTAATACCACATGGTCGGTAAAGATACCCGGCATTACTACTTGAGCATGCATTGTACTGTTGAAGCTAATTAGCACCAACAGAAAAAGGAACTGTTTTTTCATAATTAAACTGTTAAATGATTTAGGTTTTTAAAAAGCATCATTAAATATTATCATTAAATATTATCATTGAATTTTGATCATTTTTTTAGTAATCAACATTTTATCTAAAACCATTTGGTAGTAATAAATTCCGTTGCTGAGTCCAGTGCCATCAAAATCAAACAAATGGGATCCCATTTCTTTCATTCCGCTATCCAATAAAGTTATGACCTGATATTGTGGTGTCAGAAACCGAAACGTTACATTCTCTTTTTCAGGCAAATAGTATTCAAAATGTGTAGTGGTTTGAAATGGATTGGGGAAGTTTTGTTTTAAATAACCTTCTTCAATGCAATCAGAGCCGATTTCAGTCCCTATAATCTTAAAAAATGTTGAGTTCGACCAATTACTCCACCTCAAATTATGGTCGCGGTACCGTACATGGTATAGATAAGATTTATTTACCTCAAACAGGGATGATTTTACTTTTACTTGGTATAGGTTTATACCTTCATTTTTATCAATGGGATTATAAGCATTATCTACTTTATAAATGTTTTTCCAATGGATAATTGTATCAATCACTATGGAAGAATGGTCAATGCTATCAAACACTTGTAACCGAACGCTCATAAGGGAGTCAACTCCGGAAAATTCCGATGAATTAAATTGTATATTTTCATCAGTAATTACCACGTTATTTGCTACTGGAGTTTCAGGCCCGTTTTGATTGGTCTTTTTGTACCAGGTGTCAAGTGCTTCAGAGTTTCTTGGTTTTTTTGCGTTTCCCAAACTATACATCGTGTTTTTGTAGGAATGGTCGGTAAGGTCAATTTCGAGGATTTGGAAGCAGTAATTATCCAAAGCAATATGTATATCTTCATAATCATTATTAATATAGGAGCCCCAAGTATCTAAAGCGCCGCCACCGCCACCCCCACAAATGGTTCTAAAATCACCATTGGGTTTTTTTGAAAGAATAGTGCCTCTTTCAAATCCATGAGTATGGCCCGTATTTATCTGTTGAACTTTTGTGTATTTTTTTATTAGGGGGTAAAGTACATTAGTTACATATATCGATCCTTCCCAAGTATTGGTTTCACCCCAAAGCTCCGAAATGGGTGAATGATGGAGGAATATGAAAACAAAATCAATGGCAGCATCATTTTCAACTTCATTCAATTTTGTATCGAGCCAGTTGGCTATAGTGGTTCCAAATTGGGTTGTAATGTTGGTGTTCAACCCTATAAATAGGCTATTCCCAATCGTCAAATTCCAAATTTTTTCGTTCAATTCTGCATTTGTAGGAAAGGCTGATTGCTCGTCGAGTTTCAGATATTGATAAAAATAGGGACTCTCGCCTTCATGATTGCCTGCCACAACCATGGTCGGAATATTAGGCGATAAGGCAGCCATTGGCCTGAAATATTGCGTGGTGTATTGTTCCAGAATATTTCCACTTACCGTAATATCTCCTGAATGGAATATTCCATTTACATGGTTTTCAATGTCGGGCCCATAGAGTTCGGTAATTTTAGCTCTAGTCGCCCGAAGAACCTTACCTACGGCTGTACTATCCGAAGAATGGGTATCGCTAAATAGCACAAATCTTAATTTGCCGGAATACGTTGAATCGGGCAATGTTTTAAAAGAATATATTTCCGATTTTCCACCGCCACTGGCTACTCTATAAAAATATCTGGTATTGGCCAATAACCCGGTAAGTTTAACGGAATGCCAACGATAGGGGTCACTTATTAATTCGCTGTTGCCTTGTGTTGAAAGGTTTAAAAGCAGGGAATCTAATCCATATTCTACGGTTGTACCCGTTTGGGCAGTATCATGCCAACTCACATTCATGGTTGTTTGTACTTGACCTTGAAGGTAGGGAACTTTTGTCATTAAAACGGAACTGAAAACATGCCCAAATCCGCCCAATTCATTAGCCTGAGATGCATTAAGTGCTTGATTCCATATAGCAAGTTCAGCACAATAAATGGGGGAGTCCTCTCCGTTTTCATCCGCAAAAATCAATAGAATATCAGCCAATGAAAATCTACCGTCAATGCTTTGTATAGTTCCCATTAGGAGAAGTTGTCCATCAAGGTAACAAGTAAAATTATTCCCATTTTTTACCGATACGAGTAACCGGTACCATTCATTTGGAACAACGGAATAGCCGCTATATCCGACATCACCCACCCCAATGTTACCGGTAGGATTTATAAAAAAGTCACCATCATCACCATTTGTTAACGAGGTTTGGAAAAAGCTATGCCATGTATTGTTTCCAGTTACTTTAAAGTCATACTGTAGTGTATATTCATTTACTTTTGTTCCACCCCCATTGGGCGGAATTAAATGATTCATTTTGTAATAACTACCAACTCCAATTAAGGTTGCACCATTACCTGATTCCGGCCCGGCAACTGCTGAATTTGAACCTACCAACGTAAGATTCTGACCATACCCATTTTCAGCAACAGTTAAATTTGAAGCATCATCAAATTTCCACCACCCGGTCCTTTCTGGAATTGCCGCATGAGTTGGATTTATAATAAAAAGTAAAGCAATAGTAAGGAAAGAATATTTTGTAATTTTCATGGTAATTTTATTTTCGTTAAAAAGATTGTCGAGTTGTATCATTCTCAGAATTATCAATCTAAATTTTATAGTGCTGTATTTTAATTTTTTAATTATCTGAACCCTGATTGGCACTTAATTGTTCGAGCATCAGCAAGCTACTTACCATGCAGTTATTCCAAAATTCTTCAAATCCGGGAGCCCAGAAGGTTGGAATCATTCCATTGTCGAGTTGGGTATTAACAAGACTGTTTGCCAGGGCAATAGCTTTTTCACGATAGATTTGGTCGTTTGTTTTTTCATACGCTAGATAAAATGTTTGAATCATTTGAACAGCGCTTGCGTCAATAGGTACATAGCACAAAAACTGCTCTAGCACCGCCGGCGTATGCCATCTTTCCGATGAATTCCCCCAGTTATCGTATATCCCGGGTTTTTCCCACACAACAAACTGATCTTCACAAAAAGCAATTAACTCTTTAGCTGACTTTAGGTAAGTTGTATCTTTTTCTTTGTTATTCAGCAGGTATTGCGCAAACCAGGAAGCTTCATATTTCGATAAATTTTGATAGGGTTTATGCGGTGCTACATCTTCAAATTGTCCAGTCCAATTATAGGTAACCATCGGATTTTTCCAAATCCAATCAATGGCAGAATCAATCACTTTTTGATATTTTTGATATTGATATTTTTCAACCAGAACAGAAAGAAAATTAGCAATATTTATCGGTATGCAAAGCTCTTCCGCAGCCGGTTTTCCAGTTTCTTTATTTATCCTTATATACCACGTTCCGGATGGAAGTTGGGTTTTTAGGTAGGTATCAGCAATCCGTAATGCTGCATTTAAATATTTTTTTTCTCCGGTTTTATCAAAAAGTGCAAGAAAGCTCATACCTGTTGAAGCCGGCTCTGTCATGATTACCTCTTCCTTAAATTTTCCGGCATACATTCCTGTTCCTTCGTAAACTTTTGGGAAAAATTCCAAGGGAGTTCCTTGCGGTTCAGAATTGTCAATTAGATAATTAGCTGCCTTAACCGCTATCAATAACGAGGTGTCGTTTTGAGGAAAATATTTGTTAAACAGGATCATGGCATTTACAACACTTCCAACTTCTAATGCCGAATAGCAGTATAATGTATGATTTTTGTGATCGGGTTTACCTGTTATTAACCAATTTTGTATATGTCCTTGATTGTATATAAATAACAATCCTTTTTTGAACGCTTCATGGAACGAATATTTTGACTCAGCGTATGGTGGACAAAAAACGGCCGTTTTATAGAACAATCTGCTACCAGCCAGAATAAAATCTTTTTCGTCCATACTAACGGATTCTACTTTAAGATATACTTCACCATTGGGTAGTATATCCCATATTGGTGTTAACGCTTCGTAGGGGGTATTTGCTGTAAATGTGTAGAATTGTTTATCGGTGAATGAAAAAGCGGAATATCGGTAATATTTTGGTTTGGGAATAATCCAGCTTGTATTCGAATTTTGAAACGATGGCGCATATTTAAACATCACTGCTTTTTCATTCCAGAAGGGCTGTTTCCCAATAATACCCGGTCGAATTGGAATCAAAGATTCTGATTTACTTTGTTCACAATAACTCTGGTTTGTTATTTGGTTTTGAGCGAAGAGTGAAATTGAAATTGTGCTCAAAATAACGGCTAAAGCCTTTTTCTGAAATAAAAACATGGTTAAATTATTTATTTGTGGTTCTTTATATGGGTTGTTCAATTAATTAAGTATGCACCATGGTTTTTAAGTAAATAATGTGTATTAAAAAGGGTGCTTACTTAATAGAAGCACCCTTTATAAATTACAAACACTTTATTATTAATGCGAAATAGTCATTCTCTGAGTACTTGTATGATTATTTGTATTCATCTGAACAAAATAAATTCCATTGGTAAGCGATGTTCCATTCAGTTCAAAATCGTAGTTTCCTGGTACTTTGGTTTCTTTGCGAGAAGCAAGTACTTCTTTACCTGTAATATCAAATACATGGAAAACAACTTCTCCAGCTACTTTAATTTGATAGGGGAAAGTAGTATTCACTGAAAATGGATTAGGGTAATTTTTACCCAATTCAGAGGATGTTTCTGATTTTGCATTATCAAAAATCCCTACAGTGCTGGGATCGCCTAATTCGACAGCTTGCTCAGCAGTGAGGGCCACGTCCCAAATTGAAATTTCGGAGCATACAATTGTTGCATCTTCACCATCATTGTCAGCAAAGAACAGGAGGGTTGGTCCTAGGCCATCTCTACTATCTACTTCTTGGGGAGCACCTTCTACCCATTTTTCACCATTGACATAAACATTATACGATACTCCGTTTTCAACTGATACCACAATGCGGTACCAAGTATCGGCTTCAATAACATTGGTGTCGGCAGAATAACCATACCTCCATGCACCTAAGAAATTAGTAGTGTTAATAAACATGGAAGCATCTTGGTCATTATTTTGATAGGTTTGGAAAATGGCATGCCATAATTCTAATTCGGGAACTAAAATGTCAAATTGCAACGAATACACATTTACAGAATCGCCACCCCCATTGGGTGCAATGCCGTGATCTGCAATCAAATAATCACCCAACGCAATCTCAATTGCTAAATTTCCAGTAGTAGGTCCGTCAGCGGGGGTAAGATCTCCTTTCACTGTAAGCGGGGATCCAATCTCCGCTTTTAACAAATCTGCGGAATTGTCAAATTTCCACCATCCTTGTCTTGCAGGAACTTGAGCAGATACAATAAAACTGGTAAATAAACTTACCGCCACAACACATAGTGTAAATTTTGTTTTCATAAGCATTAATTTTTAGTTAAATAATATAAAATAGAGATAGTAACAAAACCAATATTTCTATTGCCTCTGTTAATTTTTAATATAAACAAAAAAAAGAACATTGTGAAGAAGTAGGTTTCAAAAGAGAACCTTTCCCTTTTGAAACCGAATCTTCTAGTAAATTTAACTGAAATTATTTTACAAATTTGATAGTTGTACCTTTATTAACAATTAAATAATATATTCCATGTGCATAATGGCTTACATCAAGTGTTGCCCGGTTTCCTTGAATATGGGTTTCTTCCATCTTGATACCGAGGCTGTTGTAAATTGTTACACTAGCATTATTTGATGACACAGAAACGTTCAATTCATTAACCACTGGGTTTGGATAAACCTTCAATTCAATTGCAGCCTCACTGGATATACCGGTTTGGTTCATCATAGTAATTACCAAACTACCAGTAACATTGCCACCATCGTTGGAAGTTGCGTTTACAGTAACTGTTCCATCAGATATTGCTGTGAGAAGGCCATCAGTACTAATTGATGCGGCACCGGTACCATTGGTAACCGACCATGTTACCGTTTTATCATCGGCATCAACAGGAAGCACTGTGGCACTCATTTGTAATGTTCCGCCTGAGGTTTCAATAGTAGTTGCACCACCTGCAGCTGTTACCGTAACCCCTGAAACTAGGACTGCGTTCGGTAGGCTACCTAAATCAAGAACCTCAGTTGCAGATAATGCTACATCCCATATTGCAGCTTCAGCGCAATTAATGGTTGCATCATCGCCATCGTTATCGGCAAACAATAAGAGCACATCGGCAAGCGCCCATCTTCCATCAAGCGGTTGAAGTGTGCCGTTTAGCCAAAGTTCGCCATCGAGATATACATTGAAGAATTCACCGTTTTTAACCGAAATAACCATGCGGTACCAAGTATTGGCCGAAATGGTATTGGCCGAATATCCAGTAGCCGCTGTTCCAATAGTATTATCGGTTTTGGTAAATAAGTCCGCATCTCCGGTGTTTGCTACCTCAGTTTGGATAAATGAATGCCATGCTCCAACTTCATGAACTAAAAAATCGATTTGAACGGAGTACTCATTCACCATAGTACCACCTCCGTTAGCAGCTATTCCATGAGTCATGCTCAAATAACTCCCTAATGGAACCTGTGTAGCTAAATTTCCAGCTTCAGGACCAGCAACAGATGTGTGCGTTCCAGTCAAAGTAAGTGGAACCCCTAATTCTGCTTTCAACATATCTGCAGCATCGTCAAATTTCCACCATCCAACTCTTTCCCTCAATACGGTCTGGTTTGAGATGGTAATATCCAGGCTGCCTGTAATGTTTCCACCATCGTTGGATGTTGCATTTACAGTAACAATCCCATCTGATATAGCAGCAAGAAGTCCATCAATACTGATTGATGCTTCACCGGTACCATTGGCAACTGACCAAGTAAAAGTATTGTCAGTGGCATTCACTGGAAGTACAGCAGCACTCATCTGTAAAGTTCCGCCTGCTATTTCAATAGTAGTTGCACCACCTGCAGCTGTTACCGTAATTTCTGAAACAAGGATTATTGCTTGGTTAGAAATTGTAATATCAAGATTTCCTGTAACATTTCCTCCATCGTTTGAAGTTGCATTTACAGTTACAGTACCATTTTTAATGGCGGTAAGAAGGCCTTCGGTACTGATTGATGCTCCACCGGTACCATTTGTAACAGACCATGTAACAGTTTGGTCAGTTGCATCAACTGGAAGCACCGTGGCACTAACTTGTAGAGTTCCTCCTTGAACATCAATTGTTGTAACCAGATCAGCAGTGTATAAATTAATTTCGGTAACTAAAACGGTTTCCGATGCCTTGCCCAATTTAGCCGCTTGATCGGCAGTTAAGGCAACATCCCAAATTGCTAATTCAGAACAATTAATAGTTGCATCATCACCATCATTGTCGGCAAACAGTAAAAGGGTATTAGTAAGCGCCCATCTTCCATCTACCGATTGAAGTGTTCCGTTCAGCCAAAGTTCGCCATTTAGATATACATTGAAGAATTCGCCGTTTTTAACGGAAATAACCATGCGGTACCAAGAATTTGCTGAAATAGCATTGGTTGAATATCCTGTGGCCCCTGTGCCTATGGTATTATTTGTTTTTGTAAACAAGTCAGCATCACTGGTGTTTGTTGCATCAGTTTGGATAAAAGAATGCCATGCACCAACCGCAGGAACCGAAAAATCGATTTGTACAGAGTACTCATTCACCATAGTACCACCACCATTTGCAGCAATTCCATGGGCCATGGTCAAATAGCTCCCTAACCCGATTTGTGTTGCAAGATTCCCTACTGCCGGACCTTGAACTGAAGTTTGAGTCCCAGTCAATACAAGCGGTTCGCCTAATACCGCTTTTCCCATATCTGCGGCATCGTCAAATTTCCACCAACCTTTTCTGGTTGCCAGTGGGGTAGTTAAAACATTGCCTAATTCTTCAGCTTGCACTGCAGTTAAAGCTACATCCCATATTCCAGCTTCAGAGCAATTAATGGTTGCATCGTCGCCATCGTTATCGGTAAACAATAATAGCACATCGGCAAGCGCCCATCTTCCATCTACCGATTGAAGTGTTCCGTTTAACCAAAGTTCGCCATTGAGATACACATTGAAGAATTCACCGTTTTTAACCGAAATAACCATCCGATACCAGGTATCGACAGAAATGGTATTGGTTGAATAGCCGGTGGCTCCTGTTCCAATGGTATTATTTGTTTTTGTGAACAAGTCGGCATCACTGGCGTTTGTTGCATCAGTTTGGATAAAAGAATGCCATGCTCCAACTGCAGGAACCGAAAAATCGATTTGTACCGAATATTCATTCACCAAAGCTCCCGCCCCACCGCCATTTGCGGCAATTCCATGGGCCATGGTCAAATAGCTCCCTAACCCAATTTGTGTTGCCAGATTTCCGGTTACCGGCCCTGCAACAGAGGTCTGCGTTCCGGTTAGTACCAATGGAGAGCCAATTTCAGCCTTTAACATATCTACGGCTTCGTCAAATTTCCACCAACCTTTTCTTTCAGGAAATTGAGTAGTGGCAGCATCTCCTAATTCCAAGGCTTGAGTTGCGGTTAATGCCACATCCCATATACCAACTTCAGCGCAATTAATGGCGGCATCATCGCCATCGTTATCGGCAAATAATAAAAGGACATCAGCAAGAGCCCATCGTCCATCTATCGCCTGAAGAGTTCCGTTTAGCCATAGTTCGCCATTGAGATATACATTGAAGAATTCACCGTTTTTAACCGAAATAACCATACGGTACCAGGTATCTACGGAAATTGCATTGGCTGAATATCCTGTGGCCCCTGTTCCAATAGTATTGTTAGTTTTGGTAAACAAGTCGGCATCACTGGTGTTTGTTGCATCAGTTTGGATAAAAGAATGCCATGCTCCAACAGCAGGAACCGAAAAATCGATTTGTACCGAATATTCATTCACCAAAGTTCCCGCCCCACCGCCATTTGCGGCAATTCCATGAGCCATGGTCAAATAGCTCCCTAACCCAATTTGTGTTGCCAGGTTTCCTTCAACAGGACCCGGAACAGAAGTTTGAGTTCCTATCAATACAAGAGGAGAACCTAAATCGGCCCTTAACAGATCTCCCGCATTATCAAATTTCCACCAGCCTGTCCTTTCAGGGATTTGGGCTTTTGCAGCAAAACCTGCCAGCAAAATAAAAACAACAAATAGCAACAGTAATTTTGTTTTCATAAACTTTAGTTTTAGTTAAAAATTAATTAATAATAACACCTACACTTTTCTATTTAAGTAACCACATTACCTTATTTATTTCATCGTAACCATCGTATTGCCTATCTAAAGCAATAATTAAATTCGTTCTATTATAACTTGTTTCTGATCCGGGATACAAACAACGCATGGGAATGGCATCTGGTTTTTCCACATTCAGGCTAGAAGCAGGATTGATGGGAAATTCAGGATATGAATTCCTACGATACTCAAAATAACTAAATTCAGAATCCTGCATAAATCTGAGAATATAACTTTGCATCCAAATTTGTTTCAATTGTTCCTCTGTGGTTGCTTTAAATGCGGCCTCCCCTGTAAAATAGCCATCAATATAGGGTTGATCGATAGATACCCCATGTGCATAGCTTGCATTGTTATTGTTCATTTTATCGGTAAGAGCTGCTTTTACACCATCCTCATAATAAGCTTGGGCATTTCCGGTGGTAATCCAACCCCTGATTCTAGCTTCTGCAAGAATTAATTGTTGTTCTGCATAAGTCATCATCATACGAGGTTCACAAGCTTCTTCTGTAGCATATTGCTTATTAAGTATGGATAATTTATTTGCTTTGAATAGAATGTTCATATCGCCATAATCCATAGATACATCAGTACCTGTATAGGCGGCAGAATCAGATTCTAATAATCCTTCTGTAATTTTTGCAGCAGCCGGTTCACAATAATAAAACAACCGACGATCGTTTAAGTTTTTCAAGTTGTTTAAAAGAAGCGAACTGATTACTGTTTTGGGAGTAAACATGGAGTTGGTGCTATACAAGGGGTGAGGGTTTTGAGACGAATAAATAAGCCCCCAATAACCGGTTGTGTTAGTCATTAAGTTGCCGGCAGCCACTATTTCCGCAAAGCGATTTTTAATATCTAAAGATGCCACATCTTCTTTCTTGCTTAAACTCATCAATACTCTTAAGGCAAAAGCATTGGTAGCTTGTCTCCATTTTTCTGGATTGCCATTGTATGGAGTGGGATCACCTGCAAAAGTCCGTCCATTCGCAAAGTATTGATCCGCAGCTTTGAGTTCATCCAAAATACTTATGAAAATATCTTCCTGAATATCATATTTAGGATTGAATTGCCCATCAATACCATGTCCGGCCTCACTATACGGGATATCTCCCATCCACATTGTTAACCGGAAAAAGGTATAGGCTTTTGCAAAACTGGCTACTCCTTTGTAAGAATTTTCCATGACACTACCTTGGGCAAATTCTAACATGGCGTCTATGTTGGGCAACAGGGTCATGGATCCAAAACTACCACTTCCGAAATCGTTATATTGGGCGCTGTTTTTTCCTAATACAGTAAAGCCAACATATTTCGATAGGGTGTTGTCTGAAATGTAACTCATTGCATCCCCGTTATGCTCAAGCACATCTAAAACGATATTGGTGCATTCCATTGATGCAGGTACCTGCGTGGTATCATCCGGGTTCGTATTAATCTCCTCAAAATTGCTGCAGCTTACCAGTAAAAAAATGAGTAGTAAGCCCCCCATTTTTGTATATGCGTGTAGTTTTTTCATATTCTTATTATTTATGATCGAATTCCGTTTAGTCATTTTTAAAAGGTTTCTATTCTATTAGAAAACAAATTTTAAATTCATTCCAAGGTATCGTATCGATGGGTCACTAAAGTTTTCATAGCCTCCATCAGGGTCAGAGTACTTAAACTGCTTTGCCCACAAAAACATGTTTTGGCCTATTGCCGATATCGAAACCCCTTGAGAATTTATCTTAGCACAGAGGCTTTTTGGCAAATTGTAAGTTAGCGACATCTCCCGTATTTTTAAAAAAGTAGTACTGTAAGCCTCAAGAGGTGAAGGTGTACCACCCCAGGCGGTTCCACGGTGCAATGTATTTATATAATCTTGATAGGTTACCGGTATATCGTTTGGGGCATACTCACGGGTATCGCTGGTAATATTGCCATAGGTATCGTAGGTTGCTGTACCCGATATTACTTTCACTCCTTGTCCGGTATAATTTTTAGTGCCGGGTTGTGTAGCATCTAAGTATCGTTCGGGAGTTACAGAATTTGGATGCGAGCCTGATCTCCACATATACATTTCAGTGGTGGTTTGGGCTAAACCACCCACCCGGCCATCCAAAGACACGCTAAAATCCCAATTTTTATACGTTAAATTTGAATTTACACCCCAAATCCAATCTGGACCAGAGTTTCCAAATTTTGAATAATAATCAGAATAAACAGGAACACCGTTTTTGTGGATTATATTGCCATCGGGATCACGTTGATAATCTTTCAGGATATATGCATCAACCCTTTCCCCAACTTTTACCCAAGGATCGGTGCCGGAGAATTGTTTATCCAATTGAGTGAAGTAAATAGCGTATTTCGACCAGTTAATTGCAATATCCCATTTCCAATCGCCGGTTTTAATTGGTGTTGCATTGGCAGAAATCTCAATACCTTTCCGGGTAAGCTCTTCATCGCTATTGATATAATTTCTGTAGTAACCTGAAGCCGAACTTATTTCTGCTTCCTCTAACTGATCATACATTCTTTTTTGATAGTAGGATAAATCGATGGAAGCCCTGTTTGTAAAAAGGTTTACTGCTGTTCCTACCTCCCAGGTAGATGACCCAGAAGCAAAAACCACCTCATCACGAATAATGGTTGGTAAGGAGGCTGAACTTAAATTTCCCCAAGCTGGGTTATTTATTGAATATACCTGATTAATTTTATATATTCCAGGAATTTCCCTCCCTGTAGTCCAAGAACCACGCAATTTCCATAACGAAAGCCAAACCATTTTTGGCAATAATTCAGAAGCAATAAAACTTCCCGATAAAGATGGATAAAAGTAGGAGCGGGTTGATTTCGATAAAGTGGAACTCCAGTCGTTACGGAAAGTTCCATCTACATATATCAATTTATTCCACGATAAGGCCAATCGTCCATACAAGCTATTTACCTGTTGCCTATAAAGAACGGAAGCCACAGAAGCAGGTAATACGGAAGCATTGAGTGAATAGTAAGCCGGGATAGCAAGCCCTCCCTGAGTCCTTGAATCGGTACCTTCATCTTGACGGGTTAATATGGTTCCACCGGCTAAAGCATCAATGGTAAATTGGCCGAAAGCTTGGTTGCCGGTAAGTAGGAAATCGTTGTTGAAACTATAACCTCGGCCAAGTCCTATATTGTATGATCCTTTCATCGATTCACCCCAAACCTGACTTCCGTTATCAAGGACTGTTGCGGTTCCGGCACTGATTAAGGATCCTTGAGAAATCCGTATCACCTGACGATTACTATAAGTGTCATATCCTGAACGTAAGGTTGCTTTCAACCAGGATGTCAATTCATAACTCAAGGAAAGTGAACCATTAAAAATATCTTTGTCTAAGCTATGAGTCCTTTCGTTTCTATCAAAATAGGGATTGTTATTGGTATCTGTGTAGCTATTGTTTTGCGTTTCATTAGGCACTAACCAATAATCTTTAAGATCAAGGATGTTTACATCGGGAGAAGTCCAAATCAACAAGGAATACATCGGGTCATATCCGGTATAGCCGCCAAAACCAATATTGGGCGAAATTTGCTTATTAAATGATAGGTTGGATGTTAAGGTAAATTTATCCACTTTAATATCTCCACCCATGCTGTATGTATATTTACTAACATGGAATTGGGATACTGTCCTTTGTTTTGTACTGATGTAGCTGAAACCCTAAAGCTACCAATTTCACCTTGTTGAATCAGGTTAATATTATTATTCAAAACATAACCCTGCTCAACATAGTTTTTAAAGTTACTTTTTCCGATTGGCAAATAAGGCATTGGTTTCATGGTTTTTGATATTGGATCCCACTGAATAACTTCTTGTCCTTCCAAAGGAGGCCCCCAAGAACCATCGCCATTTGAAACAGCGGTGTTTGTTGCCGTGTTAACTTCACGGCCGTAGGTAGATTGCGTTTCGGGAATAGCCAAATATCCAGCAGCAAACATATTACTGCTATTAAATGATACGGTCATTCCCTTTTTGTTGCTTCCTTTTTTTGTGGTGATCATTATTGCCCCACTGGCAGCACGATAACCATATAATGCAGAGGCTGTTGCCCCTTTCAGCACACTCATACTTTCAATATCATCCGTTGGCACGTCCCTCAGACTCATATTGCCGTAAGGAACTCCATCAATAACTAAAATGGGTACTTCTCCACGTATTTGAATTACAGGCTCCTCTGCGAATTCTGTACTGTTATAAACTGCCAAACCAGCCACTTTACCTGTTAGAGATGTGGCTACATCTACACCTTTCACTTTTTGTAAGCCTTCCCCCTCAACCGATTGAACGGAATATCCCAATGCTTTTGTTTCACGTTTTATGCCAAGTGCAGTTATAACTACCTCATCTATACTCTTGGTATCTTCCTCCATTATTATATTAAAAGTGGTTTTCCCTTCAAGCGCAATCGTTTGAGTTTTATAACCGATAAAAGAGAACGTAAGACTGCTGTTAGCATCGGTAACTTCAATTGAATACTTACCTTCATAATCAGTAATGGCTCCTATTGTTGTACCTTTTATAAGTATAGTCACACCAGGAATAGGTTCTTGACTATTTACGTCAATAATTTTACCAGATACCTTTATTGGCTTTATTTCCTCCTTAACGGGCTCCTTCTTTTTTGGAGTCAAAATAATCTGCTTGTTGCTAATTACATATTCAATGTTTTCGCTTTTAAGCAAACTGTCAAGTATAGTGGAAATTGGTGTATTCTCAAATACCGCAACTACTTTACGGTTGATATCTACAATTTCCTGATTAACAAGAAAAGTATAATCACTTTGTTTTTCTATTTCATTCAACACATCATTGAGCGATGAGTTAGTCATATTGATCGAAATTCGTTTTGTTTGTGCAACCAGAAGGTTCGGAAGGCCAATCAATACAATTAAAAGTGCAAATAGTATTTTTTTTCTCATTTTAATTATTTTAAAAAATCCATAATAATTCCAGTATCAAAAACAGGTGTTTTTAATAAAATCAATTCTATGTATATTAAATTATCGAATTACACTAACCCCTTATGAGGTTATCAAGTTCACAGGATACCAGAATTTTTATCCAGTCTCTATTGTATTAATTGAAAATTTAAATTCCATAACCCTAGCGATAAATTTTATTTGTTAGCTGAATAAATGATTATTTTGCGTTTTGAAAAAGTTCCATCAGACATTGGTTTTGGCAAAACCTCAGTATAATCTATGGGTGAAGATATTTTCAATAAACGGAGTAATTCATTAAGCGGTTCGTTTTCAAAACTGGCTCTGAATCGATATTGCATCACCGATTCTCCAATAACTTCTATATCAATATTGTATTGGCGGCTGATCTTTTTTGCTACATCGCTAAGAAGGTCATTTCTGAAAACCAGTTTACCGTCTTTCCATGCTATATGCTTGTATGTATCTTCTGTTTCAATGCTAGCTTTTCTATTCTGGGAATTATAAGTCAAATGTTGGTTTGGTTTTAAGTTTGAAATTTTTTCATGGGAACCATCAGTATTGACCGTTGTTACAGCTACTTTTCCTTCAATAAGTGAAACTGAATGATTTACTTCTTTTGGATAAGCCATTATATTAAATCGGGTACCGGTTGCTTTAACATTGAAATAGCTTGTATTCACAAAAAAAGGAGATTCAGTATTCGATTGCACTTCGAAATATGCTTCTCCGGTAAGTTTAACCGTCCGATTTTTAATATTAAATTTATTGGGATATTCGAGACTACTACCTGCATTCAACCACACCTTAGACCCATCGGGTAATTCGAAATTGGCTAAGGACCCAAAAGGAGCTGTAATTTTGGTAAGTCTGCTACTGGCTTCGGAATGATTGAAAAACTCACCAAAACTTAACCAGATTGTCGCAATTAACAAAGGAAGCAGTAATACGGCAGCACTTCTTTGCCAGAATTGCCAGAATGTAATTCTGTAATGTTCTTTTTCAATTTGCTTTAAAACGGTTGAAAGTGCTTTTTCGCTTGAAATGGGGAGTACCTCTGTTGATTCCCAAAGGTTTTTTAGTTGCATGAAATAAATCCTGTTTTCATTTGATTTATGAATCCAGGTAACCAGTTCTATCGTATCTTCGTGGCTCAAATTTCCATGAAGAAATGAGTTAATGAGGATATCTTTTCTATCTAAATTTGTTTGTTCCATAATTATTGATTCAATATAACGACGTTTCAAAAAAGAAATACCACATAGTGCATGATAAATATTTTTAATTAATTCGAAAAATGTTAGTTGAATGTAATGAAAGCCAATATCATCATGAGAAAATCCTTAAGTTCATTTTTTAACAGCAACAAAGCTTTGCTTATCCGAACTTCAACGGTCCGGACGGAAACCTCAAGTTTTTCAGCAATTTCCTGATAATTCATCGCTTCAAAACGGTTCATTTTAAAAGCTTGGGTATAGGGCTCAGGAATTTTAGTCAAGGCCTTATTAAGCATTTCCTGAAGTTCTGTATATAAAATATACTTTTCGGTATCATTATCCGAAAGGATGGGGTGTTCTAAAATAATGGCTGCATGATTGGTCTTTATTTTTTGATGGCGAAGCCAGTCAAGGCTATGATTTTGGACTGATTTAAGCAGGTAAGATTTAAATGATGTTTGAATGATTATTACTGCGCGATTTTCCCAAAGCTTTAAAAAAATATCCTGTACTATCTCTTCTGATGCATTAAGGCTTTTGGTATAACTGAAAGAAAAGGTGACTAAATTTTTGTAATATTTTGAGAATATCAAGGTAAAAGCCGACTTATCGTTATTCCGAAGCCTTACAACAAGAGCATAATCGACATTATTTGATTCATTTGTCATTTTTAAACCGTGCAATTGGATCAGTAAATTATTCGAAATTATCTTTTTTTAATGAATCTAAATTTTTTATCTGATATTTTCTTTAAAATGATTGCAGCAATGAAAATTTTATTTCAGATATTATTTGGTTAGTGATATTAAATTAAAAACGCCGGTTTTTTACCGGCGTTTTTAAGATTATATAAATGTTTTTCTAATAAAATTCTGAGCGGCGATCTTCAATTTTCGAGGCTTCTTTAATTGCCTCAAATACTTGATAACCCACCCTTGAACGATAGGTGCGGGCCATCATATTCTTTTCAGTGGATGGATCCATTGAAGCCGCTGGATTTTGTATGTTTTTAATTTGTATTACAAATACACCACTTTTGCCTTCAATTGGAGCTGATATTTTATTAGCGGGTAAACTAACAATAGCAGCTTGTACTTCTGGTTCAAATCCTAAACCAGGAATACTGTATGCTGCAAAATTAGCGTTTACGGTTTCTTTTATTGGAGTTTGTAATTTATCGGCAACCATTTGTAGGGTAGAAGCATTGTTTGCAACGGCACTCATTTTTTCAATCAAATAAGCGGCTTTTTTTTGTTTCTTAACTTCACGTTCCACATCTAAACGAACAACACTAAGTGTTGCAATTCCTTCTTCCTGAACTTGTTTCAAAGCAGCAACCAAGAACAAATCTCCAAACTCTAAAATCTCGGAAACAGTTCCTTTTTCTGATTTGTAGGCCCAACGGATTAACGAACGGGAGTTTTCAATAGTTGCAACCATTTTGTCTTCTTTTTTAATAGTTGCCACTTTAATACTCAACTTTTCTTTGTCGGCTGATGCCTGGAAAGATGTTAAATCGCGGTTCGAAGCTCCAAACTTGCTTGCTTGGGCATAGGTGTTTTGATACGTTTTAGAGCTGGGAACTATGGTTCTTGTTAGGGTAGCTATTTGAACTTTATTGCTTTTTTTACTTTGGTCCATTATCTCAATAACATGGGCACCAAATTGGGTTTCAACGGTATTTACATCACCTTTTTTACCATTAAAGCAAGCATCGTTAAATGTGGGTACCATTGCTCCTGCCGGAAACCAACCTAATTCGCCACCCTGTGATGCTGAACCGTCAGTTGAATATTGTTTGGCTAATTCAGCAAAGTTTCCTCCTTTTTTAATTACTGCAAGAAGGCTGTCGGCTTTAGCTAATGCGTTAACACCGGCTTCTGCTTTTATTAAAATATGACGTGCTTTTACCGAATCAGGTAAGTTTTTGAAATCAACAACTTTTGAAATATTATAGGTTTCATTTTCTTTATACGATCCAAAGGTTGTACCTACTGGGCTATCGTATAAAAAGGAAATAAGTTCAGGTAATTCTTCTTTTGAGTAATATTTTGCATCAAACGGAATATCTGAATTTAAGCTAATGAATTGCTGATTGTTCTCTGTGGCAATAAACTCTTCCTTAATGGCATCAATCCATTTTTTTGTTTCAACAACATCTTCCTCCGATGCTACTACTGGAAAGGTTACATATACAATTTCCCTCGATTCAACTTGTTTAAATTTATCGGTATTCTCATCGTAATATTTTTATAGGTCTTTTTCAGAGAATGAAATTGAACTATCTGAAACACTGTTGTATTTAATGGTAACATAGTCAAAATCAGACTTAAGGTTTTTATTTACCACCTCTTTCTTTGCTTGAATGGTAGTAGCAAATAACCCTTTTTCAATTAGGGTATTGTATTTCTGATTAATTTTTTCCTCAGCCAATGCTTTTTCAAATGCATTCCACGACGATTGAGCCTTTCCTGTAGGATCCTGCTCCATATTTTTCAAAAATTGCAACACCAAAGTACGGTCGAACTGACCCGTTTCTTGATTCTGGAAAATAGGAATTTGTTTAATTTGTGGGTCAATGTTGTTTCCCTGAACCATATCAAAAAGTTCATCTCCACAAATGGTTATCCCTAACTCGGCAAGTTCATCTTCCATTGCAAAATCACGAACAAGTTGTTCCCAGGTTTGATCCTGTAACCTATCCATGGTTGGTTGGTCCAATGAACTTTGTCCGGTCTGACGTTTGTAGTTTTCAAGGTTTTCGTCAATTTTTCCTTGGTACATCTCAATCGGTATTGATTTGCCAGCTATCTCGGCTACATTATTCTGCGATTTGTTAAACAGTGTATTTCCTGAGGTCAATAAATCACCCAAAATAAAGGATAGAAGTGCTAAACCAATAATGATTGACACTAATAAACCCGCATTGTTTCTAATTTTCTGTAAAGTTGCCATTTGTCTTTATGCTAATTGATACTTATTTTATTTACTTTTTTTTAGGCTACGAATATAGTAAAATTTATATTATAACTTCGGTATTATATTTTTAAAAATTATTGTACCTAACTATCAGATAATTAATCACTAATAGTTAAAAAAACGATTGAGTTTTGCATTTATTTTAATCTATAGAAGACATTAAATATTAATTTTTAAATGGACTAGTTCTATTTTTGTGTGAGAAGCTTTAATTATTTTAAAATTGAAAGGTTCAATCGTAACCAAATCGTTTATTTTTGGAATTGATCCATGGTATTTTAGAATTAATCCTGCTACGGTCTCATAATCATCGGAGGCGGGCAAATTAAAGCTGTATTTTGAGTTTAAATTGTCAATTTCAAGTCGTCCGGAAAATCTATACTCCGTGTCGCTTAGTTGTTTTTCTTCCAAGTCATTGGTATCGTGTTCATCTTGTATGTCACCAACAATTTCTTCTAGTATATCTTCCATGGTAACAATACCGGCTGTGCCTCCAAACTCATCAACTACTAAGGCCATACTTTTTTTGTTTTGAATAAATAAACCCAACAGTTTGTTTGCAGGCATGGTTTCGGGTACAATGGGTATTTTACGGACCATGGTTTTAATATGTTCCGGTTTTTCAAACAAGTCAATGGAGTGGGCAAAACCAATGATATTATCAATAGAGTCCTGATAAATAAGTATTTTAGAATACCCGGTATCAATAAATTTTTGTTTTAATGTGTCAACGGAATCATTAATTTCGACTGCTTCAATTTCAGTACGGGGCACGGAGCATTCTCTGAGCTTAATGTTTGAAAAATCGAGAGCGTTTTGGAATATTTTAACATCGTGTTTTAACTCATGGCTCTCCATATCTTCTCTTTGAGTATCGTTTACAAAATGGTCTAAATCAATTTTTCCAAAGCTTAAATGTTGTGCTTTTAAAATTCTCACCCGAAAAACAACCCGTATTATAATTTTGCTTAGCTCCATTGAAAAGCGGGCGATTGGATAGAATATCAAATAGAAAACATAAACCGGTACCGCAAAGATGCGTAGCGTTCGATTTGGATTAATCCGAAAGATAGTTTTTGGTAAAAACTCACCAAATAGTAATATTAATAAGGTGCTAAAAAGTGTTTGTAAGAATAAAATAAAACCCTGATTTTGGGTTATCATAAAAAATGTGGGTTCCATTAATTTTGCCAAAACGATACTATAAATTACCAACACAATATTATTGCCAATAAGCATGGTTGTTATGTATTGTGAGGGATTTTCAGAGAAAATATTTAATATTCCTGATGGGAATACCTGTTGTTTTTTATCCAGTTCTATCCGGAGTTTGTTCGCTGATACAAAGGCAATCTCCATTCCTGAAAAAAAAGCAGACAATAAGAGGGTGGTAATTATGATTAACAATAATGTCATTTATTTTTTCTCAAATATAATTATTTTAATGCTGCCCCAGTAGCAATATAGCTGTTCAAAGGATAACCCATTAGTTCTTTTGAGTAAGCCTTTCTTTTCGTCGTGAAAAATAAAAAAAAGCGAAAAGGCACAAAATAAATAAAAGGGGATTGCTGTTTTAAAGCTGCCTTTCGTATTTTCATAGATTGCAATTCCCAAGCAAGCAATGCCAGCAAATAGCCAGATTATTTCGAGTATATGCTTAAGCGATTTTAAAACGTTACTCATTTTCAGTAAAGTTTATTTCTCCCCGATTGTTAATAATTTCATAGGAACTGAATGTTTGATCCGATACAAAACCATCGCCATACAGAACACCATCGGCTGTTGAAACCTTTACAAATTGATCGGAACTTATTGTTTTCTCTTTTTGGAGCCAGATTAAATACTCCGTATTTAACGTTTCTCCTTTATCATTAACCGCTACTACATCATAACGGGCAATCCATCGTCCTTCGTCTTCGTAGTAAATTGAATAGTTGGCTTTCAATGTGGATGTTACTTTTCCTTTTTCGTCATAAAAAAATAAGGAAACACCTTCAGGGAATTCAAGATATGTTTTCTGCTTTTCCTCAATATACCTATTAAGAAGGGGTGCTTTCATAAGCACATTGTATATTCCTTTTGTAGTATATATCATCTCAATATTTCGAGCAGATACTATAGCCGAATCTTGTTTAGCGGTAAGTTCTTTAACTTTTTCGATATCGTTTTCGCAACCCCATAAAAATACTAAAACCCCTAATAATAAAGGGGTTCTAACGAATATGTTCAATAAATTATACGGTTTCGTTTTCAATGCATCTTGGTTTATCAGAACCTAATCTTTGTATTAACATTTATCCAACCTCCCACAGTATAAACATCGCCTTCTTTACTTCCAACAGCCATAAACCACTCTTCATACTTTGGAAAGTATTGACTGTAAGTGGTTATCAGTTCATTAGCCGTTGCTGTTAATGAGGTATCAACTTGTTTTGCTTTGTTGAAGCTATCAACAGCTGCCCAATAAACGGAATTGCGTTCAACATCTTGTTGGCCAATTCCCTTTGTTACAGCATAAGCTCTACCAATGAGAATATATGGGCGGCCATCGGCTGGATTGTATTTTAAAGCTTCTAACGAATATTCGCGAACTTTTGGCAAGTTATCCATTTCCATGGCTAAGGCACTCCACTCGTAGTAATAAATAGCTTTGGTAACAGGTTCTGTCTCCAGTTTACATGATTCCTCAAAGTATTTACTTGATTTTTCAAACTGTTTTTTCTTATAGAAAAGTTTAGCCAGATTATGAGCTGATTCAGCACTCGGATCGAGTTTGTATTGTTGTTCTGATGCTTTTGCAAACAATTCAGATTCAGTACATTCCGATTTATTTAGCAGTTTGGTCACTTTCTTTAACCAATCAATGTTCTCAATATTTTCGTTGTATTTTGCTTCAAAAATTGATATCAGGGCATCACAAGTAGCTGCGCCACTTTCCGAAAATAAGGCTTCCACATTTCCTATGGATGTGGTAATATTTTCAATTTCTTTTGCTACCTTATCACTGTCTTTTCCTCCTTGAGCTAATTTAGCCTGATTGAATTTCATCGCTTTTTCCAATGTTTCCATGGCAAAGCTGTATGCTTCAATAACTTCATTGCCTTCAATTTTTGATGTTTTGTACAAGGAAACAGCAGTTTGCATGTAAATAGTAACTACTGCAGCCTTGCTTTCTTCCCCTTCAAGTTGCATGGCTTCTTTAATCATTGGGTAAACTTGATCGGCAACATCATTTCCTTTGTAACCATACAATTCAGCTCCTTTAAAGCTTAAAACAGTACCTTTTTCACCAAAATATTCAATTCGCTTATCATACAATTGCATTAACGTATCAATAAGTTTGTCTTTGATTGCTGCATTTTTTTCATTAGCAATCAAGTTTTTGAAGATAGTGGCACCCTTAATAAACGTATTCTTGCTTGCTTTAGGGCAATTATTGTAAACTTGGCGCCAAGGTTTTAAGGCATCTTTAAAATTTTGTTGCTTGTAAAATTCCGAATAAAGGGAGATATTCATTGCACATACAATCCTTGATGCACTGTCTGTTCCATAATTGGGATCTTGATGTGGGAGTTTTCCCTGACCACTAACAGTTGTGACGGATAATAATAAAGCAAAAAGCAAAGTTGTTAAATTGATAGCATTCGATTTCATTTTTATTTAAATTTACGTTTTACGAACCAAATATCTGACAAAGATAAGTTTATACTTAAAATTCCATAAGTTTCGCGCAACAAATTTTGATCCAAAGTTCCGCGTCTTCCAAATTCTCCAGAAATATTAACCGATGTGTTGGTATTGCGCAGCGGTAATCCCAATCCAAAACTCAACCCGTAATCATTAATTCGGGTATTTTTAAGTTCAAGATGTGATTGTGTGTAATGGCTACCTAACCTATAACTCATTCTTTTCATGTAGGAACTTATGCTGTTTCTGTCAGGGGTTAATTCAGCACCCATATTTAGTGAAACCAAATCATTATAAGCTAGGTTTGGATTTTTATTGGTAAGCACGGACCAATTTTGCATCAGAAAATCAGCACCTATCATGAATTGTTTATTTTTTGCAAAAGTGAAGCCAAACCCAAAACTCGTAGGATAATCCACAGTACTCTTTGCACCGGTTGTATCAATAATTACATTTTTTAATTCCCCATAATGGATTTCCTGATAATAGCTTTCATCGTAATCGCCTGAATTTGATGTAGTCCCGGCTAATGAATCGATAGTTGCATTAAGTTTTGTTTTGTTTTCAAAAACAGCACCTAAAGTTAACGAATAGTCTTTACCTATGGGCTGCGTGTATTGAACACCGTAATTAAACATTACATTATAAATGTATTGATTGACTGACATTTTGGTATTGTCGGTGTATGGATAATTATCGGTAAAAACAACGGTAGTGGTTTTGTTTATTGGCCCAAAAATAAAAGAGGTATTAATTCCTACCGAAAGTCTTTTAGTTAAGCGAAAGGAGTTTCCCCAATAAACTTTACTTAATCCTCCGGAGCCTTTAAAATAAGTATCTATTTGACCTACAATGGAATCATAAGTACTCGACATTAAGGTATAATCTACTTTGCTGGAAGGAGCCATGCCAAAGCTTGTTGCCCAATGCTTGTTAACCAAAAATCCTATGGCAAAATAGTCAATTTGCACATCCGATTTTTTAACTGCCCCCAAATTTGATTCAATATTATTAAAGCCAGCACTTAGTCCCATTTCGTAAATTACTACCATGGTATCTAAGGCATTGTACGATGCTGGATTAATATTATTTAGGTGGGTGTTGGTGCGTAATCCAATTCCAATATTACCCATAGCCTTTGATTGGCCAAATCCTCTGCCTGAATTGTCTCCAAAGCCAAATTGGGAATAGAGTGAATTTACTTGTGAAAAACCAGTTGTAAAAACTAAGATTAATAGGGTCAAGCTTATTAAGCCAAAAATTCTTTTACTCATTATATTTAAGTATTCTATTGAGCCCTTTCGGGATTAAAAATGAATCTGCAAATATGGGATATTTTATTTTTTTATCAAACAAATAAGAATAACCTCCGGTAAGAACTATTTTTAACGGAGGATATTGCTCTATATAACGCGCAATATAGCCGTTTATTTCATATAAAATTCCATTTTGAACTCCGCTTTCAATGGCTGTTTCTGTTGAATTACCTATGGAAGCTACTTCTTCAACAGGTTTGCAAAGCGGTAATTTTCCGGTAAATTGGTGCAACGACTTATAACGAAGTTCAGGTCCAGGAGATATTATTCCCCCTTCAAACACACCTTTACTGCTGATAAAATCGATAGTAATTGCGGTACCTACATCAACAACCAGGATTGGGTAATCGTAAAATACCTCATTGGCCGCTACTGCACCGGCAATCCTATCTTTACCAAGGGTATGAGGTGTTAAGTAATTTATTTTTATGGGTATTGGAGTGTTATGTGTCAGTTCCATTAAATGGAACTCGGAGGGTAACAATTTACTGAGCTCAGTGATTTCTATTCCCCGGGTATCAGAAAAAATGCCTCTTTTCAACTTATATTCGTTTACTAAATTTAGTAAAACAGTTGAATTAAGTTTCTCATATTGAGCATGAAACTCCAGTTGTGAATCATTAAAAACACACACCTTGTATTGTGAATTGCCCACATCAATAACCAAATTCATATATTACAATTGCTATTTGTTAATTAATTCAAGAAGGTGGTTAAAGAAAAGTATCTTTAAAACGAGTCCATCTTTGGAATTCATGGTTAACCGAACAGAATAAATATTTTTTCCTTCGCCTAAAGTCCATTGCCTATCAAGATATCCGTTATTAAAATCTGATTCATCGTTTATGGTCCAGTCAGCCCGGTTTTCATCATCGCCCCCACAAATTTCGACCAATTTGTAAATAAGCTTTTTAATTGCAGGTAATTTAGTGTTTCCCGGTTCCGCCGGAAAGCTTACGTTAATATGATTACTGCCTCTAATATTTTTTTTATCATTAAAAACCCTAAAAATAACTTTATTAAACAGTCCCAATTCAATATGTGGGAGTATTTTTTCATATTCAATCATAAAAACACCCTCTTTTTCATCAGAGGATAATTCTGTGTAATCTTCTTCGAAAAAGAAAGAAGTTAAATCAAATGTAAATAGTCCGGTAATATTTTTGGGGCTCTTAAAAAATCCAATTTTTGACATAGTAGTATTCAAATTTTCAATGCCAAAAGTAGCAATTATTTGTTTTACCGAATGCTCTCAGTCTTATTTTTCAATTAATTACGAATATATAGGATAAGATGAATATTTTTAAAACATTACAACTACCGCCTAAAGCAATTGTTAATTGAGTTAATCCTTTGAAAAAATAACTATTAATGGGTAGTATTTTAGTTTTGTTTGCAAGGCAGGCATTATTTCAACCCAGCCTTGATTTTAGGAGTGTATTATACTAATTCCTCTTTAAGCATTAGTTTTTCTAATGTTTGCAAAGCCTTTTCAACTGTTAAAACCGCATCAACGGTTAACGTAAGTTTATTATTTTTCTCCTGCATCCGGCAGTTCGAAGGGTATTTTTGAATGCTCAACATAATGTTATGGAATATGGGTGAATGGTAAAACAAGGAATTGTCATTTGAAATGAAATATGCCGTTAATTTGCCGTTTTTAAGCAAGATACGTTCCATTCCCAATTGAATAGCCAACCATCGGAGGCGCACTACTTTAAATAATTCGTGTGTTGGCTTAGGCATTGGACCAAAACGGTCGATCAATCCGTTTTCAAATTTTTGCAATTCATCTTCAGTCTCAATAGCATCAAGCTTTCGATATAAATTAATTCGTTCAGGAATATTTTCAACGTAATCGTCGGGAAACAACAACTCCATGTCGGTGTCAACAAAACAATCACTCACAAAACGCATTTTCGAAAGTGCCTCCGGTGAATGATCCATTGAAGTATCGGTTGAGTCAGTATAAATATCTTTTAGTTCGTTTTGCTTCAACTCAATTAAGGCTTCGTCCAATATTTTTTGATAAGCCTCAAAACCTAAATCACCAATAAATCCGCTTTGTTCAGCACCCAATAAATTACCGGCTCCTCGAATATCTAAATCTTGTAAGGCAATATTGAATCCGCTTCCCAATTCTGAAAAATCTTCAATGGCTTTTAAACGGCGTCTGGCTTCATTGGTGAGTAAGGTTTCAGGGGGAGCTAATAAATAACAAAAAGCTTTTTTATTCGATCTACCCACCCTGCCCCGCAGCTGATGCAAATCGCTCAAACCATAATTTTGCGCCTGATTAATAATAATAGTGTTGGCATTGGGTATATCGAGTCCTGATTCAATAATAGTTGTGGCGACTAACACATCATATTTCCCATCAATGAAATCGAGCATAATAGTTTCCAGATTTTTCCCTTCCATTTGGCCGTGAGCAATGCTAACTCTGGCTTTTGGACATAGTTTTAGGATAAGAGCAGCAATATCATTCAAACTATTCACCCTATTGTGCAGGAAAAATACCTGTCCATTCCGATTAAGTTCGTAGGTAATGGCTTCTTGTATTATAGGTTCGTTGAACGTGTGCAATTCGGTAAGAATTGGTTGACGGTTGGGTGGAGGGGTATTAATAATTGATAAATCGCGAGCTCCCATTAGCGAAAATTGCAATGTTCGTGGTATAGGTGTAGCTGTAAGGGTTAAGGTATCGACATTCGTTTTTAGCTGTTTGAGTTTTTCTTTTACTGTTACCCCAAATTTTTGCTCCTCATCCACTATAAGCAAACCTAAATCCTTAAATGCAATTTCTTTACCCACCAATTTATGGGTACCAATCAGGATATCAATTTCACCCGTTTTAATTTTTTTTATCACATCAGTCTGATCTTTACTTTTTCGCAAGCGGCTTAAATAGTCCACCTTACATGGAAAATCTTGCAACCGTTCCGAAAAAGTTTTAAAATGTTGCAATGCAAGTATTGTTGTGGGAACCAGCACGGCAACTTGCTTGTTATCGGCAACTGCCTTAAAGGCTGCCCGTATGGCAATTTCAGTTTTGCCAAAACCCACATCGCCACAAATCAGTCTATCCATAGGCATTATGTTTTCCATGTCGGCTTTTACTGCTTTTGTGGCTTTAAGCTGATCAGGCGTATCTTCGTATAGGAACGAAGCTTCCAACTCTTGATTCATAAATGAGTCGTTTGAAAAGGCAAATCCTTTTAGGGCTTTGCGTTCAGCATATAATTTAATTAAATCTTTAGCAATATCTTTTACTTTGCTTTTTGTTTTTGCTTTCAGGTTTTGCCAAACGGCGGAACCAAGCTTATGCACCATAGGTTGGTCGGTATCTTTTCCTTTGTACTTCGAAATACGGTGCAGCGAATGAATACTTACAAACAATACATCGTTATCGCGGTATATAAGTTTTATGGTTTCCTGATATTTACCATTTATTTCAACTTTATTTAACCCTCCAAATTTGCCGATGCCATGGTCAATATGCACTACATAGTCACCGGGATGTAAATTGGTAAGTTCAGCAATAGTAAGCGACTCGCGTTTAGTAAATCCGGTTCTAATAGTAAACTTGTGAAACCTTTCAAATATCTGATGATCAGTAAAACAAGTAATTTTCAATTGGTGATCAATAAAACCTTCGTTCAATGTTTGGTTTATTGATTGGAATTGGGCTTTTGTTTCTCTATCATGAAAAATGGCAGCAAGGCGTTCTATCTGCTCTTTGTTACTGGAAAGTATGAAATTCTGATAGCCAAGTTTTTCATATTCGTTCCAACAACTAGCCAGTAAATCAAAATTTTTTCGAAGGGCTGGCTGCAACGTGGTGTTAAAATTAGCTAAAGGCAGTGAACCATAATAGGAGGCATTTCCAAATTCAAGAACACTTTTTTTCGAAAGGTTGTCCAATAAGTCAGTACCATTGATAGTGGATTCAATTAGTTTTTTTAGATCAACAGACACTACATGCTCTTCATTCTTTGTATTTTCAATTATTTGGTCTATTCTTTGGCAGCAAAATGGGAGGTCGTTGAATACAAAAGTGGTATTTTCATTTAAAAAATTTAACATCGAAATACGCGGCTCATCTTCCAAATTCTCCTGAATATTGGGTATGATAGTAACTTTTTTAGGATTGCTTTTTGTAAGTTGGCTTTCAAGATCAAATATTCGGATGGAATCGATAATGTCACCAAAAAAGTCTAGTCGAAACGGATCCTCACCAGCAAAGGAAAAAACATCAATCAAACTTCCTCTAACGGCGTATTGTCCTGGTGCATAAACAAAATCGGAGCGCTCAAATTCATATTCAGTCAGCAATTCAATTACAAAATCCATCGACAGGGCATCCTCTTTTTTTATAGTAAAGGTATTTGAAAGGAGCCGTTCCGGAGTAATTACCTTTTCCATAATAGCTTCCGGATAAGTTACCACAACAATTTTTTCAGAGGAATTACTGATTTTATTCAGTACTTCAGTTCGTAAAAGTATGTTGGCACTGTCGGTGCGGCCATATTGCATCGACCGTTGGTATGAAGAAGCCAGAAATTCAACGGGTTCATCACCCAAAATGACTTGCAAATCGTTATAAAAGTAAGCCGCTTGTTCTTTATCAGTTAACGTAATAAGCATATTTTTATGGCCTTGTATAAAAATTGTTACCAGCACTGCGGCAGCCGATGAACCCTTGAGCCCGCTAATAAAAATTTTTTGATTGTGAGTAAGTGCTGAGGCAATATTCTCTATTTCAGGAAGCGTTCGGTACTTTTTTGTAATCTCAGATATATTCAAAATTCAATATTTTAACGATGCGCAAATTTAGGATAAAAAAAAAAGCCACGGCTAAAACCGAGGGCACTGAAAAAGTCCCTTTAGAAATCTAGAGAGAAAAAAACGCTTAAAATTGGCAATTTAACGGGCTGAGAAAGGCTTATTTGCAACAAAGAGAGAATGTTTTTTTAAATATGGCAAG
>Ga0172379_10000788_pt1 | contig 73845 bp, 73 predicted proteins | sample GrowelOW334metaG_FD_119756 | JGI IMG/M metagenome (GOLD analysis project Ga0172379, IMG submission 119756) | Groundwater microbial communities from an aquifer near a municipal landfill in Southern Ontario, Canada - Groundwater well OW334 metaG | ecosystem: Environmental > Aquatic > Deep...
GACATATTCGGATGCATTTCCTTTTAATACAATCTCATTCTCAAGTTTATGCTGACTGATGGCCATTCGCAATTTTTCGGACAATATACGAAGAGCCATCGATGATTTCCTCTTGTCGGGAGACTTAAATGTCATCTTTACAATTTTTGAAAAAGGCGGGTAAAACAGCAATTTCCTGTCCTTGAGTTCTCGGTCGTAAAATTTTGTTACATCACCGGAGATGATAACCGAATTGATGCGATTATCGATTTTAGATGTCTGCAAAAGACACTTTGAAGGATTAAAATCGAGAAGCTTATTTAACGTAATCAAGAGTTTTTCTTCCGTTCTAAAGTCTGTAAAATTACTGAGGGCATCGATGCTTGTAATACCGACAAGATCGAAAGATAGGTCGTAGCGATAGCTAAGCACCATGGCGGTGGCGATTAATATTGACGGTCCAGGTTTTGACATTTCATCAATAATTTCGCCGGCTTCAGTATCGTTTTTCACAACATCCGAATCAAGTATAAGGATGGGTACTTTCTTCATTTGGCCAAATTCAATATATCGCATTAAATCATTATAAATTCGCTGACTGCCGATTATACCGGCAGGGCGCATATTACTGCTGTTACAATTGACACAAGACTTTGGAACTTCGGTAACCAACGAACAATGGTGGCAATTTAATATATATTCGGAACTTCTGTGAACTCGCATGGGAATCTCGCAATTCGGACATTTGACCGCGTGGCCACAATTATTACAAATAAAGAGTGAGGCGTAACCGCGTCTGGGCGCGTATATAAGGACTCTGCCGTTATCACCTATTGTCTTGATTATCTCTGACTTTAATTCGGAACTGATCGGCGAGAAATTATCTTTGACATGTTCTAGTTTCATATCAATTAATCTCGGCACCATGTCGGTTGGTTTGCCGATGTCATCGTATGAAAGTCTACCAGCAAGTGTTTTCTCGTATTGAGCGACATTTATTGTGCCGTCAGCATACACAATATCCGCATTGTTCAGTCGCGCAACCTCATCGGCTAATTCGGTAGCGTGATATTTAGGCGACATATCTGATTTGTACATTTCGTTTGATGAGTCCTCAATAATGATTGCCCCTAAATTTCTAAATGGTAGAAATAATGAGACACGAGTTCCGATGATTATATCAATTGTGCCGGCTGAGGTATCATTCCATATTTTGTAATAGTCACTATTCGATAATTTTCCAGAAATTTGCATGACCTTTAGGGCATTCCGTGATAGCTCTCCATAGAAATGCCTTGCGACTACGGCGTCCGGCACAAGAATTAGAACCTGTCTTTTCTGAGTCCGATATCTCTCGATCATTGGCAACAATTTCACAATAAGAATCTTGGCGGGATATACGAATAATCTTGAGTCATTGGTATCGCCGTCAGTTACCCGCGTATTTGATGGGAATGTGTCAGGTTCGTGAGCATATTTCTTTTTCCCGAAAAAAGGTGGCAATACCGTGTTTAATGTTAATCCCAGCGGTGAATAATAATTTCTCGAAATCCATGACGCGATTTTCAACTGATATTCGGTAACCTGAGAATGTTCAAACAATAATTTTCCGGCCTTTTTAATTTGGTAATCCGACTTTTTTAGAAGAATTTTGTTATCATTAAGCGGCGACGATGAGATAACCACTGAGCTGACTTTGCGATGATTAATCGGGATCTCGAGGATCGAACCAACTTTCAGGTCATGTTCAAAATAATAGCTCAAAATCTGAGGAGCGTTGGCCGGCAATCGTATTAAGGGAATGACTTCAATTATATACATTGGTTAGTTTGACAATTAGCGGTTTAACTATACAATACATGTCGGATCATTGAAAGGATGGAATATGTCAAAGCATAGTTACGGAATGAGAATCCGTTTTGTACTTCCGCTAGTCATCAACAAGACAGAGCAGTTTGTTGCCTACTTCCTATGGGACCGCGATCTCGATATGTCCGAATATCTAGAAATATTATGGCAACGCGAGCCAATTACATTCATGCCTATTGGTGATGAGAAAATTGCCTTCCAGCTTGTTGATGCGGATACTATATATCAGGATCTACTCGAGAATACAATTGATATCCATGTTACGCTAGCATCGAAGGATGGTGATCCAGGCTATTTAACCAACAAGGAACTATTGGAACGTATCCGGGAAGACGATAGGTGGACAGTGGAATAATAAAGGCCCGTGGGGTCTTTTTGTTTGGAATAAATGTCCCAAATAGGGTATAATTAATCCATGGAAAAGAGCCCAGAAGTTAGGGTCAGGATGGCACCGTCACCGACGGGTTATTTGCATATTGGAAGTGCCAGAACGACTCTATTTAATTGGTTATTTGCGCGGAGTAAGGGTGGAACTTTCATTCTAAGAATTGAGGATACTGATCAGGAACGGTCAACTAAAGAATTTGAAGATGACATATTAAACGGTTTGAAATGGCTAGGCCTTGGTTGGGATGAGTTTTATAGACAGTCGGAGCGTAAGGAAATCTACAAGATTCAATTGCATAAATTATTGGATGAGAAGAAGGCCTTTTGGTGCTATCACAGCCATGAAGAACTCGAAGATGAGAGGAAGAGGCAGATTACAAATAAAGAGCCTCAGCGACATATTTGCGATTACAAAAAAATTGATGCACCCAGTATCGATGGACGAGTCGGTATTATCAGGTTGGCCGTTGACGTTAATTCTACCAGGACTATTCGTTTTGAAGATGAGATTCGAGGATCGATTGAGCAGGAAGAGAGATTGTTGGGAGATATCAGTATCGCCAAAGATTTGGATAATCCGTTATATAACTTTGCCGTAGTCGTAGATGATATCGATATGCGTATTTCACATGTCATACGAGGCGAAGACCATATATCGAATACATTCAAACAGATTCTGGTTTATGAGTCATTCGGTGCTAAGATTCCAGCATTCGCGCACTTGCCCTTGATTCTCGGTACTGATCGATCAAAGATGTCCAAAAGGAATAGTAATACGGCCCTTGATGAGTATAAGAAAGACTATTTGCCGCAGTCGATTATGAATTTTATAGCTTTTCTTGGTTATACATATAGCAAGGAAATCATATCCATGGAAGAAATGATCTCTGAATTTGATATCAAAAAAACTCATAAATCAGGTGCCGTGTGGAATGTCGATAAGCTCGACTGGATAAATGCCCAATATATTAAAAATATGCCAGCCGATGAATTTATAAAAACCGTTGGCATTGATGCCATACCTGAGACTGCCGTATCACTTATTACAGAAAGATTGGATAAACTAACCGATGTTGCGGTATATGACTTTTTTTGGAATGAACCGAAATATGATCCGACGCTACTAATTTGGAAAAACTGCTCAACCGATGATGCGATAAGGTCATTAAAGAATGTCATGTCGATAATTTCGAAACATGATTTTGATATTAAAGAGGGGAGAGTGGCGCTTCGCCTGCTGTTGGATGATGCGGGTAAAATCGAGAATAATAGAGGACTTATATATTGGCCATTGCGCGTTGCATTGAGCGGAAAAGATAAATCACCTGATCCGGTGGAAATTGCGTATGTCCTAGGGAAAGATAAGACTATGGAAAGGATTTCCACGGCAATAAAAATCCTGTCATAAGACAGGATTATAGGCTAGCTATCAATCTAAATGTGTATATTATTAGACCAAAGGCAGAAAGTACGCTGATAACATGCGTTGAGACAGCCATAAAGTATCCACCATTCTTGCTGGCACACACGAAAGAAAGGATAAGGCCAATTATGAAGAATCCGGTGGCGTTTATCCAGTACATTTCCGGACGGGCCGCACGCGAGAAGAATATTTGCACGAAGTTAATCATCGAAAAGCTATAAAGCATCGATGAAAGCGTCACGATAATCGGCAATGCTTCATCGTTTTTAAAATATCGCTTAGCTATGTTAATGGGTGCGAGTCTGAATATGGCTTCTACGACTATTGCCCAAACAAGGAGCACCATGCATGATATCGCAAATGCGCCGAGCATATTGTGGTATGTATCGTGATTGTGGTGCATTGACCGTCTGATCGGGTGCTCTGGCCGCTGAATGCCTGGATAGGTCAAAATGAGTGAGATAACGAGAGTTCCTATGATAATGGACAAATTTCCCAAGCATGACCAGACTATCAACCAGATTTTTTTAGACAAACCAGGGATTGCCACAAGTGCCTCATTTTCAAGAAACTATATACATTAAATATCTAATCAATGAACGTGTCAATAAAATTAGCTAACGTCATCATTCTTCCTTTAATTATGCTGGCCGCTTATTTAGTGTTTCCTATGACGACTTTTGCCCAAACCAATGAGGAACGAATGGCAGAGCTTAAGATTCAAATTGAACAGTTGGAGTTAGAAGCTCAAAAGTACAGAAATAGCATTGCTAGCGAGCAGTCTGAAGCAAAGTCCTTACAAGCGGAAATAACCTCTCTGAAAAATCAGGTTGGACGCCTGGAGAACCAAATTACTTTGACTGGAAAGAAAATCGATAGGAGTAAAATTGAAATATCCGGACTAGAGTCGAATATATTTGATACACAGGAAAGTATTGATTATCGAAAGAATACGATTGGTGAATTGCTGTCGTATGTTAACAGAAGCGATTCTGAGCCAATATTGCTATCCCTTATAAAGAATCAGAATATTTCAGATTTTTTGAGCCAACAATATTATGCTCGTACAATTAATTCGGATTTACTGGATCTTGTTGTCGAGTTGCGTAATGAGAAAACAGCTCTTGAGAAACAAAAAACTGATCTTGAAGGCAGAAAGGCAGACCTTGAGGCCCTGAGCAGAGATCAAAGCGCTCAGAGGACATCCCTTAGTCAAACTAAGAGCTCAAAAGATAATCTTTTGAAGATTACTAAGGGCCAGGAAGCACAATATCAAAAAATGCTACAAGATATTGAAATTAAAAAATCCCTCTTCTTTACTGAATTAAAAGAAATAGAAACAAATATTATACAAGGTGGGTTGTATCTAGTTCATATAAAAGCTGACAGTCTTCCAAAAAGGGGGACAATGTTATTTACATGGCCGGAAGAGAGAAAGAGAATCACTCAACAATACGGCATGACTCCGTATGCTAGAAGTAAATATCGTCCCTATGGCGGTGCCCCACATAATGGTTTAGATATGGCAATCGGTTATGGTAGTCAAATACATGCAATTGGTGATGGTGAAATCATCGCAAATGGGAAAAATGACGGTTGGGGAAATTGGGTTGCCATTAAGCATCCTAATCAGTATAGTCTTGTCAGTGTATATGCCCATATGAGTTCATTGTCATTCCTGCGTGTCGGTACACAAGTTAAACAAGGGCAGGTTATTGGATATGAGGGTAACACTGGAAGTACTAGTGGTAATGGTATTGGAACTAGCGGATCACACTTGCACCTCAGTTTATATAAAGATTTCTTCACCTATGTGAAAGAAAAGAACGGGCAGTTATATTTCAATTATTTTGATGGTTCTGTTAATCCTCAGGATTATGTAAAGTAAGAAGATTGAAAAAGTTTAATAAGCATCTATAATTAAATTATCCTCAAATGCTAAATTGTGAGCATAGGAGGGGAGTAAGTATAATAACAAATATATGACATTAAATGATTTAGTGAACGCATTCAAGGCAGTGGGAGTATTAATGATAAAGATATTTATGACCGTTGTTACGGTTTTATACGGGTTGCTGAAGGAACTCCTAAGCGTTCTTAATTAGTCGGATTAATGAACGGCCCGACTATATAAGTCGCATAACCTACATTGTGCGACGTGGGAGGCCATTCAAAATACACACTCCCCTGTGATGTTTAGGCAGAATCATAAGTCATTAGATATGATACCAATTATAAAACCGCGCATTGCGCGGTTATTTACAGATCCAAGCCAAGTGGCCAATTCTCCATTATCCTGCCGATTCTAGAATCGTTGAAATATTTGTATGCACTTATCTCAAATTTATTTCCGGCCCGCAGCCCCGTCATATATTGCATATTCGATCGAAGCGCAATCCTGATTAATTCCAGTGCCTTTGCATCTGCCCCATCGTTGCTGGGTAGGCTGATATTAATATCAAAACTAAGGTGATTTGTGCCAGCCGATCGTCTGCCGGTACTCTTAACACTTGCCACGTATAATACGGCGATTTTCGATTGCTTACGATTTACAATAGTTGCATAAGACGATCTTGCAACGTCAGGAATCTCAAAACGATTTTGAACTGCAACATCAGAAGCAGTAAGCATGCTCTCCCCTCCTAGTAAATGATCTGACTAGAGCGTAACACAACAGATAATGCGCGTCAAGTGCTACCACTAAGATAGTAAATTTAGTAGTATAAGATATGCCCAAATTAATATTTGATATTGAGACAGTGGGAGTTGAGTTTGATTCACTTGATGATAAAGCTAAAGAATTACTACTCGCCTATGCTGAGTCTGATGAAGAAATAAAAGGAATAAAAAATGGTTTGGGTCTCTCGCCGTTGACCGGCGAGATCGTAGCCATCGGTATTTTAAATCCCGATACCCATAAAGGCGCCGTATATTATCAGGCGGAAGGTGTTGGTCTAGAGAAGTTTGTTAAAGATGATGTTCAGTATGTCCCCTGCTCCAATGAGAAAGAAGTCTTGAAACAATTTTGGGATTTGGCGACTCATTATGATTTGTTCATCACATTCAATGGGCATGCCTTCGATTGCCCCTATTTGATGATACGTTCGGGAATATTGAAGATTAAACCTACTGTAAATCTAATGCACAACCGATATGCTAAGCAGCCCCATTTTGATTTGTTAGATGTATTGTCAAATTTCGGAGCAGCTCGTTGGAGGAAGAGTCTTCATATGTGGTGCCAGGCGTTTAATATAGAAAGTCCGAAGGCCGATGGCGTTACCGGCGATGACGTTGCCCGACTTTTTAAGGATAAAGAATACGAGAAAATCGCGAAATATTGTTTTGGTGATATCGTGGCAACGGGTAAGCTCTATGATTATTGGAATAAATATCTAAATGTAAGATAGGCATTACTAGGCTTAACAACCTCTGATTTTGTGGTATTATGCATGCACTGATTTCGGTCTTTGACAACAGGAGGAACATCGATGTTTCACTCAAGAATCATACAGGGTGGCATGGGAGTCAACATCTCGAGCTGGCCATTGGCTCGGCGTGTTTCTATGCTTGGCCAATTAGGAACCGTATCAGGTGTAGGACTTGAAAAAGTTTTAGCCCAATCATTGCAGACCGGAGACAAGGGCGGTCATTTCAGGCGTGCGCTTGACCATTTTCCCTTCCCGTCCGTTGCAGACGAGGTTTATGATACATTTTTCGTTGAAAGTGGCGTACCATTTCGTATTGCTCCGACATATACTATCAATCCTTCAAGATTGCTCATATCATTAACTGTCTGTGCTAATTTTGCCATTGTTTGGTTGGCGAAAGAGGGTCATGATTATCCGGTTAGTATCAATTATCTTGAGAAGATTGCCATGCCTCACATATATGCGATCACGGGGGCTATGTTAGCCGGGGTAGATTATATTACGATGGGAGCCGGCATACCGCTACAAATACCTGACGTAATTGATGCCATTTCTGATAGCAAGAGTGCGAGCTACCGCATTCCAGTAGTCGGTGTGAATGTAAAAGGTTTCGACATGAAATTTAACGCAAGTGATTTTTTTGGATGCGCATTGCCTCAAATGAAAAAGCCCGGATTTATTCCAATAATCGCATCAAACTTATTATCAACTATTGTGACGCGAGAATTGCCGGGCCGAGTTTACGGATTTGTTGTTGAGGAACCGACGGCAGGCGGACACAATGCTCCACCCAGACGTGATGGCATCTATGGCGCTAAGGATATTGTCGATTATAAAAAATTAGGAAGACTTGGTATTCCGTTCTGGATCGGTGGCGCACATGCGTCACCTGATAAACTTGACGATGCTATCTCCGAAGGCGCTATGGGCATTCAAGCCGGTTCGATATTTGCCCTATCTGACGATTCGAGTATGGATCCGGAAATTCGACGTACTCTTAGGCGGAAGGGTTTTAATGGTGAGCTTGGAATTAGGACGGATATGCGCGTATCTCCTACGGGATTTCCGTTCAAGGTTGCTATTCTTGATGGGACGATTGCTGAGTCGGACATATTTAATCAGAGAGTGCGCTTGTGCAATCAGGGAGCGCTTGTCACGTTATATGAAAGACCGGATGGGTTAATTGGATATCGTTGTGCAAGTGAGCCCATCGACAGGTATGTGGCAAAAGGCGGCAAAATTGAGGATACGGAAGGACGTGGATGTATATGCAATGGTCTTCTTGCAACGGCGGGACTTGATTCCACCGGTGAAGTTCCAATCGTGACCCTTGGAGATGATGTATCGTTCTTGCGCAAAATAATGGCTTCTGCTGACGACTCCTATACAGCAAAAGACGCCATTGATTTTCTCCTTGGTTTATAATCCTCCCTGTGGAGGATTTTTTATTAAAAACCAGGCGTAATAGCCTGGTGTTAATTTATAACTTTTTTTGTGGGTCGTATTTCTGGCGCCAGTTTGTCCGCTTCCGTTGATAATTTTTCCATGCTACTCAAGTATTCGTCATAATCAACGTGACGTCCCGACAGTTCTATTAGAATTTTCAACTGTTCCCTGGTTAATATCGGTGGCCTGTAACGGTCGGAGTCAGAGGCATCCAATTCCATAAGTTCAATTGCGCCGGATATCATGTCTAAAATATCCTCAGTTATTTCTAATGGTAACCTATTCGCAACTCTTAGACTCGTTGCGCGTACTATGATGTCATCTTGAAGTTTTTCCGGTAGCGAATTAATCATTTCGAATATTCCTTCAAGTCGTTGGCGACTGATAATGTGGTATCCTTCATTCTGTAGGATGTGGCTAATTATTGCCGTGAGCCTAGGTATTTTACGTGTAGGACCATCAGACAAGGTCAGCCTCCCCTATTTGCCATGGTGTAAAGTATCTGAGCTAAGATTACGTCCAATATATAAATAATGCAACAAATAAGTGGCTCTGAAATTATTTTGAGCGACCCGCGCGTATGCGGTCTGTTTCGGTGAGGTATTGCTTACGTAGCCGTATATTCTTTGGAGTTATTTCTAAATATTCATCGTCGGACATAACTTCCAGTCCTCTTTCGAGAGATAACAATAAGGGCGGAATGAGCATTATATTTTCATCAGAACCCGATGCCCTCATGTTGGTCAGCTTTTTGCCCTTAATAGGATTCACAGTGAGGTCATTGCCTTTCGCAGTATTGCCGATTACCATACCCTCATAGACTTGAGTGTTCGGATCGATATATAAAACGCCTCTTTCCTGTAAATTATAGAGTGAAAATCCCAACGCCTTACCAGTTTCAGCTGAAACCATTGATCCCGTCTCCTTCTTTTTTATATCGCCGACATGTGCCCTGAAACCAATAAATCTGCTGGATAAAATGCCCTCCCCGCGAGTATCAATAATAAATTCGTTTCTGAAACCTAGTAGTCCGCGCGTGGGTATCTCAAAAGTTAAACGAGTTTCGCCGTGATGTTGCTGCATGCCAGTCATAATGCCGTTTCTCTTACCAAGTTTTTGAATTACAACCCCAGCTAATATATCGGGGACATCAATGATAGCCTCTTCAAATGGTTCCATCGTTTTCCCGTCAACTTCTTTGAGAATTACTTGCGGTTGAGACACCTGAAGCTCGTATCCCTCGCGTCGCATGTTCTCAAGCAGAATAGAAATATGCAATTCCCCCCGGCCATAGACTTTAAACGAATCAGACGCGGTGAAGTCAACTTTCAGTCCAATATTTACTTCGAGTTCACGCTCTAGCCTTTCGCGTATTTGCCTGGTCGTTACGAATTTTCCTTCCTGACCGGCAAATGGCGAGTCATTAACCACAAAATTTAAACTGATAGTCGGCTCGTCCACGCTTATTGCAGCCAAGGGTTCCTGATCAGCGTTATCGCATATAGTTTCGCCAATATAAATATCTGGAATACCGGCAATCATAACGATGTCGCCCGCCTCAGCGATATCAACCTCAACTCTTTTCATGCCCTTGAATGTAAATATTTTTGAAATCTTTCCTGTCTGTGTCTCGCCAGTTACCTGTTTGACGACAACAGTCGATCCATTGCGCAGAGTGCCCTCATAAATTCGTCCAATTCCAAGACGACCTAGGAAGTCGTCATAAGCAAGATTAAATGGCTGAAATCTTAGGGGCAGAGAGCTATCGGATTTAGCAGGAGGAACACTTTCAATAATGGTATCAAGAAGAGGCGTCAAATCTACGGACACATGATCAAGGTCGGTTTTAGCGATTCCTTCTCTGCCGATGGCAAAGACAGTTTTAAAATCCAACTGCTCATCGGTGGCACCCAAATCCATAAACAGTTCAAGTACGTCCTCTTGTGCTTGTGTTGGATCCGCCGCTGGTTTATCGATTTTATTAATAACAACAATGGGCTTGATTCCTAATTCGAGTGATTTTTTTAAGACGAATTTGGTCTGAGGCATCGGACCTTCTTGTGCGTCAACAACGAGTAAAACCGTGTCGATTGAGCGCAGTACGCGCTCTACCTCGGAGCTAAAATCGGCATGGCCCGGAGTATCAACGATGTTGATCTTGGTATCTTTGTAATATAAAGACGCATTCTTAGAATAAATGGTAATTCCTCTCTCACGCTCGAGATCATTGCTATCCATGGAAAATCCTTCCTCAACCATACCCGTCTGCTTCATGAGAGCATCGGTTAGAGCAGTCTTTCCATGATCAACGTGCGCTATAATTGCGATATTTCTTATTTCCATTCAGTGCTTGTAGTATTAGCTAGCAATATATTCTATACCCATTTTGGTGTTTTGTAAAGAAAGGCCAGCTATTCGTTGGCAGGATTACAAATCAGGCAATCCATTTCAAGAATATTGCAAATATGACTGCGATCTGGAATCAGCGACACGGCTACGTCGTCTGACAGTCTTGCACATATTCCAATCTTGCAGAATATCGTTGGCCTATCATTATACATACCGTTTGGGTATCCGTAGGGACACAGGTTGCCGTCTAGCCAGCATTTCCGTCGTTCGGCCTCCTGAGCCTTTAATAGCAATCGCATGGGGCTGACCAATGATTCAACCACGACATCTCTCAGTTTATCGTCTGACATATATTCTCCAGAAACGAACTAGCAATATATTAACAAAATATTGGACAAAGCAAAGCGAGTTACTGGCAATTGGCAGCAAGAGAGTAGCCGGCAGAGATGGCATCAGCTTCAGTTGTAAACCAAAGTTTGTTTTCTTCCTTGATACGCTTGGCGCCAGAACACCAAGTGAAGTGGTAAAGTTTTGACGTTGCACTTCTTGATGCCACAACGCGTTTGTCGAGCTTGTTATTAGTCGTTATTGTAGCTCCGTCAGTCGCAAAGTCGACTGCCTGAATAATATTGGCGTTCTGGGTATAATTGATACTCCCATGATTAAAAAGTGTTGTACGGCCCAAATTATAGCTTATAACCGCAATTAACGCGAAGCAACTGCCAAGATATATCTCATATTGAAACCGTTTGACGTTTTCGATTATTTTTGTTAACATATAATACTGAAATCAATTAATTCATTATAATACATAAGCCATGGCACATACAAAGGCAATAGGTTCTACACAGCTAGGTAGAGATTCTCAACCAAAATACAGAGGAGTTAAATTATTCGGAGGACAGAAAGCGAAGGCTGGAACTATTATAGTACGACAAACCGGCAATAAATTCATGGCTGGTAAGGGCGTCAGAACCGGATCAGACTACACTTTATACGCAGTTAAAGAAGGCGCGGTTAAGTTTCAGGAGATAAGGAAGACTTGCTTTGACGGATCTCGTAGAGCTGTGAAATTAGTCCACGTAATTTAAGAGTAATAAAAAACAGGAATCATATTCCTGTTTTTTATTACTCTTTTGTAACTTCGAGTTTGGTAATAGTTTTAATACCATGCATTAGTTCAACTTCGATGTCGTAATTACCAACCTTCTTAATCTTCTCGTCCAATTTAATCATATCCTCGCTTATTTCAACTCTTGTCAGTGCTTTAATTTCGATAGCTATGTCGGCACGATCAATCCCGTCGAACAACGTATCGTGGTCGCTCGCTTTTCTGGAGATCTTAATCACGATATCCGACAATTGCTTAGCAACAGCTTCTGCATTCTTTTTCTCAACCTCAACCATTGCAGACGCCTTCTTTTTTAATATCTCGATTTCTTTGACAGTGCCAGCGGTTACTAACTTAGCAATCTTATTGGGCAATAGATAATTCTTAGCATAACCGTCGGCTGCATTTTTAACATCTCCTATTTGACCGTAACCTTTGATATTTTTTAGTAATACAACTTTAGTCATAGTTTTATATTCTACACGATTTATTTATTTAAGCAATTCTAGCGCCTTATCTAGCTGAGGATCCTTGCCCTGCTTGCCAATTTCGATTGCATTCAGTTCTTCTGTGTCTTTGGGTAATTCAACCTTAACATCTGCTTCGATCCCGGTCTTTGAAATTGAAATTCCAGCTGGAGTGAGCCACCTAGCTATAGTAACCTTCAGCGCAGAGCCATCAGCAAAATTGTTAAGCTCCTGAACCGATCCCTTGCCAAATGATTTTTCGCCGATAAGCTTGATTCCTCGATTATCGTGTAGCGCACCAGCTAATATCTCTGATGCCGACGCTGAACCGCCGTTTATAAGAATTACCATGGGTAACTTCAATAACGCATTGCCATCAGCTCGATATACGTCGCTTTTTCCATTACCATAATCTTCTGTAACAACAATTTGACCCTTAGTCAAAAACCAGCCGGCAATGTTTATAGCTGAGTTCAATAATCCGCCGGGATTATTCCTCAAATCCAATATTATCTTATCTGACTCAGAGTTGATTATATCGCGAGCGGCTGTCTTAAATTCATCGTCCACAATCTGATTGAATGAGTATATTCTAATATATGCGATCCTCTTCCCTCCCTGATCAAAGTAACTTACATCAACGGTTGGAATTTTAATATTGTCTCTCACCAATGGTATATCTCTAAAATCACCACTATTGGGTAGTATAGTGAGTGTAACGGTCGTTCCACGTTTTCCACGTATCATCGAAACGGCTTCATCAACCGATAGATCTTGAGTCGCCTTAGAATCGATTTTTAATATTTTATCCCCAGCTTTTATACCTGCCTTTTCTGCCGGCGTCCCTTTTATTGGCGAGATGACTGTTAAGACTCCGCTTTTTTTTGATATTTCAATTCCAACACCGCTGAATGAGCCAGATATCTCTTCCTGAAACTTTTTATTTTCCGGTGGTTCAAAAAAGGTTGTGTATGGATCTCCGGTGCTATTGACCATGCCACTAATTGCACCATAAACCATTTTTTCGGGGTCTAAAGCACCCTTATCCACGTAATTCTGGCTTAATTCATCCCAGACTTCCCAAAATAGTTTAAAATCAACATCTTTATAAACAACTTCGCGGTTATTTATCAATCGGCTGATTGATTGTACTGGTCTATAATTTCCCACAAAATATCCGACAACAAGACCAATTAACAAAAAAACTGCCGCTGTTGAATATTTTCTCAACATACCGTCATTCATATTATTTTGAGGTGTTAATTCCATATTTCTTAAAATACCTGAGGGCATCAATTAGGTGCCATCGCGATTCCTTTCTAAATAATACATCAAAAATATCAAAAGGTCCTTTCGATGCCCTTCGATGATAGTGATACATTTTAGAATCGGGATAATAAATTATCTTATAACCATTCTCCCAGAACCTTTTAGCCCAGTCAACATCGCTCATGTACATAAAAAAGTTTTTATCCATCGGGCCGACCATATTGATAGCCTTGCGCGTTACCATGTATGCAGAACCCATAAGCCAGTCGGCAGAATATGTCGAATTTCTGTCCGCATCTTTCATTAGAAAAGTATCTAATTTCTTCTTTGCAAAATTAAAACTGCCGAGAAAACTTCGACGATATATGACCGTTGATATATCGTAGAATCTAAATGTAGAATCTTGGATAGATCCATCAAAATTTAGCAAACAAGGTCCCGTCATACCAACGCTAGTATTCTCGTGTAGATAGTTGGCCAGTCTTTCTATCGAACCCTTGAGAGGCACAATATCAGAATTCATAATCAACACAACGTCACCGACAGACGCTCTTAATCCTTCATTTACTCCTTGTGTGTATCCGATATTTCGCTGAAAAGGCAGGAATTTGATTCCCTCAAAATCTTCAAGCGCAACATTACGCGTCTCAACTGACGAGGCGACATCAACGACCAGTATCTCAAATTTCGTATCAGGCAGAAGAGATTTAAAAATTGAACCAAGGCATAATTTTAGTAATGCCGGATTCTTGTAGTTAACAATGACGATTGAAATCATGGCCTTAATCTATTTTAATATGTCGTTAAAAAGATTATGCATTTCGAGGAATGACTCGTTTTTTGGCAATAAGACATAAATGTTATCTACATAAGTTTGATATACCAAGTTTTCGGTCGAGATAACATATCTTTTCGGTTCAGCGTTTTTTAAATCCTGCACAAGATCGTATATCTCGCTAAGGTTGAATAAATTAATATCTGTGTTTATATCTTTACGAATTAAATTTATCAAGGAGAATGCCTTTATTGGGTCTGATGTTAAATCAATGTTTAATAATCTATCTTTAATAGCTTCAATTATCTGCTGTTGCCGACGTGATCGGTCGAAATCACTAGTTGAGTAGCGCGAACGTGCAAAATAAAGTGCCGTCTCGCCATCCAGGTGGTTTGGACCAGCGGGCAAACTAAAATCACTCCCCCATTGAGATTTCTCGCTGAATGGTTTGTCTAGAACTATATCGATGCCGCCTATTTCATCTATGATTTTCTTGAAAGCAGAAAAATCAAAAACAACTACTTTATCGACATACTGTCCCGTAATAATAGAAAAAATTCTTTTTGAATATTCAAGACCCTCCTTGCGTGCGTAGCCATATTCATAAACCGCATTAATCTTATCGGTCTTGGTATTATTAAATTTAACATACAAATCACGAGGTATTGATACTAGTGATGACATCTTTGTTGTCTTGTCAAAGCTGAATAATAAAATAGTATCTGTCAGCATACCGCCCTGAATGGCATCTGGATCATCCAAGCCGCGCATGCCGAGCACTAATATGTTAAATCTATTATCGTCGGGCGTAGGTGTCGGGTCAGTTTTTATGGCTGACATAGATAATATAGCGGTTACTTTACTCCAAAACGGTTGCTCATCACTCATGACCGTGAATTCGTTATAGGCCAATCCCAATCGTAAAGCGCCGATGCCGATAGATACTACGAATACAATTAAAAAGAAAAGCCTCAGCAGTTGTTTTTTGTCTCTTTTCTGGTTACCAGAATCTATGAAGTTAATTTCCTTATACATTTTATTTAAACCATCTCATAATATCATTAGGTGTAGATTTTGCCATGCGCATAATCAATTTCCTTTTGGCCAACATTCTCGGCAGTTTGCGAACTAATGTGGGTATTTCAAGCAAAACGCTAGGCTCAAATATGATTAAGTAGCCTAGCATGGCAATCTCTCTTTTGATGATATGTAGTATATTCCTAAGAACATTGGTTGTATAGTCATTCTTAATCATTGCATATCTGATATTTCTCCACTCTAAGCGTCGTTTTTTGATGGGAATATTGCGCCTATTATGAATAAAACCAATCAGACTACCGGAGAATGATTTTGTCGTCTGACGGTCGTGCCAGGCGATAGCCTGAGGCATAAATACCTGTTTCCAACCAAACATTCGCATTCTCCATGCAATATCCAGATCCTCCGCGTACCAAAAGAAATCGTGGTCATATATTTCGTCAATGATTTTGATATCTTCAAGCGCATCCTTCCTGAATATCGGCACAGCTCCTTCAGTACCAAATACTTCTTTTACAATATTAAATTCTGGTCCGTCTTCTAGGCCGTGGCCAATATTAACTATCCGTCGAGATTTATATATCTCAAACCCGCATGTATCAATTAAGTTTGTAATCCTGGGACTATTTTCAATTAGGTCGAACCTATATATCTTTGGCTGAACAGAACCGATAGTCGCATCGTGTTCCATAAGCTGTATGCTGTTTACGAGAAAATTCTTATCCAGAAGTACATCTGCGGAAAGAAAAACAACGTATTTACCCAGAGATTGTTTTAATAGTTTTTCCTGTCCGGCCCACATGCCAATATTTTTAGAACTACCTGTATAAACGTAGCCCAGAAAATCACTCAATTCGGTTTTAAGTTCCTTAACAATAGCTAACGTCTTATCATTAGAATTATTGTCTAAAATGTTAACTTCAATTTGATTGTGGGGATAATTAAGATTTTTAACCGAATTTAAACAATGACGAATATACTTTTCGCCGTTCATAACCACAAGGTTTATAGATATTATTGCTGGTTTGCTTGACATAATCTGCTAAAGATTATATCTTATTTCCAGTTGTTTTTCAATGAGGTTTGGGCATGGCATCACGGCAACACGATATTAAGAATAAGATTGTAGGATATTTAAGAACAGTTGAGTGTGCTAGTTTAGAAAGTATTTTAGATCATTTTGATTCAAATGGTATGGATGATACTAGTGATAGTGAAATGGCAGATGCTCTCAACGAGCTTTATAGGGAGATGAATATTACAACTCATCAACCCAGGGGGCCATTTATTATAAATTTTGCTAGACTATCTATCCTACTTCAGCTTACGCCAAAAGGCGAGACTACCAAGAGATATAGATAAGTGGCGTATCTCTTGTTGTGGACGTTCCCGGATTTAGTCCGGGTTTTTTATTAAAAGAGTTGCGGTAACGACAAACATAAGGAAGGCGCGCTCATCAAATATTGCCACATCAGTCATGAGATATGCGAATACCCAGGGAATGAAAATAAGCGCTAAACCATAATACGTTGCCAACATCACATCTCGTTCGGCAACAAATTTATTATATATTCGGATAAATAGTGCTATTAAGAAGATTAATGTGGCTAACAATGCCAATATTCCCATTTCAGCCGCCATATGAAGATATAGATTGTGTGCCGACGAACCCGCCTTGGATAATTTAATATCCTGAGATAGAACGACGGGATAATTCCCTATCCCCACGCCTAGCAATGGGTGCTTTTGAATAGAGACTAGCGTTTGTTTCCAAATTAAAATTCTCTGAGCGTTAGACGTTTCTCCGAAATCAATAACTGATCTAATTCTATTTCCAAACATTCCTAAGTCCCCTTTTGATAATAAAAATTGAGGAGAAATAAATATAGGATACGCGACGGCAAAAAGCATAAAAAATAATACTATATATCCGGAAATAAAACCAAAATACTTAGTATGTCCTTCATTGCGGATATGCATATAAATCAGAAGTATTACGATTAATATGATGGCACCAACACCAGCCGCCCATATACCTCGTGTTCCCGTAAGAATCATAGCCAAGAATATTAATGGCACCCAAACAATGAATAATTTGGTTCTCGTAAGGAAAAGTTTCCTTAGTTTGTCTGATAGTTTCATGTTACGCATGGCTATGGCGAAAATAGCCGGTAGGCCTAGTAATAGAAATATTGGAAACGAATGAGAATCGGGAAACAAGGAAAAAATTCTAAGAGAAAGTTGATCTCCATAATAAGCTAACCAAGTATTTCCAACATTCACAGCTATGTAGCACCATTGCTGTCCAAACTGGTTACACTGGATATTCTCACCCCATAATCGCATAAATTGATAGATATCGATGAAATATGTAGATACAAGTTGAGCCAAACCAACGAGAGTAACCAATATTATTGGATATGATATGTATTCAATGGCTTTCTTCGCGTACTCTTTATCTGTCACCAACCGTGACAATGGGAAACCGATTAAGCCCAAATTTAAAAAGTAAATTATCCTCTTTACCGCTGTTATCTTATCGCCAGCCACCGCAACTGACGCAACCGCTAAAATTAATAGCAGAATTACCGTAATAGAAATGGCGTATTCCCTCAAAAACCACAACAAAGACTGTCTTTGCGCAATGGCTGTCTTTGTATACTTTGTATAGATTATGCGTAAACTGGCGATGCCATGTATATAAGCCCACTTCAAGAAAAGAATGATGGAGAATATGCGCCACGAATTGAAATTATCAAAACTGGCCGTAATAGGTATTGCCAGAAACATCGGTATTGATGCAATGAAGAACAAGATGCCATCATCTAGCGGTGCAATGATCAGATACAGAGATATGATCGTAACGAAATAAGGAACAACACTGCGAGGTAATATTCCCAAAATAACCAAAAGGAATATAATCGTTTCAAATAATATGATCAGTTTTAGCGTTTTATTGTTTTTTAACATTGTCAAAAAAGTTTTTTGCGAAATTGTACCAGCTTAATTGGGGCATTATTCGTTTATATTCCTCTGCAAAATGTCCACGGCGGTCATCGTTACTCAGGCCACTCCTAAGGGCATTGGCAATATCTGCGACATTACCGCTTCGTGAAAAAAAAGCTGAGCTGGAAAATAATTCATGATTAAGATCATTATCCATGACAACAACCGGCGTACCAAGCGATGCGGCTTCTACTGGTGGCAAACCGAACGCTTCAGAATCCGAGACATAAATCACAAGTAGCGCATGCTTATATAAATTAATGATCTCATCGTAGTTTTGAATGTAGTCATGGTGGATGATTCTAACTCCGCTTAAGCGATTGTTAGTCTCATTAACCAGTTGATTTATTATCGACGGTGAATATTTGTCTCTGCCAACCAATATAAGATTAACATCTTTATATTCTGTCGCGATTTGTTCAAATGCTAAAATCGTTTCTTTGGCATGCCTCCTTGGGAACATCTGGCCCACATACAGCATATATACTCTATTTATCCTAGGCTTATCTGATTTTTCATGATTGTCTGTAGAATCTTCATATAACTCGACGCCAAGTTTAGATACGAATATTTTGGTCGAGGGGATGTTATATAGTTTCGCTACCTCCTTTTTGGATGCTTCCGATATGGCCAATATTTTATGAGAAAATCTTGCGGCCCAATTACTGAATAATCGGTATGCCAGTTTGTACTTAAATGGCAATGAACCTTTAGTGTATTCGTAATAAACGTCATTAGTAAGGAGTGTTACGGCCTTGCCAAAATAGAGAGGCGGTAGCATATATGCCGGGAAAAACATGAAATTGAGACCATCTCGCATTGCACGTAAGGGCATAAGAATGTGATAAAAGAGATTGAATGACCGTAATGATCTCCATCCCACTACCCTCTTAATAAATATGGGATTTCTCAAGACGACATCGTCAGGTATAAACTGATTGAAATAAAGGTAAAGTTTAAATTCCTTTTGCCAGATTGGATTTTTCTCATACTCTTTAAGCAAATTTAAAACTAGACGGCCGACGCCCCATCTTGATTTCGCATCCTCCAAATTCTCACACTCAATGCCCAGTTTAATCATGCTGTCTGATAGATATAGGCCGTTAATAGTATCGCCCATGGCAGAATATAATTCAATACAATATTAAGATTCCTTGGTTTAAAATGGAGACCGACCTTTTCGAGCATATACGCCCAATACGTGTAGCCTGGTTCTTTATCCATGAATTGCATTTTTGTCAAAACACAACCGCCGACTATTAGCAGTTGAACGTAGTATAAGATTATGAAAATAAATATTACTTTATATGATATAAAAAACGGTGATGAGAGTGCCGATAATATTATAATAAAATGTAATATAGAAATCATTCTCATTAATTGACAGATGACGTCAATATAGTATACTGCGTCAAGGTCTTCTAGGACATCGTCATGCCGCACGAAGCATTATTAAGAGGCAAGCGTTTTGAAATTATAAATCATTCGGGAAATTCATACCCACTTCCATGTCCTGGATGTAACACAGTCGTTCAACGTGACAATATTTCATTTGAATCATGTATAGAGGAGGGATTAGCAGAACTTGTTGACGGAGTATTGGTACAATATCTACACATTCCTATATGTCCATTCGGTCACGCTGGTACATAACCAGAGGCATACGTGCCTCTTTTAATTTACTATATTACCCATTCTATTCATATAAAAATCCATAACCCCGTGAAGGATTGCCCATGAATGGTCCAAATCTCTTCTTATACAAATCTTTGCCAACTGTTTAATAGCGACCAGTATACTCCATGGCCAGACCAATATTTTAATATAATAAGGTCCGAGTTTATTGTTAAAATACAACGCATTGCGATAGTGGTATCTTAATAAATTGGGTGAACCAATTTTTTTTGTGCTTGCCTGTACTCCGTGTCGAACTTTAATATCACCGGCAATTGTAAATGGCATTTTAGCTTGTGATGAGCGCAATGAAAAATCAGCATCTTCAAAGTACAAAAAATATTTCTCGTCGAACAACCCGATTATGCTAAAAACCGTTTTATGGATGGCCATTCCTCCACCAATTGCATAATATCCCTTGCATTGTTTTGGCATATTATGAACATGGCTAAGCGCTGGTTTTAACCAGCTGATTTTGCCGCAGTATGCTGTTTTGAGGCCTTCATCCATGGGTATACCAATAATCCCCTTCTTATCCCTCAAAATAGCCCTTAAATCGGCGCAAAACCTATTTGTGGGTATAGTGTCATTATTGAGTAAAATCACCCAATCTGAGCCATTTTCAAGCGCATTACGAATACCTAGGTTACAGCCACCGGAAAACCCTGAATTTATGCCATTTTTTATTATGTGCAGTCCTTGTATGTAGTTCTTGTCTAACCAGAGGTTGAGTCGGTCTAGATCCGTCTTGTCTGATGCATTGTCAACTAAAATAATGTCATATGATGTTTCAGATTGATCCTTAATAGCCTTTAAAAAATCAATAGTCTCATCTGCAGAATTATAGTTAATAGTTACGATGCTGATTTTTGAATTCATATAAATTAAATATTAACATATATTTCTCTTAAGATACTCTTTTTAAATTCATCAAAAGAGTACTTATTAGTTGATTTAATAATGTACTCGCGATCATATTTCGAATAATTCTCCTCTAATCTTCTAACACCGTCGGCAATCGCTTCAGGTATGGGATCATCAAAAAATTCTCCATTTTTGCCCTCGATGACTATTTCAACAGCGCCACCTTTGCGCAATGCGAGAACCGGCTTTCCGAATGTCATCGCCTCGATAGGTGTCAACCCGAAGTCCTCGTCCTGCGCCATTATAAATGCACGACAATTTGCGTAATATGTCGGTAATAATTTATCATTGACGAATCCAAGCATTGCGACGTTACTGCAGGCCATCTTCGAAAGTCTTTTATAGTCCGGGCCATCTCCGACAATAATAAGAGGATATTCTAGCTTATTAAATACATCAATGACCATATCGATGTTCTTGTATTTGTATAATCTTGAGACAATCAAATAATAGTTTTTGAATTGAGTATCGACCGTAGGCTTAGCCATTATAGTGGCTGGCGGATATATAACAACGGCATCTCGTCGATAATATTTAGAAATTCGGTCACGTACATTCTTCGATATTGCTATATATTTATCTACACGCAATGTCGCAGATCGATCCCATATTCGCAAAAAATGTTTGTAAAGGTTTGCCAGTAATCCCGTTCTTGTATATGAGCTGTTCAGATCCCACAAAAATCGAGTCGGACTATAACAATAACAAACATGTTTAGTTCTGGGCTTAAGAATCACGCCCTTTGAGAATATTGCCGATGATGACAGCACTATATCAAACTCAGAAAAATCCAATGATTCAATGGCCGTTGGAAATATTAACGAAATATACGGATATATCTTCCTAATAAATGGAAGCTTTTGACAAAATGACGGGATAATTACAACTCCTGGCAGGTAATTATTAGTGAATAATTTATCGTAAAAAAGTGTATAAATAGGCGCATCAGGAAATATCCTGTGCAAAGCTACGAGGACGCGTTCAGCGCCACCCAGATTCAGTAACCAGTCATGCACAATCGCTATCTTCATTATGATGCTTTATCTCTTCGCAATGACATTCTTTTTATAGGCATCAAGATTATCGAGGACTACTCCTGTGCCGCGAGCCACACAGAACAACGGATCTTCAGCAATAGATGCGGGCACTCCAGTTATCTTAGTGATTAGTGACGCAATGTTTTTCAGCAATGCTCCACCCCCCGATATCATTATGCCTCTATCCATAATATCTGAACAAAGTTCGGGTGGGGTTACTTCTAAAACGCTTTTGATTATACGCACAATTTCGGATAATCTCTCGTTCATGGCATCTGTTATCTCGTTAGATGTAATTTCAACTGTTTTTGGGTATCCTGTCGACAAATCTCTACCCTTGACGCTTATCCTTTCTTCGACGGCTTGTTTTATTGCACTGCCAATATTCATTTTTATCAATTCTGCGGTTCTCTCGCCAATGGCTAGCCCATGCTTCTTTTTTAAATGCTCCACGATAGACGCATCTAATTTATTGCCTGCAATTCTAACCGATGAACAGCTCACAATGCCTCCAAGCGAAATAACGGCAAGCTCGGTAGTACCGCCACCGATATTCAATATCATATTTCCTGCTGGATTATTAATCGGAATCTTTGCGCCGATTGCAGCTAAAACGGGTTCCTTCACGAGATAGACTGCCTTTGCCCCAGCGTTAAGTGCCGATTCGATGACAGCTCTCTTTTCCGTGGAAGTGATGCCAGCTGGCACCGATATTAGAACCTCGGGCTTAACAAAGCTCATATACCCACCTGCTTTTTTAATAAAATATTTAAGCATGGCCGTCGTTATACGGTAGTCAGCAATTGCGCCATCAACGAGCGGTTTCGATACGACAATACTATCTGGAGTTCGACCGATCATTTCTTTGGCGAGATTCCCGACGGCTATCACTTTGTTATCAAGTACCGAAACTGCAACGACTGACGGTTCGTTAATGACAATGCCTTTCTTTGGCACGAATACCACCGTATTTGTTGTCCCAAGATCGATGCCGATTTTTTTCATAATTATCTCTGCAACAGAACTCTACAACAATAGTAAGCTTATATGCAATAGCAGAGCCGAATCTATTGTGACGATGTTTGAATTATCTCGTATTTTAAGTAAAATGATGTTAATGACTAAAACTAAAAAACGTATATTGTTTTACATTTTCGCAGTTCTATTCATAGTTGTGACATGTGTCGCCATTCTTTATGCTCAGGGTTATAAATATGACTTTAAAAATGCTAGATTCGTTAATACTGGCGCACTGGGTCTTAAGATTAATACATCTGCCGATGTGTATATAGATGATATATATGTTGGATCAACCTCTCTTTTCGGGACATCGTTTCGGAAGGATGGTATGCTTCCAAACACATATACAGTCAAGGTGCAGAAGGATAATCACAGTTCCTGGACGAAAAAAATAATTATTGTTGAGGGATTAGTGACTGATTTTTCTCACGTTATGCTTCTGCCATTGGAGGGTGAGGATAATAAGCAATTACGGCTAGAGATCCAAGCGGACTTGCGTGAATATTCTGCAAACGCTCTTGAAATACAAAGATTAGTGAAGTTTAAAGATATGGTAACAGTTGGAGATTTGTCGGATTATTACTATGACGATGGTAAACTACTCAAAATAACAACAGCTGACGGCATCATGAATATACTCGCAATCGCCGATAATGTATCTTCATTTGAATTATCACCGGACAAAGATAAGATTGTTTGGTGGAATAATCACGAACTCTACGTATATTGGAGAAAGAATGAATATTATTATAATCACCTGATTGGAACAAGCGAACTGCTATCAAGATTTTCTGAATCAATAATGAGTGCCGGATGGTTCCGTGATTCTGATCACATACTTGTAAACATTGGCGCAAACACAAATAAACTGCTCGAGATAGACAGTCGAGGCGGTATGAATATTATATCGTTATAAAAGAACCCCGCATTGTGCGGGGTTGTGGCGTTTATCAGCGCCTGAAATTGAACCAGAAATAAAAGTTCGGATCGCTGAAATGATAGTGACCCGGGATATTGCAATATCCCTCTATCCATACCCAGCAATTGCACCAATCATCTAATTCCCAATGACCAGGGACGCAGAGATATCGATATCCCCATATATCACGGAATGGTCGCCAATAGAAATCGTACATGAATGAACTACTATACGGATATCGACCTAGGCGGTATTCGCCGAATCGAGGATGAGGCCGAGGAAAGGGCCTTCCACGCGGGATAGCATAACGACTCATATCCGAATTCGGAAATCTTTGAGAGCGCATCTGACCAGCGCGACCATCTCTTGGTGGCTGATTCCCGTAGATGCCTAATGGTCTTCGAGGAATTGCCTGTCCCCGACCTACTCCTTCGGCTGGACGCCTCGGTGGCTGGACCTGTCGAGGCGGATTTTGACGACCAGGATCCTGTCGTGGAACAGCTCGAGGGCGTTCCGGCTGACGCTCGGCAGGACGAGCTCTTTCCGCTGGTTGTCCACGTCCTGGCGGTCGTTGAGATTCTCTCGGCCGTGATGGCGGCTGAGCCGCAGGTGGACGCTGGCTACCAGGATCCTGTCGTGGAATAGCACGAGGGCGTTCCGGCTGACGCGCAGTCGCAGGTGGCCTTGCCTGGCGTTGCGGTGGAGCTTGGCGTTGGGGCCTTGCTCGTTCTTGTGAGATTGCTACTGATGCGCACATCAATAATAGCAATGCTACGATGAGAAGAACTACTTTTTTACCCATGGATGACCTCCTTGTCGATGACGCTGGGCATTTTTATCATATACTATTCGTACATGTGGTCAATATCATCATAAAACGCCCGTTTGGGCGTTTTATGATGATATTATTGCTTAGCCAATTATCGCTTGCTCCATTGTGGAGATTTGCGAGCCTTTTTGAGGCCATATTTACGTCTTTCCTTGGCTCGCGGATCTCTTTTCAGGAAACCTGCCTTTTTAAATTTTTTCTTAAAGTTTTGATCAAAATCTGTTAATGCTCTTGTAATTCCGTGCCTAACTGCTCCGGCTTGTCCGGCTATGCCACCGCCGCGTACAACGACTGTAACCTTAAATCGTGTAAGCGATTTTAATTTGCGTAAGGGTGATTCTACAACTAGTTGCAAATTCTTGTCCTCGAAATACTTTGTGTAGTCCTTTCCGTTCACCGTGATAAGTGCATGATCTTCTGCGATAGTATCAGTAGATTTTTTTGTATATATTCTAATTCTGGCGATTGCGACTTTTCTACGTCCCACTGCTTCATAGTACCTTTCCTTACCATCCTTACCGTCATCATCGATTGAAATCTCGTCTATTATGGTATCATTTGCCGGTACTCCAAAAACTTCAACCTCGATTTTCGGTTTTTTGATGTCCTTGATCTCTTTTGTTATTACCGCTATCGGCTTTTTAATATCCTTCTTGACCATATTAGTTTATTTTTAGATGCCTGATTATTTTATCTCGACTTTTATTTTTGGGCAGCATTCTATATACGCAGTAACGTACGACTTCCTTCGGCTCCTTCTCCCAGAGCTCAGATAGTTTTCTGGTCTTTAAACCACCGTGGTAGCCGGAGTAGTGGTAGAAAACCTTTTGAGCAAGTTTCTGACCAGTGAATTTCATATTTTCTATATGACTGATTGTTACTTCAACCTGAGGCATCAATCTTGGATTGAACGACGGTAAATGTTTTCCACGCAAATAATGCGCTGCTTGGCTGGCAACTCTACCCATAGACATATTCGAAGCATTTATCTCGTACGTAGTCATGATATATTTAGCTATTTACAATTAATTCTACAAAAACCATACTGGCACCGTCACTTTTACGCTGACCAAGTCTAATAATTCGCGCATAACCTCCGTTGTCGGATACTTTAGGCGCAATTTCAACGAGTTTAGTAATTGCTTTCGGACCAATGCTTTTCGACAACTCTCTCTTGGCCGAAACTGAGGCCTTTTTTGCCTGTTTAATCAATTTGCTGACCAATCTGACAAGAACCTTTCCTTTCGATTCAGTAGTCTTGATACGGCCATGCTCAATCAGGGCAGTCATTAATGCCTTATGCAACGCCACTCTTCGGTCCATAGTTCTATGAAATTTTGGTATATTGCCTCGCTTCATCTAGTTTATTTAACTTTCTTTTTATTTTTAGTTTCTTTCTTTACTTCGCTTTTCTGTACTGGAACTTCAGAAATAATCTTGAAATGGTCGTTTAATATATTGGCTGCTTTTATCATGGCTTCTTCTGGTTGAATCGAACCGTCGGTCTCTACTGTCAGAGTGATTTTGTTATAATCGATTCTATCTCCGACGCGTATATTCTCAACGGCGAAATTAACTAATTGTACGGGAGAAAATATTGCATCAATGGCAATAACTCCAATGGCTAGCTTCTCTTTTTTTCTGAGCTCTACCGGAACATAGCCAACGCCTTTCTCAACATCAAATTCTATGCTCAACTCAGACTTCTTGCTGGTCAATGTAGCAATATGCTGATCCGTATTAATCAATTCGATGTCGGCATTAAGTTTAATATCTGCACCAGTTGCTTCCTTCTCGCCCTTCGTGTCTAATGTGACTTTGACTAATTCGTCGGAGTAAACCTTAAATCTCAACTTCTTGATGTTTAAAATTATTTCAATTACATCTTCCAATACGCCTTCAATCGAAGAAAATTCGTGATCAACGCCTTTTATCTTAATAGAAGTGATAGCCGCACCTTCCATGGACGAGAGCAGAACGCGTCGCAATGGATTGGCAATAGTAGCTCCGTATCCGGGCATAAGTGGTGAAATCTCAAACACGGCTCTATTGCCGTTTCTTAATATTACTTTGATTTGTTCCGGTAGTGTTGTCATTTTTTTATGCCTATATGCGAATTAGTAATCTCCGCATGTACGCAATTAAACTATCTTGAATAATATTCAATAATTGCCTGAAGGTCATCTACTTTCAATCCGCTATCTTCAACCGACGGCATGCCTTTAATTTTAATTTCTATTTTATCCTTATTAACATCTAGCCATTTTGGTGCTTCTGTCTTTATAAACCACAACGGCATCAAATTCGCAAAGAATGACGTCTTTTTACTGCCTTCCCTGACGGTAATAATATCATTCCTTCTGACCTCGTATGACGAAATATTAACCTTCTTTCCATTGACCAGAATGTGGCCATGGCTAACAATCTGTCGGGCCTGATCACGCGATTGAGCAAATCCGCCTCTAAATACAACATTATCGAGTCTTTTCTCCAGCTTTTCAACAATGCCGATGTATGTATCAGTCTTTGAACTGGTCGCTTCCTTAACATATGCCTTAAACGGCTTCTCTAAAAGACGATAAATAGCTCTGACTTTCTGTTTTGAAATTAATTGTGTACCAAACTCCGACCTTTTCATGGCACGACGAGTGTGAACGCCTGGAGGATATGGGCGTCTGGTCATACCGGCTTTCGGCGAATACGAACGCTCACCTTTCAAAAAAAGATGTTCGCCTATTCTTCTCTCTATTTTATCCTTTGGTCCTCTATATCGTGCCATTTAAGTAAAATCTAATTTATTAAACTCTCCTCGGCTTCTTACTTCTCACACCATTATGGGCAATCGGTGTCTTGTCTTGTATCGATAGTATATTTAAACCCGTACTCGCTAATCCCCGAATTGCAGACTCTCTGCCGGGACCGACGCCCTTAATAATAATTTTTATATTTGCTAGATTGAATTTCTTTGTTTTTTCAAATACGTCCTTTGCGACCATGTTCGCTGCATATGGAGTTGATTTCTTGCTTCCTTTAAATCCCATAGAACCGGCCGATGACCATGCTATTACTCCACCATTGGAATCAGTAACGCAGATTGTTGTATTGTTGTATGAGATGCTAACAAAGGCAATACCATTAAGGACCTGTCTTTTAGAACTTTTTTTAACTGCAATAGTTGCGTCGGTCTTTGGCGCTTCGGATATGTCCGTTTTTGTGATTATTTTCTTTTGTCCCATGGTTTAAGTTTTTTCAGATGACGGTTTTCTGCCCGAACCCATAGTCTTACGTACGTTGCCCCTTACTGTTCTGGAGTTGGTCTTACTCCTCCCTTTTAATGGTAATCTCCTCGCATGACGATAACCCCTCCACGAGCCGATTTCTTTTAGTCTCTTTATGTTCGTCGATATATCTTTTCTTAAATCCCCCTCTATTCTATAGTTTTGTTCAATAATTTTCTGAATTTTAGTGAGCTCTTCTGTGGTTAAGTCTTTGGCGAGCTTGTTCTCATCGATCTTAGCAGATCGTAAAATTACTCTGCTGGCGCTAAAACCGATACCGTATAAGTATGGAAGTGAAAATAATATTTTTTTATTGTCTGGAATTACTATACCTAATAATCGTGCCATAATAATATATTAACCCTGTCTTTGCTTATGCTTCGGTGTCTTGCATACACAAAAAAGACGTCCCTTTCTACGTACAAGTTTGCAACTGTTGCACATCTTTTTAACTGATGCTCTTACTTTCATATTCGTTAATTACTCAATTAAAACCTATAAATGATACGGCCTCTCGTCCCGTCTGGGCTCAACTCCAATGAAACCTTATCCCCAATCATTACCTTAATATAGTGGAGTCGCATCTTGCCCGCCAAGTATGCCAAAATCTCATGGCCGTCGTCAAGCTTGACCTTAAATTTTGTATCAGGCAAAGCTTCGATAATCTGACCGTTTACTTTAATTTTTTGATCGTTGCTCAATATGTGCTAAATTATCTCGAAACATTATAACTAACCCTTGTGCAGGGTTTAGCGTTATCTTATTTGGTTTTAGACTAGTCCCCATTTAAAAATCATGAGACCAATCTAAGAGATATTATCAATGTAATCAGCTAATAATCTATCCCTGTCGAGATTATTTTTAGCTCACTAATGATATCAAATCATGAAAATAATGTCAACAATCCTTCTAGTATGCCAAATTTATCCTAATTCTTGCCCTGTCCGAAGGTAATGAGCGCATCCATAGCAACGATAATTTAACATTAGCACTTTTTATAATCTTACTCGCTGTCATTTTCTCAAGATAAGACTTGGCATCTGCGATACTTTTACCCGCGAGGTCGTTTATAATACCGGCAGTATCTATCTTTGCATAAGATGCGCCGCGAACAGTTACTGTAAACCCTAGAACGTCAGTAGTATTGTCAAAGTTAATAGAGCTGTAGTTTTTTTCAAGTTTATCAGGAAAAATCGTCACATTGCCCTTCTTTTCTAAGTTTGATTTAAGTACATCGCCCAGATCAGACTCTCTAAATGCTATTGTTTCGGCGGTACCACTTAGTGTCATAGTAAAAGTATCTGCCGCTTCATCTATTTGTGCCGTAGAAACGGGATCTTTTGTAATTATTGCAACGGGCGTAATAACCTTGAGATTGGCGGACTGTTCTTTCAAACCCTTTTCAATCTCGGTCTTAAGCTCGGCAGAAAGAGCGTCCTTTGCCTTCGCATAGTCGACTTCTGTAACAACTTTGGCTTTACCGCTGGTACCACCATGCATGGTTGTCGTTGATTTACCCGTAACTTTAGCTAACTTTTCGGCATCATTATTTTCCTTAAAGGATGATATGACAAATGTCGTAGCTGCAATATTGTAGTTTGAGCCTGCCTTATCAGCGATAACTTCTACAGATACAGACTTACCTGCGGGTACATTGATCGACTTTAATGTTCTAAATATTAAGCCAGCATCGTTTTGAAATCTGGTGGTTGCAACCAGTGGCTGGGATACTGACAAGTTATTAGTGACATCTATTATTCCTCGTGCTTTTTGGGCAACATCTTTTTCGCCGGTTGCATCGAATGTTTTCGAAACAGTCTTATCTGCACGAATTAGCTGACCAGGAATGCGATTTGTATTAACATCAACCGTTGAATATTTATCCGATGATGAAATTTTTAGTTGCTGATTAATAGACGTGCTATATGGCTCAATGCTAATATTGGCGTTTCCTTTAATGACAAATAACCCGACAAATACCAGTATAACAATGCCCGCTCCTGTATATAGTGTTATTTTGGAGGTTTTGGACCAACTCTTGTGCGATGACCTGATGGGCAAATAGCCCTCGCCGGCTCTCGATTTAAACAGCTGACTAAAACTTAAACTTCTGCGGGGTCTATCGGAAATGTCCCATGACCTATCCTGATCCCAGACTTCTTTTATTTTATCGAAATCTTTCTCAGATTTTGATCTCTTGATACCTATTTTTACGGGTTTATTGGCAATATTATTAATCCTGAGATTTCTAATATCATCAGACTGACGAACAATATCATCAAGGTTTCTTCTAATTCCAGCAGTTACTATTTCGTATTGACCACCATTATCGGACATGCCAATCGTCGACCCACGATCTTCTTCCTCGTCCGTATCCTTTAAGTCGTCTAGCGGTATTTCGTTATCGTCAGCCTCGTCGTCTTTCTCGTCATTCTTTTCGTTGTCCGAGTCATCGGGGACTTTGCGCTTATCAGTTGATTCCTCGTCGCGAATAATCCCGAATCCGTCTAACTCATCAGGATTCTCATCTTCGTCATCTGCTACTTTTTTCCTAGGTAACTCATCTTCTTCATCGTCTAAATCAAAGTCATCATCAGCCGGAGGCTTCTTTCCAACCAGAGGACTGATACTTTCGACAATCTCAGGATTTTCAGGATCATCATCGTTTATTGACCCATAATCCGTGATCTGATTAACAGCCCTAATTAGTGTTGGCTTTTTATCGGGCTTTCCGCTCAACAAAACATCAAATTTATATTTTCGGGCCATCTCATTTGTCTCGGGATTGGAGCATAACAGCGAAACTGATTTGTCACCTTCACTTGCCGCCGCCTTTAAATCAGAGAAATGACTCTCCTGAGAAAATATCCTAGATTTCTTGGGTAATATGAAAATTACTTCCTGAGCAGATGTTTGGTTGAATAAATCCAAAATATCCTCGAACTTGTCGTCTTTAAGAACATTAATTATCTTCGTACTAGCCATTTACTAAATAATACCACAAAATCGAGATGTCCAGGGGTGGAATCTGTCGATAAATGCGCTCCGTCTTGGCACTCTGAATGACACGGCGCAAATGCCTACTAGCATTTCGCCTATATCTCGGACCGTCGTCCTGCGAAAGTCATTCAGAATGCCAAGACTTCGCTCAGTGTATTTATATTACAATGGGAGTCTTTAGGTTTCAAAGACTCCCATTGTAATTTACTGCTTGGCGTTTGACCTATTGTTTTGGCGTTAATACATTATCTAATTCTCATTGATTATACTAAGACTTCGAAAGCGAGATAATTGGAGGTGGCTACGCTCTTGTGGATGTTTTGCAAAACCAAAAAACGGGCGGGGCCCGTTATTGTGTTGCAGCTAAGTTGGCCACCCTCTTTGATAGAAGAAGGGCAACGCCCTGCCAGAAACGTGATTCATCTTCAGCGCTGTAATTGCTTCGACCAACCCACTCCATGAATATTCTGTCGACATCACTATTTAGGCCATATATTTTGAGTATCTCGCAATATAAATGAGCGGCAGGTGTGGGACCCAACGTTAGGAAGATATTTTCCATAGTTCCTTCGAGCACCATAATGTCACTAGCCAAACTATGTATCGTGCTTTTCGTTGGACGCAATGTCCGTTCTAACTTTTCTATCTCGGCTAAATGATGCCCAATCTGTCCATTTATGATAGCTTCATCGCGCGTATGTGTTGTGAGCATAGACTTCTTCTTAGACCATAGGTAAATGGTTCTAAGCATAGTGTTTTGGGTTGATTCGGGCATGGGTTAGCTCCTCAAGGTCCTGTCTATATAATAGTTAATTTCAGAGTAGTCGTCAAGATCGATAGTATTGAGGTACAAAGCTCTCGTGGATATTAAATACAAAAAAACGGGCGGAGCCCGTCAGAAGATTATACTACAGAACTTTCGTATCTAGATGCGAGTTCCTGAAATGCAAGTCTCCAAAATTGAATATCTGAGCTAAATTTCTGCGCAATCATCAATGCAACTCTATTTTCGTCATTATAACCATCATTGCAAATTGCATCAACGTATAATTCAATGGCTTCTGAGCCAGACAGGCCGTTAATAATCAGAACGAGAGCGTTGACAATCTGTCGCTCTCTTTCCTTGATAATCTCGAGTTCCTTGCTGGTCGATTCAACTGCCTCAACGGCAGTCAGATGAGTTTGAGTAGCATCAGAAACTTCTTCTTCTATATTATGGAAAAGATCAACTGCCTCGCGATATCTTTCAACGAGTTCCACGATTCACTCCTGGGTAATGAGCCAATAATATAGTAGCTTAGCTCTATGCCGATGTCAATATAGACAGAGCTTCCGCTATATTTGATGTGTTCATGAGTTTCGTACGTAACGATTTAGCGCTTGGCCTGCTTGCGCAGGCAGGCCAGCCAGAGATATATATTTTGTAGAATTTCTTTAGATTGTCGTAATTGCGAGTATCCTTCCAAAAACGTTTGAAAAGTTTTATATGGTAGATCGCCAATTTAATTCTCACGTTGGGTTCAACATCTTTTAGATTGATTTTAGGATTAAATATCCATGGGTTCTGAAAGATACCACGGCCGATCATGATTCCATCAAGACCATACTTCTTTGCTTTGTTTTTGCCATCATCAAGAGAATAAACATCGCCGTTGCCAATAGCTATAATTCCCGCTTTTTTTACAATTTTGGCCGCTTTCCCTATCTCGCGCCAATCGGCAGGCACGAGAGATAATTCCTTTCTTGTTCGTCCATGTACAATGACGGCATCAGGTTTAGCTTTTATTATTTCTTTAATCCATTTTACAGTGATGACTTCATTGAATCCGATTCTGGTTTTGACTGACACTGGCAATGCTCCAGCTCCACGTTTGGTTGCTTCAATTATTTCTCGAGCTAATTTAGGATTTAAGATCAGCTTTGCACCAGCACCCTGCCTTTCAACCTTCTTATCGGGGCACCCCATATTAATATCAATCCCATCAAAGCCAAGCTTCTTTGCAAGTTTGGCGCATACGTAAAAGTTTTCTGGTTTAGTACCAAAAAACTGTGCAACGATCGGCTTTTCATTTTTTGAGAATCTTAGATTCTTAATTAATCTCCGTCTACCAATATTTGAGCAAAGACCATCAACTGAGGTAAATTCTGTATAAAATACATCAGGTTTTCCCGTTTTAATAACGACTTGCCTAAATACGGCATCTGTAACATCAGCCATGGGTGCCAATACAAAAAATGGTTTCTTCTTATTGCTTAGTTTTTGCCAAAAGTTCATATTGACAGATTATAATATATAATCGCTAACATGCCAATCGCTCATATAACGTCTCAAACAAAAAAGGGCGTAAGCCCTATGGAAAATATATTCGTGCAAAATCGAGAAACATATTATCAAAAATATATCCTAGTCCAAACCCCCTCACAAATGATGCTAATACGAATGCTGCGAAAATCGTCCAGAAAAAAGCATCGATCATCTCGGCAGATTGATCGTCATTTTTCGGCAATGTTCGCAGTGCCAGGAAGTAGATAATAAACGATACTAGACAGATACCGGCAGTAATATCAGCTATCTCATTTCTAGGCCCATAAATAATGCTTACAATAAATGAGCAAACAAATAGTAGTGCTATCAGCACCCTCTTCCTGGTCACAAGACCCTCCTATTAAAATACTAGCAGTAAGTTACAGGATTGATTCTATGATGTCAACTGAACGCGGATACGTCGTATGCCAGCGGAAACGGCCTCCTCCTTGATAATTTTAATTGGACCAATCTCGCCGGTTTGCTGAACATGGGGCCCGCCACAAATTTCCTTGCTGAACGGGTTCGATGAGTCCCCAATCGTATATACAGTAACGTTCTCTGGATATTTAAGTTTAAAGAATGCTAAAGCGCCAGATTTGACGGCGTCATCATATTTCATTTCTTCCATGCTCACAAAGAGATTCTGCTCAATCGCATCGTTTATTAAATCCTCAACGCGTTTGATTTCATCAGAAGTCATTTTTCGCTCAAAACTAAAATCAAATCTCAATCTCTCTGGATTAATATCTGATCCGGCTTGATGGATGCTATCTCCTAAAACTTTTCTTAGTGATGCCTGCAGAAGATGCGTGGTTGTATGATATTTTATCTTCACTGCCAGCTCTTCTTCGTTTGTCGCAGTTAAGTCTCCTTTGGCAATGCCATGTCCGCCAAATTTCTTTTCTGCTCCGGCGCGCGATAGTTCCTGATGTTTTTTGAATTCTACTTCGAATCCTTCTCGAGTAAGGTTCTTGGCCTTATCTCCACCAATTTCCTTGGTACTTTCATATGGAAATCCAAAACTTTCATATAGTCTAAAGGCGTTGATTGCATCAATTTCGTTAAGTTTGTTGAGTTCTCTCAAGCCGTTCTCAAAAGTTTTAGAAAATTTAACCTCTTCGTCCACTAAAACCCCGCTAATTATTGATTCGTCCAAGTCAGCATAGAGATCCTTATATCTATCTGCAACATAATTTAGGATCGTGCTGACTGAAAACTTAAATTCCGCACCTTTTTGATAGTTTATATGTTCATGAACAATGATTCGACGCATCAATCTTCTAAGTACATACCCAGCTTCTTTGTTTGATGGTTTGAAACCATCCGAAATCATAAACACTATCGCTCTGGCATGATCGGTAATTATTCTTGTAATTCTTTCACCTAATGAGCTAGGCAATGAGTCCATAATTGGCTTCAATAGGTCTGTCTCGAATATATTGGTCACGTCTTGGCTAACCATTGCCAATCGTTCGAGACCCATGCCAGTATCTATCCCTGGCGTTTTCAATGGCTCTAATCTTTTATCCGCATGATGATAGTATTGATTAAAAACAATATTCCAAATTTCTAGACCATTAACATAGATCTCCGTTGTTGGGCCACAAGGACCTTCGGCACCAGTTGGCCCCCAAAAATTATCTTTTCGGCCGAATTTTTTAATAACTATGCTAGGATCAATCTCATTCCAGAATTTTTTAGAGTCTTCATCTGCGGGTACGTCCTCATCTCCTCCAAACACGGAAACATAATCAATCTTCAGCCCCATCTCCTTAACGATAAAGTCATATCCGTATTGAATTGCTTCTTTCTTGAAATATCCGCCGAAGCTAAAATTTCCAAGCATTTCAAAAAATGTGAGATGCGACTCGTCGCCAACTTCGTCTATATCAGATGTCCTGACGCACTTTTGTATTGAGACCGTATTCAGAGATCCGAAATCTTTTATGGCATCAGATTGGCCGGTATAGTAATATTTAAATTGTTGCATGCCGGCAGTAGTAAATAGTACTGACGGATCAGTCGGCATTAGCGAAGCTGAGGACACAGTCTTATGCCCTCTATCTTCAAAAAATGTGATAAATCTTTTTCTTATCTCTTGATGTGTCACATCTCTAATTTACCAGAGAAACTTAATATTTACAATATAAAAAGCGACACAATAGTGTCGCGATTATGCCATATCCGCGATAATTTCCGAATCATCTTTGGGTTGATCCGTTTTCTGATTGCCACGAACGGCAATTAAAAACTCGGCTCGGCAAGTTCTTGCATCGCCCGGCCTGATGCAATATTTGCGCTCCAAAAAGATGGTATATCCGTAAAATGAATTTTTCTTGGCTTCCATCAATTCAAGATCGGATTGCAGAGTTTGATTTAATGCTTTGAGATTCTTATTTTCGCGCAAGATACTTCTAAATTTGGCATAGTTCTGCCAGACCTTGATGTTATCTCGAAATCTACGTTTAATAAAAATCCCAATACTCGTTGCAAACAAAATCGTTGCCGTTATCAATGTTGCACCTCCGATGAAGAAGAACTTTAGCTATTCTAATCTTTTTTTCATAATATAGCAAGTAGCAAGCATCGTTCTATAAATAAAAAGTTAGCATCATTTGCTAGCAGTTATTACGAAAATATCGTCAGGTAGTTACATATTTGGTACACATTAACAAAACCCATAATTACAGTTGCCGCCAGCATTGCGCGATACGTGAAGTTAGGATTGATATTATCGGATACATATTTTGATGAGCTACCCAATACGCAAATAATGTATATAGCAAGGCCGGATATAGAGCTCAACAATTTGATCCCAAATATGCCCCATTCCAGCCCGAGTCTGGTAATAAAATACTGAGCGAGCGGGTTCATCTCGCTAGCACCAGCCTTAACACTCAATATGGTCAATACGTAATCACCAATGTTAAAGATCAAGAATAAGATGAACAACCATAGACAAACACGTCTTTTATGGACCGCGGCCTCATTCATACATCATCTTCCCAGGCAAAATAACTGCGATTATAATAACGCATAACGCTCCGTTCGTCAATATACAACCATCGACCGTACTCTTCAATATGGCTAGGCAAAGTTGTTAATGAAATCTACGGAGCGCGCAGTATTGGCAATCTTTATCGTCGCAATATTTATCCCAAAATTTGAGGTTCGTGATCTCGTCAACAACGCGTTCAATTGTCTGTTTCAATTCAGAAATATCATCGTCGGATATGAAGAACTGTTCTTTCCTGAAATTATTCTTTCCGTCCGGCTGAATAAAATCTATCTCTCCGCTCTTCATTTTATACAATCCGTTCTTGTGCTTATCGAGTAACAATTTATAGAATACCAATTGCCTCCTTTCATTACCTGTAGAATTTTGAGTTTTACCCATCAATTCGTTCCTTGTTTTGGATCGCCCAGTTTTGTAATCAACGACATTAACGCTATTTTGCTTATCTAGCATCTCTATTTTATCTATCTTACCGGTTATCTTAATGTCTCCCAGCTCTACTGCCGGAACGTTGTATTCTAAGATAACATTATCATTCCACGTACTATTATACTTATTGAAATAACTCGATAAGGCGTTAATACCCCTCGCTCTAGTCTCATTAAAATCCGTGTTGGACAAGCCCTCTGCTTCTAGGTGAGACTCGAATCGTTTCAATAAATATTCGACAGTTTTATTATCTGCGGAAAATAAATCCCTCAGAGCGTTATGAACCGCCGTCCCATATGACGCGTGTTTATCCTTTGCCTGAGGTATACGAAGAAGATTGTTATAATAATAATTCCATGGGCACTTTAAATAGTTATTCAGTCCGGTAACCGACAAACTCCCATCTTTGAATAAATCAACAATGAATCCTTTTTCGGTGATACTGGGCCCAACCGAATTACTCGGATGATATTGTAGTGTTGGGTCTAGCGCAACATCTACGGGTTTATTCACAATTAGCGTGTTATCAATCTCCGACAAGAACATGCTGGGAAGCAAATCCCTACCATCATAATTTTTGGCCGGATACGTTATATAAATATGTTTTTTGGCTCTAGTTATTGCTACGAAAAGTAATCTTCTCTCGTCATCATTGTCGCTTCCATCCGGTATCTCACCCCCACTTAACGCATAGATAGAGATCGGCAACTTAATCATCTCCCTTTTCCGTTTATTGCCCCAATGACCATCAAACATTCCCATAATGAATACGTGTTCGAACTCAAGGCCTTTCGATCCATGAGCTGTCATAAGTTTAACGGCATCTTTTGATACGATATTTATCTTCGCGTCTAGTCGAACATTATAGTTTTCAAACGAATCTATGTAATCAATAAAATCACTGAGCGTTACATGGGGCTTTGATGCATGCAGTGCCTTAATTTGATCAGCAAATAGATTAAGCTTCTCCAATTCTAACGCGCTTTCAGTATCCATTAGAACTTTTGATAATAACCCGGACTCACTTATTATAGCCGTAATTAATTGAACTAAATTACTTCCGTTCATCAGTCTATGCCAACGCGTCAGTAAGTAATAAATAGTATATGCCGATGATTTCTCGTTCCTGATGGCATCGTAAAGGCTAATCTTATCGTCATGGCAGTGCCTGAGTATTTTATAGGCATTCAATGGCTCTATATTAAAAATGCTCAAATGCAATAAGGCTATTAACTGAACGTCGTCGCCATAATTATTAAGTGCTCTCAAGATCAGGATGAGCTGTTTGATGTAAGGATCATCGAAGAGATTCTGATTCGACTTTAGATCGTATCTGATCTTTATTTTTGATAGGTAACTAGCTATAAGATTCGCGTCATTGTTATCCCTAAATAAGACTCCGATTTCTTCCGGAGATACACCATCATCAATCACTGATTTGATTTTTTGTGCTACAAACTGTGCCTCGTTATCCGGGGAGGCCAACTCATATAAATTAATAACTGTGCTATGTTTCTTGGCTGAGATTAATCCCTTTTCCGATCGGATTAAGCTATTAGCCAAATCGAGGATAGGTTGGCCCGATCGATAGTTGTCCGTCAAATAAATCAGTCTGGCTGAAGGATATATCCTCTTAAAATAATAAAAGTTCTCTAGTGACGCACCCTGAAATCTGAAAATTGCCTGCTTTTCGTCACCCACAACAAAAATATTCGGGTTATCATGAAATGACATCAATAACTCGACGATTTTATTCTGAGCATTGTTTGTATCCTGATGTTCGTCAACAAGTACATAATGATATTGTTCTTGGATAGATCTCAGAAGATTTTCGTCATTTTTAAGGTTTATATATAACTCCAAAATCATATCACCAAAATCGTATAACTTTAGCTGACGAAGATTTTGCTGATACTTCCCATAAATCTCAGATAGTTCAATATTCTTATCTATATATTTCTGTTCTTTCTCAGCATCTAATTTTATCTTTCCCTTATGTGCCCCCTTCTCGTGATAGATGTCCTTGCGTAAATCAAATGAGGCCCGTTGTTTAACGGCAATTTTATTAAATTCATCGGGGAGGATACCTTCACGCTTTAGATCTGAGATAGCTTTGGCGATATCGCGAATGTAGTATGTAGGATCACCGAATGTTTTAAGGAAGACGAGATCAGTTTTTAAAATAATCTCCTCAAGAATTTTAAACTGATCAATTTCAGTAATATTCTTTGCGCCGAGAATATTGGGAAAGTTCTCAGGATTAGATTGGATGATATTGTTTGCGAAACCGTGGAAGGTGCTTATATTAATTGCATAGGCTGGAACGCCAATGATATCAGCGAGGCGGCGGCGGATATTTGCCGCTGCCGCCTCGGTAAACGTTAATACTAAAATATTCTCCGGTTCTGCCTGAGTCTTCTTTAAAATATTAGCAACTCTGAGTGTTAGAATCTGAGTCTTTCCAGTACCCGGTCCAGCAACTACCATCACCGGTCCTTCAACCGTTTCCACGGCCAACCCCTGTTCCTTATTTAATTTATTTAATTCATCATCGAACCTACTCATAGGCACATTATACATGTAATAAAAAATCCCCATAAGGGGCATGGATCATGTTTGAACAAGAATCTGGTTCAGCTTCAATCTGTTGACACGATGACACTTCAAATAGTGTTCGTCGATCGCATACAACGCGATATATGAACCGCAGAGCAGGCATTTTTCGCAACATATGTGGTCTTTTGCATATGCGCTCGGATGGCTGTGACAATCGCACGGACATCTATGATGGCAATACTCTAGACCATTTGATGCATTACCCTTGAACGTGTCAACAATATTGTGCAGGATTGCTCGCAGTATTATCAACATCCGACGCCTCCAATATGTACCAAGATCTGCCTATATTTCAGCATATTTCAATAAATAAGTAAATAATGTATACTTCCCTCAATATGTTAATTGATGAGCTAAAAATCAAGGTTGTAGCTGGTAAAGGCGGAGATGGAACCGTTTCTTTTAACAAAAATAAAATGGCACTCGGACCAACCGGTGCCCGTGGTGGAAACGGCGGAAGCATTTATCTTGAAGGTATATCTGACATCGGAGCGTTAACACGTCTGAAATCTAGAAAATCATTCAAAGCGGAAGACGGTAAGGTCGGCGGTAGACAATACAATGATGGCGTCACAGGCAAAGACATGACCATTGAAGTTCCCGTGGGAACAGTCGCCATTAACACTCATACCAAAAACGAGATAGAGGTAACAAAAATTGGTGAAAAGGTTCTGATTGCCAAGGGCGGTCGTGGTGGTCATGGTAATTTTCACTTTAGATCATCGATTAATACCAGCCCAAAGGAATTTCAGCTTGGTACGCCGGGTGAAAAGATTAACTATCGGCTTGAACTAAAATTAATAGCTGACGTGGGATTTCTCGGCATGCCCAATGTAGGCAAGTCGTCATTGATAAACGAACTGACTAAAGCCAAGAGTAAGGTTGCAAATTATCCCTTCACCACTCTTGAACCCCATCTGGGTTCATACTATGGTTTGATATTAGCCGATATTCCTGGAATTATTGAGGGTGCTCACGAGGGTCGAGGTTTGGGTGTTAAATTTCTACGGCACATAGAAAGAACGACCGTATTGTTCCATTTGGTTTCTTCTGAATCTGAAAATCCAATAACGGATTATGAAATTATGCGAGCCGAGTTGGGTGCGTATAAAAAAGAGCTACTCGATAAAAAAGAATATGTATTTGTTTCAAAGTCGGACATGGTCAAGCCAGTAGATTTGAAAAAGATTATAGCAAAGCTAAAGAAACTTAATAAGAATATCCTTCCTTTATCCATACACGACTGGGACAGTCTTGAAGAAGTCCGCAAAATCCTTAACCAAATTCAGAAAGACAAAACAGTGGCCTAACGGCCACTGTTTTCTAAATTAAACGTATACGTTTTGTAGGTTTTGCATTCATTAAAAAATTGTGTCTTGAATTTAAGCGCTTTCAGCTCACTTCCTTCAAGATCACATGTTCTGTAACCCGCATTCTTAATCCATGCTAGGTCTTCGTGCATCAAAATAATTCCCAAATCCTTTACTGAATAATCATGAATGCCAATACTCGCCGACCACTCAACGGGATTATTCGGCGTCTCCCATCCGGCATTAAATCCAGCGGGATGGCCATCAACAAACATAACTCTTGAACTCTTTGTTCCACGAAAACCATTATCAATCATTTTATGATATCGCCCCGGCAGGACTTCAATGCCAATCAGCGCCCGATTTTGAAACCATCTGTCTACGATATTGTGCAAATCACTAACTGGAATATCTGCCGTCGATTGCACGGTCATCACATGTTCTCGGTTGAATTTGTGTAAAGCATTGCGAAGATCCTTAAAATGACCACTCGGTAAAAGAGGATCAAATGATTGAATATCTACAACCGGCCATATAATCTCATAATCTGGTTTAATCTTGTTTGGATAAAGTTTATCAATAATATTCCTTACGCCATCGCGGACATCGATAAATTCGCATGAATCGCAATTTTGGAGTGCGTAATCGATAAATTCACGCAAGATTTCTTCTTGCCCTGGAATTAGTGATATAGGATCGCATAAAACACTGCATCGGCCCAGTGTATTTCTATAAAACCAAATAATCGATCCGTCATCCCACATGGCTACGTTTGGGTCGCCTTCATCCGAGCAATAAATCAACCAATCCAGATTATGATCTGGTGAGTACCCAAATTTATCTATCGATTGCTCGAGCTGCTTTCTAATTATATTTACATCTGAATATATTTTCACAATATAAGATTAGCAAAATAATTATTTAGCAACAATTCTCTTGCATTATTATTTCAAAGGCATAATATAAAAATATTAAACAACTTTTTCGAAATAAATAATTTATAATTCGAAATTCTTAACATACAATGGCTAACGGAGAAAATAAAAATGGAAACGGCAACGGGCACACAGATAAACCCAAATATAAATTTCTATTTGTAAGTTGGGAAAGTCTCAGCGGAGATTTAGCATGGCAAATTCAAAAAGAAGGTCACGAAGTTAAATGTTACATAAAGAACACAGATGATAACGATGTTTACGAAGGCATCCTCGAAAAAGTTCCTGATTGGAAATCATTGGTAGACTGGGCCGATGTCGTAGTTTTCGATGACATATGGTTCGGAGATCAAGCCGACAAACTTAGAAAAGCCGGCAAGGCTGTCGTAGGCGGTAGTTCATACACCGATAGATTAGAAGATGATCGAGAATTTGGACAGATGGAAATGAAAAGAATGGGTATGAATATTTTGCCGCATTGGGATTTTAGTGATTATGATGCCGCACTACAGTTTATCTCAGATAACCCGGGCCGTTATGTCTACAAACCATCGCTTGACGTGTCATCTGATTGGAAGGGCTTGCTATTCATCGGCAAGGAAGAAGACGGCAAAGATCTATATCAGATACTGGCCAGCAATAAGGCAGTCTTAAGTAAGAAGATTAAATCATTCCAACTGCAAAAATACGCTTCTGGAGTTGAGGTCGGTTGCGCCGCATTCTTTAATGGCGTCGATTTCATTATGCCGATCAACATTGCCTTTGAACATAAGCGATTATTTCCAGGTGAAATTGGCCCAATGACGGGCGAGATGGGCACATCAATGTTTTGGTGTGGATCGAATAATTTCTTTCGATCGACGCTCGAGAAAATGTTGGAACCGCTACGCGAGTCTGGATATGTAGGATATATTGATATCAATTGTATTGTAAATGCACGGGGTATTTATCCGCTTGAGTTTACTTGCCGATTTGGCTATCCGACTATTTCTATCCAACAGGAAGGTGTTCTGAGCGAGTGGGGCGAATTTATGCATGATATCGCCAACCATATGCCCTATGATCTAAGGACTAGAAAGGGTTTTCAGCTTGGTGTGGTCATTGCGACTCCCCCATTTCCGTATGATGATAAATCTGAAGTAGAGATATATAAAGACACTTCAATCCTATTTAAGAAACCAAATTTTGAAGGTGTACATTTGGGCGATGTAAAAATTATCGATGGCGACTGGAAGATTGCCGGTAATTGCGGCTACGACCTTGTTATTACCGGTTCGGGCACGACCATGGAAGATGCTAGACGCATGGCCTACAATCGTATCGACAATATCATGATTCTGAATATGTTCTATCGCACTGACATCGGCGCAACTTGGGCCGAAGATCGCGACAAAATGCATAGTTGGGAATATATCTACTAATATCTAGCTAGCGAAAGTTATTAGCCCCGCGACAGTTAACGCAACTTCTGCCCAGAACGTCACGCTCATCTTAGTGGCATACAACTCAACGAATTTTATCCAATAGCCAAGGAAATGTTTGCCATGAATTATATTATTGGCATTTTCATCTTTAAGCGCGTACTTCCTTTTTGAAAAAGGCCAGAACCACATTATGCCGACTTGTATTGAATCTAAAATAAAATGTGATAGTACTGATATCGTAAGTATCACGCTGGCATATTTCATATACTCGTCATCTGTTATTGAGAATACCGCAATAAGAACCACACAAACGATCATCCACAGTAGAGGAACGTGGCTTAGAAAGCTCCTATGATCTATGGCCTCATCTTTAAAGACAAATCTTTTATTCTTATAAAATACCCAAAAGGCATCTAAATCAGGGATCATTCCGAAGAATGTCCCAAGCACAATCAGATAGTTTAAATGAGCCGGATCTATTTCCGGCTTCATGATCTTCACAATGGCTGTCGCGGTCAGATATCCTGCCGCTAAATGTCCGGGTAATATCATTCTGGGTGCCCGACGGGATTTGAACCCGCAACATCTGCTGCCACAGAGCAGCGCTCTACCATTGAGCTACGGGCACCATATAATTAGCGATTATATCATGACTGCTCGCGATTAGTAAACTCGATTACATCAATCAATTCGGCGAATTGCGTATCATCGGCAAATTGCTGGCTTCTAGCCACATCTCCTTTTAAACAGGTTACGGCATCTAGATTACTCTTCCCACCTCTTCGTCTGTATGCATCATATTTGTCTAATAATATGACCAGTTTCTCAGCTCTATCAAAACTCGCATTATCACCGAACTTATCCTTAAACTTCCCGTTCTCTCCCACAATCCCCTGAGGATTCAGACCTTGAATAAAATGATGGGTTGCGGCAGCCGCGACTGCTTCGGGTGGGACGCCATCACCAATGATTATCTCGTACGTCCAAAATACATGTAAATCCCAGAATGACCGCATCGTCATCTGATCATCCAAATTTAAGCTTCTAAACATATTGATCCTCTCTTGAGCATCGTCGTGAAAATATTTTACTATGAAATCGGCTACGCGCATCTTAGGATCTTCTACGTTTTCAATGCCATACATCTGAACAATCAACTCTTGCTGGGCTTCATTTGCTATTCTTGGGCCAGTTTTACCAATATCCGAGAACATTGTACCGACGGTTACAATTTTCTTTTCGGTCTCAGTCCATTCATTCTTGGGCTGATTATCTTTATACCAATCAAAAACTGCTTTGGCATAATGAGTTGCCCGATGCTCATCTTCTAGAAAATTGGTTTCTCTATTGAGAAGCTTCAATCTGGTAACTATAGCGGGACTTATCTTTAACAAATCCAAACCAATCTCAGCAAATATTCTGATAATTCTCAGCGACTCAGTGTCGCTTAGTTCTTTTAATTTATCGGGGATAATTATTTCGTCCATTTGCCAGCCCTTATTGTCCGATAATTTCTATCCTTTTATCACGCGACCCGGAAACATTTACGTATGTTCCGACTCGATAGGTTTTCTCTTGAATTTTTACCTGATTACTTTCTATCGCATATTGAGGGTAATACGGCAGTCGTCCAATTACCCTGAAAACATGCTGCGGATCTTCAAAGGCAAGCTTCTTGCCTAAAAACAGATTATTATCTATTTCCTGAAGAAGTTTCAATATTTGATAAGTCGTATAAATCAATGCAACGGCCACCAGTGAAGAAATAACTTGTCCGTTACGGAGCGCTAGGATAAGTATAGCAATTAATGAAGCCAGTAATATTAAAATTGTCCAATGCCGTGGGCTGACTATCGTCTTAGCCACCATAGCCATTTCTTGATGATTAGAATAAAGACGAGTTTTTTCGCTATGTAGATTCTGCAAGAGCGATTCAACATTACTATTTTCCGGTCTCACTTCGTCAATCACCGAGACTACATTTTCAAAATCTTTCATTGTATCTCCAGCAAAATCTAATAGATCGTAATCTAACGTCGAGATGACGTATTCATCAATCGCATCTGTCACGCGCCCTATTGAATTGGGGGAAATAAGCTTGACGATATTAAATATAGAAATCATGCCACCGTTTAGGTCAGCGATGAGCGTTTGCAATCTAAGATAATTGGAAGTCGCGGCAGCGATAAAGAAACCTGCTAAAATAGTGAATAAGAGAGCCACGATAGTTAATATAATATTTACATCAAAATCAAGTTTAAAAAGTGGTAACGAGAATGGAATCACTAAGATTAAAATAGGAACTAGATAATTGACCGTGAAGTTTTTTATTTTCTTAATCATATTGATATTCTAATAGGAAGCAAAAGATTATGCAAATAATCATATGTTTTCGTATGATTTCAATAGTCATCATTACTCTTGATCATCATCAAGAAATTCGTAATATGCTAATAGCCCTGAAGTAAAGACAGACTAGCGTCAATTAAAACAGGTGAACTAATATATCCTGTCGACAGTGTAGGGACAACTGGCAAACTCTTATGTTGGAATTATACCAGTATTGTATACAAAATACCCAGCTTTATTGACAGTTTGCCGCAACTTCAGCGGGATGTTCTTTCAAATATTTGAAATATCTTAACCAGAATTCGGCGATTCTTTCTGCAACCAGCTTAATTATAATTCTATCTTTTATCACTTCGTCACGGATGGAGTCATCGTCCATTATGCTTGTTAGCCCCCTCCTTGGCTTATCATCATCGTCTGAACCCACGGTTCTTCTCGAAAATAGGTCCCCTTCTTTTTTATACACCCCAACCCCAGATCTACCTCTAGAAACAGCATCTGTAGAATAATCTAGAGTACTAAATATTTGCCTTGGTTTGATAATCAATTTATCGATATATTGTTTCATATTTCTATCGCCACGTAATCCACCGTTTGTCTCTATTGACAGGTCGTATCCAATTCCAAGTTCTTCAAGGGCACGACAGATTAATCTCAGGCTTGAACCGGCGTCAACTACATCCTCAGTAATTAAAACCCGGTCATTAGAATTATTTGGGCGCCAATTATTTCTTATCGAATCTTTTATGATTTCAATTTTTTCTAGATCGCCATCTTGGGTAGGTATTATCTTAGATTCGCCATGTTCTTTTGTATGCCCAGCAAAAAATAATACGTTCGGCCCTTCCCCATTATTAATTTCAGATAATCTGTCTAGAAAATTCTTCATAAATAGCGCGCCGTATCGCCCAGACTTATCTACTCCAATAATAAGCGGATGATTCGTGAGAGATTCTCCGAGTATCATGTCTGCCGTAATCTCCAGGTATCTTTGCCAAAATTCGTTATGAAAAGTCCAGCGCCCAGGCGCGGCTTTCTCAAGCTCATTATTCAGTTGATCATCTCTATTAATATAACCTATACGATCGAAGGCTTGACGCACTAGAGCCATGGCTTCGCCAGGCTCTCTATAAGAAGGCATCTCATTTTTGCTGGCAGCATCAGTCTGCTCCGCGTCAGTCTTTAAGACTGGCTTATCTTCATTAGTATCGTTGGAATACTTTTCCATAAATATATTAGTCTAGCCCTATGCTAGATTATGTCACTTTATATCTGTCGACTGTGTAGGGACAACTGGCATGCTCTTCCGAAGCCCTGGCGATGGAGAAGCAAACTCTTATGTTGGAATTATACCAATATTTGATCGAAAATCCATTGTTTTCGAAAGATTTCAGCACTCAACGTTACCTTTGATCATCATCAAGAAATTCATAATATGCCAGTATTCCTGGTGTCGACACGATAAAGTAGATAAGTATTTCTTCATAGGGCAAAACAAAACCAGAGACAACTAATGTACCCAGGAAATGATTCCCGGGAAATGACCAATGATTTAAGCTTAATCCAACATATTCAACCACCACATCTAAAAAGAAAAAATATGCGGTAATTTTAGAAAATTTATAAGTAAGATTTGGAAACTTGAACAGAAAGATAGATAGCGGAATAATCCCCAATATAATGCCTAGAGTTAGGTAGGCATAACTGATTTGTAAGAAATGAGGATTGATAAATATGACCAGAATAAATATCGCCAAAAGAGAGAATAACATAATTGCGAAGAACTCCATTCTTCTCGAAATACTAGAAGTGGCAAATACGGATTTCTTAGAATGACTTTCTAGAAAATATTCATAGAAAACCACCACGAACAACACCCACAGAAATGACCAGATAAATTGTTCAATGGCGATAACTCCGAATAATCTATATGGGAATATACTTTTTTCTATAAACCAGCCCCTGTCCCTAACCATCAGATAGTCAAATATTAGAGTAAACGGAATAGAAAACAAAAACGCAAAAATTGAAGTCTTTATAATGAGCCTCGTTCTTCCTATCATCCGAAGTAATAGGTAGAACAAAGGCACACCGAATAAAATGAAAGTCGAAATGGCGAAATTGGCACCAAAGTAAAGACAGACAGACGCCAATACTATTGGGAGCACAGCCAATACAATGAGATCGATTTGTCTATTTCTATGCTTCATCCGAAATAAGTTGAATCACTTAAACCAACACTATGTCAGATTATATCACTTTATATCTGTCGGGCTGCCGAGATTTGAACTCGGACTAAAACGACCCAAACGTCTCGTGCTACCGTTACACTACAGCCCGTATATCATTGTTATAATACACGGTTTAACTGGAATATTCAAACGTATATAGAATATTTTTACAAAACACTCATTCTGGTATATGATATACGAGTTATGGGCATTTATTGCCCCCGTAGCTTAATGGATAAAGCAGGACTCTTCTAAGGTCTTGATGGGGGTTCGATTCCCTCCGGGGGTACCAGAAAGGAAATTAAATTACTCACTTCAATGAGGCGACACGTGCTGTCGCTTGACATTATGGCATAGTATGCTAATCTAGTATATGACTTGGACACGGTGTCCATATTGAATCAAATCACCACGGTGGGAGGATAACATGGCTGAGTTCAGAGAAAACGTAGATGAGAACATCCGACTCAGGGCATTGACAGACATCGTTAATCGGATTTGCGAGCGCGCACAACCGCAATTCGCAAATCCGATTAAGGTCGAGCTCTCGACAGATCCTGAGACTGGGGGTTTTGTCCGTGACCCAATGTTCCTGCTTGTCGTCGAGGTTGAAACCAAGCCTTGGCTGGGCATCATTTCACGGCGTCGGCGCCAGAATCTGTTCCTCATTGATTCGGGGTTTTGGGGCAGTGCCAAGGGCATGAGGGAGGTCCGTTGCTCCGTGTACTGTTCTTCTCTCCTCGAAATCGTTAAAGAGGAGGTGCAGAAGTACGCGGATGACTTCCACGCAACTGTCAATCTAGAGCAGGAGTTCGCTTTTTGCTAACGAGCAAACGTCGAATTCATCGGGGTCGGTCCGCAAAAGGATTGACCCCGGTTTTTTTGTATTTACTTTGATAACGATATCTGATAGACATTAAATAGTTCTTTTACGAGGTGTGCCCATGCCCGAACTGAAACCAGGATGGCTTGAAAGGCAAATGGCTAATTTAGAGATAGAGATTAGTATTATGCCGACTTATTTACTTCCGCCGGAGATGCAGGAACAGCGAAGACAGATGACACGCGCTGAGATTGTTAAAGCAATTATTGATTTTTACGTTATAAATTATATCGAAGATAAAAAGGGCGACCTGGCCGAATTTGATAATGAGGTACTATTTACGCTCATTCCCCTATTAAACAAATATCTTCAAATAGAATCTGATGCATCAAACCCACAATAGTGGGTTTTTAATATCCTAATTCCGAATTTCCCTTGTATAGCTTTTGGCTAGCATTCTTGACATTGCATTGTTTCTATTTAGGTATATTGTTATGAAAAGGTCATAGCTAGCAACTTATGCAGACAAAAATCTTATCAATAAGAGTAGGGATTATTATTGTACTTACGGTATGTATTTTGGCATTAGCATTATTAATATGTTATCCGATACAAGACTTTGGATTATTCGGATTCCGAGAAATTAAGCAGTCCAGTACGAATTTAGCCCTAATTATAAACGACATTGGCACGTCATCAGAATTACCCATACGTATTAAAATTCCTTCTATAGCAGTTGATTCTGCCGTTGAATACGTTGGACTGACTGCTGAGGGATATATGGAGGTTCCTAAAAACAGAGATAATGTGGCCTGGTTTGCACTTGGTACAATACCCGGAGAAAACGGAAGTGCTGTAATAGCTGGGCATTATGGATTTAAAGACGGGAAATCGTCGGCATTCGATAATCTGCATAAACTACGCGAAGGCGATAAAATCTTAATCACTGACACAATGGGAGAAACTATATCTTTTGTTGTACGCAAATATAGAAGATACGGACCCGACGCGGATGCATCGGCCGTGTTCAATTCTGATGATAGTAAGTCGCATCTCAATCTCATTACCTGCGAAGGAGCATGGGATGATGCATCGGAAAGCTATCCGGAGCGTCTAGTAGTATTCACCGACAAAGAGTAGGGTGAAACTAAAAACCGCCTTTAGCATTATGCTCGGCGGCGTCACATATCTATCGAGATCTTCCCGAGATGACATATGTGAAATCATCTCCTATTCGTTTGGTACCAGCGGCGGCAAATGGCGTATCAATAATCCCATCAGGGCCAGCTGATATACAAATCGTATTGAATGGCCATCTAACTATTTCACTAAAGAAGAATATACTATTTACTAGATATCGATTCCCCCACGGATCCGGTCCTACTGCAGACAGATATGCGCCTCTCCAACCCATACCCATCGAATTATCATAGCTTAGTCGAAACATATCGGGATATAAATATGCATTATCGATTCTGCCAGATGGTAAATTTTCTACTAAATGATATTCAAGCCGATCAACGGTATAATCAGTTCCATAAATCGACGCCCAACCAATTGTTGCGGTCCCTGCTACGATTTGTTTATCCATTTGTAAATCATATACAGTTTGCACGTTTCTATCTGCCACTGATAAGAGTGCCAAATTGCCACAAGCCTCTGGCACTATGAATGTATATAGCGCTTTCGGTGTTTCAGCCTTAAACATGAACGCATTAAGCGTCTCACCTGACCATTGAATATTCCTCAGTAAATCAACTGAACGATCATTTGTAGCCGTTCTCGGCCGATATGCCATCCAGAGCATCCGCAAACCAGGATTCATCGTACACTTTACCACGCCACTATATGGCGGATTTATGTCCGCACATGATTGTAGTTTATACTCTATCTGTTTAGCCGAAGAGATGATACTAATAATGGACTCAGGATATTCGATACTAGCTTTCTTTAACAGTTCACGATAATCCGATGTATGTAATCTTGCTGTCAGTCTCAAATCAGCATCAGTACGAATTACCGATGTAAAGGCAGTTGCGCCACCGAGATGCGTTGCATTTATCCAATTTATATTATGTGGCAGACCGCGTAATGTATAATCAACAACACTGCGCGATGTTGTCCTCATAAAATTGGCTTCATACAAATAGGATGCATAATTGAACGTCTCCGCTCCTAATCCACGCACCCTAATAGCATTTCCCTCGCTCACGAGCAAATTGACACGATTGTAATCCGTACACGGTAGGCGACCGTTTAGACGCGCACAAGATCCGGTATCGACCAACATGCGCGCTAAGGATAAGCCGATTGCTTCACAATCCTCTTTTACTCTAACCATGCGCGCATCTACGACGAATTCCATAATCATTGGGGCCATAACACCTGATAAAACCATGAGCGTGAGCAGGATAATCGTTACCTCAATGAGTGATAGGCCTCGTACATCTTTCCATGTCTTATGACTTCTCATCGCATCCCCCTAGCTGTCAATGACCTAAAATACCTAATCACAGTGAAGCACTTTGCATATATAGTGTCAAAAACTAGAAAATTATATTCTGGAGCGGGTAAGGGGAATCGAACCCCTATTCACAGTTTGGAAAACTGTCGTAATAACCATTATACGATACCCGCAATTGAATTATTCTAGCAAAACGCAGCAAGATTTTCAATAATACCCAAACCGCGCCAATGGCGCGGTTTGGTCTTTGTAACTAAGTATCTTGGATCCAAAATACCGAGATTACAGGATAGCTTCCTTCAATAATTTACCTGGAGTAAATCTCGGCTTTTTCGAGGCCTTGATATGAATTTTCTCTCCAGTTCTTGGGTTGACACCCTCTCTGGCTTTTCTATCAGCAACCTTGAAAATACCGAAACCAGTGATGTTAACCTTATCGCCTGTTTTCAATACTTTTGTGATTTCATCAGTAAAGACATCAATCCATTCCAATGATTGCTTCTTGGAAACTCCCAACTTTTCTGCTATTTTTTCTGCTAACTGACTTTTTTTGATTGGCATATATCCACCTCCTTTCTCTTGTTATATATCTTATCTTCAAGATAATAGCATAAATGCTAGATTATTTGAATAGTACCCTATCTAGCATACTCAATCGCCCTAGTTTCTCTAATCACATTAACCTTGATTTCACCTGGATATTTCATCTCTTCCTCTATTTTTTTGGCTATATCCTTGGCTAATTTGATTGCATTGAGGTCATCAATCTTAGTCGGAGTAACGAAAATTCTAAGCTCTCTCCCGGCTTGTACGGCATATGACTTATCAACCCCATCAAAGGAACTAGCAATTCTCTCAAGTTCCTCAAGTCTCTTTAAATATATCTCAACAGTATCCTTTCTGGCACCAGGTCTGGCACCAGAGATAGCATCAGCGGCCTGAACAATTCTAGATTCAAGACTGGCATATGGATATTCTTCGTGATGTGCCTCCATGGCACCGATAACTTTGACATCTACGCCAAATTTCTGCAAAATTTTGCGGCCAATCTCAACGTGTGTTCCTTGTACTTCATGGTCAACAGCTTTTCCAATATCATGGAATAGTGCACCCTTTTTCGCTACGGAAACATCGGCACCAAGCTCTGACGCCAGCATCGCGGCAATATGGGACATCTCTATTGAATGCAATAAAACATTTTGTCCATAACTGGTCCTAAATGCCAGCCGTCCGAGTAGATATGTTAATTTAGGATCGCCGGCGCTGACACCTGTCTCAAACAATGCCGCTTCTCCAGCTTCCTTAATCTTTTCATTTATTTCAACTTTAGCTTTCTCAACCATTTCTTCGATCTTAGCGGGATGGATTCTACCGTCGGCAATCAATTTTTCTATTGTTAATCTCGCGACTTGTCTTCGTACCGGATCGAATCCTGATATTACAAGTGCTTCCGGCGTATCATCGATAATAACATCTACGCCCGTTAGCCTTTCGATGGTTTTAATATTTCTACCTTCTTTACCAATAATCTTACCCTTAACCTCATCAGATGGTAAATTAACAATCGTTGTGGTAGCATCAGCGATTTGTGATGATGCGTAACGCTGTATGGTCGTTATCATCAACTCGTGGGCCTTCTTATCAAGCTCATCTTTATTATCTATCTCGAGCTTTCTCATTCGAGTAAACAGCTCTTCCTTGTATTCATTTTCAATCTTCGACACCATCTCAGTCTTGGCATCGTCTCGATTTAAACCCGTAATGCGTTCAAGTTCCTTGAGTTGTTTTTCTTTTTCTTGCTCAAGGTCTATCTTAATGACAGATAACTCACCAGCCCTGGCCTTTAGAAAATCTCTTTCTGTGGTCAATTCCTTGCCACGCGAATCAAGTTCATCTTCCTTTTTAGTTAGAAGATTCTCAATTCTAGCTAATTGAGAACTGCGTTCCTTCTCTTCCTTCTTGGCTTCCTCTAGTATCGAAATCGCCTTGTTTTTGGCTTCAAGGAGAAAGTCTTGAGATTTTGATTTTGCCTCAGAGAGAATCGTCTGAGCTCGGCCTTCAGCCGAACTTATCCTAATTGTTGCTAGTATCTGTCGAGCTACATAGCCAATAACTGCACCAAAAATTAACGCTAAAACTGCCACTAATAGTGGACTCATTCCTAAAATCATACAATTGTGAAGTTATGTCTGTTGTCATAATCATCATGCGATGACCCAAACTCACAGATTACAAAACTCTAATATTAAGTAACTACGTTCTTATTGTATCACTTCTCCGCAGATATCGCAATTACCAACCACAACCGTAGCATTGACAGAATAATGTTATTCGCACATAATATAAATGGTACATTATCGGGAGGTTGCGATGCCAGTTCTTTCCATCTTTGGGATTATTCTTGTAGGCATTGTTGCCTTATTGCTACCACGTCTGATATTAGCTATTGTGGCCGGAGCAGTGCTCGGATTCAATCCCTTTTTTATTATTATCCTTGCAATTATTGGTCTAGTGATCGATATTGGCGCCTTAAACTAATTAACATGCGGCTTTCAGCCGTTTTTTTATTTTGGTATACTTGTACACATGAAACCCGTTGTATTATGTATTCTCGATGGTTGGGGTTATTCAAAGCAGAAACTCGGCAATGCCATAGCTAATGCTCAGACGCCCAATATTGACCAGATACACGCCAATTACCCGTCGCTTCTACTTCAGGCTTCTGGCCAAGCCGTTGGCCTCTCATGGGGCGAATCAGGTAATAGCGAAGTTGGTCATTTAACTCTCGGTTCGGGACGTATTATCTTTCAGTATCTAAGTAGAATCCATCAAGCCATCGAGAACGGATCATTCTTCTCAAATCCTGCGCTGATGAAGGCGATTGATCACGTGAACATGAATCGTTCGCGACTTCACCTAGCTGGCTTACTAACGTCAAATTCAGTTCATGCACATTTGGATCATATATTGGCAATGATCAATCTTGCAAAACGAGATGGAATATCCGATGTTTATCTGCACCTGTTTACTGATGGTAAGGACTCATCGCAGAAAGAGGCACCATTTATTTTAAAAAAAATCGATGATTTTATGAAGGATTCAGGTCTTGGAAAATTAGCTACCTTAATTGGACGGGACATCGCTATGGATAGAAATAATAACTGGGACCTAACTCAGCAAACATACGATCTCATGACAAAAGGCCAGGGAGAATCTACGTCTGATATTTATAAGACTCTAGATGATAAATATGCTTCCGGCCTAACAGATATTAATATGCCTGCGATTGTCGTTGACTCAGCCGGTATTATTAAAGACGGCGACTCACTTGTATTCTTCAACTTCCGAGAAGATCGCATGAAGCAACTAGCAGAGTCTTTTTTAACTCCAACTTTTAACAAGTTTACTCGAATTAATTTCACTAATCTTTGTATTGTCTGTATGACTAAATACATTGAAGATGACATGCTAAACGTTGCCTTTCTTCCTCTCGATATAAGGGATTGTCTGGCCGAGACTCTGAGTACGGCTAACCTAAGACAAGCTCACATTGCCGAGACGGAGAAATTCGCACACATTACCTATTTCTTCAATGCATTAAAGCGAACACCATTCACTGGCGAGGACGATATTCTTATCAAGTCTGAAAGGGATGCAACGATTGATCCGGCCATGAAGGCAAGAGAGATATCGGCTGAAGCAGTGAAGCGCATCAATAGCAATAATTATGAATTCGTACTCGTTAACTTTGCAAATCCAGACATGCTCGCCCATATGGGTAATTTTGAAAATGTTGTTAAGGGCATAGAGATTGTCGATATAGAGATTGGAAAGCTATTAGATGCGGTTTTAGCGAAAAATGGTTGTTTAATTATTACATCGGATCATGGTAATGCCGAATCGCTTACATATAGAGGTACCGGAACACAGGAAACAAAACATGATCCAAATCCGGTACCAATATGTTTTGTTTCCAAATCTATGGAGTCTAAACGAACCGATGAGCAAATTGAATACTCAACCGATCAACCCCAGGGTTTTCTATCAGACGTTGCTCCTACCATCCTAGAGCTACTCGGCATCGCTAAACCCGATGATATGACCGGCAACTCTCTCCTTCCCTATCTTAAATAATTATCCACAGAAATTACAGAGACAGCCATTGTACAAAAGCCATTGTACAATGGCTGTCTTTGTATCGGTTTATGAGGTTTTAAGCCGTTAACGCTATTTGATTATTCCGCCACCGAGGAGCCGTTGACCACGATAGAATACAGCAGACTGACCGGATGTGATGGCTATGGTTGGTTTTAGGAATTTCAAATCACCGTTACCGCTTAGTATTGCCTTAACTGATTTAGTTCTGTAGCGTATCTTAACATCTATATTCGCAGGAAATGTCGGCGCATCATTAACCCAGCTAATCCTTTCAATCATACATTTGCTACCTAGCAACTCACTTTCACCACCCACGTATATAATATTTTTCTTTATATCCTTATTGATTACGAAATATGGTCCGCCGCCAAGTTTTATATCCAACCCGTGCCTCTGACCAATGGTGTAATAATAAATGCCATCATGTTTACCAATAACATTCCCTCTGAGCATTATATTACCTTTTCTTTGTTTGATGTATTGTTTCAAAAATTGTCTAACATCTAGTGGTCCAATGAAACAAACACCCTGGCTATCTTTCTTCTTCGCATTTGGTAGGTTGAATTTCAATGCTAATTTTCTGACTTCCGGCTTTGTTATATCTCCAACTGGAAATAGACACCTCTCAACTTGTTCTTCCCCGAGGGTCCATAAAAAATATGACTGATCCTTATTCTTATCTTCCCCTTGATATAATTTACCATTCTTAGCAATTACGTAATGTCCGGTAGCGACATAATCAGCACCTTCGGCCATGGCCTTTTTGAAAAATAATCCAAATTTAATTTCTTTATTACACATTACGTCTGGGTTTGGCGTTCTGCCAGCACGATATTCTCGAATCATGTATGAAACGACATTTTTCTCATATTGTTTTGAGAAATCCCATGTTTTAAATGGTATATTCAATGCCATAGCTGCTCGTAGGGCATCATCACGTTCCTGCTTCCAGATACATGGCCTATTTCTTCCAGTCGGCGACCATTGCTTCATAAATACTCCGAGGACATTAAAACCTTGCTTTTTCAGCAAGGCTGCCGCCACCGAGCTATCTACGCCACCCGACATGGATACGTATACAGTCCCCGAATTGTTCTTAATCGATCTTGACATTGCGGTAGTTGATTATACAATATGGCTAATCACTTTACAAGATTAATTTGATATAATTAATTTGTGAAATTTATCGTAAAAGCAAAACCATCAGCCAGAGAAAATAAAGTCGAGAAGATAGACGATAATAACTACATCGTCTCAGTGAAGGAACCGCCGGTTCAAGGTAAAGCAAATAGAGCGATAATCGAGCAACTCGCTGATTATTTTAATATCCCAACCTATAAAATCCGCATAGTCGCCGGCCACACCTCGCGCAATAAAATAATTGAAATTAATAACTAGTTTTTAATCGTACTTCTGCAAGAAGCGTATTTTGGCAAGATAGCCCTTGGTTTCGGGTAATAACTTGCCCACCCAATCAGGTAAATTCATGGCAATTGATGCCTTGAGGGATTGATTAACACGAGATGGTGCACCATTATAAGCCGCAGCAAGATATTCTTCCAACCTTGGATCGCTCGCAACCTGTGCACCATTAGATTTAATTAAGCCAGCTAAATTATAATCATAAAGTAAGATTGCGGCCATCATTGAATTTAAATGATCAGCAGCACCTTTCTCAAAATCGTCAATGATCCCTGCTCTTGGATAAGCCTTATCGATTTCCTTGTATGTTCGAGGCGTATACTGCACCCAGCCGCAGGCAGATGCGTAATTACAGGTCTGGGTATAAGCATTACCTCCATTAGCAGCAATAATTATCTTAACCCTCTCGGCGGTCTTCTGTGGATCTAAAGTAAATTCTCCCAAATCGCTATGCTCAGTTATGGGAATTTTTGAGAAGAAATCCGCGTTAAGAACGGCTATGTCAGAAATATATTTATTCTGATATGCGCGCGAATAAACGCCTTTAACGCGTAACTTAGCAAACGCATCTGATACCATAGTTCTTATATATTTATCGCCCATGGCAATCATCTCCGGAACGTGATAATCCTCACTATATGATGCATAAATGATATAATCGATACTTTCAACATTTTGATAAACCGTACTCTTTTTTCCGTTTTTTGCGACTATTGTTTTCTTCACACGCGTGACTTCTCTCTCGGGCCATTTGTTCATTAGAACCATAGAATTAGCAGGCAGACTTACCTTATATTCAGTTGCCCAATAATTCCATCTAATACCATTCTGTCGTTCGACGACATTAATATCATATCCAGACGGGACAATAAGTTCTGCCCCCTTTTTCGAAACAATAATTTTACTTAACGCTCCCGTTTCTTTATCTAGTAGTACGAGGCCTATCTGCTTCTCAACATCCTTCAATTTTTTGTCAGTGACTTTAATCTTTCCGTTAGATATAGAGATTCTCTTTTCGATATATTCAATGTCCCTACTGCCTACATTCAATTCAACATTTTTTAAAAGCTCACGCGCCTCATTAATTTTATCCTCAAAATTCCAGCCACTGACATTGCTTGATGCTACTACGATATCGGCTGTAGCATTCACGCTTATCTCTCTGGTTGGAAAAATATTCATTGCCAATGCAATCTTATAGAACACGCCGGATCCTGCTAAAAACAAATAGACGATTATGATGTATTTATGTTGTATCATAGGTTTGCTTCTATTTCGGTCGCTTTTCTTTGAACTGTATTTGCATAATTAATACATCTAGAATCTCTGCTGGTTGCACTTCCGCAAAAATATCTCTTTGATGCTGCTATCTCTCCAGCTTTTGTCATAGAATCTGCGCCATCGTGTGCCAATTTTGCCGCCGCAGCAACAAAAGCATCCTCAATATTCCATGGGTTGGCAGGACTCCGCCCCGTAAGTCTGGCAACTTCATCCCTATAACCCATCCAGGTTGACGGAATAAATTGCGCCGGTCCCATGGCACCGCCCCACCCATAGCCGGGCCAGCACGATATAACGGTAGCGAATGGATCCTTGCCTAATTCAGCTACAATCTTCAAAAATATCGGAAGATCCCTCGTTGGATTGATTCCACGTGCTGAAATCTTGCCAGTAGTAATATGCTTAGATGCACCACTTGTTGTATCAACGATAGTGCATTTGCCAACATTCATTCCCAGTCCAGATTCTTGGTTAAGTTCCGCAAGTAGGTATGCTGGACGTATGCCGGTGCGTATGGCGGCCAGTTGCCCGAACTTAACAGCCTCCTCGGCCGTAACGCCATTTTGCGCTAAATATGTAATCTGAGATCTAATTGCTTCGATATCCTTTTGTGATTTCTTAACCAGCTCTTGATATTTTGATTCTTGGCCTTTTGTCTCTTTAAGCAGCTTATTAACAGATGACTTACTAGAATCTAAATCTCCTTTTGACATCTCTTGCATCGATTTAGAACGCATCAACTCAGCTTTCTTATCCTCTAAATCTGCCTTCCTAATTTCCAGGCCGTTCTTGAGTTCACGTATTGCGACGATTGTATCTTTTAAGCTTTGTTGTGTTGTTTTGACACTGTTTAGTGCATTAAAAAAATCCGACAATGACGGATTAGCTATTAATAATTCAGTTAACGTCTTTTTGTCGTTTTCATTAACCAGCTTAATAAATTGAGCAAGAGCCACCTTGTGCTTATCAATCTTGTCCTCAGAATCAGTTATCTTCGCTTCGGCATCATTTATCTCCAATCCGGTTTTATTTATAGAAAGAGCTAAACTCTTAATCTCCAGCTGAATTTGGTTAATTTTAGCATTCATGCTTGCTATTTGGTTCTGTAAAGTGACTGACTTAGTCCTACTGTCATCGATAACCGCCTGAAATTGGTCAATTTGTTTCTGAATTTCGTCAATTTGGCTCTGTCTACTGGTAATCTCACTCTGTATATCGGCAGAAACCGCTTCTGATAGCCAAATAAAACAAAAAATAACAGCAACTATCCCGCAAATTATATGGTTTATCCTATAGGTCATTATTGATTGAATTATACCATTTAATAATAACAGTGGATAATATTACTGACTTTACTGCAATAATTCTATATAATTAGATAGATGACGAAACCAAATATATCTATCCGTTTTTTGGTAGTAATGATCGCTGCATATATTTTCTTACACGGCAACGTATCAATTGCCGCATGTATTCAAGAACCATTCCAATATGCCGACGATCTCCGTGCCGCTATGGATGCAGTCATTGTTGAGAATCCAGCTACTGCCAACCTACCCAACACCGAAGATGCAGATGGGAAAAAAGAAAATGCTAGAGCATTTCTAAAACTGACGGCTACAATGCTACGGGAGATGAAGTTAGAAGCAACTGCTGATGTTCTGAATGGCAATGGCAATCCTTCCACAGGAGATATCATAGCTATATGGAAAGATGGGGATATAAAAATGGAGAGATATGATGCGATTGTAGGTGATACCACTATAACAGTGGGAAAGGCAACTCAAACCGAATTTACTGGATTAATTCCACTTAATTGTACATTTAATGGAGGCGGTAAGGAGTGCGCGTGCGAAATGGAAGTCGTACCTCCCGAAGTCCCTATTTTCGCCACACGCTCATTGCCCGGCATTCCTGAAGGTTATATGGGCCTTGACCAGCTACTTGCTTTCTTCTTAAATTGGTCTAAATATATTTTAGGAATCGCGATATTCATGATGATATTTTATGGAGGCGTGAAATGGTTCTTCTCGCAGGGTAATCCCTCACAGATAGGCGAAGCGCAAGGTATTATAAAGAATGCCGCTATCGGCGCCATACTACTTCTTTCTGCTTATTTAATTCTATACACGGTAAATCCAGATTTAGTTAATGGAACATTTGCATTGCCAGGGATTAAAACAGCTCCAGGTGGGCTACCTTTGCCACCGCCTGGTGGTGGTATGGGGTCATGTAGGCAGCAATTTGGAGGAACTCCATCTAGCGGGTGCAGTCAGATAAGCACATGCATCGACGTATCAAGTTATACTGAAAGTCACGATTGTTCTAGCAATGGAGGAAAGTGTCTGCTCTCCCCGCAAGCATCCAACAAGCTTAAGGCGTTTATCAATAAATTTAATAGCTTAGGAGGTACAAATTGTTCTCTAAAATTATCATCAGCGATACAGGGCAGTGGAGGTCCGAGTGTATCTACTTGTCATAAACCGGGCAATGCAGATTCCGGGACATGCGCTGATTTTAATATTTCCAGCTATGCATCTTGCGCGCCAATATTTTATAAAGCCGCAATGGAATCCGGATCGGTTATTTCATTCTTAGATGAATACGTCCCCGCATGTAAGCCAGAAAATGCAACTGGTGGCAATATACACGTCAATTTTTAGGATTTCTACTCATATCGCAATGCCTCAATTGGGCTCTTTTGAGCCGCTTTACGCGCAGGGAATATACCGAATATGAATCCGATAGCACTCGAAACGCTTACACCGAGAAACGCTCCGAGATAGGAAAACGAGAAGGGAAAACTGATACCACCAAACTGCTTAATCGCAATAGTAGCTATATAACTAAGCATCGACCCTAACAATATACCGATCAATCCCCCACTAACCGTCAGAATAATTGCCTCAACTAAAAATTGTGTAAGAATATCTTTATTAGTAGCGCCGATGGCTTTTCGTAATCCAATTTCTCTCGTTCTTTCGGTAACTGAAACAAACATGATATTCATGATTCCTATACCGCCAACAACTAACGATATAGCCGCAACTGAGCCTAATAATATTGTCAGAACATCTGTGATTGTGCCGATGGTATTTGCTAGGTCGGCCTGAGTCTGTATAAAGAAGTCGTCATTATCGGGATTATCGATTCCATGGTTGGCCCTTAAGACAGCCTTAGTATCGCTAACGACATCCGGTATATGGTCAACGCTGTCCGCTAAAACAATGACTCGTTGATAGTGCTTAATTCCCATCACATATTGCTGAACCGTTGTGACCGGTGCTAGTATTGCTTCATCGAAATTTACAAATGGAGACTGTCCCTTTGGTTCTAGGACACCGATAACTCGATAGTATCTGTCTTTGACTTTAATTTTCTCTCCAACCGGATCAGATAAGCCGAATAGACTTTCCGCGATTTTATATCCAATAACGACATTACTGCTCTTGGCGGCAATATCTTCGGTTGTTATTTCAGTTCCATTCGCAACTTTTAAACTCCACAATTCAACTAGTGTCTGATCTCCGCCTAGAATCATGGCGCTGTACGTCTCGGATTCAAATGAAGCAACTACTGGTGTAAATACCATACCAGTCACCTTGGTCGCATTTGGCACATTCTCCTTTTTTCTCAAATCCTGGATATCTCTTTCTTTTAGTGAATCTTGGAGCAATGTTGCCGCACCTCCACTAAAACCCTTGGGTTGTTTTCCTGGTATAACAAATATATTTGTGGGCCCCAGACTCTGAACTTCACCAAGAATTAGATTTTGGGCACTCTGGCCCATAGACATAACGATAATAATCGATGTTATACCGATTACTATTCCGAGAATTGTCAAAGCTGAACGAGTTTTGTTCGTCGATAATCCCACCGCAGCCATTTTTATTGTATCTCTTAATCTCATAATTATTTATAAAAACCCTGAGAGGAGATGAGCTTTCGATTAACTACCCTCTCATCTCTATCTATCATGCCGTCTTTTATATGCAAAATTCGTTCTGCAGATTCAGCGACATACGATTCATGAGTAACAAGAATTATTGTATGTCCCTGTCCATGTAACTCTTGTAAAAAGGCCATAATAATCTCGCCAGACTTCGAATCTAGGCTACCAGTCGGTTCATCTGCGAATATAACCTTTGGATCATTAACCAGTGCTCTAGCGATAGCTACACGCTGTTTTTGACCGCCAGACAGCTTAGTCGTTCTGAAGTCTACTCGATCTTCCAGGGCTACTAACCTCACCATATCTCTTGCCCTTTTTTCTCTTTCGTCTTCGGAGAGATTTGCATATATCAATGGCAACTTTATATTCTCCAATACCGTCAGCTTAGGCAGTAAATTAAATGCCTGGAACACAAATCCCATTTCCTTGTTCCTTATATGAGCCAACTGCTCATCCGAATATTCATTAATATTATGATTATTAAAAATATATTCACCAGCAGACGATCGATCCAGCCCACCCAATATCTGTAATAATGTAGATTTACCGGAGCCGGATGCACCTATGATGGCTACAAATTCGCCTTCATTAATACTCAAATCAACGCCATTTAGCGCTGGTGTCTTTACGTCGCCATCGACGTATATTTTTTCCAATTTTTGCACTTCAATTATGCTCATGGCCGTAATCTAAATTATTGGATTACGACCATATCACCTTGAAGCAAGCCAGAGATAACTTCAGTCTTACCGTTTGAACCCTTCAATCCTACTTCTATTGGGATTTCGTACACCATTGTCTGACTGGTTTTAGTAGCAACGGCCAAATTGGCATAGCGCAATAATTCGAAATCATTGCTATTAGTAACCACTATCTTAACGAATTTTACACCGTCTTTCTGATAAATAGCTCTGGTGGGAATTTGCAGAACGTAAGATTTAATTTCATTAATAATATCGAGATTAGCTGTTAAACCCGATCGGATGCGTTCATCGTTAGCCGCAAATTGAAGCCTAGTTTCATATGTCGGGACTCCTTCAATCATTTTTTCAGACGGATATATGCTGGCGACCTTCGCACTCCATATTACATCCTGACCAAATGCATCAAGATAAACGTTTGCAAAATTTCCAACTCTGACTTTGGCAATATCAGCTTCGGAGATATTCGAGATAATTTCAAAATTTGAATTACCGAGAATTGAGACGGCAGGGATATTCAATGAGACGGTTTCGCCCCTTTTTATTGATACAGCAGACACCATTCCGCCGATAGGAGCTACGAGGGTATTTTTAGACAATTGAGCGTTTATCAATGCCAGACCAGCCTGTGCTTGGGAAAGTTGAGCTTTGGCTATCTCGATATCGTATTGATTAGCTGGCGACCTCTTTAGATCGAGCTGAGCAAGGGCGCTCGAAACGTTATTTATATAGCCGACGAGTACCTGCTGTTGGCCGGTAATAACTGCGACTTGAGATAATAAATTATTCTTTGTCGTCGTAAGTTTAACCTTATCAGAATCACTGGCACCTATTAGATTGATCACACTGATTCCGTCATCGACTGCAGTTTTTACCAGATTGAGATCCAATTTTACTTCTTCTAGTAAATTATCCGTAGCAGACACATTCTGAGATAAAAGAATCTGATCTATTTTAGTAATTAAGACCGGTTTTAATGAAGTAAAATAAAACGGAGAGGTCCTGCCAATATTTTGGATACCATATATATGCTCCATTGCATTGGACCTTTTATATATCAGATCATAGCTTACACTATCTAAGTTCTTGTCTTGATATTGATATTGAACTTCAGAAAGATATACTAGGGCATTAATCGCGACATTTAATGAGCTCCGAACCACATCGATTGTTGAACCGCTTCTTGCTTCATTTAAAATATTATTTGCGCTATCTAAATTCGATTGTAAAACCTTTAAATCTGCAAATGAAGGGCCTGCAATGATTTGATCAACTCTTGCCTGAGCTAACTGTATGCTCGCAAGCGCATTTGATTTTTGAGCCAATAGCTCAGAACTGTCCAATGATGCCAGGCTCTGTCCCGCTTTTACTCGATCACCAACTCTGACGCCCAACCAGCTAATTCGACCAGATTTGTCAAAAGATATATCTGCAGTATTTGCCACCTCAACTCTTCCCGTTGCAGACACAATCTGCTCAACCCTGCCAAGTGACACCTCAACCGCTCTCAATTCGAGAGTTTTTGGCTTTAATACCAGGTACGCCACAAATGACATTATAAATAATATACATAATACAATGTATTTGTAACGAATAATTGATATGATAAATCCGTTGTATTTCATAGTTTTTTGATTAACGTAGGTATTGAATGCGCACATATTATACTGCGGCCATCCAGAATAGTAAAGTACAAAAAGACAGCTCATTAAGCTGTCTCAATTTATAGAAAAATATTACGAGATTCGTTCTCGAAACACGGCTAATTTATAACCAGTAAAGCTGAATGCTAATGCTACAGCAGATGCGATAATCGCACTGAATCCTTGCCATCCATTTTGCGTAATACCAAATAGCGGATGAACCCACGATGCGATTGACGTTGCAACAGCAATATTAATAAGCCATGCCGATACAGAAACCGCGATAAACCTACCGAGTTCAGCTCCACCAGATCGCGAATTACCAGCGCCAAATACCCAGTATTTATTCCAAATAAAACTAAGAAGCATCGCCACAAGGAATGAAGAGCCTTTGATTATGCCGTACCACGCAAAATACGTACCACCTTTTGTGGTTTCAGATACATCGAGCATAACCAGTAGCAGATACATAACACCGAAATCAACCGCCGCATTGGTAAAACCAACAGCCACAAATCGACCAAACTGATTGAAAAAGTCCAGCCAACGGCCTAGTATGTAGCCCAAATTCACGCCAACTATCCATAATATCGGAACGACAACAATTGCCCATGCAATAGAAATACCTGCATAGTTTGGCGTTTGCAAATAGCTAAGTATCGCGTATCCAATATAGCCGGCCATTAAACCGGTGACAATAGAAAATAATAAATCCTTTTTTGTAAACTTCATTTAATTACTGATAAACTTATTCTTTATTTCGTTCTCAACTTCCTCTCGCGGACGGCCATATTTTAGTTTGGACATTTCGGCAATTGATTTAGCTAGCATCGCATCACCTGCACCAAAGACAGCTTCTTTCTGTATTCTGATGTTGAATGGCCTTTGAATAACATTATTGAGTATCAAGCTCACATAAGCATTTAGATTATCAATGTTCATTAAATCTTGAGGTGTAAATACGGGCTCAAATTTATTTTTGAGATATTCCGCGTCGTCAGCACCAACGCGCAAAATCGCCATAGAGCCGACGTTTCCAAACACAGCGTCACGAATCGAATCTTTCAATTGTTTAATAAATTGATGCGCAATGATTAAATCTAATCTATATTTTCTAGCTTCAGATAAAATAACAGAGATGCTGTCCGTTGTGAAATTCTGAAATTCATCGATGTAGAGATAAAAATCGGTACGATCCCTCTCTTCAATATCTACACGCGATAATGCGGCCATAAGCAATTTGCCTATAATAACCATGCCGAGTAGATTTCCATTTAAATCTCCGATTTTACCTTTGGATAAATTAACAATTAAAATCTTCTTCTTATCCATAACCTCCCTAAAATTAAAGGCGCTCTTCGGCTGATTAATAATCGGCCTCAAAAATTCATTAAAAACAAAGGATGTTATTTTAGATGAAATATATGGAGCCATGTTTGCCAAACTTTGGTCACCGCCAGCTTTTTCCGCTTCTAATTGCCAAAACTGTTTAACCAAGGGATTATCCTCCATGGTTAATAATTTCGCTCTGAAAGCATCATCAACCAATACACGACTAACATCGGCCAATACTGGAATATAATCATCTTGATCGGACATATTGTTCTTGTAGGCGTATTCACGAGCATCCATCAAAAGAAGAGCAGAGTTCTTAAAATACTTCTCAAACATTGGTCCGCCTGTCGTTTTTAAATCGTAAAGTTTATCAAATATCCCAAATAATTCATCTATAACCATAGATTTCTGTTCTGGATGAGACGGATCAACTTCGAGCATATTTAGGCCCATCGGTCTGGAAATATCGCCCGGATCGAAATATATTACATCATCAATTCTTTCCTTTGGTACCACGCCGAGAGCAAATTCTGTAAACTCACCATGCGGATCTATGAGACACAAACCTTTGCCATTTTCAATATCCTGCCTCAATAACGCCTTTAACAATGTCGTCTTACCAGTACCCGTTTGTCCAATTACATATAAGTGTCGGCGGCGATCTTCGTCGGGAATCCTAATTTCGGTTTGCTGACCTCTATATTCGTTTATTCCCAATACGATGCCCTCATTCGGCAAATTTACCGGCGGTTCGGCTGGCCTAGATCTTAAAAATTTAACTTTGGGCGCACTGGTTGATGCCAATGGAAAATGATATAGACTTGTTAATTCCTCGCACGAAAGAAGGACTATTTCATTATTATTAAATATTCTGAATGCATAATTAAATAGCAATTTATTTAAATGACGATATTGAACCTTTATTATGTCCAATTTGTTTAACTCATTGCCGGCCAGAGGCACAAAGCTACTAACAACCTCGTTAAATAATTGGTCAGCCCTAGTCTGTTCACGAGCAGAAACAATAATTCTTACATTTGTATCAAAAAGAGGCTTTGTAGCTTTATTTTGAATACTTTTGATAATTTCTTCGTCAAATGGTGTAACGGACTTCTGATCCTTAATCTTGTCATCGGGCTTAGCCTTGGGTGCCTTTTTAGCTCGTGATAACGCCTTCGAAAATTTGAAACCGGACTGCATTTCCGAGGCAACCTTCTGGGCTAATTTAGGAATTTCGCTTTTGTGTGATGGACGTATCAATAGTTGGATGGCGGCGCCTTCACCATCCTTGTCAATTTTGGATAACGCCGTCAATATTGAACCCAGTGGATCTGATTCCAGTTTTTGATATGTCCTAAACGGCAGAATAGAGTTTTCTTTAAGTCTAAAAAAACCAGCCACATGAACTCCGACCGAATTAAAAATGTTATAATCCTTAACCTTAGAAACCTCGGCATACGGATAGATTCCATGGACTTGTTTATCAAATATTTCTTCAAGATTCTTCGGAACGCCTACGTAAAAGTGAATTTCTTCGCCCGATTGATGAACAGCCATTTCCAATGATAGATACGGCTCTCCGTAAATAAATTTGTTCCATCCTTTGGCGTGCATATTGGTGAAGGACGAATACAATTGCTCCATGATAGAGATTAAATCCTTATCGGATTTTTGTTGACGATTATCGTCCTTGGATTCACGAGGTAAAATAATCGAGAATAATGAAATATTCAATGCTCGCGCAATCGTTCCCCGTGTTCTGAATGATCCGATAGTAATCAACGCGGCAATAAAAATAATTGCTAAGACAATAGCATAAATTACAATCAATATTGGAGATAATAGTCCTACCATTATTTAACGACTTCTAATTTCCTTCTCTCAACCAAGGCCCCATATAATTCATCAGTGAGAGCATCGTGAAATGCATCAATAAGTGCCATATTCCCAGTTTTACTTATTTCCTTGATTGCTTCGGGAATGCTTTTGTTAAAAACGATATCAATGAAGCTCTGAACGAGGTCCTTAAATTCCGGTAATAAATAACTCGGTTGATGGCCGTTTGGTTGAATCGGAGATGTTGCTTGGGGCACCGATACCGGCTGATAGTTAGGTATATGTTCTAGAATTTTCTCTTTAATAACGTCATGTACTAATTCCTTGTTGGGCAAACTAACATCGCCACCTTCCTGATCTTGATTCAAAGCCGCTCGCTTCTCCATGAGCTGCTGTTCGAGTTGTGCTATTTCTTCTTGTTTAAATGCGGCTGATCCTTCCACGAATATTCTATTTTAATTTTTCAACCCATGCATTTCCGACAATATCAGCGGCTGATTTCTGATCTGCTTCAACTTTCTTCCAAGCATCTTCTTGAACTTTCAGGTATAGCTCTGTATCAAAAGCAACTCTTTTCATTTCTTCGTCGTCGGCCTTAAGGCCCTCAAATAACGTAACGAGCATTTCTCCAGACAATTTGTCTAGATTGGTTGCTATATGCTCTTTAATATCGTCACTTAATGACGATTCAGCTAGCATGACACCAATTTTTTCTGCGAGATCTAACAAATTTTGTGATGTTTCATCCATATATATTTAGTTAATTAATCTAGCCGATAAACCCAGCGGGTATTTTAAGCAAATAACTTTGAGGTAATGTTCTGGAGCTTATTTCCCCAATAACTTTTGCGGTCCATTCGGGTTCAAACATATGATTTGCGGCCATCAAAACCTTACTTTTTGCCATTATAAGTGTATCCGATGCGCCCGGGAACATACGACTTACGGTTTCCCAAACAGTATTACTCATGCCCACGTATTGATCTTCGAGGCCCGTCGGGATAGGTAGCGTGTCAGGACCGAATAATGACGGGTGTGGTACATTAGGTAAAGCAATGGCTTCAGGTCTGAATATAATAGATGCTGCGCCGGCCGCCCATAATGCAGCCTCGATGCCTGCATAAATATATCTACGGCTCCATTTGTCATCTAGAGTATCACGTACAAATTTCTTCATTTCTACTTCTGACATTGCTGTTCGCCCCTGCCGAATCTTCGTAAGCTCGGTGATTACTCCTGTCTTTATAGCCGCTCGATTTTCAGGCGTATCAATATTCTGTCCAGCCTCGCCCTTTGTTTTCTTAATTCTCGCCATTACTTCATCGACGGTAGCATTGGCCTGATTCTCAATAAATAAATCGTTATCAGCTTCATGTATTCTATCAACTTCTACTAAGGATAGCCCTTTATTTTTAGCCTCCCTTTGTAATTTTTGTGCATAATCCTGGATACCATCAGCATCAGTAGCTCTGTCTACATTAACCTGATTAATACTTGCTTCATATATGGCTTCGGCCGTATTCCCACCGCCTCTAACACGTTCTGCCGATACGATTTCTGCTATGCCAAATGTCCCAAACCCCTTCAATCTTTCCTTAACCCATCCCCATTTTGTTTTCTTAGTTGGATCTCCTTTTATAACCTCTATTGTCCTCGTATAGGCTGACTTAACTTTATCAATAAATACGCCTACTGCACCCTTTTCAAGAAGTTCAATCTCGGCTTCAATCTCCTTCTTTCGATCTTCAAGTTCCATTATTTCAGCAGACTGGCCTCGTCTTTCAATTTCCGAACCATAAACCTTTGCTCTCTCGGCAGTTAGTTTCGCTTCAATTTCTACAAGTTCAGATTTAAAATTTCTGATTCTGTCTTGTTTTATTTGCTCCCTATATCGTTCAGTTGTTAGCGATAGCTCTCTTTCGGGACGAGGTACTACTGGCACAGGAGGCACTTCAGGTGCAGTCATAGGTGATCCGATCTCCGGTCCGGATGTAGGCGTGTCAGGCGTAGGTATCGCAGATGAAGTTTCCAAGGGAACAGGCCCTTTTGTGGATGCAGGTGCTTCTGTTGGAGTCGCGCTATCAACGGTCTCACTATCTTTAGAGTATTTAAGCAAGGTCAGCTCGGCGCCTACTGCATGAACATTCATGCCGTAGCTCAAAACCTTATCTAAAGTCGTAGCATCCAACTTATCAATTATTGCTACGTTTTGTTGTTTTTTCTCCAACCAAACTGATTTCAATATATCGTAATTTCTTCTATCCTCTGGCGTTAGATCACCGGGGTTTTTATTACCACGAAACGCATTCATTTGATAAAAAGCATCAAGAACCGCCTTTTTTGATTCCATTGCCCCTAGATAAGCTTCGGGACCAGATTTATTTTCGACTGACGACTCTGGCGTCGCATTTTTTTCTATATCCATAATATGTGTTTCTATTGGCATACGAGTTATAGTTGGTTTATTAATATAAGCATAAATAATTGGACCAATAAATACAATGCGGTTATCAACAAAATATTGGGATTATAACTAGAGGTTTTGGTAGAATTAGGTTGATGTTTAATAAAAGTACTGTGGCTATTGCCACCATATTGGTCGTTGGCGGTTTTTTGCGTTTTTTTAACTTGTATAGCGCGAATATTCTAAACTCAGACAGTTCTATGTTCGTTGCTGGCAATCTATATTTTTCATTATTTATCGGGGCGATTATCGGTTTATTGGGCATTTTTGGCTTATATTTGCTAGTCAAGGAACTTTTTGGCTGGCAGACAGGAGCAATCGCGAGTTTTCTTATGGCAACTTCCTACGCTCACCTGATACTTTCTCAGTCAGGATTGACATATATACTTGTGTCGACGATATTTTCATGGTCATTCTACTTCATGTGGAGAGGCATGAGAGAGAGCAATTATTGGTATTTCGCAATTGCTGGGTATTTATTCGGCATGAGTTTTTATGTGAGTAATTTATGCTTTTGGTTCATTCCTGTTGTGGCAATACTCTTCCTTAATTACTGGTCATATCTTAAGACAGATTTTCAGTACTCTAAATACGAGTTTGCTCGAAATAATTTATTAAAGGGATTCGTAATATTATTTCTGATAACGCTTTTTGTATCTATTCCGCTAATCTATACTCTTTGGCAAAATCCTTCGTCTGTATTCTTTTCATCGGCTGATTCAACTTTCTCTCAGCCCCGCCCGTTTAACTCGTTTGTAAATAGTGCTATCAACACCTTAGGTGTTTTGTCGCCGACCGTTATACCATTGCAAACTAATGATTTATCTAATATCCCGCCGATTACATGGCCGATCAGTATTTTATTTATCATCGGTTTTGCCAGGGAGCTTGGACACTGGCTAAGTCGTAAACATGGCCACTTTGCCACATCGCACACATTTATAATTATGTCGTTAATATTCTTGACTCTCCCTGCTTTTTTCACGATAACACCACCCAACGCGTTCATTATTATGGGAACGCTACCTCTGATATTCATTTTTGCTTCCCGTGGAATATGGTGGATATTTGAGAAATTAAATCACTGGCAATATTTAACTCATCCCGAGAAACACAAACTGTTTCATGGTCGTTTGGCACCTCACGTTATCATGGCTCTCTATGTCCTACTAGGCGCGCTGAGTTTTCATGAGTTGTGGCAATATTTTAAACTAATTAATTAAGATGAACACAAAATATATTGCCGCATTTATTATTTTCGTTTCAGTAATAATAGGCGCCACGAGCTCTATCAACGATTCACCTGTCGTTGACGAAATTCCTCACATTGGCTCAGGTTATTCATATATTCAGCAAGGCACCTATGAGATGAATCCGGAACACCCACCCTTGGCAAAGGATCTGGCCGGCATTTCATTAACCATGTTAGGCATTAAAGACACTGCTTTTGCCATGCCTCATCCCGGCTATTGGCCCACAGATATACACGGCCAGTGGAATCTCGGACGCAATCTTATTTTTAATTCAGGCAATAATGCCGACATGGTTATGTATTTTGCCAGATTACCGCTTCTACTATTTTTTATTTTTACGGCCATTATTATTTTTGCATGGACACGCAAATTATATGGTGATAGGGCGGCCTTAATCGCTTTATTTTTATTTTCATTCTCTCCGACGGTAATTGCTCACGGACGTCTTGTAACCACCGATATGGCTGCACTATTCGGTACTCTGCTTTGTTTCTACTGGTTAATTAAATATATTAAAAATCAGACTATCCGCAATTTATTTATTGCTGGACTGGCATTTGGCGTTGCCCAATTAACAAAATTTTCGCTCGTATTGGTAATTCCTATATTTGTTATTTTACCCATCATTTGGGGCTTGGCTCATAAGAATCTTCGCATTGGTTTAAAAACATTTGTCGACACATGTCTGATAATAATAATCGGTTACGTTGTAATTGTTTGGCCAGTTTACGGATTACATGTCAGAAATTACCTCCCTATTGAACAGAGAAGTGACGCCACCAATATATTAAAGGACTACGGCTATGACAATCTGCGTCAGCCGACACTTCAGCGGAAAGTCGCTGATGTAATTATCTGGTCATCTGATAAACCGATTATCAGACCGCTGGCCGAATATGCGCTAGGTGTGTTGATGGTAGTCCAGCGCAATGCTGGTGGAAACCAGACATATTTCTTTGGTCAAGTTACATATACGGGTACGACGAGTTACTTCCCTATAGTTTACTTTATCAAAGAACCTTTGGCATTTTGGTCATTGATTCTTATGGCGCTTATCGGAATGTTTTGGTTGACCAAGAGATATCAATGCAAGAATTTTCATAGTTGGATTAAGGATCATTTCGCTGGGTTTGCCATGTTGTTGTGGTTAATTCTTTATTGGTACACAAGCATTAGCGCGCATCTTAATATTGGCGTCAGGCATTTATTGCCCACTTATGGTTTCATATATATTCTAGCCTCTGGTCAAATATCGCGTATCCTTGAGCATTTTCAATATAATAAGAAGCTTTATGGTGCGTTCTCAATAATTATCGGCCTCTTACTGGGCTGGTATTTATTAGAAATGGTTCGAGTTTATCCATATTATCTTACATACTTTAACCAGACTGTTGGCGGTCCTTCGGGCGGTTATCGTTACGTTGTTGATTCAAATGTAGATTGGGGGCAGGACTTAAAGCGCGTCGCCATATGGGCTGACGATAATAAAATACCAAAAATCTATCTAGATTATTTTGGCTGGTCTGATCCGTCATATTACCTGAAAGATAAATATGGATACATGAGTGCTGGCTTATTCATGAATAAGAAGGACTTTCTAAACAAAAATCCCAAAGGAGGGTATATTGCCGTCTCAGCAACATTCTATGCTGAGAACCTGAAGAATAAATATAAATGGCTTAGTGAAATTCCACGCCTAACCGCTATCGGCAATTCAATATTCGTCTGGCACATTAATCCATAAACGAAAAAACCTCTGTGCCGGAATCCGGTGAGAGGTGCTGGGGAGGGACGGTACGCCGTCCCTCCCCCGAGTCACTACTTTTGGCCGCTCCAGTTGCGCTATCGCGTCGGATCCCGATTTCGCATCAGGACCCTCCTTTCTGAGGTCACCCTCCGTTCATGAGGGAAACCCCGAAAATGTATGATATGCAATTGGCCGGATGAACGGCAGTCAGCGGGTGATGCGTCGTCTGACGCGCTGCCCGTATCGTCGATCTGCTGTCATCCTAGCCGTTGACGCGGAGAGCAGACAGGGGCCGCAGCCCTGCGCTCCTTCCTCCATACCACGATCATGCGCGTCTCCTTAAAGGAACCTCCAGCTCTCACTGTCCCCGTCGGTTTTCCGGCTGAGCTGGACTGGCCGGATTGGCGGAGGCGCAGATGTTATGTCCGTGACTATCGACGGTGTTCACCGCCACTCACGCTTACTATCAAACTTTTCGTCGACATCTGCGCCTCCCGATGATCGTGCGAGGGGCGGCTTGGTGGGTAGCGCCGCCTACTGACACACATCGCCACTTCCCACTCTCCCGGCCCCCGCACGATATTGATGGCCACGCGGTAGAAAACAGGGGGATTGCCCCGATCTCCGATAGCGACTGGCGCCCACGGCACCCCGAAGGATACCGCCAACGCGTGGCCAATGCGAGGCCGAGCATGAGAGTCAGATCACCCTTCACAGGGAATGGGTGGCTTACCCGCTGATCTAGTTTCCCCTCTCCTACCCGGCCTATCCTTCGCCCGCAAAGATTGTTCTCTGCTAAGGGCTCAAAAAAACCAATATCTACTATATTCTACCGGCACATTTACAAATAATTGCGTGTTGCCTGAATATCAGAGGTCGTCAGATGTCTATAGTATCACCGAAAACTGTCTCTTTTTGAC
>Ga0172379_10000789_pt1 | contig 73792 bp, 65 predicted proteins | sample GrowelOW334metaG_FD_119756 | JGI IMG/M metagenome (GOLD analysis project Ga0172379, IMG submission 119756) | Groundwater microbial communities from an aquifer near a municipal landfill in Southern Ontario, Canada - Groundwater well OW334 metaG | ecosystem: Environmental > Aquatic > Deep...
ATGCATTAACCTTAAATTCCGACGAATACCACTACTGGTTATTGAATAACAACTATAAATAGCGGAACTACAACTAAGAGTGGCTGTATTTTTATTGATTGTGGAAATGAGTACGAGTATGTTTGCAGTGTCAATAAAATAAAAATAAAAACAAAAAGAGGATACATATGGAAACTAAAATGATTGGCAATAAAATTGCCGAAGCACGAAAGAAAATCAATATTTCTCAAGCTCAACTTGCGCAGAGTCTATTCATCAGTTCACAGGCAGTTGGAAAGTGGGAGCGCGGGGAATCAATGCCGGACATCACTACTTTTAACCGTCTTGCGGAAATTCTGGGTGTCGACCTTAACTATTTCTCAGAAAACTTCCAATCCGTGGTCAATGGAATAGCATCTGTTGAGCCCTTGGTTCTGAATTCGGTTGAATTGCCAACAGGAAATCAGAACCTGCCTACTGGAACGGTAGAGAAAAAGCTTAACTGGGATATGTCACGCGGTAACTGGGTGGACGCTGACTTTTCCGGATTGAAAAATCTTCATGAAAAATTCAGTTCCTCCAACATGCAGCGCTGCAAGTTTATAGGTTCCGATTTGTCGGGACTTCTTCTAAAAAGCAATAATGTAGATAGTTGTAACTTCTCAGGTTCAGACATAAGCAGCAGCCACGTTCAGAGATCCAACTTAACCAACAATCTATTTAAGGACTGTAAACTGAAAGAAACTGAATTATCAAGAAGCAATATCAACGGCTGCGATTTCACCGGTGCCAATTTTACCGGGACAGAATTTTCAGAAAGCTTTATCAGCGGTTGCGATTTCTCTGGTGCCGATTTTACCGGAGCGGCGTTTAAATCCGGTGGCATAGAGAACAACCAAATGGCTAATACAGTTTGGAATCGTACCGCTTTTAATGCTATGTGGATTGTTAATATTGTTTTCGAGGGCATATTAGATGATTGTTATTTTGAAAACTGCTCTTTTAAAAAGGTGACATTCCGGAATTCAACGCTTACGAACACTTTCTTCAAAATCAAAAACAAGAGTTTGAAAGGTATTCAGTTTATAGACTGTCAAGCCGATCGGATGACATACGAATTCCTGAAACAAGGGAAAGCAGATTTAACCGGTATTACGTTGTTAACACCATAACCCGGCAAAGCCGGAACCAAATAGTTGCTAATCATCGATTGGATGATAAATGGCTGCATAACTGAATGAAAAACATTCATTCGTTTTATTTTAATCAGTCACCTTACGCAAAATTACGAAAACCGTAGGTCGATTCTCTGAATCGACCGTGCGTTTTACTTCAATTCGCTCTTTTATTGGTCGATTCTAAAAGCCATCAGAATCGATTTACACTACAATTTCAGACTTTTGTTTGAGGAGAATGATTAGCTCAAAAAGTTTTGGTTGTCGCTATGCTACGTTAAGGTTGACTAATAATCTTCGTTTTTAGTCAATATTAGCCCTTTCCTCCAACTTGAAAATGTCTTCGGAACACTTGATAATGCTTTCGGAGCCCACGGGACTACCTTCGGAATGTGCGGGACTTTCTTCGGAGGTGACAAAACTATCTTCGGAACGCGCGGAGTTTCCTTCGGAGGTGACGAAATTACCTTCGGAACACGCGGGGTTTCCTTCGGAGGTGACGAAACTACCTTCGGAATGTGCGGGGCTTTCTTCGGAAGTTACAAAACTATCTTCGGAACATGCGGGGCTTTCTTCGGAGTTCACAAAACTACCTTCGGAACGTGCGGGGTTCCCTTCGGAGGTGACGAAACTACCTTCGGAATATGCGGGACTCTCTTCGGAGGTGACGAAACTACCTTCGGAACATGCGGGGCTTTCTTCGGAGGTGACGAAACTATCTTCGGAAGATGCCGGACTCTCATCGGAGGTGACGAATATGTCTTTTAAATGAGCAAGATTTTCTTTGCTGTGGAGTATACTATATTACCTTTTGTAATGAAAAAGACCTCCAGGATTTTAGAAACCCTGGAGGTCTGGTAATTTCAATTCTCCTTAGTTAAACCTTTTAACCTATTCTATATCAAACTTGATCCCTTGTGCCAGAGGCATTGTGATTCCGTAGTTTATCGTGTTAGTCTGTCTGCGCATGTAAGTTTTCCATGCATCGGAGCCTGATTCACGTCCGCCGCCGGTTTCCTTCTCACCGCCAAATGCTCCGCCGATTTCCGCGCCGGAAGTCCCGATGTTTACATTGGCTATACCGCAGTCACTTCCCCATGCAGAGAGAAATTCTTCAACTTCGCGCATGTTATTGCTAAAAATGGAGGAAGATAATCCTTGCACTACATTGTTATTTAAAGAGATAGCATTATTCACTTCACCGGAATATTTGATTAAATAAAGGATAGGTGCAAAAGTTTCTTCTTGAACAATTTTATAATGGTTTTCAGCTTCTACAATTGCCGGGCGCACGTAACATCCCGAAGCATAATCTGCTCCTTCCATTACTTCACCGCCAAATAACACTGCTCCTCCTTCAGCTTTCGCATGTTCAAGAGCCATTTGGAAAAGTTTAACAGCTGATTTATCGATCAGTGGTCCTACATGGTTCTTTACATCCAAAGGATCACCAATTTTCAAACTGGTGTAAGCCTTTACTAAAGAGTCTTTTACCTTGTCATAGATGGAGTCATGAATTATAAGCCGTCTAGTACTTGTACATCTTTGTCCCGCAGTTCCTACCGCTCCAAAAACAACCGCTGGAATTGCCATTTTAAGATCTGCATCAGGCGTTAAGATAATAGCATTATTACCACCAAGCTCAAGAATTGCTCTTCCGAACCTTCCGGCAATAACTTGCGATGCATGCTTCCCAACAGCAGTTGATCCCGTGATAGAGATAAGAGGAATACGCTTATCATTTAATAACTGCTCCCCTATCGTTGAACCTTTCCCAACGATCAGAGAGAATATCCCTTCCGGTAAATCATTCTCTTTTAAGACCTGTGCAACAATTTTCTGTGTTGCAATTGCAGTAAGGGGAACTTTAGAAGAAGGTTTCCAGATATTCACGTCTCCGCAAACGGCGGCAAGCATTGCGTTCCATGCCCAGACTGCCACAGGAAAGTTAAACGCCGACACTGTTACAACAATACCTAAAGGATGATATTGATCATACATTCTGTGGTTTGGTCTCTCTGAATGCATCGTAAAGCCGTATAACTGACGGGAAAGTCCCACTGCGAAGTCGCAAATATCAATCATTTCCTGAACTTCTCCCCATCCTTCTTGCAAAGATTTTCCCATTTCATACGAAACGAGACGCCCTAGAGGGTCTTTATATTCCCGTAATTTCAATCCGATCTGTCTTACAATCTCTCCTCTTTTAGGAGCAGGAACATGTCTCCATTCTTGAAAAGCTTTATCCGCCGTAGCAACAATCACTTCATAATCAGATACAGAAGCTTGAAACACTGAGCCGATAAATTCCCCATTAACAGGGGAAGAAATGTTTAGTTTTGCTTCAGATTTTGATTGGTTCCATGTTTGTCCGGTAGATGAGCCGTAATTTTCTTTTTGAATACCTAGTTTCGATAAAAATTCCATTAGATCTTCCTTAATTTTAATAATCGTAGTATCAAACTTATCGAGATTTTTGCAGATTAAAAAACCATCCCTTCTAGGGGAGGCTTAAATTATTTTTAAGCAAAGCCCTTGAAAATTATTACCTCAAAGCTTAACTTGCAAAGAGAAAAAATTATGATTTACACAATGTTTAATATTCCCCCGGACAAAAGCAAAAGTTTAAGGAACTATTTAGTTTCCCGCTTCGAAAACCTCTTCTAGATTTCAGCTTATCTCTAAACTTTTAATTAATATTTTTTTTTCATCTCATTTAGAGGTTTTTATGAACAACGCTGAACTTAAAGAGTTTACCTCTTTACAACATAAATCAATTGATCCGAATTTTGTCCACGAGACATTAAAAAAGTATATGCTTGTCGACGGCTTTGACATTGTACTCGACTTGCAAAAAAGTCATGGTGTTTATCTTGTTGACGAAAAGACAAATGATGAATACTTAGACTTCTTTTCCTTCTTTGCTTCTTCTCCGTTGGGGATGAATCATCCAAAGCTTCAGGGAAATGACTTTAAGGAGAAACTTCTTACGGCTGCATTAAATAAGCCTTCTAATTCCGATATCTACTCAACATTCATGGCTGAATTTGTAGAAACATTTGCGACTATAGCAAAACCTGATCATTTCAAATATTTATTCTTTGTTGATGGCGGTACCCTTGCAGTTGAAAATGGCTTGAAAGTTGCTTTCGATTGGAAAGTTCAGAAAAACTTTAAGAAAGGTCATACAAAAGAAGTCGGGCATAAAGTACTTCACTTTAAAGAGGCGTTCCACGGCAGAAGCGGTTATACGTTATCATTAACAAACACCGATCCTAACAAAATTAACTATTTCCCTAAGTTTGATTGGCCGAGGATTTCAAATCCGAAGATCATTTTCCCTCTTGAAGAGCATTTAGCTGAAGTAATAAAGTCGGAAGAAACCGCACTAGCGCAGATCAATCAAGCGATAAAAGAGAATCCGGATGATATTGCCGTAATTATTTTAGAGCCAATCCAGGGAGAAGGGGGAGATAATTTCTTCCGCAAAGAGTTTTTCTTAAAGCTCCGTCAAATTGCGGATGAACATGACATTCTTCTTATGTTTGATGAAGTACAGACCGGAATGGGAATGACGGGCAAAATGTGGGCTTCTGAATATTACGTTTTACCGGATATAATTTCCTTTGGAAAAAAAGCTCAAGTCTGCGGAATTATGGTAAGCGATAGAATTGATGATGTTGCAGAGCATTGTTTCAGAAAATCAAGCAGAATAAATTCTACATGGGGTTCAAATCTCCCCGATATGGTTCGTTCTACACGGATGCTTGAAGTAATGCAAGAAGATAATCTTTTAGCTCATGTTCAGGAGACCGGTGATTACTTACTAAATCAGTTGAATATTTTACAACTTGAATATCCTACCATTATTGAACATGCCCGCGGCTTAGGGTTAATGTGTGCATTTGATTTCAAGAGCGCTGAAACAAGAAACCAATACGTAAAAGAATGTTTCAACAATAAATTAATTCAGTTGGGTTGCGGATCTAAAACTGTCCGTTTTAGAACTCCCATAATAATTTCTCAGGATGAGATCGACAAAGGTTTGAAAATTATCCGCAATGTTTTAAATTCCCTGCGTAAATAAATTAATTTAATTAAACTACTTGCACGAGACGGCTCCAATTTAACGGAGCCGTTGTCGTTTTAAATTGAACACCCTGATAAACTTTTCATTTTAAACATACCAAGGAGTTCGTTAACTTTCTTAAAAATAAATGGAGCTTTTTTGAATAAGGTACTCATACTATTTGTTTTGTTAACCGGCATTCTCTTTTCTCAAGATTATGAATTGACCAATCAGTTCGAGGCGTTTTCTGAAGCGACTTCCTTTGCGTTATCTCCCCAAGGATACTTTTATGTTTCGGATAACGGTAGTGATGAAATTATCAAATTAGATTCGCTCGGCAATCAGGTAAGCACTTATGGAGGTTACGGCTGGGGAAACGGACAGTTTGATTACCCAATTGATGTTTCATTAAATACGCTTAGTATCTTTGTCACTGATAAAAACAACCATTCGGTGCAGCGCTTCGACAAAGATCTAAATTTTATTTCACGTCTTTATACGCGCGACAGAAATAACGAAACTTCATTCGGATTCCCGTTGAGTGCTGATGTTTCAAATATGGGCGACTTATTTGTCCTCGACTCAGAGAACAAACGAATTTTGAAATTTGACATCTTCGGAAAATTTGTCCTAAAGTTCGGCGGTTTTGAGGATGGTGATTTTTCTTTTAAAGACCCTAAGAAGTTAATTGTTACCGAAAATAATAATGTGATGGTTCTCGATGGTAAGAGTTTATTAATTTTCGATCTCTTTGGGAATGGATTGAACATTACACCATTGCCGGAGAATTTTACTTCGATTGATAAATACTATAATACAATCTCATTGACCGGCGATAGTTCCATTTACGTCTCTTCTTTCGAGGCTAATGAGTTATTCTTCAGAAAGCTGCTTCTTCCCGATTTGCCGGATACCGGCGTTTTTAATGCTTCGCTGGTTGTCGGGAATAAAGTATACGCACTTACGAATACATCCATATATTGTTTTTTGCTCATTGAAAAATAAATTGATTGTACTATTCATTCTCTTTCTTTCAGCAATCTGGATAGCAGGGTTCTCGGTCTTCTCTTTTCTTCCAAAAGATAACTCTTTGCAAGCTTTTTATCCTTTTCTTAAAATGAGTTATGGAAGAGTTTGCCATCAACATCATGACAAATGCTATTCAATTAACGGTTCATACTTTTTAGTCTGTTCAAGATGTACCGGAATATACATCGGGGCTTTCATCGGAATACTTACTGCGTTTCTTCCGATAGAAAAATACTTTTCTTCCGCCTTCAAGTATTTCATCTTCTTTGCACTAATACTTTTAGCAGATGTGTTGATCAATAATTTTATTTTCGTTTCGTACGATAAGACGACGGCGTTTTTTACCGGATATCTTTTTTCTTTTTTTGCCGTCAACTTTGTTATTTTAGAATTAAAAAGAAATAATTTCTTGAACACTTTTAAAAGAGACCTTTAATATTATGAAAAATAAAATCTCACCGGCAATTGTCTGCGGGTTCGGCGCTGCTGTATTAGGTATAATCCCCGGTGTAAAAAGTTTTGGTTGTTGTTTGCTGCTTCCGGCTTCGACGGTTCTCAGTCTCTATTTTTATTTGCGGATTACTTCATTCGCCCATAGTATTACTCCAAAGACGGCACTGTTTATAGGTTTAATAACAGGTGTATCATCGGCTTTCTTCTCCGGCTTTTTTGATATTATTATCACTTATATTTTCCGCACGAACGATCTTGTTTTCAGCTTGCCGCAGGTTGAAATTCTTCTCAGCTCTTACAACCTGGGAGATATAGGCAAAGAGACCATTAATCTTCTGAGAGGTATGAGTAAAGAGATCACCTTGTATGGGTTTTCCCCTTTGTACGCAACTTATCTTCTTTTTAGCAATCTTTTTATCGACTCAATCTTTGGCATGATCGGCGGGCTTATCGGCATGTCCATTTTCAACAAAAAATATTTCATAAAATCATGATTACTGCATTTATCTTTTTTGCTCATTATATCTTTACAATAATTATTTTCACAAAAAAATGGCAGGATGAGAACCTTCCCGGCGCTCTTCTTAATATTGGTTTGATCGGTGTATTGTTTGCCGTTGGATGGACAACAACAACAATGATTGCACAGATTTTTATGAAACCTGAAGGGCTGGGCATCTTTTATGACCGGGATACATTTGCGCTTACGCTATTAGCTGTTGCAGAATATTTTTTCTATAGAATGTATTACAAAGATTTGTTTATTGAAGCCGGTACGGGAAAACAATAATTGCAAATTGTTCGGTCTTTTTCTGACGTAAAGGAAGCGGTTCAAACCTCCACTGGCGTAACGAATTGATTGCGGCATTTTCAAGTTTTGTATCCGCTTTTGTAAGCGGAAAGATAGTCCCAACTGTTCCATCCGGCAAAATTGAAAAACGGAGTCTGATATCAATCTCTTTATTTACTCCCTCCGGATATCCTGGAAGAATATAACTGTAAATCTTTCGCTTCCCGTTACCACCCCACTCGATATCAAAGCCGGTACCGCCTATTCCTAGTCCATTATTTCCCTTCTGCTCAACAACTTTTTCTTCATTTTTCTTTTTCGAAGTGACCGGAACTTCATTTTCGAACGTGTTTTTTACTTCCGGTAGTGCAACATCTTCTTTTGACTTTTCTACTACCTCTTCATGCTTCTTTTCTTCGATAGTGGAGACAACCTTATTCCCGCTTGCGCCGGATGAACCGCTGGAAATGCCGCCAAAACCAACTTCGACATATTCCTTTACCGGATATTCAACTTCTAATTTCAAATAATAAAACAGCACCAAAAGCCCTAGGTGAAATATAATTGAAATGAGGTAAGAAGTATTTCTTGTTTTACGTTCTGTCATTCGGAAGTTTTACAAATTAACTTTTTCTGTTTCGATGGTAAATTTATCTATGCCGATCCCACGAGCCGAGTCTATTACTTTTATCACTAATTCAACCGGGACACTTTTATCTGCGCGGAGAATAAGATTATTCTCGGGGCTTGAAGCTTTCATTTGGCTTAATCTCCCAGGCAGTTGTTCCAATTGGATCTTTTCGTCACCAACAAAAATTTCCCCTTTATCCGAAAGTGTTACCACTAATTTAGAAGGAGCCAATTGCTCATTATTTTTTGCACCGGGTAATTTTATTTTAACTCCCGTTTGCAAAACAAACTGCGAAGTAAGGAGAAAAAAGATCAGCAAAAGCATTACTATATCTGTCAATGATGAGACGCTGAACGTTACAAGAGGTTTACTATTCATTTCAAGTTTCATATCATCCTCTAAAGAATAATTTCTTCATCATCAGAAATAATATGTCCACCGGAGGATTCTTCAACGATATCAATTAAATCACTTGAAATAACTTCGATATCGGCAACCAGTTTTTTTATTTTTTCGGTGAAGTAATTATAAAATGCTAATGCTGGAATTCCAACAACCAATCCAAAGACTGTGGTAATTAGCGCTTCCCAGATGCCTCCTGCTAAATCGGAAGGATTTGCAGCACCCATCAAATCTTGAATAGTTTGAAATGCAGAAACCATTCCGGTAACCGTTCCTAAAAAACCGAGCATCGGGGCAATACCGGAAACTGTTCCAAGCGTAGATAACCCTTTTTCAAGTTTAGTAATTTCTTGTCTTCCGGCATCTTCTAAAGCATCTTTAACACGCTGGTGTCCGAAACGTATTTTTTTTAATCCTTTTTTTATGATGTTTGCTGCGGGAGTTTTTTCATTATTACAAAATGCAATCGCTCCGGCAATATCATTCTTCTTTAAGAGTGATCTTAATTTTATCATAAAGGCTACAACATTTACTTTTGATTTGTGCAGCACGATAAATTTATCAATAATTATTGCTACGCCGATAATTGAACTGAGTAGAATGGGGTACATTATTACCCCGCCCTTGAAAAACATGGTCAGTAAATCCATACTTAATTCCTATTATTACTTAATTGAATTATAAAAACGGGATGCATCTTCAGCAGAAGAGAATCCACCCACTTTTACCCGATACCAGGTTCCCCCTTTTTGGGGAATGACAACTGAAGATTTGAATGCTTTTATTCCTTTACGTAGCAGCCGGGCAACTTCCTGATCTGCAATAGTTTCTGATTTCCAAGAAGATAGTTGCACAACATACTTTGAACCTTCTAAATAGATATTATCCCTAATTAACACCGCTTTTTTAGTACCCTGAACATCTTCTTTGATCACTTCTTTTTTCTTAAGAGGTTCTTTTCGTTCAACAGTTACAGGTTTAGACGATGAACTCTGCAGAGGAGTTTGCTTTATATTTTTTCCGATTTGATTATTCGGATTATTTTTAGAAAAAATATCAGACGCTTCAAGATCATTTTTAAAAGCCGGGGTTTGCTCTGCAGTTATTCCCTCATTCGCAACTTTTATATTTTGATTTTGATTCTCGCCGCTTTGTTCAGGTTTGGGAGCCTCCGTAATTTTAACTTCGTAAGGATACGTAACCGGGATGTTATATTCTCTTTCAACTACTACCGGTTTATTTTTTACTAACTGTCCGGTCTGTTGTTGCATTTTTAGCCAATGAGGAAGTCCCCACATTTTCCAATAAAGAAAAATAATAATCACAATAATTAAAACTGCGGAGATGATTGACCAAAACAGATTACCTCTTTCCTTCTTAACAGGTTTAATCTTTTCAACTGCATGTTCTACTTCACGGATTTGCTGCTCTTCCTCCACAAGAGTTTTATCACTTGGATAACTTATGATATTTTCTTCCAATAGCGGGACAGTAGAATTATCTTTAGACTTGAAATCTGTTTTTTCGACCGTAAAATTGCTAAAAGGATCAGTTGCTGCAAGTAATCTTTCCTCTTCCTGCGAAAGTACAAACTCAGTGGTCGATTTGACAGGGACAAACTCATCATCAAGACGGTTAATGTCAAGCTCTAACGATTCATTCTTGTTAAGATCACGTTCAGAGTCCTCTTCATGAAGATCACTATCAAATAATTTTTCAAAGTCAGAAAGATCAATACTCAATTCTTGTGTTTTTTTAGTAATAACTTCCTGATACTCAGTACCGATTTCTATTTTGTCCAATTTATCATGAAGCTTAGAAAAATTTACATCCTCAATTCTCGTTTGAGATATTTTTTCGTCTTTTGTGACAGAGGCTTCCTCAGTTTCTTCATCGTGGAAATTCCAACTAACCGCTTCTTCCGCTATAACATCTTCTTTTTTATTAGGGGATATAGGTTCAAAGACATCCTCTTGTGACGGTTCCACAGAAAGGATTTCTTCTTCCTGTAATTCACGTTTCCAGCTATTTCCAAAATCCCACGAAAACTCTTGAACTTCTTTAGAGATTTCTTCGTGCAAAGACTCATCATTAGAAAATTGGTTTTTATTATTCGAAGAAGCAAAATTCCAGGCAAAGTCGGGTTCATCTATTTTTTTAGTTTCAAACGTACCACTTCGTAAAAAATTTTCTGCTTTTCCACGAAAATATTTTTTTAACGAGAAGCTTGGCTCGAAAACAAAACCGGCGGCTACCATTTCTTTGGTCGGAATAATTTGTTTAGTGATGCCTATTGCAAATACAGCATATTTATCAGGTTGCAATTCATCCTTGATGGATGGAACGGTGAAAACTAAATCTTCTTTGAGGGTATCAAGTGGATCGGTTGATATACACGTGATCAAATAAAACTCTTCGTTATTCCTTACGATTTTTTGCTGTGAAAAATTTATTTTAAAAGGAAGGACAAAGGAATCGTGTTCATGCAACTGTTGATGCAATAGCATTAGAAACGTTTCCATGAAGAGCGCCGCGTACTCTTCGTCAACTACAGCATAGGAAGTAAGTTTTTTTACTAATTCAGCTCTTGTCATTGTTACCAAATAATTTTTAAACCCGCCGCAATGCTAAGCGGAAGTTCTTGATAATTTTTCCATATCTCGTTTTTCTGGTTGAGGATATTTTGCACTTCAAGTTGAGCAAACATATTCTCAGAGATATTCATTTCTCCGTTAAGTGTAAGGTTAAAATACTCTTTTCTTTTCTCCGTATTCGCAAAATTAAGAAAAGCAGGAGAATAATACATCATTTTTGCCGATAAAGATATTTCCGGAGTGACAAATAATCCATACGTCAGATTTAACTTTACGGGAGAAACATTAGGAACAGAATTGCCAGATTCATTAGTTACATGCTGGTAATTGATTTCGCCAGCAAAAAAGCCAAACTCTCCGGGATAAAGATGTATACTAGCAAAAACCGAAGTAGATTTTGCTTCAGTAACGTTAACATTATAAATATTTCTACCCGCAGTTGAGTCGCTAAAATAAGGATAATTTGAAGCAGAACAGTATCCCAGTCCCCCTGATACCTCAAATATTTTTTCATATTCATATTTTGTATTGAGAGAAAATTGAGAAGCAACGGAATAAAAAATATACTTTACTTGAGGTGAAATGGCATAATATCTATTGGTCTCAAGAAAATCTTGTTGAGTTAACAGAGTGGAAGTCGGATGGTATTCAATAAAAAGAGAAAATCCTTTACTCCATTGAACCTCCGCCGACAGATAGGGATAGAACGTGTGGTAGCTATCCATTTTTGAATATTCAAAACCAATATTTAATCTTGCATAATTTTCAACCGGATACCCAAATATTCCTTTTGCCTGAATGATATTTGAATTTTCTGAAAGAAGTGTATTATAAATCGAACTAAGAAAAGAGACTTTTCCGAATAGTGAAATATCAAAAGATCCGGTAGTATATTTTGAGAACCCATTGACTTTGATAATATTTTCTTTCAAGGAATCGTATTTCATATTGAGATAATAATCTTCAACGGTAAGATCATAATTAAATGTTTTGGACGAAATATTTTGTAAAGATGTGACAAAGTTACTACGCAAGAATTGTCTGTTAAAATTCGGGACGGGAGAAGCAAATAATTTATACGATTCATTTTCAACCTTTCCAGAAGCATGAAATTTTGAGAAAGCCAAAAAGCCGCTTGAATCGGAAATGATATAATTATAAAATAGTTTTGCTCCAAATTTGTTCCGATCGGCATTCGTTAAATATGCACGCTGATTAAAAGCATTGATATTCGCAGAGAACAACGATCTTTCCAGTGGGAGCCTATATGTTGCCGAAAGAGAAGGAAGAATATTATTCCCTATCAAAAAGTCGGCTTCGCCATTCACAAATCTGATGGAATCTAAAAATTCGCCACTCCTTCGCGTAGGTTCAGAAAAATCTTTCACTTCTAATTCATCAGCGGAATAAACCGGTTTGAAAAACTCCCCGGAGACAGTTGATACTAATCCCGGTTTTTGTTTTTCAAGTAGTGGAAATTCGTAAGCTTCTTTTCCAGTGATAACAAATTGTGGGAGCTCCACATTTGAATTTTCCTGTCCGTTTAATAGTGCTAAACCGAGAAGAAGATAGCACAATATAAGATTATATTTCATTTTCATTTTACATTCCTCAACTTCTGCTGTGCTTCTTTTCCATAATCATCACCACGATGAGTTGAAATTACATTTCTGTACATTTCTTTCGCTTTATTTTTATCATTCATCTTTAAGTAGGTATCTCCTAATTTCAAATATGATTTCACAACCCATTCGTCATACAACTGGTAAACGTTCAACACTCTCACAAAAGCAGTAATTGCACTTTGAGTTTTTCCTTGCTCTAACAGAGAAACCCCTGTGTAGTACTGAGCTTTTGCAGCAATGTCGTCATTTCTTTTTGTTACCAGATCTAAAAACCATTTATCTGCATTTTCATACCGTTTCTTTTTTAGCTCGATGAGCCCCATTTCAAGTTTTGCTTTATCTGCAAAAATAGTAGTGGGATAATACATTGTAATTTCTTCAAAGACATCATAAGCGGCCGGCGAATCATTTTTCTTTAAATACGTATCGCCTTTCATAAAAAGTAATTCTGCAATACGTGAAGAGTTTCGGTATTTATCAACAGCCTGATTAAAAAGTGCAAGAGCCTGATCGTATCGTTTTAATTGATTATATATATTCCCCAGCTCAATAACTGCCCCAGGGGCAATATCACTTTGTGTATACGACTTAAACACGATCATATAATTTTGGATCGCTTCCTCCGGGTTATTTAAATATTGTTCACACTTCCCGATTTGATAATACGCATTCGGAACATACTTGCTCTTTGAAAAATAGGCAATGAAATCTTTATAACTTAATCTTGCTTTCTCATAATCCCGCTGGCTGTAATATAATTCTCCTTTTTTAAAATATAATTGATCGGCATAAGTTGAAGTAGGGTTCTCTGCGACATAATTATCAATTATCGCGATTGCTTTATCCAACTCACCTTTTGCGACGTAACAATATTGCATGCCGTTCAGCGCATCAAATACTTGCGGAGAATTATCATAGTTTTTTAAAACCGTTTCATAAGAAACAATTGCAGAGTCATAATTTCCCAAATTAAAATAAGCATCTCCAATAGAATACTGAACCAACGGGGCTAACTTCGATCGTGGAAGTTTTTCAAGCATGTTCCGATATTTTTCAATCGCTAAATAAAAATTACTTTGTTGAAAATTAATCCACCCAATTAAATACAAAACATGTTCATAATAAATTGACTTTGTATAATTATTTTTAAAACTTTCTAACTCCTCTAACGCGTTTCGTACTTTACCTGACCGATAAAGAGTCATAGCATACTGAAAAGAAATATAATCCTTCGCTTTCCCCAAGTTTTTTACTTTTAACAACTCTTCGTACGCATTTGATGCCGCATCATAATTTTTATCAGCAAAATAACTATCTGCCATCCGGATTCTTGCATCAAATATCTTTTCATTTTGGGGATATTTTTTAATAAAATCAGAAAAGAAAAACGAAGCGTTCATATAATCCTTCTGATTAAAATAACAATAAGCTTTACCATATAAGGTCAGGGCTTGTAAAACTGTTTCGTTTGTTGATATTTTGTTATAAAATGTTAATGCTTGCGCAAAATCTTTTTTAGCGAAATAACATTCGGCTAAGTAAAAAGAGACTTTTGCTGATTCAAAATTAGGAGCAAGAGAATCTATTTCACTTAAAACAGTTATTGCAGCATCGTAGTTATTTAAATAATATAAAGCTGTCCCCTTTCCCAATAACCCGCGAAACAGAAGAAACTCGTCTTCAATTTTGATTTTATTTATTTGGTTGAAATACTGAAATGCCTGTTGATACCGCTTAGTCTGAAGTTCAATTTCACCAAGTATAGTAAGCGTTTTTGCTCTTACCTCATTGTCCTTTGTATTTACTCCTTTACTTAGTGCAGCAAAGGCTTTGTCATAATTTCCGTTTGAATAATGGATACCACCAATTTGATAAAGCGCCGAAGCTGCCAGACCACTGTTTGGATATTTCTTTAGAAAATCTTCGTAGATGTTCAACGCCTCTTGTTCGTTTCCCGTATATCGTTTTGCCTCGCCCTTCCAATAAAAAGATTTTATTCCGATGGAATCATCATCGAGTGATAAAGCATTGAACAGCTTATAAGCGTCACCATATTTTTTTTCTTGAAATATTGACCAAGCATAAGCATATTTTACTTCGCGGATATAGGATGAAGCAGGATATTTTTCAATTACTTCGCGGTAAACTTTTTCAGCATTTGCATATTCGCCGACTCTGTAATGCGAATTACCAAGCAAATATAGTGCTTCTGTTTGCTTTTCAACCGGTAATCGTTTCACCGTCGGATCAGACAATTCCAAAATTGAGTTATCATATTCTTTCAACTTGAAATAGCAAATCCCGATTCTAATTTGAGCATATGATGCAAGCGGGCTTTCTTTATAAAATGATAACAACTCGTCATAGTAAGTAACGGCATCGGTGTAATCACCTGAATCTTCATACGTTCGCGCAAGAGAATAAATAGTATTATCGATATATTTGTTTGTTACTTTATTCGATATCGCTTCTTTAAACGAATTTCTTGCTTCCTCAATATTATTTTGTTTAGTGAACGTCTCTCCTATCCAATAGAGAGAGGAACCATAAAACTCGCTTCCCGGATATTCCTTGTTCAATTGCTGAAACATTTCTTGAGATATGTCATATTCATGCTTTTCGTAATAGAGAAGTCCTGTTTTAAACATCGCCTTTTCTCTAAAACTTGTAAATTCATAATTATTGATTAGCGTTGAGTAGGAGATGATCGCTTCATCATATTGCCCTGAATTAGAAAAGGATTCGCCTTGATAAAAAATGGATGAGGCGAGCAACTCATCATGCAAATGGTAATCTATCCGGAAACGGGAAAATAACTCCGAAGCTTTTGCATAATCTTTTTCTAAATATGCCCGGTACGCTTTGGCATAAAGATCATTTAATTCTTGTGCAAAAGAATTAGTGAGAGAAGCGGTAAAAAGTAGAAGAAAGAGTAGTTTTTTCATTGATTATTTTGCTTGTGAACGTAAATTGTAACCTCAGTCTTAAGTAACATAATTTTCTTTATAAAAATAAGAGAGAAATCGATCCAATAAAATGCAGAAATTCAGATGGCGATTTTTTTGTTCTCTTTGTTTGTTACTTCAATTTTAATATTTTTTGACTAGCTAAACAAATAATTGAGAAGATTTTTTATGAGATTTTTTTTTCTGTCCCTTTTTGCTTTCTCTACTTTGATGCATTCTCTTTCCGCACAAGAGATGACGAAAGAGAAGTATTACTCATTAATTGCAGATTCCCTCGTGAAATCATCCTTAACGGAACAGAACGGTTACCGTCTACTTGGTCAGTTATGCAAAATTGGTCCGAGATTATCGGGATCAACAAATTCGCTAAAAGCTATTGGTTGGGCGAAAGAGATAATGGAAAAATCAGGATTCGATTCGGTTTGGCTTCAACCGGTTATGGTGCCCCACTGGGAAAGAGGAAAAGTTGAATCGGCAGTAATTATTTCTTCAAAAAAATTTAAAAATAAAAAGCTATCAATCGCATCTCTGGGTGGAAGTGTTGGAACTGATTTGAAGAATGGTGTTGCTGCAGAAGTAGTTGAGATCCATTCTTGGGCAGAATTAGTCGAAAAGAAAAATCAAGTAAAAGATAAGATCGTTTTTTTTAATATCCCTTTCGATACAAATTCTCCAACTTCATTTTCAGCCTACGGCAAAAATGTCGGGTACAGAGTCCAAGGGGCTTCAGAAGCCGCAAAATATGGGGCAAAAGGAATGATCCTTCGTTCGATCACTTCAAGAAACGATAACGTTCCGCATGTCGGCATAATACATTACACAGATTCAATACCGAAAATTCCCGCCGTTGCAATTGGAATTAAAGACGCTGACTTTTTAAGTACGTCATTAAAGCAAGATTCTTCTCTTAAACTTCAGCTAAAACTTTCATGTAAAAATTTGCCGGAGGCGCAATCGTACAATGTTATTGGTGAATTAAAAGGAACTGACTTTCCGAACGAAGTAATTGTTGTCGGCGGGCATTTTGACAGCTGGGACAAAGGAGATGGCGCACATGATGATGGAGCTGGATGTATTCAGTCTTTGGAAGTACTTGATCTTTTCAAACGGTTAGATATCAAACCTAAACGGACAATACGATGTGTTTTCTTTATCAACGAAGAGAACGGTTCCCGGGGCGGTATTGCTTATGGTAAATATGCTGAGAATTCAAGTGAAAAACATTTGGCGGCAATAGAATCAGATAGAGGTGCTTTTGCCCCGGTAGGCTTTTCAATTGAGAAAGATTCTTCATCATTTATAAAAATTTCCTCATGGGGAAAGATTCTTGAACGAGCCGGTATTGATTGGATACGGAAAGGCGGAAGCGGAGTTGATGTTTCTTACATAAAAAATGCTATATGTTTAATTGGTTACGTTCCAGATTCTCAACGCTATTTTGATTACCATCATTCAGCGAATGATGTTTTCGCGGAAGTCAATCCTAGAGAATTTGAACTTGGTTCGGCGGCTATTGCCTGCTTAGTATTTCTTATTGATCGGGAAGGGTTGTAGCTTCCCGATTTTATTTTTACCACATTAATTTAAAATCAGAACAATTTCTAGTTAATCCCTTTAGCATTAAGAAAAGCTGAATACTTCTTGTCTGTATCCATAATATGTTTTACTAGCCATTCCTTTAAAAAATTCATCAGATCAACAGCCGATAGGGATTCTCCACTTTCTAATTTCTGAACATAATCTTTAACTTGATTCAGCAAATCATTATGCTGCCTGGTGTGAATTTTAGCTTCAGGATAATTATGGCTGGCAAAAAGTTTTTCTTCATAGGCAAAGTGAAAAACGGTATAGTCAACAAGACCGGCTAATACTTTCCCTAATATTTCCTTCCCTTTTCCCTCTTTCATCTTGTCATGCAGTTCGTTTATTAGAGAAATCAGCTTTTTATGTTGATTATCAATTTCTCTTACTTTTACAGAATAACTTTCGTTCCAGGTAATTAGTGCCATATTTCTCCTTTTCGAATTTTATAAATTATTTACTATTCAAATTATCGGAAATAGTTCACAAATCTTTAGGAGGGTTTTATATGTTTTAATGATTTCAACGAATAGTTTCATGTCAAGAATAACCAGCATGATTCTTATTTGCAATATTCTTTTATCAAACTATCTACTTCGCTATCACCAAGTTTAACGGCAGTTATCCAATCTGAATAAGCGCCATCCTTATCTCCAAGTTTTTGTTTAGCCAGTCCGCGAAAAACATAAGCTTTCGCATCATTGCCATTCATTTCTACTGCTTTATCAAAATCTTGAATAGCTCCTCCATAATCTGCAAGAGTATATTTAGCAAGTCCGCGATTATAATATGTTCCAACATAGTTAGGATTGATCTCGATTGCTTTATTATAATCTTCCAAAGCTCCCTTATAATCTTTTAAGCGATCTTTTGCGGAACCACGACAGAAATATGCATCAGCAAAATCGGCATTTATTCCTATTGCTTTAGTAAAATCTTGAATGGCCCCTTGATAGTTCTCAAGTCCCGATTTGGCAACACCATTTTCAAGCAATTCTTCTTCTTTTTTTTGGATACTCATCTCGTTTCTCCTTTCATCAACATAGCCATAAAGCCATATAAATTAAAACAAATATAGTTTTCTAAAGCATTCACACCAAGTCATAATTCTTCTCCTCTTCTATTCAGTTAAATTGCCTTTTGATGCCTATCTTACTAATAGAAGAAAGCGCCTTGCCGAAGTTAATTAAGAGTAAAAGAAATATTATTGATCTACCGACAGGGAGTAAATAAAAGAATTGCAACGATCTCGCAGATTATTGTGAAGAAATTGTTTATGGTGAAGATTAAACTGGTTGACTGTTACATAAATTCTTTAAAATGAATTTCGAAATCTTCAAGCATTTTTTCATCAAGCGTGAAAGTAACATAATCGGCAAAATTATTTAATACTATTAAGGAATTGATACTGACATCTTTTTTCTCCAAATCGGCAATTTTTTTTGAGACATTGTGATTGAGAATCTGTATATCCCCATAAATATTTACGAGATTGGTCATCTCCCAATCGGGTTCTCCTCCTTTTTTCCATTTTACGTATTGCGCTAAAAGATAAGCGGATAATACACGAACCTCAGTTTCTTCTAAAGAGGCAAAAGGAAGATGAAATGGAATAAGCGGTTTTAGTTTCCCCATGATCGGACAACCGGAAGTTACCATCCGGATTCCTAGCATACTGCTTACACCAGACTGCACCGATGTTGTTTTACTATAATTTCTATTTATGGTTTCTACTGTTATTTCCGCTTCGTCAAATGAGTTGTAATCTTGAAACGTCTGAATGATATCGGTTAAATTAATAGCGAGCGGACAGTATTCATGTACCTTTGGATCAAGTTCACAATGCGGGCATTTAAATTTTTGTAGTTTAGCCCAATCCGGGTAGGATTCATTCTTTTTGTAGATAATATTAAGAGTTGAATTATCTACAGAAACGACAAAAGTTTTTTGCAATCCGTTCTTTAGTCGAAACGTATATGAATAAGTAAGTACTTCTTTTTCCAACATTTAATAATGTTTCAATTATTGATGAGGCAATATAAAAATAATACTGAAAGAAAAAGAAATAATTTTTCCCTGATGTGATTTACTAATTATTGAATTTAATTTCTCGTGACATAAAATGAAGCGACTCCTCCCTCAATTTCTATAAAAATCTTCTTTTTTGCTGAAGAAAAGTTCTCCGTCTGGAAAAGATCTTCAGAGACTTCCTTAAAATCACTAAAACTTGTACTTGCCAGCGAAGTTTCCCTTTTTATCTGAGCTCCCACATCTTTAGGTAGACTAATTCTAACGGATGCTGCTCCAGCTTCAATTTTAATATTCATTGATTCCGAAGCAAACTCTTTCACTTTTAAAGTGCAGCTTGCGGCTCCGGTTGAGAGATTTACTCTTTGAACTTTAAGAGAACTAAGATCCAAATCAACATCGGCGGCACCAAGTTCAAAATCAAAGTTATAATCAGGTTTATTATTAAATCCAACTTCAAGCTTACGATGGTCACCATCATTTAGAACAATATGGGCATGCCCCATGCTTACATTGAAATCATAATTATCATCCTGTTTATCGGTATCAACTGAAAAAAGGTCTTTCATCCCATCGGATTTCACTGTTACTAAATTTGAATCATTGCCTCGGATTTCAATCCTTCCCGCTCCAATTTTAATATTTGCGTTAACCGTTTTGATCTTATTATCTAAAGGTTCTACAAACTGTTCGGTGGTGGAAAAGGTATGAATGTTATCATCACAATTATTCCATGGCATCCACGACCTTGAGAAAAAACTGAAAATAACGAGTGCAAATACCAGACCCGATAATCCGGCAAATGTTAACTTTGCATAATTATTTTTAGAAAGAACTGCAAGTCCGATTAAAATTAGGGAGAGAGGCCAGAAATGATAAAATCTGCCAACCGAAAATTGGACATGCAATACCTCAACAAGAAGATAAACTACACCAAGTGTTAAAAATAAAACGCCCCAAAAAAGTTGTTTTGATTTCATTGTTGTGCCTCAAATTCTTTTTCTTTTTGAAAAGTATTAAAAACCATCCACCCGCCAATGCAAATTAAGATAATTGGGAAGATATTTTCAAATGTAATATTGATTAAAAGATTATCAGCTAAAAATATTACTCCTAGAAGGATCAATATTCCGCCGAATATTTTTTCTCTCTGTGTTTTTCTTTTTTCTTTATCAACTGCTTTTGCTTTCACTTTTTCCTCAGGTTCTTCAACCGGTTGAGAGGTTCCGGTTAATTCTTCTTTCGGAATAATGATAGCGCTTATAAAATAAATAATTATTCCGGCACCGTTAAAAAAGATAAGTGCAACGAAGGCGATCCGCACAAACACCGGATCTATATCCAGATATTGTGCAATTCCGCCGGCAACTCCGGCGATCATTTTTTCTGTCCGGGAACGATACAATCTTTTTGTCATCACAATCTCCTTTTTAAGTTTCACCAGCAAACATATATTTTTGACATGTCAAAAACAGAGAATCTTTACATACGGTAAATTCTTTACATGGATGGTAGTATTGCCTGGCTTAATGTAATTAGTTTTCAGTCATCATTTTTTTTGTTTTTCTCATAAACCGGAAACTTAACAAACTTGCTGACGTTGCCAGCCCAACCGACAAACCGATCCATATTCCCTGCACCGTTAATCCGGCATAAAAAGCCAGCCAAGCACCAAGAGGAATACCAACAAGCCAGTAAGCTATAAATGTAACTGCGGTTGGAAATGTTACATCAGATATTCCTCGCAATATTCCCAATCCAACACACTGAATCCCATCAAAGATTTGAAAAAATGCCGCGATCAGTATTAGGGAGGCTGCAATGGTCTTTACTTCCACATTGCTGATATACAATTCAGGTAAAATATTGTTGGTCATAAAAAAGAGAATTCCACATAGACTCATAAATCCAGCCGCTAACAGGAGTGCGCTTAATCCTGCCTTACGGGTCTCAACCTTATTCCCTTCTCCCACAAATTTAGCAACCCGGATAGCCGCCGCGGCAGAGACCCCGACTACAATCATATATGTGATTGATGCTATACTTAAAGCTATTTGATGTGCAGCTAATTGACGAGCGCCAAACCAGCCAATCATTATTGCCGTAAAGAAGAAAGCTCCGACTTCAAAGAAATATTGCATTCCACTCGGTAATCCTAGGGCAAGAATTTCTTTCGTTAGTTTCCAATCTATCTTATAATGAAGGAGGTGAGGGCGGTATTTTTTTACTCTGTGATTTTTATTGAGAAATATGATAAGCATAATCATCATAAAGAAACGCGAACTAAGAGTTGAAATGCCTGCACCATTCAGTTCAAGTTTTGGGAAACCAAAATTACCATAGATCAAACAATAATTTCCGGCTACATTCACCAAATTTGCGAGCAGAACGATGATCATCGCCGGTCGCATTATTGAAAGCCCTTCCAGAAAATGTTTGTAAGTGAGAAACGCCATCATCATTGGAATTGAAAATGCTAGAATGTGCAAATACGGAATAGCATATGCAACAACTTTTTCTTTTTGATGCATGAGATAAAAAAGTTCTGCTGAATAATACGTGATAATCCCTAAGATTATTCCAATAAAAATATTAATCGCTAATGCCTGCTTTAAAATGTTTCCACATTGCTCAGCTCGCCCACTTCCAATTGAATTCGCTACAAGCGGTGAAACAGCATATGTTACTCCCATTCCAACCACAAAGATCAGAAAAAATATTCCATTTGCTAATGCCGAAGCCGCAAGCGGGTGATAACCAATTCGACCAACCATCGCATTATCAACAACACCCATTAAAATGATTCCCAATTGCCCAACAATCACCGGGAAGGCAAGTTGTGCTGTCTCGCGTATATGTAAACGGAAACTTTTTATTGGCTTGGTTTGAACTATTTCAGAATTTAACATAAGTTTAATTATAATTGGAATACAAATTTGTAAAATTTAATTGAAAGAAAGCTAAATATTTTTTGGCAACTTTAGCACTACTCATCTTTTTGATTACGTATTCGGGAATTATATTCACCAGGCTGCCCTGGTTAAATATCGATAGACCTAGCGCAGCATTTTTTGGTGCGGTTTCTATGATTGTCTTTGGCATTCTTTCATTCAACGAATCAATTTCGGCGATTGATTTTAATACTATTGCATTATTGCTTGGAATGATGATGCTCATTGCAGTGTTGGAAATAGACGGATTTTTTCTTCTTATTTCCGAAACCACAATTACTTTGGCAAAAACACCACAACAACTTTTATTACTTATCATATTTGTTACAGGAATTTCGAGTGCATTTTTAGTGAACGATGCCGTTGTCTTACTATTTACTCCGATAGTTATCTCAATTTGTAAAGGGACAAAACGGCAGCCACTCCCATATTTAATTGCGGAAATAATGGCAGCAAATTCGGGAAGCGCTTTAACGATTACCGGGAATCCGCAAAATATTTTTATTGGAATTCAATCGGATTTTGCTTTCGGACAATTCATCTTATACATGTTCCCCATCGCTATAGGAGGTTTACTTATTATTTTCTTTACTATCAAATATTTTTTCAAATCTGAATTTGCGAATGGAGATCGTCTTAAATGCCATATGCAAAAAGAAGAATGGAATTATGATTCGATGAAATACTCTATCCCAATTTTTATTCTTGTGCTGTTGGCTTTTTTCTTCAGCAAGGAGTTGCATATTTCGTATCCCGTTATAGCTTTAACGGGAGGATCGTTGGTGCTGCTGTTTGGGAGGATAAAACCGTCAAAAGTAATTAAAGAAATTGATTGGGTACTTCTCCTTTTTTTCGCGAGTCTTTTTATTGTTGTTAACGGAATTGAAAAATATCAGTTGCTTGATCCATTAATAAATCACTTTAAGATGAATACTTCAATCTCCGGAATACTTTCACTCCATGGTTTAAGTCTCATTCTCTCACAAGTGATTAGTAATGTTCCTTTCGTTATTTTGATGGAGCCGATAATCAAACACACCAATGAACAACTCCTTTGGCTGACATTGTCATCAAGCTCAACGCTTGCGGGAAACCTTACTATCATAGGTGCGATGGCAAACCTTATCGTTATTGAAATCGCGAAGAAGGAAGGTATTCAGATAAAGTTTTTTCATTTTTTGAAAATTGGCGTTATCGTTACTTTTTTTTCATTTGTACTTTCAATTTCATTAATTTACATATATACAAAATGGTAAGAAGTCATGAACAATAAATTAATCCTCTTTAGTATAACTCTGCTCTTTCTGTCTAATTTAAGTTGCAAGGACAATGGAGTAGCTAAAACACCTGAGACTTCGGCAAAAAGTTATTTAGATTCAACAACCTGCATTGACGGAGCTCAAATTAAAGCTGGAGAGTTTCTCCTGGATAACAATGTTTGGGGAAAAGGAAGCATCACTACTTATCAGCAATGCATAACAGCAAAAGAGAATGATTCCTCAAGTATCTTTGCCTGGCAGTGGACTTGGCCAACAACAGGAAGTAATGTAAAATCTTATCCGGAAATTATTTTTGGATTCAAGCCGTTTGGAAATACTTCAACAACTTCTCTTCTTCCAAAAAAAATTGCGGACTTACAGAGTGCGATCGTGAGTTTCTCGTCATATACAACAACTATTAATGGAACCGGGAATCTTGCGTTTGATATATGGATAAATGATTCTGCAACTCCAAGTGCCACAAATATTAAACATGAACTCATGATCTGGTTAGAGAAGAAAGTTCAACAACCCGCCGGTTCCTTTGTTGAGCATGTTACAATTGATGGCTCCACGTATGATTATTACCGTGGTCCATTGAGTTGGGATTATATCGCTTTTGTAAAAACTTCAACTAATAAAGTAACGTCCGTTAATATTTCCGATTTCCTTACTTACTTGAAGAACAAAAATCATATTTCCGAAAATGAATTTCTCTCTGCGATAGAATTTGGGAATGAGATTGTAAGCGGAACAGGTTCAACTGTAATAACTAATTATAAGATAGAAATTAAATAAATTATTTTAGAGTATCGCAGATTAATAATCTGCGATACACTAAAAGTTTAACTCCCCTTCGTTTGCCTAACCATTTTCTCTATCACATCCCACATTTCAGAAGGGATGGCTTCAAGCATATTAAATTGTCCGGCGCCTTGCAGCCATTCGCCACCATCAATAGTAACCACTTCCCCATTTATGTATGAAGAAAAATCAGAAATTAAATAAGCTGCTAGATTCGCAAGTTCTTGGTGTTCGCCAACTCTTTTTAAAGGTACTTTATTTTTAAAATCAAATTTGTTTTGAAGTTCTCCGGGAAGTAAACGATCCCAGGCGCCTTTAGTTGGGAACGGACCCGGAGCGATCGCGTTAAAACGAATTCCATACTTTGCCCATTCAACCGCTAACGAACGAGTTAACGCTAACACTCCAGCTTTTGAAACTGCTGAAGGTACAACATAAGCGGAGCCTGTCCATGCGTATGTTGTAACAATATTCAAAACTGTCGCTTTCTGTTTTTGTTCGATCCAATGTTTGCCAAAAGCAAGTGTTGTATTGTATGTTCCTTTAAGTACAATGTTTACAATAATATCAAACGCACGGTTAGAAAGCCGTTCTGTCGGGCTAATAAAATTTCCAGCAGCATTATTGACTAAACCATCAACTTTACCAAATTTTTCTACTGAAGTTTTTAATAACTTTTCAACGCTTGCATAATCAGAAACATCACATTGAACCGGAAGAATTGTTCGCCCGGAATTTTCAGAAAGTTCTTTCGCGGTTTCTTCTAACTTTTCCATCTTACGGCTTGCAATAATTAAATCTGCACCAAGCTCAGTGAAATACTTTCCCATCGCTTTGCCTAATCCGGTTCCACCGCCGGTAATTAATATAGTTTTCCCTTCAAGTGATCCTTCTTTTAGCATCGGCTTTGTGTATGTCGGTTCGTTCATGTTGCTCTCAATTCTTTTAAGTAAAATTAGGATAAATCAATTTGTTAAAAAAGTTGGACTGTAAGGTTAAGTGACTTTGCGACTGTGAGACTATGGGACTTTGCGACTAAAGATATTTTAGACAGTTCATACTGACCATTTTTCCGGTTGGTTTTCCATCGTTATTAATTGTGCAATGATGAGATTATATTTTTCAGAAAGAACATCCGCTTTTTCTTTCTCGACATACTTACACTCAACAGAAAACTGAAGCCAGGTTTGAGTTTCCCCGGCTTCACCTTCTGAATCAACCAATTTTGCAATAAATGATTTCGGATATCTTCTTTTCCTAAACGCTTCACTTATATTTGCACAAACGGAACGTGAAGACCTTCTTATTTGATCGGTCAGAGAATATTTTTCTTCATTGGGGAAATGAGAAGTTAAATGAAAAATCTCCATAGCGCACTCAAAAGCCAACTGATAAACTCTCAAATCTTTATGATCACGAATCTTCATAAACTACTCCTCATTATTCTTTTAACTTCATCTCATCTTCATAAAGTCCCAAAGTCCCATAGTCCAATCTTCTACAACTTATACTCATTCTCCTCAATCAACGCATCAGCAATTTGTCGTCTCAACTTCGTTGTGTTAATCGGATCAAGTTTCGTAAAGCGTTTTAGCCCAAGATTTAACATCTTCAATTCATCAGCCTCGGCAAATGCTGTTACAGCATGTTTCCCGTGGAGAGCGATTCTTTCAATTGCGTCACTCACATAAACTTGAGTCATTGCAGTATGAAGTGCAACCGCATCTTCACCTTTTAACTTGGCAAGTTTTTGTGTGCGTAAGATTGCAGATTCGCAAGCATACGCTTCAATCGTCATGTCGGTTACACACATAATGATTTCCTGCTGCTCGGCAAGTTTCATCATAAATTTTTGAACTGCAGATCCGGCGATCATCAGTATTGCTTTCTTTGCATTTTGTACTGCTTTTAATTCTTTTGCAAGAACGCCTTCCGGTTCGTTACCAAATTCCGGAATTGACATTAACTCTTTTTGAATTGCCATTGCCGGACCGAGTAAATCCAATCTTCCTTTCATTGAACGCTTTACAAGCATATCAACAACAAGCAGACGGTTTATCTCGTTGGTTCCTTCAAAAATTCTGTTGATACGGGAATCGCGGTAACCACGCGCCGCCGGATATTCTTCGGAATAACCATATCCACCGTGGACTTGTACGACTTCATCAACAACGTAATCCAAAACTTCGGAGCCAAAGACTTTCATAATTGAAGATTCGATCGCGTATTCTTCCGCAGCTTTTATTAAAGCATCACTGTAACTTGTTCCTTCGGAGATCAATTTTTCTTCAAGATCGTTTATCAATCCGCTTGTACGTAGCGTTGCGGCTTCGGAAACAAATATTCTTGAAGCCATTTCGGCAAGTTTATATTTGATTGCTCCGAAACTTGAGATCGGTTTACCGAATTGTTTTCTTTCATTCGCATAGTTAATTGCTACAGAAAGATATTTTTTTGCGCCGCCGGTAACCATCGCTCCGAGTTTGAAACGACCAACATTTAAAACATTAAATGCAATGTAATGTCCTTTACCGATTTCACCTAAAACATTTTCAACCGGGACTTTTACATTATCTAAAAACAATGCACGCGTAGATGAGCCTTTAATACCAAGCTTATGCTCCTCTTCTCCTCGAGTAAATCCCGGAGTATCGGTAGGAATAATAAATGAGGTAAACTTATCTCCTTCAACTTGTGCGAATGTTATGAGAATATCAGCAAAACCGCCGTTGGTGATCCACATCTTTTGTCCATTAAGGATATAATATTTTCCATCATCCGAAAGAACCGCTGTGGTTTTAGCTGCAAGTGCATCGGAACCGGAAGTTGGTTCGGTTAAACAATAGGCAGATTTCATTTCACCGGAAGCTAACTTTGGAAGATATTTATCTTTTTGTTCTTTCGTTCCGTAGTAGAGAATCGGCAGCGTTCCAATTCCCGTGTGTGCAGCGAATGAAACTCCAAATGAGTGGCTCTTCCCCATCTCCATGGCAAGAACGGTGTTCGTGTTAAAATCACCACCAATGCCACCATATTCTTCAGGCACAGAGGCGCCGAGTAAACCGAGTTCACCGGCTTGTTCCATCAACTTAACAGTTAGCCCGGGCTCTTGGTTATCAATAGCATCAAGCTTCGTCCAGATTTCTTTTTCAATAAAATCTTTCGCGGTATCCGCCATCATTTTTTGATCTTCGGAAATATCTTCTGGAGTAAATACATTTACCGGATCGGTTTCTTTTGTAAGAAATTCTCCCCCTTTTAAACCATGATTATTTTTTAGTTCGTCTGACATAATAGGCTTCCTTCTTAAATTGATTAATACAATACTTCATAAATTGCGGCAACACCTTGTCCACCGCCAACGCACGCTGAAACCATTCCATATTTTTTATTTCTGCGTTTTAACTCATTAATGATTTGAACAGTAAGTTTTGCTCCGGTACATCCAAGCGGATGTCCAAGTGCAATTGCGCCGCCGTTCACATTAAGGACATCATTATTCAATTTTAACGTGCGAATCACAGCAAGAGACTGAGATGCAAACGCTTCGTTCAATTCAATTAGATCAATATCATCCAATTTCAAGTTGGCTTTCTTTAAAGCTTTTGGAATAGCTTCAATCGGACCTATGCCCATTACTCTCGGGTCAACACCGGCAACAGCGTATGAAACCATTCTAGCAATTGGTTTAATGTTCAACTCCTTTACCATTTCTTCTGACATAATCAGAACGAATGCGGCTCCGTCAGAAGTTTGAGAAGAATTTCCTGCTGTCGCTGTTCCGTCAGCCGAAAACGCGGGTTTAAGTTTTGCCAGAGCTTCAATTGTCGTATCTGAGCGTGGTCCTTCATCTTTTTCAACGATGAATTTTTTCACTTTGCGTTTGCCGTTTTCAACAAAGACTTCTTCAATTTCAATTGGGACAATCTGATCTTTGAAGTATCCTTCTTTCTGTGCTTTGACCGCTTTCATATGAGAACGATATGCAAATTCATCCTGATCTTGACGCGATATCTTGTAATCACGCGCGACTTCTTCTGATGTTAATCCCATTCCCATATAATATTCGGGATGTTCTTTTGCGATTTTATAATTTGGCGCAAGTTTCCATCCGGTCATGGGAACCATCGACATTGATTCTGTTCCGCCAGCAATAATACAATCCATCATTCCCGACTGAATTCTTGCCACCGCCGTAGCGATTGAATCAACTCCCGATGCGCAAAAACGGTTCACCGTTGAACCTGGAACTTGAATTGGAAGAACTTGTAATGCGATCATTCTTCCGATCTGCAATCCTTGTTCGGCTTCCGGGAACGCATTTCCTACAATTACATCATCTATGCGATGAAGGTCTAACTGCGGCACTTGTTTTACTAAATGCCTGATAACATCCGCGGCTAAATCATCCGGGCGGTAAAAACGGAAGCCCCCTTTTTTTGCTTTCGCTACCGCTGAACGATAACCCGCTACGATATATGCTTCTCTCATAATATTTTTCTTTTCATTTATGATTAAAAATTATTTTCATTTAATTAATTACGAAGCGGTTTGCCCGTAGTTAAAATGCTTTGAATTCTCTCAAGCGTTTTCTTTTCAGTGATTAAACTTAAAAATGCTTCGCGCTCTAAATCTAAAAGATATTGTTCTGATACAAGTGTTCCTTCGCTCAGATCACCACCGCACATAATGTACGCTAATTTTTCAACGATCTTTTTATCGTGATCAGAAATGTAGTGCCCACGGTTGAATGAATAAGCCCCAAGCAACAGCGTTGCCAGTGCCGAGCGTCCAAGAACTTTAATATCTTCTCGCTGAATAGGACGAGTATAACCTTTATTTGCAAGTAAAAGAACAGCGTCTTTCGCATCGGCAATTACACGGTGCGGATTGATTGTGATCGAATCTCGGCCGTGTTTGAATATTTCCATTTCAAAAGCTTCTTTAGCAGAAGTAGAAACTTTTGCCATTGCGATGTTCATAAATTTCTTCTGGAGTTCCGGCAATTCGGGTAATTCCGAAAAATATTTATCTGAGGCGCGCATCGTCATTTCTTTAGTCCCACCGCCCGCGGGGATAATTCCAACGCCAACTTCAACTAAGCCGATATACGTTTCTGCTGAAGCTTGCACTTTATCGGCATGCAGACAAACTTCGCATCCACCGCCAAGTACAAGCGAATGCGGTGCAACGACAACGGGAATGCTTGAGTATCGGACGTGCATCGTTGCTTGCTGGAACGCACGTACTGCAAAATCGATTTCATCAAATTCTTGTTCCGTTGCAAGCATGAACATCATTGCAAGATTTGCACCGGCAGAAAAATGTTGTCCATCGTTTGCGATGACCAATCCTTTGTAATCTTTCTCGGCAATTTCAATCGCTTTGTTAATTCCTTCGAGAACCTCACTGCCTATTGAATTCATTTTTGTGTGAAACTCAAGATTGACTACTCCATCGCCAATATCATGAAGCGATGTGCCGGAATTCTGCCAAACAACATTGTTTGCTCTTGTATTTTCAAGAATGATGAACTCACTTCTTCCGGGAATATCTTCATACGATTCCTTTACAATGTCATAATATTTTTTCTTCCCATTAACAATTTTGTAAAACGTACCAGCCCCCTTTTCAATCATATCTTTTACCCACTTAGCCGGGGGAAGATTTGCTTCTTCCATTTTTTTGACTATCTTTTCAACACCTAAAGCATCCCATGTTTCAAAAGGTCCAAGCTCCCAGCCGAATCCCGCTTTCATACCATCATCAATTTTATAGAACTCTTCGGATATTTCCGGGATTCTATTCGATGCATATTGAAACACATGAAAATTTAACATCCGCAAGAAATCTGCCGCTTTATCTTTTGCAGCATTCAGCGCTTTCAATCGATCTTTAAGGTTGTCGATCGGTTTTGCAGCCCCAACTGATGCAAACTTCGGTTTATCGATCGGACCATACTCAAGCGTACCGGTGTTCAATTCAAATATTTCTCTTTTGCCGGATGCGTCTTTCGTTTTCTTGTAGAAACCTTGTCCTGATTTATCGCCGAGCCAATTGTTCTCCGCCATTTTTCTTACGTAATCCGGAATTTCAAAAATTGCACGCGCTTCATCGTTCGGGCAATCTTTATAAATATTATCCGCAACTTTTACAAGCGTATCAATTCCAACCACATCTGCTGTTCTAAATGTTGCTGATTTTGGTTTGCCGGTTAAAGGACCCGTCAGTGTATCAATTTCTTTAATTGATAACCCGAATTCTTTTTTCAATTTGAAAACCGCCATGATGCTGAAAACCCCAATTCTATTGGCGATAAACGCCGGAGTGTCTTTGCACAGCACAGTGGTTTTACCAAGATAAAGATCACCGTATTGCATCAGAAAATCTATCACTTCGCTATCGGTTTGTGAAGTTGGAATGATTTCAAGCAACTGCAAATATCGCGGCGGATTGAAAAAATGAGCGCCGCAGAAATTCGATTTAAAATCATCACTTCTCCCATCAAGCATCAAATGAATCGGAATACCCGAAGTATTTGTTGTTACCAGAGTTCCCGGTTTTCTGAATTTTTCTACATTATCAAAAACTACTTTTTTGATATCGAGCCTTTCAACGACAGCTTCAATGATCCAATCAACATCTTGAAGCCAGTTCATATTGTCTTCAAAATTTCCGGTTGTTATTTTAGGAGCGTCCGAAGAAGAATAAATCGGCGATGGACTTGCTTTCAAAACTGACGAAAGATTTTCATCCGCTATGCGGTTCCTCACCGCTTTATCATTTAGGGTAAGCCCTTTTTTTGTCTCGGCATCCGTTAATTCACGTGGCACAATATCAAGGAGATACACTCTGCATCCAATATTAGCAAAGTGTGCCGCTATCCGCGAACCCATTACGCCGGAGCCTAACACTGCAACTTTATTGATTGTTCTTTTCATAATAATTTATCTTTTGTTTTAGATTGAGTTGATTATTAATTCATTGTAGATATTTTCTATTAAATCTTTATACTTTGCTAAGATGACTCTTCTCTTTAATTTCAATGTCGGAGTAAGTTCCCCGGTTTCAACTGTCCATGTATCGGCAACTAATTCAATTTTTTTAATTTGCTGGACATGACCGAAACGTTTATTGTATTTTTCCACATCGCTCCAAATGCGTTCTTTAATGATCGGCGAATTTGCAATTTCTTCATTAGAGTGGATATCAGTACATTTTTTTTCACACCACTTACGAATAAATTCAAAATTCGGGACAATAATAGCAGAAGCATGTTTTTGATTTTCACCAACAACAATAATCTCACTTATAAAATTTGATTCCTTCATTTTATTTTCGATGGGAAGGGGGGCAATAAATTTTCCGCCGGAAGTTTTGAAAATTTCTTTAACGCGGTCGGTAATTCTTAAAAATTTACCTTCTACCCACTCACCAATATCACCTGTGTGAAACCACCCCTCAGCATCAATAACTTCTTTTGTATCTTCGGGATGATTATAATATCCTTTCATCACGTTATCACCTTTAGCAAGTATCTCGCCGCTTTCGGAAAGTTTTATTTCAACACCTGGCAACGGAACTCCAACCGTTCCTAAATAATAATCACCATGCGTAAACCTATTACATGTAAGCACAGGTGAAGTTTCCGTCAATCCGTAACCTTCGCGGATTGTAGCGCCCGCAGCAGTAAATATCCTTGATAATCTTGGTTGAAGTGCGGCAGCGCCACTGATAATCCCAAGTACTTCTCCACCTAACGCTTCCATCCATTTTGAAAAAACAATTTTTCTTGCTGCAATAAGTCTAACTTTGTAGAACAAACTGTTTTCTCCTTTTGGATCGTAATGATTCGCGAGGTTTACCGCCCAGCCAAAGATCGCTTTTTTTACAGGACTAAGATTTCGCCCTTTATCCATTATCTTGTCATATATTTTTTCCATCAAACGGGGAACGGTAGTAAAGTAATTTGGTTTAACTTCCTTTAAATTCTCACCGACTTTTTCTATGCTTTCTGCGAAATAAACAGAACCTCCTAAGTACAAATAAAAATAAACGGCTGTGCGTTCAAAGATGTGGCAGATCGGGAGGAAACTAATCATCCTATGAACGCTTGTCATCGGCATGATGGCACTTATCGATTTTACGTTACTTAAAATATTGAGATGGGTTAAGGCAACTCCTTTAGGAACACCGGTAGTTCCCGAAGTGTAAATTATTGTAGCAAGGTTTTCCTGAGTTATAGATTCTTCAATTGATGAAAGTCTGGTTCTGTCCGATTCATCAGCAAGATCAATAACTTCTTTCCAATTTTTTGCACCACTTACTTCATTGAATGTATAAATATTTTTTACAGAAGGAGTCTTAGTAATAACTTTTTTAACTTTTTTATATAATTCTTCATTTTCAACAAAGACTAATTTCACTTGTGAATCGTTGAAAATGTATTCATAATTTGTCGGGCTCATGTTTGGGTAAAGAGGAACATCAATACCCCCCATCTGTAATATTCCTAAATCGAGCATTGTCCATTCAGTTCTATTATAAGAAATGATTGCAAATTTATCTGTCGGTTGAAATCCCATTTTAAGTAAGCCAAGACTTACTTTGTCAACAATCTCTTGCGTGGTTTTAGTAGAATATTTACGCCAACTTCCGAGAGCTTTGTCACATAAAGCATCCTCTTTAGGAAATTGAGCAAGTTGATTGGGTAAAATGTCAAACAACCTTTCGATTTTTTGAACTTCTTGTTTCATGTTTCGCCTCTTTCATGAAATTTACAAATAGCACACTTCTTATTGGGTGAAAATAGAAAGAACTTCACGGAATGTCAAGCGAATTTTCGCTAAATGTGAAATTTAGCTAACATCTTATTATATTTTTATTATATTTCGTATGTAAATGATTTGAAAATGGAGAATTTCTTGAAATTATCTCAAAACTACATAAAGTTAGTCTTAGGTTTAAAAATAAAACAGTTAAGGATTGAGAAAAACCTTTCTTTAACCCATCTGGCTGAGAAAAGCGGACTCTCCATTTCCTATCTAAATGAAATTGAAAGCGGAAAAAAATATCCTAAATCCGATAAAATTGCTGTTATTGCAAAGACTCTTGATGTTTCATATGATAAACTTGTATCTCTAAAATTATCCAAACAATTAGCTCCAATTGGAGAATTATTTGAATCGAACCTTCTGGAGCAACTCCCATTGGATCATTATGGAATTGACATCCAAAAGTTCGTCTCCTTAATGTCGAACGCTTCTCTGCAATTAAGTGCACTTGTTTCAACAATTTTAGAAATGGCAAAAAGTTCCGAGATGAGTGAGAATAATTTTAGTAGAACCGCCTTACGTGCCTACAAAGAATTCAATGACAATTATTTTGAAGAACTTGAGGAGGCAGTTGATGTATTTGTTACAGAAAATAAACTTGAAACAACACATCCACTTCTCTATCCGCGTTTGGCTAAAATACTTACAGAAAAATATTTTTATCAAATTGATGAATCAACGCTTAATTCTTATACTGAATTGGCTCAGTTTAGAGGATTTGTAAAAAACGGGAAAGTCAATACACTCTTTTTGAATAATAAGATTTCCGACTCCCAAAAAGCTTTCATCGTTTGCAAAGAGTTGGCGTACAACCATCTAAATTACAAAGAACGTAGTTTTTCACACTCGAATCTCCGTCTTGATAATTTTGACCATCTTCTTAATAATTTTAAAGCCTCATATTTTGCTACTGCATTGCTGATAAGAAAAGAATTTATCCTGCCGGATTTGCACACATTTTTTGCGCTGCCAAAATGGGATGGGAATTATCTAATTTCCTTAATTGATAAATACAATGCTTCCCCTGAAATGCTGTTTCAAAGAATCAGCAATCTTGGTCCGAAGTTCTTAGGTTTGAATAAATTCTTTTTCCTCCGGTTTAATGCAAAAGGAAAAAACAATGCCTATCAATTATCAAAAGAAGTGCGATTAAATATCAGGAGAAATCCGGGCGGATTTCAAAGCCAAGAGCATTATTGCAGGCGATGGCAGTCTGTAAAAGTTTTAAATGAGTTAATTGATCACCAAATATCTGATCCATCAAGCAAAAGTACATCTTCCGGAATTTTACACTCAAAATTTTTCAACTCAAATGACGAATTTTTGAATATTTCAATCGCTAAGCAAAGTCAATTTATTTCGGATGAATATTACAGCGTGACCATCGGCTTTCAGTTTGATGATGAATTGAAACAAAAAATTGCTTTTTGGAACGATGCAGCAATTCCTTTTGAAACAGTGAACGATACTTGCGAGATGTGTAAAATCCCGGATTGCAAAGAAAGATCCGCTCCTCCTACCGCAATTGAAAAATTAGAACATGCAGGAAAAGTAGAAGCTATTCTACTGAAACTTAATTCATAACCTGGTAGAGCCAAGACCAAATTATTTGTAACCACCGGATGAACGAATGAATGCTTGCATGGTTGATTGAAAAAAAATTAAATCATTCATCCATTCATTTCCATTCAGTCATTCTCTCTAGCATTTCCCAAACAATCAAATAATTTATTTTGTTATAAGCATTATGCTATATTTGACAATTAATTTTCAAACATAACGAAAGTAATTATGTCATCAGAAAAGAAAAATTTCCTTAAACAATTCCCAAAAAACTTTTGGACCGTAATTACTATGGAGTTTTTTGAACGCGGATCGTATTACGGATTGGCGAGTGTTCTTTCTATTTACCTTGTTTCTGTTCTTCATTTTTCGAAGCAGAGTGTAGGAGTAATTAATAGCGTTACACGTCCGATGCTTTATCTCGTTCCGATTCTTGCGGGCGCACTGGCAGACCGTTTTGGTTATAGAAAGACACTTTTCTTTGCTTTCACAGTGATGAGTTTAGGCTATTTTCTTGCCGGAATAACCACAAGCTACGAACTAATTTTTTTAAGTTTATTACTTATGACACTCGGCGCAGGTTCATTTAAACCGGTCATTTCGGGAACCATTGCAAGAACAACCACCGAACAGAATTCAACTCTCGGATTCGGAATTTATTATTGGAGCATCAATTTAGGCGCTTTTATTTTCCCGTTAATTCTTGTTCCATTCTTAAAAGATATTTCATGGTCGTATATCTTTTTCATGTCTGCTATCGGTACAGGCTGGCTTCTTCTCTTAAACTTTTTCGTTTATAAAGAACCGGAGAAACCTGCAAATGGGAAATCGATTCCTCAAGTTTTAAAAGAGGCTGTTTTAGTTTTAAGAGATTTTCGTTTCATTTTAATGATCGTGATCTATTCCGGTTTTTGGATTCTCTATTTCCAGATGTTTGATACCGTTCTCTGGTATTTAAAAGATTACATGGATATGACTCCCGTGAACAATGTTGTAAATGGTTTTCTCGGACTCTTCACCACAAACCCGAACTGGAAATTTGATGCCGAACATGTAACGGTAATCAATGCCGGAACGATCATCGTGCTGCAAATCTTCATCTCAAATATTGTGAAGAATAAAAAAGCGTTACCAACTATGATCACCGGAATTGCGCTGGGAACTATTGGAATGGGAATCCTTGCAATCTCAACTTACGCTTGGGTTTTTATGGCGGGAATAATTATTTTCTCAATTGGTGAAATGACGGCACACCCAAAATTTATCAGCTATGTCGGGTTAATCGCACCTGAAGATAAAAAAGCTTTGTATCTCGGTTATTCATTTTTGTATGGAGTTTTAGGAAGCGGTATCGGTGGAATTCTTGGTGCAAATCTTTACGTCCATTTTATTGACAACCTCCATAACCCAAGCGCACTATGGATTACATTCAGTCTGATTGGAATTGCAACTATGGTTGGACTCTTACTTTTCAATAAGTTTCTCGCAAAAAAATAGCGATGTAAATAAGAAAAGTTTAACTTCCTCTTCTCAATTTGCCAGGGTGATATTATTTTGGGTGCAATGCGTGAGGCAAGAGAATATAAAAAAAAAGACTTGCTTTTAATATAATACTCCCTTACTTTTGTCCCATGATTCATTATGCTTACCCCCCATAGTGAATCTTCCCAAGCCCGGTGGCCTCCACCGGGCGATTTTTTTTTAAAATATCTATCCGTCCTTTATAAGAAAATCTGATGGAATGGCTGTAAGAATTGGTTCTGTTTTACTTCAGTAATAATTATCTAATTGACAAAACCTGTTCGCGATTTATGTACTCATTCCCCCATCACTTTCACAATCAATCTTTTCCTTCGTTGACCGTCAAACTCGGCATAATAAATTTGCTGCCAGGGTCCGAAATCAAGTTTGCTGTTTGTTACCGGAACAATAACCTCATGATGAATGAGCAAACTCTTTAAGTGTGCATCACCATTATCTTCGCCTGTTCTGTGATGGAGATAGCGTTCAGTAAAAGGAGCAAGTTTTTCAAGCCAAGTATCAATATCCTGGATAAGTCCATTCTCGGCATCATTTACATAAACACCTGCGGTGATGTGCATAGCGGAAACCAGAATCATCCCTTCTTTAATTCCGCTTTTGCTAAGAATTACTTCAACATCGTTTGTAATGTTGATGTATTCTCGTTTCTTTTTAGTGTTGAACCAAAGATACTCGGTATAAGTTTTCATAGCGCTACTTATGCTGTTCTATATTTCAATAAAAATGCTTTTATGAATTTGTTAAGATCACCGTTCATTACTCCCTGAGTATCGGAAGTTTCATAATCTGTCCGGTGATCTTTCACCATATTATAGGGATGAAAAACATAGGAACGGATTTGACTTCCCCATTCAATTTTCATTTTTGTTTTTTCAATCTCGTCAAGTTCGGCTTCCTGCTTCTCAACTTCTTTTTGATAGAGTTTTGATTTAAGAAGTTTCATCGCGTTCATCTTATTTTGTGTCTGCGAACGTTCGCTTTGGCAAGCCGCCACAGTATTGGTCGGAATGTGTGTAACACGAACGGCGGTTTCTACTTTGTTTACATTCTGTCCCCCTTTTCCGCCGGAACGGTAAGTATCAATTCGCAAATCTGCGGGATTAATTTCAATTTCAATTGTGTCGTCAACCTCTGGAATAACAAATACGGATGCAAAAGAAGTATGTCTTCTCTTATTAGCATCAAAAGGAGAAATTCTAACTAAGCGATGAACTCCATTCTCAGCTTTTAAATATCCGTAGGCATTTTCACCGGAAACTTCTATAGTCGCACTTTTAATACCGGCTCCGTCTCCATCAAGAACATCGAGCAACGTCATCTTAAAATTGTTCTGTTCACCGTACCGGAAATACATACGCATAAGCATGTCAGCCCAATCCTGTGCCTCTGTTCCTCCTGCACCGGAGTGAATTGTAAGGATGCAATTTTTGTTATCATCTTTTCCGCTTAACATACTTTTGAATTCAACTTCTTCAATAGCAACGAACAGATCATCCAAATCTTTTTGAATCTCACTTTCAAATGAAATATCTTCTTCTGCTGAAGTTAAATCAATTAAATCCTTTATGTCGTTAGCTTTTTTCTCAAGTTGATTCCAGAGGTCAGCCCAATCTTGCAGAATCTTTAACTGCTGTAATATCTTTTGCGCATTTTTTTGATCATCCCAAAAATTTTTCGCCTCAGTCTTTGCTTTGAGTTCTGATATAATAATTTCATTTTTATCTAAGTCAAAGATAACCTCGTAAATTGTCGACGCGTTTTCTGTAGTCAGATAAAGTTTTTAATTCTTCGTTGTACATAATTTTCTATCCTTTTATCGATCATTTTTTAATTTATTATTTTGAATTATGAACCGAGTTCATAAATCGCTCAACTTTAAGTGGGTCAAGTTTCCCATTAGTTCTCACGCCGCTGCAAACGTCAACACCAAATGGTTTAACAATCCTAATAGCTTCTTTAACATTTTCTGCGGTTAAACCACCGGCAAGAAGTATTGGGATTGGTACTGAGTCACGAATCATTCTACTTATTTCCCAATCATGTTGTCTTCCGGTTCCACCGAGTTCTTTAATTGGTAAATCAGGGTTACCTGAATCAAGAAGAATAGCATCAACGTGTTTAGAAATTGATAACGCTTGTTCAATTGATTCTTTTCCTTTAACATGAATGACCTGAACAATTTTAATCCCGGGTAAAGCTACATGTATTTCTTCATAACTACCGTTTTTCAATTCATCAACAATCTGAATAGTGTTTGTGCCAACTTTTTTTTGATGTAGAATGATTTGCGTGGCATCTGTTTCACTTGTAAGAAGAAATGAAGCAATGGCAGGTGGTATAAAGGCAGCTATTTCTTTTATTTCCTCATCACTAATCACTCCTGGACCGGAAGGCATTTTAGCAACTAAACCCAAAGCTGATGCACCATAACTAATCGCTATTTTTGCTTCATCAACATTTGAAATACAACAGATTTTAACTTTAGGAAACATAATTTATGCTATTCAGCGACTTCAATTTCCATTCTCAATAAAGCTGCTGCAAGAGTTTTTCCTTGAGCGTCAAGTTTTAGTGAAACAGTTCCACCTCCACCAAGTGTGTTGTGTAAAATAAAATTGAGCGCTTTTAAATTTGGAAGTTCATAGCGTTCAACTTCGCCGAAACAAATTCCAGTGAAATGTTTTTTTACTTTTTCAATGGTCAAATGTTTTTGAATTATCTTAAATCCATTATTGTCATACGCGATAATTCCAACATTGGCGGCGTCGCCTTTGTCGCCGCTTCTTCCATGTGCAATATCAATTAATTTTATTTTCATATTCTCATCTTCTTTATAGTTAAATTTCCAATATCTCAACTTTAGGTTCAACTAATGTTTTTAGAAGCAACGCAGGCCAATAGGCTACCACTTCATTGGGCTTCGGTCTTCCTCCGGCAAAGCCCGTAACACTTGGCGGACCGGTTAAAATTAACGGCGCTATTTCTTTTCCAAATCTTTCAACAGAATAATAATCATGCGAACGAACTGCAACACGCAATTGAATTTCATTTATCAAATCTTCATCAAGTTCCGGTGCAAGAGGTCCGTGACATGAATTATAGCCTACAAACTCACTTCTGATCTCATCAAAAGAAAGGTTAAGTAATTGCAGTCTTTTTCTCAAAATTTTATCGGCTGCTTCTGCTTTTGTTAAAGCCTTCGGCCATGAATACGTTAAACTGCTTGAAGCTGAAAACCCATCAGCATATGAACATGAAACTTTGTAAAATTCTGTTTCCGGTTTTCCGGTAATACCGAACACCCGTACACGGTTTTCTCCACTTTGTTTGATTTTGATCGACGTAAAATCTGCCACACAATCGGGCGTAATATATTCTTCAGGATTTCCAATTTCATAAAGCAATTGTTCACTTACTGTTTCGACGGTAACTTTACCTCCGAGTGCTTCATGTTTTGTAATGATAAATTCTCCGGTGGGAAAAGCTTCACAAATAGGAAAACCTATTTCCGCGAAGTTAGGAACTGATTCCCAATCACCTAAAAAATTTCCCCCGGTAGATTGCGCTCCACACTCTAAAATATGTCCCGCTATTGTTCCTGCAGAAAGTAGATCATACTGATTTTTCTTCCACCCAAATTCGTAGATCATTGGGGCTAAAGTAAGCCCGGTATCGGTTGTCCTCCCTGTAATAACAATATCAGCGCCTTTCTCAAGAGCTTCAACAATCGGGAAGGCACCGAAATACACATTTGCGCTTAATAATTTTTCCTTCACTGTAAGAATTGATTGACCGGTTTCCATATTCTTTAATTCAGAACCGCCTTTTAATAATTCATCGATTTCCTCTTTGATATCATCACCGAGAACAATCCCAATTTTTAGTTCTGTAATGCCAATTGATTCTGCTACTTGAAGAACTGCTTTTCCACAGGCGATTGGATTAACACCTCCACCGTTTGTAATAATTTTAATATTTTTTTCTTTACAAATCGGAAGAATTCGTTTCATCAATTCGGGAATATCTTTAGCGTACCCTAATTCCGGATTTTTGTTTTTCTGCTTCTGAAGGATTGACATGGTTACTTCAGCTAAATAATCCATAACTAAGTAGTCAACCTCACCTTTTGTAACTTGATAGAATGGAGCTTCGATAAGATCACCCCAAAAACCCTGGCCAGAAGCAATTCTAATTTTATCTTTCATGATGCAACTTTAATGTTGTTAAGAATTAAGTTTTTTACTTGAATCAAATCTAACTCATTTTCAATATCGAACCAATGAATGCGTTCATCTTTCCTGAACCACGTAAGCTGCCTCTTAGCGTACCTTCGTGTATTCCTTTTTATCAAAGAAATTGCAGTCTCTAAGTGAATTTCATCTTTTAAATAAGCAATTATTTCTTTATAGCCAACGGAATTCAATGAATTTAACGTTTCACTATATCCTTTTGCTAAAATGGATTTTACTTCTTCTACCAGACCATTCTTGATCATTTCATCAACCCGTAATTCTATTCTTTTATAAAGAAATTCTCGTTTCCAATTTAAGCCAAATTGAAGAAAGTTGTAATCATCCCTATTGCTATTTTGTGTAGAATGATATTCAGTTATCGATTTACCAGTTAGATAGAAAACTTCCAATGCCCGGATTACTCTTTTCCAATTTTGTGGGAGCATCGTTTTAACAGCTTCGGAATCAACGCTTCCCAATTCCCGATAAAGAAATTCGTTCCCATATTTTTCTTTTTTAGTAAACAACTCTTTTCGGATCTCATCGTCAGCAGCAAGATCAACAATTCCATCAATCAAAGCTCTAATGTACAATCCGGAACCACCGGTAACTACCGGTATCATCTTATTATGAATAAGATTATCGATTTTTACTAAAGCTAATTTCTCGAATGAACTCACATCAAAATTCTCGTCCAATTCTAAAAAGTTGATAAATGAGTGCGGAACCGTCTCTAGCTCGGAACTCGATGGTTTAGCTGTTCCAATATCTATTAATTTATAAACCTGACGGCTATCAGCCGAAATAATTTCAGAATTTAATTCAGTGGCTATATCAATGGCCAAACTTGATTTGCCGGAGCATGTCGGACCAACAATTACAAGAACTAACTCTCCCAACCTTCTCGTCCTATTAATGGTACAAATGTAAAAGAAGGAATTTCTTTTTTGTCAAAATTATTTTCATCAATCTTCGTAATTACCGTCAGAATTTGAGAATTTTTATCCCCAACCGGGATAACAAGTTTACTCCCTACAGCTAATTGTTTTTTTAATGAATTTGGTATTACCGGTGATCCAGCTGTAACAATAATGCCGTCGTATGGAGCGAATTCTTCCCATCCTATAGTTCCATCGCCTAATTTTAATAAAGCGCGAAAATTTTTTTCGTCGAACAATTGACGTGTCCTAGCATAAATATCAAACTGCCTTTCAATACTAAAAACTCTCATTCCCATACTGATCAAAATTGCCGCTTGGTAACCAGACCCGGTACCAATTTCCAGCACTTTTGCTCCTTTTTGCAACTTCAATTCTTGTGTCATAAAGGCAACGGTATAAGGTTGAGAAATAGTCTGTCCAAATCCGATAGGCAGGGCTACATCGCGGTAAGCATGAGATCCAAGTGCTTTCGGTAAAAACATGTGCCGTTCAACACTAAGGAATGCATCCAATACCATCTTATCGGTGATATTTCGTTCTTTTAATTTTTCTACTAATTCTTTTCGTTCTGATTCAAACATAAATATTTTTTTAATGATAAATTACAATATAGATATTTCATGAATTATTTCTATTTTTCTATTCAAAGAGAATTTTTTAGGAGTTCAAATGTTGCTTGATGGTGTTTTGGGTCCAATAATTATTATGCTAATGCGTATCTGCGATGTTACGATTGGAACTTTTCGAACTATTTTAGTTGTACAAGGAAGAAGATACTTAGCCGGCTTAGCTGGATTTTTTGAGGTCTTGATATGGGTTTTTGCAATTAGAATCATTTTTCAGCACTTGGATAACATAGGAAATTTGTTCGGATATGCAGTCGGCTTTAGTATCGGAAATGTTCTAGGAATAACTCTTGAGCAAAAAGTAGGACTTGGTTTCTTACAGCTAACCATAATTTCAAAATACTATACAGAACAATTAGTCCATGCGTTGAGAAGAGCTAAAATTGGAGTCACAATTATTCCCGGTGAAGGAGGCACTGGTGGAGTATCCATAATTATTTGTCTTGTTCCAAGAAAGCTGAGAAAACAAACGATATTGCTTATAGAATCGATTGATAATGAGGCATTTATTACTGTGCAATCTTCTTTACCCTACCGGGGATTTATCCATGGTTCGAGAAAGTGAAGTAAGCCAACAACACAAATAGAAGAACATTGAATTATAATAAATTTTAGAGAAAATGTTCTCCTAATCTTCTTTATTAACACTAAATCAAAAAATTAAGTAGGTGAAATAGAAATTTTTAACCAACCGTTTGAAAAGTATCGACTAGGTACATAGTTGTAAATAATATTAGAAAGATAAGTAGTTTTTCTTCAAACAGATTTGGAAAAATTTTCGCATTCTCCTATATTAAGTAAGTTCTTTTGATAAATTTATGCGGGAATAGCTCAGTTGGTAGAGCGCAACCTTGCCAAGGTTGAAGTCGCGGGTTCGAGTCCCGTTTCCCGCTCTCTAGCAAATCCACGAAGGTGGATTTTATTTTTTGTGGGATTTACTATATTTTATCCCATTTTAATTTCTGCTTATATTTAATTTATTGGCGCTGTACCCAAGCGGTCTAAGGGGAAGGTCTGCAAAACCTTTATTCGTCGGTTCGAATCCGACCGGCGCCTCAAAAAAAAACTCGATTATTTCGAGTTTTTTTTATTTTAAAGAAATACCGTTGAATGAATTTTTTATCTTCCTTGCACAATATCCCGAACTTTTTCCGTAATAGTTTTAAAATCAATTTTACCACTTCCTAATTTTGGCATTTCAGACATTACAACAAACTTATAAGGAACAGCAATACTTGGAAGCTGTTCAGACATTTTGCTAAGAATTGCTTTTTCATCAACTTGTTGCGTAACCGTTGCTACAATACGTGCACCCCGGATAGCATCCGGTACTTCAACTACGCAACATTCAACATCAGGCGGCAATAGTTTCTCAAGAACATCTTCAACTTTTATTAATGAAACCATCTCCCCTCCTATTTTGAGAAATCTTTTTAATCTCCCTACGTGCCATAAATAACCGTCCGCATCTTTATAACCCATATCTCCGGTATCATACCATCCGTGACGAATACTTAACGATGTTTGTTCAAAATCATCAAAATATCCTTTCATTACATTGTCACCTTTAACCAGGATTTTTCCAATTTCTCCAACTTTACATGCATCACCGGTTTCATAATTTTCGACCATCACTTGTACTCCTTCAATAGGACGACCAACACTTCCCGGCCGGTTATACTCAAGAGTATTAACCGTAATTGCAGGACTTGTTTCGGTAGCTCCGTATGCTTCAAGAAGAACTTTCCCATGTTTTTCCATAAAACCTTTCCGTAGCGCATCCGGACATTTATCCGCGCCTGAAAGTAAAATGCGTGCTGATTGAAAGTCCCCCGGCTTTGAACTACGCAAATATCCCCAGAAGAATGTTGGTGTACCTGCCATCAATGTCACTTTCTCATCTCGGACTATATCGCAAATCGTTTTGAAGTCGAGAGGATTAGCATAGGTTACAATCGACATCCCAACAGCCATCGGGACCCAAAGATTAGCTGTTTGTCCAAACACATGAAAATAAGGAAGATTGGCAAGGAAAATATCATCTGATGTGAAAGTGAAAGCTTTTATAAGGCTTTCATAATTTTGGGTAATATTTTTGTGTGTAAGCTGTACACCTTTGGGATCTTTTTCACTTCCGCTTGTAAAGAGAATGAGTAAAGTATCATTTTCATCTCCTTGATGAATTCTCTTAAGCAGTAAATCAACGGGTAAACTTGCTTTGATTGCGGCTTTTATTTTATCTAAAACCGAAACAGATTTCATAATGTCTTCTAGAAATATCATTCCTTCAACTTTACGGCAATTAATTTTTTCACAAAGAGTTCTGGATGTAATAATTGTTTGAAAAGCACATTTTTTTTGTGCGAACTCGCTATTTGAAGCTGCACCTGTAGAATAGTTGATCATCACTGGAACACGACCACTCATAAGAGTCCCAAGTATTGATAAAACTGAGCCTGCAGAGTTTGGCAACATTATCCCTAAAAAACCGGCATCGTAGTTCTGAAACTTTTTTGCAAGGATGAGGGAGCCTATCAAAGCCTTTTTATAAGTCAATTTGCGGTTGAGCGTTTTGTCGATTATCGCTAGTTTTTTTTCGTATTGCTTAGCAATCCGCACAAATTGTTGATGTAACAGCATCTTTACTCCTTATTCATTTTTTATTTCTTACTTGAAATTAGAAACACACTTTTACAGATGAGTTTAGCACATATATTCTATTTTTATAACTGTAATATATTTATTTAGTATGAAATTTATAAGAAATAATTCGGATGGAATGCGGTATTCTTGAAAATATTTTTATAACCCACTTATCCTCTTCCAAAGTTCTATTATATTTTCTCTATGATGGAAAAGGCCTCCATGAGTGCTATTGTAATCATTTATTCACATTACACCAAAAACACAATCGATACCATCTTTCTAATCTCAATCTTTTTCTTGCTCTGCATTAGCTTTCTTAAAATGAGTAATCCGCGCGAACGAATGAGATCACGCTCCTGAGATTAAGAAGTTTTTTTCAATAACAAATTGCAATAGAAGGTGTGAAAATTCAGTTTGCATAAATCCCGCTAACTATTCTATACTAATTCCAACTGTTGACTTTAACATGATTTATATGTAAAATTTGTTCGAAGAATACTCGAACTTATTAACGACTTACAGTAACTACCTTTTATGAGGATTAAATTGAAAAATATTTTTTCAATATTCATTGTAATAATATTTTCTATCCATGTAATTGCTCAGACAGGTGCTTGGAATCCATCGGGAGCTAACGCCGGTTTCCCTAGAACAATTCTAAAAAGTTATGAAATAGAAACCGTAAGAAATTCACTCGAGAATAACGAAATAAAGAGTCTTTTTGCAATTGTATACACGAGTGCAGTTTTGGATATTCCTTCTGGTACTAGCAACTCAGTAAGATTGGCGCAAAGTCATATCGCCAAGAATGCTGCTTTCGTTATACTAATGAATAAAAAGTATTCGGGAGGTTCAATCATCGATCTTCCTGCCGACGAATCTCAAACACTAATCGCTAAGGTTATTTTTTTACTCGAATCTTTTGCCACTGATGTGGACAGAATTACAGTTGCCAACCCATCAATTTATGATAGTTGGCAATGGCGAAGTAAGGAACTTATTGACTTTGCTATCGCATATGATCTTTTGCGTGGAAAAGGAGTTGCTGATTCATTATTAGTAAACGCAAAAAGCCATTTAAAGGAATTCGCCGGACATTTATATGAAGAATCAACCAGACTTATTGCGCCCCCGACCTATCCAATAAGTTTTTTTGATATTGTGTTTAATAATCATGCGATCATGACAGCTTCGGCGCTTGGAATGGCGGCAGTAGTAATTAATGATGCGGTTAGTACTGATGTTACTCAACAACCCATCAACTGGATCAACGTCGCAATGTGGAACATTGAAAATATTTTTTATCTCGACGTCAAACGACAGAGCGAACCAGGGGCTATCGCCGGTTACGCAGAAGGTCCAGGATATTTACGTTATGGTATGCTTAATTGCTTACCCTTTATACGTGCGATGGGAAACTTCGCTCCGGCAGGTTCATTACAATATACATACAAAACCGAGACACGAACTATTCCGAATCCATCAAGTGACACCCGTTATGATTATCTATTTGACTGGATAGCTATGATTCGTATGCCTGATGGCAGACTACCCGCAATTGAAGATACATATGTTAGTGAATTTTTCCCGGAACTCGCCTTATTAGGAAAATCGAAATATATCTGGAAAAATTCATATAGTCATGGAAGAAGCACCAATTCACTTGATATGCAGTTGACCTATTCAAATACGGATTTCAGGGCAAATTACATCTCGTCACTGCCGGCAATGGGAACATCCGCGGATAGTCTATTCCAGTCACTGCCGTTAAGTGGAAATCTTGTTTTCAGATCAGCCTCAGATTCAAATGCAATTTACATGCATGTTACTGCCAAGAATGGTGTTGCACGAAACAATTCATTCGGGCACAATCAAGCCGATGTTACAAGTTTTCTAATCTATAGTAAGGGAGAAGTTCTTGCACTTGATCCAGGTTATATACAATATGACAGGAGAGTAGAAACCGGAAATGCGCAAAATCATAACATGGTATTAGTTGATGGAGATGGACCACAGATTGGTGATCCGCAGAATTCCAATGACGCAGATGGTTTCATAGAGAATTTATTCGACAGAGAAAAATTAGATTATGGCGAAGCGAGAACAAATTATTCCGGCGCTGATATTAACCGAAAATTTTTATTCGTAAGAAAGAAATATTTTCTAAACGCCGATTTTATTTCCTCAGCTTCAACCCATGATTACACTTGGCAAATGCACGGTTATGGGATTGAAGGCGGTTCTGCCAACAATGAAGGGGTTTTTATAGACAATTTTTCTAACGATGAAGGCACATGGACCAAAGGAAGTGAAACGATTTTAGTTCATACTGCGGTGAGTGGAGGAGATGCAATTTTTTCAAAAGTTGTTAAACCACATGAATTTGCCTACGATTCAGTGGAAAATCATACAGCGATGTATGTAATGAAATCGAGCATAAAGAATGCGGAATTTTTATCCATACTTTATCCGTTTACTTCGCAAACTCTCCAGACGACAACTCTTCATTCACCATTGTTAACCGCATTAAAAATATACGATGATTCATACACAGATATAGTATTCACTCAAGAGGACACTATTTTACAGTTGCTCGATAGTGTGATAACTGCACTTCCTCGCAACTTATATTCTGATGGAAAACTTACTTTCTTTTCGATGAATAATCTAACAAAGGGTTTTGATCAATGGTTTATCAAAAGCGGACAAAGTTTAAAATTCGGAGAAACAGAGATATTATCCTCGGATACAAGAGTTGATATAACTTTAGAAAAAGATTCCGATCTTCTTTTTACCGGTTATGTAAGTAAAGCTTGCAGCGTTTCTCTATTTCTGGAAAGGACCGTTTTATCTGTCACGGGGAACAATATTGTTTCGTGGATCCAACCAAATAAGAATTACGTGACTCTCGTTTTTTCGGGTAACTCATATTTCTCGATCAATGCTTCCACAATTGTGCCGGTGGAACTTGTATCATTCAGAGCGGTTATAGATAAAAACAATATACAATTGAATTGGAGAACAGCAACTGAATTAAATAACTACGGATTTGATATTGAAAGGAAAATGTCGGGAGAAGATTGGGAAAAGATCGGATTTGTAGCTGGATCCGGGAATAGTACTGAACCGAAAGAATACATTTTTACAGATATAAAACTCTCAGTAGGAAAAATATCTTACCGATTAAAAACTATAGATACTGACGGAAGTTATGAATACAGCACAGAAGTAGATGCAATAATATCTCTTCCAGGATCTTACATTCTGTTTCAAAATTTTCCAAATCCTTTCAATCCGTCTACCATTATAAAGTATACATTACCTTTTGAGAGTAACGTAAAACTTGTTGTGTATAATTTAATTGGAGAAGTTGTAAAGACATTTGTAAATGAAACAGTTACTGCTGGGTATCAAGAATTCCAATTTGATGCTTCAAATTTATCTTCTGGAATTTATTTTTATACTTTAAATGCAACCTCAGTCGATAGCAAACAACATTATCAAAGCGTGAAGAAAATGTCGTTGATAAAATAGTACCATGCTCCATTCTTTCTTTTATTCTTGAATAGAATGCAGTACTAGAAATAAAAAACCCTCACTATCAAAAAGATAATGAGGGTTTTTTTGTCTTAAGTGACCCCAAGGGGATTTGAACCCCTGTTACAGCCGTGAAAGGGCTATGTCCTAACCACTAGACGATAGGGCCATCACTAAATAAACTTAAACTTTCGTTGCAGTACAAATCTGGGTGAGTAATGGGGTTCGAACCCACGACCCCCAGGGCCACAACCTGGTGCTCTAACCAACTGAGCTATACTCACCATATAGAAAAAACAATTAACAAATTTCAAATAACAAAAAATCGGATATTGGTTTTTGTTATTTTAAATGTGTACGCCCAAGTGGACTCGAACCACTAACCTACAGCTTAGAAGGCTGTTGCTCTATCCAATTGAGCTATGGGCGCATAGTTCAAATAACAAAGCTCAAATAATAGAAAAAATGAGATTTGGGATTTGGTTTTTGTTATTTCCAAATGTCGGGGCGGCAGGATTCGAACCTGCGACCTCCTGCTCCCAAAGCAGGCGCGATGAACCGGGCTACGCTACGCCCCGAAATTTTTCAACATAAAAAGAACTTTGACATAAAATGTCTAATAGATGATTTATTAACTTCAAAAATGAATTAGGATTTTCATATATTAGGATTGTAAATATAAGCCGAAAGCTTTTAATTAGCAATTGATTCTAACAAATTTTCTATGCGATTTTACCTTCTGATAATAAAAAATATTCTTTTTTCTAAAAAAGAGCGAAAGTTCGTCAATATTTTTATTTCTATTGCGATTGCAGGCATCGCACTGGGAGTTGCTACTCTAATAATTGCCCTCTCTGTCCTTAACGGATACGAAAAATTGGTTACAAAAAAACTTCTGCAGCTAGATGCCCACATTCAAATTACCGGTTTCGGAAATAAACCTTTGCTTAATTATCAAAAAACTGAGAAAGAAGTACTCCGGTTAATAGAAAATGACATCGTATCAATACAACCTTTTATTTCAAAAGTTGGAATCCTAGGGAAAAATAGGATTAAAGAAGGCATTTCGCTCTATGGAGTTCGACAAAATTATTTCAATTCAAATAAAGGTTTCAAGATACTAAAGGGAAATATTTTTGATGAGAATTCAAATCAGGTTGTCTTAGGAAAATCTATTGCCGGGAAACTTATGGCTGGAGTCGGCGATACGCTAAAACTCTTCGCAATGTCAAACGAGTCTAATTTTTTCAATAATTCAACGCCAATAGTTGAAAATTTGATTGTATCGGGAATTTTCGAGAGCGGCATGTCAAAGTTTGATGAATCTTATGTCTTAGTTGATCTAAATACTTTACAAAATATTTTTACGATGCAACATGCGGTTTCTGGTTTTGAAATTAAATTGTCCTCTCTAAATGGAGTGGATAGTTTAGCAAATCTGCTTCAGGATAACCTGCGGTATCCGGCTTACGTTAAAACGATTTTTCAAAATTATAAAGCAATTTTTACCTGGATAGAACTTCAAAAAAAACCTATTCCAATTATACTTGCTTTGATCATTTTAGTTGCAGTATTTAATATTATAAGTACGCTGTTAATGATTGTAATTGAAAAATCGGGTTTTATTGGAACATTGCGCATCTTAGGGGCGCGTCAATTGCAAATTGTAATTATCTTTTTAATACAAGGAATTGTTATTGGCATTGCCGGGATTGCGTTTGGAAATTTATTAGCTCTAATTCTTATGAAAATTCAAACTACATTTAATATTATAACGCTTCCATCAACGGTGTATTTTGTATCGGAAGTTCCCCTTTTCTATCAACTATGGATTTCAGTTTTAGTTTCAGCACTAACATTCGGTGTTACCCTATTAGTTTCAGTATTACCAAGTTTCATTGCATCAAGAATCCAACCGGTAACAACATTGCGGTTTTCATAATGAAGTTTGAAAATTTTATAGCGCAGCGATACCTTTTTGCTAAACATAAAATAAATTTCATCACGATAATTTCTTATTTATCTATCACCGGAATTGCGATCGGAGTTGCGGCGCTAGTAATTGTACTTTCGGTCTTTAACGGATTTAGTAACCTGGTTACTTCTTATCTTATTTCGTTTGATCCACACGTAAGAATTGAAGCTAGAACAGAAGTTGCTCAAAAAGCACTTCCAAAACTTCAAACATCGTTCGAGAAAGAAAATCTTTTATATATTACTCCCTTTGTTAAGGGAAAAGTCCTTCTGGTAAATGGAAACTTAAATCAAATTGTCGAATGCAAAGGTATCGACTTTGCCAACAAAAAAGTAGCAGATAATTTTAATGGAAAAATACTTTTAGGTAAAAATATTCAACCGGAAGCAACAGAGACACCCGAAATTTTAGTCGGCGCTTACTTAGCAGACAGAATGCAGTCATCGATTGGTGATACACTATCGATCATCTCCCCTTCTTCAGTTGAAAAAGCCATAGTAAACATGTCACTGCCAAAAATTCATAAAGCAGTTATTATGGGAATTTTCCTTTCGAATAATAATGACTATGACGCTTCGTTAGTTTTTTGTTCTCTACCGGAAGCACAGAATATCTTTGCTTATAAAAATATTTTCCAAGGACTTGAAATTAAATTGCCTGATGAGAAAGATGCATTTTCCTTCAAAGAGAAACTTCAGTCAAGTTTATCAAGCGATTATACAATTACAACCTGGTATGATTTCCACAAAGATCTTTATTCGGTAATGAACATCGAACGTTGGGTTGCATATGCACTGCTTCTAATGATAATTGCTGTTGCAGTTTTTAATATCCTTGGATCATTAAGTATGTCGGTTATCGAAAAGAAACGTGATATCGGAATTTTGAAAGTTAAAGGGGCTACAGAGAAATCAATTAAAAAGATTTTTCTCCTCCAAGGATTTTACGTTGGAATCATCGGAACATTCCTAGGTTTTGCTCTGGGCTTATTTGTATATTATTTACAAACTACTTATAAATTGTATCCGCTAAATCCTTTAGAATATAAAATTGATGCTATTCCGATGAAATTGCAATTCATGGATTTTCTAACCGTCGGAGGTGCTTCTATCTTCTTATCAACGTTCGCAGCGTTACTGCCGGCAAAAAAAGCATCGGAAATTAATCCGGTTGAAGCAATAAAATGGGAATGAAATAAACGACTAATTAAAATTATGAATATTATAAAAGCCGAAAACATCTTTAAATCCTATACAACGGGATCAAATAACAGATTGGAAATATTAAAAGATATTTCCCTTGAAATTCCGAAGAATAAAATTTCTGTAATCATTGGAGCTTCCGGAGCTGGAAAGAGCACTTTATTACATATCATCGGCGGTTTGGATAAACCTGATAAAGGCAGAATATTGATCGATGAGCATGATGTTTCTTCGCTTTCGGATAAAAAATTATCTTCGTTTAGAAACACTCATATCGGTTTTGTTTTTCAGTTTCATCATTTGTTACCTGAATTTTCTGCTTTGGAAAATGTTGCGATCCCCCAGCTTATTGGAAACATCCCATTTAGTAAAGCATCCAAAAAAGCTAAAGAACTTCTTGAAGCCGTTGGTTTGGCCGAGCGATTAGGACATAAACCCGCTCAGCTTTCCGGCGGTGAGCAACAGCGGGTTGCCGTTGCGCGAGCTCTGGTTAACGATCCTCAATTAATTTTAGCCGATGAGCCAACCGGTAATCTTGATACTGAAAACAGTGATGCGTTGAATAATCTCTTTGTCGATCTCCGTGATAAATTTAATAAAACTCTTGTAATTGTTACACACAACAAAGATTTGATGGCACTTGCAGATTTTATTTTTGAAATGAAAGATGGAAAACTGAAGGAATAGAAATATTTCTTTAAAATATCATGCTGCAAAGAATCTTGTGCCTTCCTAAAAATGATGAATTGTGAAATCAGTTTGATTAATCCTAAGAAATCCACACTTACTTATTTTTAGTAAAATATTCATCAACTAGTTTTATCATTTTTGCTTTTGTCTCCTCTTCAAGAAAGCTAGCTCGAAAAGAATTTTTGGCTAGCAGGCAAATCTCTTCCTTCGTTAAATCCAAGGCTTGAGCAATTGCCGAATAATTTTCATTAATATATCCGCCAAAATAAGCCGGATCATCAGAATTAATAGTTACTAAAAGATTTTTTTGCATCATCTTTTTCAATGGATGCTTTTTCAGATCATCTACAACTTTTAATTTCAGATTGGATAGAGGACAAACAGTAAGTGGGATTTTTAATTTGACTAATTCATTAATCAGGTTTTCGTCATCCAGAGAATTATTCCCATGATCTATTCTGGAAACATTTAGATGTTCTAAAGCTTCCCAAACATAATCTGCCGGACCTTCTTCCCCCGCATGAGCTACTGTAAGAAAGCCCTCTTGGCGAGCCATATTAAATACCTTTTTAAATTTCGAAGGTGGGTGTCCAACTTCAGCCGAATCCAGCCCGACCGCAATAATTTTATTTTTGTACGGTAACGCTTCCTGCAATGTTTTTATTGCCGCCTCTTCATCCAGATCTCGAAGAAAACACATGATTAATTTTGTTGAAATGCCAAGTTTTGCTTCTGCATCTTTGATTGCGTTGTGAATGCCGTTGATAACCGTATCAAATTTTACACCTCGTTGTGTGTGTGTTTGGGGATCAAAGAACATCTCAGAATGAAAAACTTTCTCCTCAGAAGCTTTTATGAGATACGACATTGTCATTTCATAAAAATCCTCTTCCTCCAACAAAACATTCGCCCCTTGATAATAAAGGTTTAGAAATTCTTGCAAATTGTTAAAGTTGTAAGCATTTTTTAATTCATCGACCGATTTATACCTGATCTCTATCTTATTCCGTTTAGCAATTTTGAACATCAACTCAGGTTCTAAGGTCCCTTCGATATGAAGATGAAGTTCTGCTTTAGGTAAACCAGTAATGAAATTTTTCATATAGTTTTCTTTCACACATAATTATTGAATTAAAAAAATCGTGCCTAATATAAATAAATCAACACAATAAAATGAATCCTTCCATGTAAAGTCTCATCTTACTTTACTTTGTATGAAAGGAGTAACATGAAAAAAGCTTTAGTTATTGGTGGAGGGTTTGCAGGAGTTCAAGCAGCAATTGAACTTCAAAAAACCGGAATATTCGAGGTCACTTTAGTTTCGGAAAGAAATTATTTATATCTCTATCCGATATCAATTTGGATTCCTACGGGAAAAATTCCGTTTGAAAAAGTTACACTTCCACTTGAAGATGTTCGTAAAGCCAACAAATTTAATTTGATTATTGATTCAGTTGAATCAATCAAATCTATCGAGAATAAAGTTTATTGTAAGAACAATATTCTTGAATATGATTATCTGGTTGTTGCGTTAGGGGCTGACAAAATGAAACATCCCGGCATAGAAAACACTTTTTCGATTTGTGGAAAACCGGAAATATCACTGGAAATAAAAGAACGAGTGGAACGGTTGATTAATAAAGGGAGCGGAAAAATTGCAATCGGTTTTGGAGGAAATCCTAAAGATAAGTCCGCAGTAAGAGGTGGTCCCGCTTTTGAATTAATGTTCAACATCCATGAGCTTTTAAAAGAAAAAGGAATACGGGAACATTTTGAATTACACTTCTTTGCCCCGATGGAACAACCTGGAGAAAGAATGGGGAAGAAATCGGTTGCGATGGTTGACTCTATGTTCGCTTCGTACAAAATCCAGAAACATTATGGAAAAAAAATTAAAGTATTTGAAAAAGACGGTGTTGTGTTTGAAGATGAATCTAAACAACAAGCAGATTTAATACTCTTCATTCCTGCATCAGCATCACATGGTGTATTAAAGAATTCCGACCTTCCATTATCTGAAGCCGGTTTTATCAAAATCGATGATAATTGTAAAGTTGATGGAGTTAGCAATGTTTATGCGGCGGGAGATATCGCTGCGTTAAGTGGACCGGCATGGACAGCTAAGCAAGGACATATTGCTGAGTTGATGGCAAGATACGCAGCACAAAATATTTATAATAGTGAAAGCGGCATTGATAATAGAAAAGAATACGAACAGCATCTGAATATTCTTTGCGTCATGGATTCGGGTAGGGGTGCTGCAATTGTTTTTCGCAATGATAAAAAAGCTTTTGTGATTCCGCTTCCTTTAGTCGGTCATTGGCTGAAACAGGGATGGGGTTATTATATTAAACTGACAAAGAAAAAATTGTTCCCGCGTTTGCCCGGTTTATAAATATCGTCGTTTGGGTTTAACTATATTTTAAGTATTAGTCATAAATGATATTAAAGAGAATGGTCCATAATGAATTGTACAGGTTGTAAAATTAAAAAATGTCGAATAACCGAAAGCTGCGGTCTTGAAAAATTCGATACAAATAACATTGTACAAATTTATGAGGAAGAGGAAAATCAAAAAATCGTTCAAGCCGCTTCTTATTTAGTTGATGATGGGAAAGCCGGAACGTTAGCTAGACTTCAGGAGCTTGTTGAATTCATACAAAAAATGAATTACCAAAAAGTGGGATTAGCTTATTGCTTTGGAATGGAAAAAGATGCAATCGAAGTAAAAAAATATTTCAAACAAAATGATATTTCAATCTCTACCGTATCATGCACAGTCGGCGGAATTCCCCAAGATAACGTTAATAAAGAAAGCTGCATCCACAAAGTATCATGTAATCCTATCGGTCAGGCAGAACAACTTAATAATGAAAGTGCAGATTTTGTTTTACTAATGGGAATCTGCTTGGGGCATGATATTCTTCTTCAACGTAATCTAAAGGCTGATTTCACAACGTTGGTTGTAAAAGATAGAGTGAACAATAATAATCCGCTGTTAGCATTAAGGAACTGATTGTTCCACCAAAGTAGAATGATTGAATATCACTTTTATCAAAAAGCAATTATTCTCGCCTCTGTCTGTAAAGATGAACCCTACCAGGTTGAATAACCACCTTTCATATTTGAAGAGTTGAAGCCGAGTTTTTTCAATTTTATTGCGGCTGAAATACTCCGGCTTCCTGACTGACAATAACAAATTATTTCTTTTGATTGATATTTTTTCAGTTGATCAAACTTAACGGGTATCTCATGTAAGGGGATATGAATTGAGGGCTTTATTGCACCCGATTTATATTCTTTTAGTGTCCTTACATCAAGAAGCAAAATATTATTACTGGCTTTCAACATCTTTTTAACTTCTGATGCGGAATACTCGTTAATAGAACGGGTGTCAAAATATTTTTTAACTCTGAGCACAATGATTAAAAAAATGAGAATAATAAATACTATCTGGTAAGTTTCCATATTTTCCTTTTATTGGTTTTATTTCGGTATTCACAAAGCATCAATTAGAGATTATCTAATTTTGTGTCTATGAATCACCATCTTTTGTTTTTGTAATTTTGCAGTTTTTTATTTCTTCAAATAAATGATTGCAAAACAAGTTACGTAGTTGTTGGAATGACTCATCGTTATCTTTAATTCTTTATCCTCTCCTAAAAAAGTAGACAACTTTCCTGAAAGCTTAACATAGGGCATTCCTGTTGGTTCATTAAAAATCTCAACGCTTTTCCATGTGAAATCTTTGTCCCAACCGGTAGCCAGCGCTTTAGAAACTGCTTCCTTTGCCGCAAATCGGGCAGCTAGGTGTTGATATTTGTTCCCCTTGCTTAAACAATAATCAAGTTCGTTTTGCGTAAATATTTTATTCAGAAAGTGGTCGCCGAATTTGTCAACGCTTTCTTTGATGCGGTCGATCTCAATAATATCTATTCCAATTCCAATTACCATTAATATCCCTCTGCCAAACCGGAACTCCGACGATCACTGACACCTGTAAATTCTCCTGTCTTTTGATCAAACGAGATTGCCTCCACTAACCCTAAAATCTTTTCATCTCCGAATTTATACCCCTTTGCAAGCAAATTGCTTTTAACATCTTTTGCAATTCCAAACGGCTCGCAAGAGATTTCATCCGGGAGCCATTGATGATGAATTCTTGGTGAATTAACTGCCCGCTCAAGACTCATATCAAATTCAATTACATTTAAGATAACCTGTAAAACAGTTGTAATAATAGTTGAGCCTCCAGGTGAACCAACTACCAGAATCGGTTTTCCATCCTTTAAAACGATGGTTGGGGTCATGGAACTTAACATTCTCTTTCCCGGTTGAATTTCATTTGCCGCACTTCCAATCAATCCAAATTGATTTGGAACACCGGGCTTCCCGCTAAAATCATCCATCTCATTATTTAAAAGAAATCCAGCTCCTTCAACAACCAATTTTGAACCATACGCCGAGTTAATTGTCGTTGTAACACTTACTGCGCAACCATTTTTGTCCATGATAGAATAGTGAGTGGTTTCTTTGCTTTCATTGTAAGGTTTGGGTTCCCCCGGTTTTATTTCAGAGGAAGGAATCGCTTTATCCGAAATTTGATCGAATAATTTTTTTGCATACTGCTTTGAAGTTAACCATTTCTCCGGGACAGCATAATAATCGGGGTCGCCAAGATGCAACGAGCGGTCGGCATAAGCATACTTCATTGCAGAGACTAACGCGTGGATATACTTGCTGCTGTTCCATTCATCTTTTTGAAAAGAAAAATTCTCTAAGATATTCAGCATTTGGACAAGAGCAATTCCGCCGGAAGAAGAAGGAGGCATAGACATAATTTCATAACCCTTGTACTTCCCTTTTATAACTTCTCGTTCAACCGGTTTATAATTCTCCAAATCCTCCTGAGAAAAGTTGCCACCTAATGTTTTCATCTGGTTAAGTAAAAGTTCTGCAATTTTCCCTTTGTAAAAACCATCTCTACCGTACTTCTTAATTTCATTTAGAGTTTTTGCTAGGTCGGGCTGCTTAAAAACATCCCCATCTTTATAAGCGATCCCATTCTTAGAAAATACTTTTATTGATGAAGGAAATTTTTCAAATTCCTTTAGCGTGAATGCTAAAGATTTTGCGTTAGAAGCAGACAAAGGAAATCCATCTTCGGCAAGATTAATCGCCGGTTGAATGACATCTGCAATCTTCATCGTTCCATATTTTTCCAAAGCATAAAAAAGTCCGGCAACACTTCCCGGAATTCCGGCAGATAAAATACCAACTTGACTTAAGTCAGGCTGAAATTCTCCATTTTTATCCAGGTACATATCTCGATAAGCAAGTTTAGCGGCTGTCTCTCTGTAATCAATAGCCGTATTTCCGCCATCAGGGAAATGAATGACCATATACCCGCCTCCACCTATATTTCCGGCGACAGGATACGTTACTGCAAGAGCAAAGCCCGTTGCCACGGCGGCGTCAACTGCGTTTCCTCCTTTTTTCAGAATTTGTAACCCTACTTGCGTTGCAATTGGTTCGGCAGAAACGACCATTCCTCTCTTCCCATGCGCAGAATTTGCACTAAGCTGGAAAGAGAAAAAAAGTAAGAGCGCAAGTAATATTGTTGAACTAGAATATGTCCAAATCTGCTTTAACATTTACACCTTCATTTTTTAACTGCTCATTCAATATTTTGACTAATTCCTTAACATCTTTCAAAGTTTCTTTCAAATCCAAAAATAAGCTATCATCATAAAGAAGTTTCCCGGCTGTATTTTTTTGATCTTTGGTTTCAATAACCAACGCATCCAATTTAGAAATAAATGAATCGGTCTTTTTAATCAAAGCGGAAACATCAACAATGGTTGTGTGGAGAGATTCTTTGTTCTTTGCGAAAAAGTCTTTCGCTTCCGAAGTAAGTTCAGCACTGTTTGATGTGAGCAATTTTATCTGATTACGATTTTCGTTAATGACGTTTTTTAGTTGATCCGAAATTGTAACTAAATTTGACGCTGTTGTTTTGATATCACTTTGCAGATTTTTATCATTCAGATATTCATTTAAAGATGATAAGGTAACGTTTACCTGCTTGAACATCAGCGGCAGTTCATTTTCCAATTTCCCGACCATCATCATAACGGAAGGAACATCTGCTGAAAAAGAACCATTTTGTACTTGTTTGAGATCCAGTTTTTCTTCGGCGTTTCCAGGGGTAATCTCAACTTTTTTCCCTCCCATTAAGTCAAGCATCATTACGGAAAAAACAGCATTGTTTCTCAAATCAATATTAGGATCAAGCGATATTTTCACAAAGACAAAATCACTTTTCATAACGATATCATCAACAAACCCTTTACGTACACCATTGACGGTAACATTATCTCCAACCTCAAGTCCCGCAACATTTTGAAATTTAATTGTCACACTGGTACGGTTTGAATTCAGAGAAAAATTTTTCGCCCACCCGATTATCCAGATAAGAAGGAGGAGTGAAACAATTACCGTCAATCCGACTCTTATATCAGTTTTTCTTTGATCTTTCATCTTTTAATTTCGCTTCAATAATGACTTTAATATTTTCCAGATCTTGATGAGTTACCAGACTGTCGTCTAAGTAAATTTTTATACTGTCCAAGACATCATGCACTGCATCTAAATGAACCGTATTTAGTTTTGTTAAATTTTTCGTGAAATAATTTATTTCCGACATCAATGAGTCTTTTTCCGGCGTGGCTTTTATGTATCGCCAATCCTTCTCCAGATCTTTTGTAACATATTTTACGGATAAATTTTTTATCGGGTTTACGAAATATTCATCTAATTTATTTGTAGCGACATAAAAAACTACAGCAAAAAATATTGTTGACCCGATCAATGCTTTTATTAAACAACCTGATTTCATACAATTTTCTCGACGAGAATTTTCAGTACACGCTTTTTTCTAATTTCCAACACCGTAAATTTATAATTCTCAACATTAATTGAAAAATGCTCCTTTGGAATTGTTCCGGCTCGATGAAACAAATATCCGCCGATTGTATCAAACTCCGAGTCTTCAGCAGAAAGAGTTAGATTAAAATAATCATTCACCTCCGAGAGTGAAGTAGAACCGATGAGATAAAAAGTCCCATCATCGTTATTCTTTTTGATCTTGTCTTCTTCTTTGTCGTACTCATAGCGTATCTCGCCAACAATTTCCTCCAAAATATCTTCAAGCGAAATTAGCCCCGCTGTTCCCCCATATTCGTCAACGGCAATTGCAAGATGAATATTTTTTTCTTGAAATTCGTGCAACAACTCCGAGATAATTTTCGTCTCCGGTACAAAGATTACTTTTCGCATACACTTTTGAAGCGAGAAATTATCTTTGGTGGAATTTTTAGAAAAATAAGGGAGTAAGTCCTTTGCATAAAGAATTCCTTGAATTTCATCGATGTCATCTTTGTAAACCGGAATTCTGCTGTGTCCCGACGTCTTTATGATTTCTTTTATTTCATTTAGCGATTGATCCGACTGAATAGCGACAATATCAACACGCGGAATCATGATCTCTTTAACAAGAACATTTTTATAATTAACAAGACTCTCAATCAGTTCCTGTTCATTTTCCTCCAGTGTTCCATACTCGTGCCCTAAACGGGCAGCATGTGTAAAATCAGTATGACTAATGGCACTCCCCTTCTTATCCCGCGATAATTTGGAGGTGGTAAGCCGTAAAAGTTCAGTCATCACTTCGGCTATGGGATACATCACCGCATGCACTAGATACATCGGGATCGCAATTATTTTTGCATAAAATTCCGGATTCTTGCTTGCAAATATCTTTGGAGTCAATTCTCCGAAAAGGATTAGTAAAAATGTAAGAAGAATTACCTGAATTGTAAGAACCAGGTTTTCCGGGAACTTATGTACTTGAATAATTTCTAACGAAAAAGATACGGCAATAATTGAAGCTGCCGTATTGACAACAGTATTTCCAATAAGAATTGTAACGAGTAATCTTTTGGGAAATTCCAATAAATGGATAAGGTACCGTTGAATAATAGGATAAGCAGAAAATTGAATTTTTATCTTTTTAGGGTCTAACGAAAATAACGCGACTTCCGACCCGGAAAAAAAGGCGGAAAAGAAAAAACAAAGCAGGAGCAAGCCTGCTTTGTAAGAAATTAAAAATTCCAATTGTCATACACCTATACTTATAAAATCCTAAAACGGCAGATCTTCTGCTTCTCCTTCGGGAATAATGCTCTCTCCTTCAGATTTCTGAGAAGAAGAGGAGGCAGAATCTCCTCGCCCATCTAACGGGATGATCCGATCGGTTACAATCTTGGTGAAATATTTTTTATTTCCTTCTTTATCGGTATAATCATCAGTTTGAATTCTTCCTTCAACATAGACTTTAGCGCCTTTCTTAAGTACTTCCTTGAAATAATCGGAGAGGTTAAACGAAACGATATTATGCCACGTGGTTTCGTTTACCCAATTCCCATCTTTACCTTTGTAACTATTTTGAGTTGCAATGGTAAACGAAGTTACCGAAAGATTAGAAGGGGTAACTCTAGTCTCGGCATCTTTTCCAAGATTGCCTATCAACATTACTTTATTTAAAGAGAAAGCCATAAAACCTCCAAATTATTATTAATGAATTTAAGAGAACTATATTTCAAGATTATTTTAAGGAAGCACGACAATAAAAGCATCCTTATAATCTTTTGAAACCCATAAACGTTTTTTTACAGATTCCGCCTCAGCTTTAGTTGCAAAAGGGAGAAGTTGAACAACATATAGTTTAAACTCATCCGAATAAGAGACGACTACTTCCCTCGATAATTTCTTTTTTGCATCAGCTGCATATTCGTCAGCGTGATCTTTTGTTGTAAAAGCACCAATTTGAACAATAAACTTTTTAGTAGACTCAGTTTTCGGAACATCCGTTTGTACTGCTACCGGGGGCGTTGTTGAGTCAACATCGGATGCATCAAAAACATATTCTTCTTTTTGTATTCCATTTTCGTTTTTAGTTTCCTCGTTTGATGAAGAACATCCTATGAGGAAAAAGAAAGAAAACGAAATCAATAAAAAAAATATCTTATACATAACCGATCCTTAAAAAAAAGAAGGATGGCATAAAGCCATCCTTTCAAAAAGAACTAATTAAAACAGTAAGTTATTAAACGCACCGGGCGCAAATTTTGGAATTCCGTAATGATCAAAGCTAATTCTCTTTTGGAGTACAATACTAGGATCAATAGAACTAACATCAACCAAAGGAATAGAGCCTCCCCATTTTGCGTTGATCACTTTAATAAACTCATTCGCAATAATCGCATGTGCTTGATTCGTTGGATGAACACCATCTAAAGAAAAAAGTCCGCCGGAAATGTATCCCGTGGTAAAATTAATTCCACCATAATATGTTCCACCGGTAAAATCTCTTGCACGAATCTGATTAAAGAAAGAGTTAATGTTAACAGCTGCAAAACCACGGTTTCTAGCAATACTATCAATTGAAGTATTGAAATTTAATGTCGCAGTTTGGGCAATTGCAATTTCACTGGCATCTAATACTAATACATCAGGGATAGGATTTAACGGGTGAAATCCGAAAGGATATGCAGTAACAACGAACGCTGGCTTTACATATGCAACTGGAATTTTGAGATAACCTGCAATATAATCCCATACTACGCCGGTCGTATCACCTAAAAAGGCAGCAAAACTTCCTGCTGGTAAGGTGAGGTCAACAGTTCCCTTCAATAAGCCGGCCGAATCAACCATCGCAGCTGGATCGTATGCAGTTGCGCCATGTTTTTGATAAAATAAACCTGGAATTCCTTTTGCTTTCCAAGGAGTACCCAACGCTACTTTAGGACCAATCGTGTTGAAAAATGGAATTGCAGTTACGTCAGGAATATTAGCAACAACAATTTTAGCATTCAACGATTTTAAACTATCAGCTAATGAATGATACAAAGCATCAAAAGTTGCCGCAGGAGTAGGAGCTGAAGGAGAAAATCCTCCACTTGTAGCATAGCCAAGTACATCGTTATTTCCGATCCACAAGGTAACTAATGTAGGATTTAATGCTTTTGCCTGAGCAAACTGTGAACCAAGATTTAACGCACTATTTCTAAGAATTAAATCAAACATTGCGTTTGGTTTTCCTGCTAATCCTGAAGCGCAATTATTTTGATTTGTTGCGTTTAAAACGTCATATAACAAAGCACCCGGAACACCTAAATTATTATAAGGTGCAGGATAATCTGTATTCATTGCAGTTCCCGTTGCAGTGTTTGTTATTATTGTTGGAGTACTTGTAGCAAAGTTAAATGCTGTCAATTCCATTCTTCCACCGGTACCGGGATCTGAAAATATCGGCATTTCCCAGTTCTTGATACCTACTTGTCTTGCAATAAGGTTACCGTAGCAATTATCTTGTGCGCTTGCGAATAATGCGCCTGACTGATATCCAGCGGTTATACTATTACCGATTGTAACAAATTGATCATAACTTACCGAACCAGTTGTTGGTCCAGCCACATCACTTCTATCTTCGCATCCAACGAAGACAAAAGCGATAACGCTAAAAGTAAAAAGGACACTTAATATTTTTTTCATAATTTCTATACCTCCAATGGTTATAAGTTATATGATAAACTGAGTGAAAATAAATTAGCTGTCGAGTTATATGTTCCGTTAAAAGGGAGAGAGAGGGTCGGATCATATGTAATGCTGCTAACCATTGAATTAGTAATTGTTCTTTGGTAAAATCTCAAGAACATATAAGAGGCATTGATTGATAAATTACTCATTACTTTATAGCCTGCACCAACTGAAAAACCTAATCTGTCGGCATCCGGTAAAGTAGGATCAACAAATTGATCTTTTACAGGATTTTTATCATATAAAATTCCAGCTGAAAGATCCAAAAGATCATCATATTGATAATTAGCACCAAGTCGCATCGTGTAGTTATTTTCGTACAAACGTGGTGAAGCAATATCAGTTTTTGTAGGATCAGTGAAGTTTACTTTCAATGAATCGTAACTTGACCATCCAACCCATTGAAAATCCGTTGAGAGCAAGAGTTTAGGAGTAGCTTGATATGCAACGCCAACAACCAACTGTTGAGGGGTTGTTAAGCTAGCCGCAATATCTCCTGCCGGTAATGAAGAAGCTGCTAAAGCAGAACCACCGGTTGATGTAGCAGTTCCTGTAAAGTCGAATTTAACTTCGCTTCTATAGGAAACACCAAAAGTCAAATCGCAATTAGTATGATACATTAATCCGGCAGTGAAACCCATAGCTGAACTAGCATCACCTTTTAGATTTACATTTGCAATCGTTGAGCCAAGAATAGGTGATGGTATTTTGATATCTCTATTAATCAAAACATCACCAAAAGCATATTGCAAACCAACACCGATAGATAAATTGTCATCAATCTTATATGCTACTACCGGATTAAAATTGAAGGTTCTCACTGATATTTCCATACTGACAAATCTACCGTCCCAATCTTTAGGCCATTTAGTCCCCAGACCAAAAGGAGTATTGAAACCCAACCCTGCAAAAAGCTTGTCGGTAATTTGGTAGGTTGCATAAAAATGGCTGGGAGTAAATAACTGACTTTCCATTTTTGTTTCATTGACTTTTGGTGTAACACCTCTAAACGAAGAACTTGGAGAAATTAACGTTGTCCCCAGCATCAATTTAAAGCCGCTCATTTGAGTAATCCCTGCATTATTGAAATACAAGATTGACGGATCTAAAGCGGCAGCTGTAAAAGCTCCTCCCATAGCCATAGCCCTAGCACCTTGTTCATTGATTTGGAAACCGCTACCAAATGCCGTTGAGCAGAGAAGCAGTATAGCACACAGAGCTGTATTGATTGTTCGATTCACGTAACCTCCTTATGGTTTTGTGTTTTATATGTAGTTATGAAGCTGATCAATTTTCTATTCTATTCTAAAAAGTTTCGATCCTTTTTCAACAGCAGTATTTTCGCGAACATAAATCTCTTTTAACACGCCGCTATATGGTGACGTAACCTCATTTTCCATTTTCATGGCTTCAAGGATAAGTATCGGTTCACCAATAACTATTTCCTCATTTTCCTTTTTTAGAATTTTCAAGACCATTCCCGGCATCGGAGAGACAACATCCTCTTTATGATGGCTCTTTTCCGAATGAGCTAAAATAGTTTCAGCGTTTTTTTCTAATTTAGTTTGAACCTTACATTCAAAATAATTGCCTTCGATTAAAATAGCAATATTATTTTTATCTTTTGCAACTTTTGTTATATCGAAAGTTTTATTATTAAGGCGTAAAAAATAGTGAAATTCATTCTCATTAAAAAAATCGAAAGTAAATTCTTTTCCGTCAACAATTACTTTTTGATCTCCTTCAAAACGGACTATTTTTTCACTTCCGTTAATGGTTACATACACTTCATTCATACTGAAGGTCCGTCCATTTATTATTACAATAAACCACTTTACTCGCTTTATGATTTTGCGGTTGCTGTTTCAGATAAGCCGAAAATATTGCTGCAACATTTTCCAGATCGGTTTGGTGTTGATTTTTCGCATCTCCCGGCACTTCACCTGAAAAATCTTCTTCTATAAGATTAATCGTATACTTCCCGCTCTTAAATTTTTCATTTTGAAGAATTCTTTTTAGGAAAGTAATGTTGGTTTTTATACCGGCTATAAGGTAATCGTTTAAAGCGATATCCATCCGTTTAATGGAAGCACTTCTTTGCTTTTCCATTACTGAAATTTTGGAGAGAAGCGGATCATAAAAACGTGATATTTCTGAACCGGTTTCTATGCCTCTATCAATACGAATATTTGGACCGGAGGGAAGGCGGTGATATTCAACAGTTCCGGTTATCGGCAAATAATTATTTTCAGGATCTTCAGCATAAACGCGGCATTCAATTGCATGACCGAGAATTCGTAAATCTTTCTGAACAAAACTTAGCTTCTCCCCTGCCGCAATTTTTATTTGTTCTTTCACCAGGTCTATCCCCGAAATAAATTCAGTAACCGGATGTTCAACCTGCAGGCGTGTGTTCATTTCAAGAAAGTAAAAATTTTTATGCTTATCAACTAAAAATTCTATCGTTCCGGCGTTATAATAGCCGCACGCTTTTGCAGCATTGATTGCGGCTGTCGTTAACTTTTCGCGAGTCTTCTCATCAAGAAAAGTTGAAGGAGCTTCTTCAATTACCTTTTGATGTCGCCTCTGAACCGAACATTCTCTTTCAAAGAGATGACAATAATTCCCAAACTTATCGGCAATTATTTGCACTTCGATATGTTTCGGATGCTCAACTAATTTTTCAATATAGATTGAATCATCTCCGAATGCTTTTAAAGCTTCACGCTGCGCGGAAGAAAACGCCGCTTCCAATTCGTCTTCCGAATAAACGCGTTTCATTCCTTTGCCACCACCACCTGAGCTAGCTTTTAAGAGAATTGGGTAACCAATCTCACCCGCACTTACTTTAGCAGATTCTAACGAAATAATTTTTTCTGTGGTGCCGGGTACAATCGGCACGCCATTTTTTTTCATTAAATCTCTTGCCGCTGTTTTACTCCCCATCATTTCAACTGACCTGAATGAAGGTCCAATAAAAACTATTCCGCTTTCTTCAACTTTTTTTATAAAGGAAGCGTTCTCGGATAAAAAACCATAACCTGGATGAATGGCATCTGCGTTTATTTCTTTTGCAAGATCGATTATTTTATTTTGATTAAGATATGATTCAGATGGAAGTGATTCCCCAATGGAATAAGATTCGTCAGCTAACCGCGAGTGGAGAGCATACTTATCAATTTCGGAATAGATAGAAACGGAAGTAATACTCAATTCTTTGCACGCACGGATTATCCGGACAGCAATCTCTCCCCTATTTGCGATAAGAATTTTTTTGAACAATTGCGACCTATTTTAGTTCAACAATAGTAATTCCTTCGCCACCGAATTCTACCGGAGCGAAATAAAAGTTTTTTACACCTTCGTGCTTCTGAAGTATTTCCTTTACCATTTTTTTAAGAGCGCCGGTTCCTTTACCATGAAGAATTTCAACACGGTCATAATTCCCTGTATAGGCGGCATCTAAGAATTTTACAACTTCGAACTCAACCTGGTCAGGTTTTTCGCCTCGCAAATCTAATCGATACTTTATTTCCGAAACCATAGGTGAATAGGATGCGGCTTCGGTAAATTTCTGCGCTTCTTTTTTCGTATGCACTAATCCATTGGTCTTCACCTGGATCTTTAATGAACCGACTAGAATGGATGCCTCTTTCTTGTCTCTTGACAGTTCAAATATTTTGCCTGACGTAGTAGTATTTTTAATTTGAACATAATCACCGATTTCAAAATTAAGAGAATTTTGGGATAAATCAATATCTTCTTTTACAAAATCTTTTATCGATTCATCAAGGTTGGCAACGGTATCCCGGGTGATTTTAATTGTCTCTTTATCAGCTTTTTTTTCTTTTATTTCTTTGATGGTTTTCTCAATTGTCTTTTTAGAAGAAATTAAAAACGATTCAGCCTCTTGCTTCGTTTTTCTTAAAATTTCTTTTTTCTCTTTTTCCAATTGAAGATTTTTTTGTTGATACAAACCCGTTAAGCTTTTCAACCGGCTATTTTCAATATTGATTTGCTGGAGTTGAGTATTGAGAGAGTTCGATCTTTCTTCTAAACTTAGCAGCATTGTTTCCATTTTCTGCTGATCATGCTCGAGAAATCCTTTAGCACTATTAAGGAAATCATCCTCAAAGCCGATACGTTTCGCAATTTCAAAAGCGTAGCTTGAGCCCGGGAAACCTTGTTTAAATCGGTATGTCGGCTTTATCGCTGCTAAATCAAATTCCATCGATGCATTCTCAAACCCTTCGGTTTGATGCGCCAAAACTTTTAAACTATTGTGATGCGTTGTTGAAAGTACTGTTGCATTTTTCTCTTTTAGAGAAAGCAATACTGCCGATGCAAAAGCTCCTCCGGCAGAAGGTTCTGTCCCGGTTCCAATTTCATCAAGAAGGATAAGTGAATGATCCTCTCCTTTTTCAAGAATGTTTTTCAAATTCAAAATGTGAGAGCTGAATGTACTTAGGTCATCTTCAAGCGATTGTTTATCTCCAATATCAACCAGAATTTTTTCAAACAAATGGAAATTACTATCCGGTTGTGCCGGAATATGCATTCCGCACATAATCATCAAAGATAACAGCCCGGTTGTTTTTAATACAACTGTTTTACCTCCGGCATTTGGTCCCGTGATAACGACAATTTTTCCGCTATCGATAGAAAAAGATAAAGGAATAGTTTTATCTATTCCAAATTTATTCAAAAGAATAGGATGCCGCCCTTCTTGCAAAAAGAAAGGTTTATCATTTATTAGCGAAGGGAAACTACCTCTTATTTCGATTGAATATTTTGCCTTCGCAAATACCGCATCAATTTGGGCAAGTGCTTTTAGAGAAGCCTGTAGCGGTTGCCGGACAGTTCCAATTTTTTTTGTTACTTCTTTTAATATTCTTTCTATTTCACGCTTCTCGGCAAATTGAAGTGAAATAATTTCGTTATTCATTTGGAGCGTTTCTTCCGGCTCGATGTAAACCGTCTGCCCGGTAGAAGATTCGCTATGAATAAAACCTTTAATATGTCGTTTGTGTTCGGCTTTAACCGGGATAACCATTCTCCCATCGCGCAGCGTGATGAACTCTTCGCGTGTAAAATCCTCTTCCATAAACTGCTTTGAAATGCGTTGAACAATCCTGTTAAGATCATTTTTTTTCTCGGCAATTTCCTGGCGGATTTCGTAAAGTTTTTTGCTTGCTTTGTCTTTTATTTCTCCGGTTTCGGTTATCACTTGATTAATCAAATGCTCAAAGACTTTATCAACAAAAAGATTTTGCGTTAGCTCTTTCAATTCATCCGCGTCAGTTTGCGCCGCTTTTAAAAATTGAAATGTATTACGTGAGATTTCTGCCAATCTTTTAATTTCTAATATTTTTTTAGCGGAGAGCACCGCTCCTTCAATACCGGAGATTGCAAGGTCTTCAACTAAATTGGGAAGATAATCTATTGGGGGGACACTCTGTTGGATGAGAATCTCTTTCGCCTGCGAAACTCTAATGCCTTCATTCAGAATTTCGTTTTGATCTTCAAATGGAATTGAGGAGAGAATATTTTGTTTGCCATTTGCGGTGATGCAATACTTTGCGATGAAGGAGAGTATTTTATCAAATTCAAGCGCCTGGAAAACTTCTTTTTCTATCATTCTTTAATTGAGTCTTTTTCTATGATAAGTTCTTTAATTGATTTCTTTGGATTAGGTGTGTACTCACCAATATAATCAATCGTTTTCGGAAGTAATTTGTAGAGTGTTGAATATGAGAAAGATTTCTTTTGATCTTTTTCAGCCGGAACTTTGAAAATATGAAGCAGATAAAGTGCTGCGCTGATAAAATAAACAATCTGGATAACCCCAACTACTCCACCGGTAATTCTGTTCATCAAATTATTAACTTTATCAAAAGGATGGATCACCCTTTTTAAAACCGAGGTTATAAGTATCACAGTAAGAAATACCATAAAGCCCCCCATTATTTCTGCAAGGTATTTCTCGGTTCCCATTACTGTGTTTAATATTTTTCCGAACGGCTCGGAGAGGAATATTCCAAGAAAAATCGCTAAGAAAAATCCCAGAGAGCCGATCAGTTTTCTCACGAATCCGTCTTTGAATCCTAGAATAAAAGCCGCAATAGCGATAATACCGAAAATAATGTCTAAATAATTCAACTCACTCCAAGGAATTTTTCAACAAGCGCTTTTACAATTTTTCCATCTGCTTTCCCTTTGAATTGTTTCATGGCAGCCGGCATCAATTTCGCAAAATCTGCTTTTGTTGAAGCGTTTACTTGAGCAGCAATATTCTTAATTTCTTCAATAATTTCTTCTTCCGATAATTGTTTTGGAAGATATTCTTGAAGGATTTTTAATTCCACACTCTCTTTTTCAGCAAGGTCCCTCCTTCCCGCGTTGGTAAACATTTCAACCGATTCTTTTCTTTTTTTAACCGCGGTAGAAAGCATGGCAATTTCGTCTTCCGGTGTTAAAGCTCTGTTCGCACCGCTTTTATCAAATTCAAGGATCAAAGCACGAATTGATCTGATAGTCTCAAGCCTAACTTTATCGCCCGATTTCATAGCGGTTTTCATATCTTCAATAATTTTTTCTCTTAATGCCATTTAATAAACTCCATCAAATTTTTTACTATTCCTATAACTGTAAAGTACTTATACAAAATTAGTCCAAATTGATCTCTAAAAAAATACCGTAACGATCATTTGCACCCTGACATATTTTCCGTTTAGCTTTCCCGGAGAAAAGCGTGTATTTCGAACAGCACGCATTGCGGCAGCATCACATCCATAACCAATTCCCTGAATTATTTCAGTTCGAACCACTACGCCCATTTCATCAATATAAGTTTTCACCAAAACTTTTCCCGATATATTGTTTTCTTTTGCCTGGCTGGGAACGACCACACGCGTCTGAATTGCTCCGTATCCTCCCTTCGGTTCAGGCATAAAATCAACTGCCGCGTAATATTTCATTTCCGGTTGAGGTTTAACCACTTTAGCTGCCTCTTCCGGCACAACTTTTACATTTCCAGCACCGGTTCCATCTAGCTCACCCGCTTTATCTCCGGCAGGTTTTTGTGAAGCGATTTCAATAGTGTCTTTTTCAATTTTTTTTACCGGTTTGGGAATCGCATATTTTTCTTTCTTAATTATGCTTCCTTTCACAAGCTCAGTATTTTCTAGCATGATCGAAGGAGGCGGACCCAACTCGGAGTATTTTAAAATTCTAACAACAGTATTGGGTACTTCTTCATCTTTTAAAAGAGTATGAAATACTATAAACAACAGGATCGCAAGAACATGAAGTCCGAGAGAAAAATAAAAACCTTTTAAAATATTTTTTCTAAAAAAATCATTCATTTAGCTTCTGCAGACCTATCCATTATCATAACTGAAGTACAACTTATTTTGTTGTAAGAAGAAATTTAGCTAACACCGGGAAATGATCGCTGTAGCCGCCTAAATACCGAATTCCACCATAAGTTGGAAAAGGGGCGCCTTCGTACTTGCCGGATCTGGTGACGATAAATTCCGGTTTATATATTTCAAATGAATTACAAATGAGATGGAAAGTTTTGTTCGTTAATAAATTTCCGGAAATGATAATTTGGTCCAGCATGTCCCATTCAGATCGATATTTAAAGCTCCCTTCACCATCCATTTTTTTACTGTAGGCTAGATTGTATAAATTTTTTGTAAAACTTTTGGGCAGCTTTTTAATGTCTGAACAAGTAAGAGGGTTAGCGTTTAACGTTTCTTTTATACTTATGTCGGTTGGTTCATCATTAAAATCGCCAAATACAATAATATTTGTCTTCCCCGATTTGGCGAATAATGCGTCAATTCTATTTTTAAGCGTTTGTGCTGCTACAACACGATTTTTTTCCGAAGCCTCTGCGCCACCGCTGCGCGACGGCCAATGGTTCGCGAAGATGTGGAGCGTATCTTTACTTTTTGTAACGATGTTAGCATTAAGAATCAAACGTGTAGGATATTTATCCGAAAGCACCACCGTGTCGGCATTCATCGAGAGAAAAGTGAATTTGTCTTTTTTAAAAATCATACCGACATCGATGCCTCTTTTGTCAGGTGATTCTTTATACACTACTTGATAATTAAGGTCTGAGAGATGCTTCTCAACCATTGTTTCAAGCACTTTTTGATTTTCTACTTCTGCAAAACCAATAATGTCCGGTCCGCGGTTATCATTCATCGAACGAATAACTCTTGCCATATTGAACATCTTTTTTTCAAAGCGTTCTTCCGTCCATTCTTTTTTTGAAGAAGGGAGAAATTCAGCATCATTATTCTCCGGATCATCTACTGCATTAAATAAATTTTCTTGATTATAGAACGCTACGACGACTGTATCCTTCTTTGACTGCGCATAATTCAGTTGTGAAAAAAACATTACTAAAGAAAAAAACGAGATAACTAACCATTTGATTTTCATATTTCTATCCTTGTAACCACACCGTGAATTTTCTGGTATGGGAGTTTGTAAAATTGAACAAAGTTTGGAGTCATTTTCTTAAAGAACGAATAAAGTTTTAATAAAAAATTACTTGTAACTATATCTTCTACCCCGTAAAACATCACTTTTTCATTAATGTCATGTTTCTTTATAATTGAAGAAAGATCAACTATTTCCATGTAACCGACTGCAACTGATAATCCGTGCAGCCCGACAGCTAAATTTTCTACATACCCCGACTCAATCCCGTAGGGGCTGTCAGTTCTTGATATTGATACCAATATATTTTTATCATAAATGATATTTGAACTGATAATACAATGCGCAACATAGGGAGGGATATCGTAATTTGTTCTTGAAAAAAATATAGCAGTCCCGTCAATATTATGCCCACGGTTGTAAATCTGTTCGTACGCTATTTTAAATGTATCTAATGGCAACGATCTGAATGAGCGATAGATCGTCTTTTGTCCTGTGATCCAAATTAAGGTTACAGTAAAAGGTATCGCGGCAATAACTAACGACCAATACCCTCCATGCTCTAATTTGCTGGTAAGAGAAATTAGAAAAAGTAAGTCTACTAAGAGGACAACTATTGCCAGGCTCATTTTTACAAACGCCTTTTTGTGTCTAAATATCCAGATCATCAAAATTGAACTGATCGTCATGGTAATAGTTACCGCCAAACCATAAGCCGCTGCTAAATTGGAGGATGCTTTGAACAAAAGGATCATAAATAAAACTGCAACCAATAAACCCCAATTTACCGCACCAATATAAATTTGAGATTTTAACTGTGTTGAAGTATATTTTATTTTCATCAAGGGAAAAGTACGTGTAGTAATGCCCTGATAGACCAATGAAAATACTGCCGAGATCATCGCTTGCGAAGCTATGATTGTAGCAAGAATCGTTAAGATAATAAATGGAATATAAAGTATTTCTGCTTGTGATTTGACCATTTCAAAAAGAATTAAGTTTGTACTTTGATGATGGAGAATATAAGCTCCTTGTCCAAAATAGTTAAAAACAAGTGCAATAAAAACAAATCCCCAGGCTCTTCTTATGGGAAGAGCACCGAGATGCCCCATATCCGCATATAGCGCCTCACCTCCGGTTGCGCACAAAATAACTTCAGACAAAACAAGAATTCCCGCAACTCCGTTATGAATTAAAAAATTAATTGCATAATGAGGACTTACCGCTAAAAGAATTGACGGCATTTTTAAAATTGAAATAAATCCAGAAACAAATAATGCCAGAAACCAAACAACCATAATAGGTCCGAATGAACTTGCAACTTTATCCGTCCCTTTATATTGAAAAGCAAAAAGCATGATGGTTATTCCCATTGTTATGAGGATAACAATGTTTCCTGAGATCCATTCAAATCCATGGATTAAAGGTAATCCTTCCACAGCTGATAAGATACTTATTGCGGGAGTTATAACCCCGTCTCCCATAAGCAATGAAATCCCAAAGTATCCTAAATAAGCAACAATGGTCGCTTTCTTCCCTTTTTTAATAAAACCGGAAAGAACTTCTTTTAATACTATTACTCCTCCTTCACCTTTGATACTTAGGCTCATTGCAAGCCAAGCGTATTCTACGGTTACAAGAATTATCAATGTCCAGAAAATCAGTGAGAGAATTCCAAACAAATTATCGTGTGTTGGGTTTGTAAGAGTAAATACTATAACCAGCGTATATATTGGACTGGTTCCAATGTCGCCGAAAACCAAGCCCATCGCTTTGATGATTTCGTAAAAACTTATTTTTGAATTTTTCAACTGATACTAATTTCTTTTTTAATACGTAACCCTTATCGGAAGTATAACAAAAGGATACCCTTCCTGATAAAGTCTCCTTTGCACGCTGAAGACAATTTGGTTATGTAAAAGTTTTGTGAAAAATGTTTCATTTGGAAAGACGAGTTGACCACCGAAAAAAACTGAGTTAGGGTATTTTTCAAAAACTTTTTCCGACATTTCGGTTACTTGATCAACTACATCTGTTCCTAGAGATGTAAAACTATCGGCAAAATAACCGCTATGATTCATAAACTCGACATATTGGTCAATTTCTTTTTTAACAAATTCTTCTAATTTTAAAATTTCTGCCGATCCTTTAAAAGCCCCCGCATCAACTACACCGGCTTGCACAAATACATAGTTTTTGAAAATCCCGGGAAACGTTTTGATAACACTTAATAACGTATGAACACCAAGTCCATTAAATCCGTTTACCAAAACAACAGCTGTTTTGTTTTCGGGTTTGTATTTCGGTTTTTCATCAGTTTTTAATTCATTATCCGGATGAAGATAATAGAAGGAAGAACTTATTGCAGGAATAATATCACTGTCTAATTTTTGAATTAACGTGTTAACGGAATTGTAATGTTTTTTGATATATAAAGCCAGGGCAATAACACTTCCGGTAACCACTAATGTTATCCATCCGCCTTCAAAAAATTTTATAGCAACAACTGAAACTAAAATCAAAGTGGTTAACACCAATCCTATTCCGTTAAT
>Ga0172379_10000790_pt1 | contig 73714 bp, 49 predicted proteins | sample GrowelOW334metaG_FD_119756 | JGI IMG/M metagenome (GOLD analysis project Ga0172379, IMG submission 119756) | Groundwater microbial communities from an aquifer near a municipal landfill in Southern Ontario, Canada - Groundwater well OW334 metaG | ecosystem: Environmental > Aquatic > Deep...
AGTCTTGTTTTATAAGTGTTTTCTTTATACTATTAGTGATTTTGTCAATCAAATATTTTGTTAATGATTATCAATTAATCACTTAAATTAGTTTTTTGCCGAAAATAATTTATCCGCCGCAGGCGTGAAACTAAAGCCTGGGAGCGCCGGTCGTCTGACCGGCTTTCGGCTGTTTCCACTTTGAGCAAATAAATTTAAAAAGCCGGTCAGACGACCGGTGCTCCCGGGGATGAGCCTTTAACCATAATTGTAAATCCTATTCCCAAAAGGTTAACCCAATCCTTAATTCCGGATAATAGCCCCCGGTTTTTTAATTCTCAATTGCTTCTGATTTTTCCGGTTCCCATTCTGACTCCTGGCTCCTGTCTCCTGACTTCTCTCTTTTTACATATAGTGATTTTGTCAACCGGAACGGTGACAATAAGCTCAAATAACGCGATAAAACAGGATTTTATATTTTGTGATTGCGGAGCATCTTTGGACTGCGGCGACCCTGCGCCGCTTTGGAATTGGATTGCCCCGGAAGCAGGATAAAACCAGTGAACAGCCAAACAAAGCGGCGCAGGAGTGCCGCACTCCAAAGTCAGGCCAAAGCGCCTGACAAAGATACTAAAGCCGGCCGTCTGACCGGCTTTATACCATTCAATTCCATAATCAATATCCGCCGTTGAATTTTTTCGCTTGCATTTCGCGGAACACAAAGCATGTTAAAGCGAATCCATTGCGGCAGGCGATCCGGAATGGTTAAAGCTAGTCTCGATTAAAAACAGGCGAAAATTTAATGAATTATTGCATGAAAACACAAAAGCTAAAGTTTTGTACCCCGATTGAGATTTTGTTCCAGTTCCTAAATTAAGCGCTGTTTAAACTTGTGCATGTGGGTTGAATACAAATTATCCAATTATTTTTTAATATCACAGATGCGGGATTGAAATGAGAATATTATTACTGGCTCTAATCATGATTATTCTGTCGCCCGCTTTCGCGCTGCGGGCTGATACTGATCCGGAAGATCAACATGTGAAGTTTGAAGATGTTACGGAACAGACGGGCTTGAAAAGCAAAGGTCGCTGCGCGGCCTGGGTTGATCTGGACAATGACGGCTGGGTTGATCTGATTGCGGACGGCAGAATCTGGCGCAACCATAACGGCAAATATTTTACCGACGTTACCGATATGTCGGGGATTGCCAATCATGATTTGAGTCCCTGCGTTGCCGCCGATTTCAACGGCGACGGGAGAATTGATTTGTACTTTGTAAAAGGGCAGGGGGCACTTTACCTGAATCAGGGCGGTTTTCGCTTTATTCCCGGCAAAGCTGCGGCTAATCCGTATCCGCAGTATCCCATGGCCGCCGCCGCCGCGGATCTGGACGGCGACGGTTATCCGGACTTATATGTGGCTAATTATGAAGACTGGGAGGCGCATCTATATTTCCCCGATATTATTCTGCGCAACAATCATGGTGCGCTGGAGCTGCAATGGGTTGCGTCCGGCGGACACACAATGCCCGGGCGCGGCGTAACCTGCTGCGATTTCAACAATGACGGCAAAATGGACATCTATGTTTCCAACTACCGGCTGGCGCCCAACTTTCTGTGGGTCAACTACGGCAACTGGAAATTTCTGAACGAAGCCAGGGAATACGGGTGCGCCGGAAGTGAACGCAAAGATGCCATAATAAAAAATGAACACGGCTTCGCTTACGGCAGTTCAGGGCATACCATCGGTTCCGTCTGGGCTGATTTCGACAATGACACTTATTTCGATCTTTTTGTCGGCAACTTTTCACATCCGCCTGAATGGCAGGACCGTCCGCAATTTTTACAAAACAGCGGCCCGGCGGACAAATACCGTTTTGTTGACAAAAGCGCCGCGGCGGCAATACCATGGCAGGAATCATACGCCTCTCCCGCCGCCGCGGACGTGGATAATGACGGCAGAATCGACCTGTTCTTCACCACGGTATATAAGGGCGATTCAAGCAGGCTGTTCCGCAATCTCGGCAACTGGAAATTCCGTGACGTCACGGAGGTTGCCGGAACGCGTTCCGCTCTTACTTACCAGGCGGCATTCGCTGATTTTGACAACGACGGCAGAATTGACCTGATTACCGGCGGCAGGCTTTATCGCAACATTTCCCGCGGCGGCGACTGGCTGAAAGTAAAACTTTCCGGAAAAGCGCCGGACACCATGGCTATCGGAGCCAGAGTTATAGTTGATACCGGAGATAAAAAAATTATCCGTCAGGTGGAAGCCGGCACCGGAAGCGGCAATCAGAACGAGCCAACGCTGCATTTCGGTCTCGGCAAAGCCGGCGACGCTCCGTTAAAACTCACCATTATCTGGCCGGACGGCGCCAGGCAGGAAGCATCTTCCCGCCCGAACCGGCAAATAGAAATAAACGCGGCAGCGCCGTCCGGAAAATAAACTGACGCAGGAAATAATTAAACTTTCCTTATTTCGTATCGACGCGGCTGATGCCGCTCCAGGATTCGTCCGGTTCATTCAGGAGATATTTATCACAGCGCTCGACATAAATTGCCGCGGCATGGTCTTCCGGGAAATTCTTCAGGATGGCCTGGAACATCTCCTTTGCCTTGCTCCACTCTCTTTTCAGATATGAACTGTAGGCGGCCTGGAAATCTACGGCAAGAGTATTCATGGCGGCGGAATCCGGCGAATCCCTGTCCGCCAGCAGTTCGTAAATGACCACACTCTGGCTTTTGCCTTTTACCGCGATCTGATCAAGAATTCTGCAAATGAAAATATTCTGCACATACCTGTGGGTTGCCTTGCTGATGATGATTCCGGTCTGATAAATTTTGTTCAAGCCTTCAAGGCGGCTGGCCAGGTTGACCCCGTCGCCGATGACCGTGTAATTGAGGCGCTGTCTTGACCCCATATTTCCCACAACCGTGTAGCAGGAGTGAAGCCCGATTCTGGTGTGGAAAGGATATTTCCCGGCTTTCAGCCATCCGGTATTCAATTCGCTGATCGCCTTCCGGCATCTCAAAGCCGCCCGGCAGGCCATGACGGCATGGTCATCATTGGCAATCGGGGCGCCCCAGAAAGCCATGACGGCGTCGCCGATAAATTTATCCAGGGTGCCTTTCTCGGATTCAATGATCTGCGTCACCCGGTCGAAATAATCCGACAGTTGCAGCATAAGTTCTTTGGGCGGAATGCTTTCGGAAATATCGGTAAAGCCGGCGATATCGGAGAAGAACAGCGTCAGCTCCCGGTCTCTGCCGCCGACGGTGACATCCTCGCCCGAAGCAATGAGCTGATTGACCAGCACGGACGGCACATACCGCTTGAACGCCTTCAGGCTGTTTTTCATGGTTTTAACTGCTGAATCCATGGTCTGGATCTCGTGGATGTGAGATTTTATATGCGCCCGGTTCTCCAGATTGAAGTTTTTAACTTCGAGCACTTCCTGCGCCAGCTTCTCTATCGGTCTTGATATCTGCCGGGCAAGAGTTACTGCCGCGGCCACCGCGATGAGCATGACCGCCAGCGACAACAGCAGCGTCATTCTCAGCGTATTTTTCATCGGGCCGAGAAAAACGTCTTCCGGAGCAATAAAAACGAATCGCCATGCCTTGCCGAACTCTTTGGGAAAGAGCGCGAAATACGCGAGGTATGAAGTGTTGTCAGTATCATATAAAAACAATCTGCCGCCGTTGTCTTTATATTTCCTGACGGCGTCTGTCACTTGCGGAATGTTTAATTCCTCGGGAGTCAATCTGCGGATTCTTCCGCTTTCGGCGGTCACCATCCGGTTCGGATCGGAAAAGGCCAGCAGCAGATTTTTTTCATCCACCATGAAAGCAATCCCGCTTTTACAAATGTCCGCCTTTCTGATGAATTCAGAAAGTCCGTCAAGCGTAATATCCGCGGCGATGATGCCTTTGATGCTTTTATCCTGATTGTAAACCGGGCAGGAGACTGTGATGCCCGGCTTGCCGTTTTCGAAAAAGATGTACGGTTCAGTCCAGAAAGTTTTTCCGGCAGTCCTGGCGCCGATATACCACGGTCTGGTCCGCGGATCATATTTGCTGTCGGCAAAAGACTCCTGCCGTATTACTTTTGAATCTTTGTCATAATAATCAAAAACGGTGTAGGCCTTTTCGTCCAGTCTGGAAATATGCTTGATGTAAATGTCGTCGCCGATGACGCCTGCCTGAAGGAAATTCCCCTGTTCGTTCCCGAAATAACAGAATGCTATCTGCTTCTGGGTCATGATTACTTTAAGCAGATATGCCGCCTGCCCGGTTTTTAAACCCAATTTCAGGTTGCCGCCGCCAAAAACCTCGGCCGCGATTTCCGTAGTGAACCGGGCGGCTTTCAGGTAGTTGTCGGTTTTCTGGGTGACCGACTCCGCCTGCTGCTGGAAACTGTCTTTGACCAGTTCAAGGGTTGATGTTTTGTTTTTGAAATAGATGAATGCGGTAATAATCAGCACGGTCGTAACGATCAGTGAAGTAAACACAAACACAATGTCCACATTGAAGGTTCTCTGCTTTAATAGATTCATAGGAGCGCCGCTTTCCGTGTTATTTGAAATATTAATGCCACCCGCCTCGTCTAATAAATATAACCCGCTGCGTGCGAAACTCAAACCGTGAATTACTGGATGCTTTCAGCCCGGCTTAGCGGTTTTCGCCGTATTGTCTTTCTTGAATATCAATCAGCGTCTGATTAGCGAGTTGACAAAGCCGTCTTGTTGAGGTAACGTAAGGCGTTTTTTTTGAATTTTGCCGTACAGCGGAGGAGGATATCAGGGTTGAATTCCGTCACCTGATGCGGCTTCATATTTTAACCATTGGAGAAAATAATGCGAATTATGCAGAAATCAGGGATCAGTTTCATGCTGGCGATGTTTATTATGGCAGTTTGTCACGCCGGGCCGGCGGCGGACGTCAACTGGCAGAATGACTATGCATCTGCGTTAAAGACGGCCGCCGCCGCCAAAAAAAACATCTTATTATTGTTTACCGGTTCTGATTGGTGTCCGGCGTGTAAATCGCTGGAACAGCAGATTTTAAACAGCGCGGAATTCAAGACATTCGCGAATGAGAATCTAATCGCGGTATTGGTTGATTTTCCGCGGATTAAGAAATTGACGGAAGCACAGGTACAGTCCAATGAAGCATTGCAGAAAAAATTCTGCGTCAAAGCCTATCCGACAGTGATTCTGCTTGATGCCGGCGGCAATGTTCTGGAAGAATTCGGTTACAGCGGTCAAACCCCTGAAGCATTTATTATCGAGCTTAACCGTGCGCGGATGATGGTGCCCCGGCGGGAGCCGGTGCCGCCGCTGGAAGGCAAACGCGCACCACTGGAGGTTGTCAAATTTTATGATTCCATAGTCTTTCCCCCCAAAGGAAAATCTGCCGACAATTGGAGTTATCTGCGAAAATGTTTTGACTTTTACAAGTTGCGCCTGGTGACAGAGCCGTTAAATTCGGGGGCAATCAAGCAAAATGAAGCCGACTGGATTACTGCCATGTTAACTCGCTATTTCTGGCAACCTGGCTATCTTAAAACTGCCGAACTGGAAAAATCGGGGCGAGAGATTTATTTAAAAGAAAACGCTGCGGTATCCTCTTATTTCTTGGCATGTTATTTGTGGACGTTGTCTGAACAGGATGCCAAATTCAGACACGCAGTGATGGAGGCTGCCTCGAGAAAACTTCTTGCGGATAAAAAACTGCCTGCTTTGTTGCACATGATTTATAATCACGCCACCGGAGGAGAGATTGTATCGCTGCTGAATCAAGCCATTGTCAGCGGAGAACTTGATAAGGCACCGCCGCAATTTATTTACCGCATGTTGACTGAACACAAAAACACCGCTGCGACCTTGAAGCCAACCTTGCTGCTGCTGGAAAAATCGAAAATTGATACATGGATTGCCAGGATGATTGCCGCCCAAATCGAGTTGAACATTGCTTGGAAAGCGCGCGGCGGCGGCTATGCTTATACAGTTAAAGAAAATGGCTGGAAAGAGTTTAATGAACATAGTGAATTGGCTTATAAATATTTGGAAGAAGCGTGGAAAATGCATCCGGAATGGCCGGAAGCCGCCGGGTTGCTGGTGTATGTCGCCTGCGGGTTGGATGGAAATGATATGGTGCAGTGGTTCAATCGCACAGTGGCGGCTCAGATTGATTACACTCCAGCTTATGAATACCTGTTTTGGGGATTGCGTCCGCGTTGGCACGGCAGTTGGCATATCATGCTGGCCGTCGGTCAGAAAGCCGCGGATATGGACGACACCTGGTATTATACGCTGGCTCCGCTGGCATTTGTATGGGCGGTACAGGATATTGCTGGTGAAATGGATATCGTACGGCGCCGCGCATTTTTGCGGGAGCAATTGCCGAATGTACGCCGGGTGCTTGAGAAAAAAATCGCGGCAGACCGCCGAAACAATAACTGGGTCAGCTCCCGGCATATGTATGCGATCTTGACCAAGCATCTGCTGTTATGCGGCGATTATGCAGGAGCCAAGGCCGCGCTGGCCAACGTCGCCCCAGGTGACAACGGCTGTAATACTCTAAGTGCGAATAACTATCTCACAGACTTCTGGCGGACAATGGAACTGGAAATAGCGTTGGCGACGGGGCCGTCTGCTGGAATCATAAAGCAGATTGATACTGCTATTGATGTCGGCGAAATTGAAAAGGCCGCACGTCTTTATCTAAGCTTGATAACCTCATCCTCCACGCCTATGGAGTATATCTTTCTGGAATACCGTGTCGCGCGGCTTTTCATATTGGACTGCAACACTGCCTACTCTAAAGACCGTGGTATTTTTATTTTAGCCCGTTACGGTTCGATTCCAGGGGTACGGGTGTTTTTGGATGCCAAATACGACGTGAATATGCGCGGTAAAGATAACTGTACCTTGTTGCAACGGTCATTGACTATGGATGGCAGTTTAATGGATGATCAGGAAGCTTATGCCGCATCCAAAATCTCCATGCTAAAATTTCTGTTGTCGCGCGGGGCCGAAATCAACGCTTTGTCCGAGCAAAAGTGGACGGCGCAGCATCTGGCGGTTTCCAACAAACTGCCGGTAAAGGTATTGGAGTTTATCGCGCAGCAGCCGGGAATTGATTTGAATGCCGGAGACGTCAACGTGCAAACCCCGCTGATGTGGTGTGCCATGCTGGACCTGCCGGAACATGCGCAATTCCTGATCAAACAGGGCGCAGACATAAACCGTCGCGACAACAAGGGCAAAACCGCGCTGGACTATGCCACCAGCGACCGCATGCGGCAACTGCTGCAAAACGCGGCAAAGCCGCGCTGACGGACGAACGGCGGATCAGCAACGGCCGCGAACCGCTAAACTCTTCAATTATCTGCTTGCATTTAGCACATAATTGAAGCATATTGAGTAAACATTTTTTGAAAGAATTAATATGGCAGAGATCAGGAAAATCAAGCATAGAAAGAACAATAAGCCGTGGCAGCAGGACGGCGTGAAGCCGTCTGCCGCGAACCGCAATAAACCGGATGACCGTCCGCGTCCGCAATCGCCGCGCACTGCGGCGTCCGGCATCAGTAAACCTGGAGAGACGTTCCGCCGTCCGGCGGTTCCGTCCGGCGTCAGGAAAAGTGACGTCAGGCCGTTGCGGCATGAAACGGACAACCGTCCGCGTCCGCGCTCAGGCTATGCCCCGGCGGCCAGCCGATACGAGACAGACAGCCGTCCGCGTCCGGCTTCGCCCGTGAAGACCGCTGAAATAAAACCGGAGGTCATGGGCTATGCCGAGTATGTGGGGGAAGTGTGCCGGGAGTTTCCGAATAAGGTGTTGTTCGATATCCATGCGGCCGACCCGCTGGCCGGCTTCACCTACCCGGATGAGTGCCTGATCAAGCAGAAGGCGCTGGAACTCTTCTGGAAAAAGAATGATATTCCGGGAATGCCGGAAAAAATAATTCCTTCGCCGCTGTCGCGCGGTTACCGTACCAACTCGAAGCGGCGCGTCTTATTTTACAAAGGCAAGACCTCGCTGGTACTGGAACAGAGTCGCTGCGAACCGGGAACGCTTCAGCAGTCATCGCTGGAACCGGCGCTGCATCTGTCCATCTATCAACTGCTGCTCGATCTGTTGTCCAATGTCAATTATCAGATGCTGGCGCGCAGCCTTAATTTCTGTATTATCCGCGGCTCCTACACCCGCTGTTCCGTAATTTTGAACGTCCATACCGTTGACAGTATTGTGGTGCGTAAAATCAAGCAGTTCGCCGCAACGCTGAAAAACAATGATCCGCGCATCATCTCCTGTTTTATGTATGTTGATCCCACTAAATCCGATTATTACCTGGAAAGCAAACGTCCGGAAAAAGGCGTCGCCCTGAAAAAAATGTTCGGTCCGGAAAACATCGACATCACGGTTGACGGCATCCGCCTGTTATATCCGCCGACAATATTTTCGCAGGTCAATGAATCCATGCTGCCGTATTTTACCGGCTCCATCCGGGAACTGCTTAAATTGACTCCGGATACCCGCATGCTGGATCTTTATTGCGGTTACGGCCTGATCGGATTGACTTCAGCGCCTTATGCCGGACCGGTCATCGGGATGGATATCGAAGGGCCGGCCATTCATGCGGCAATTGAGAACGCCAAATATCATTTTCCCGGCAAGCCGCTCAAATTCATCGCCAGTCCCGTCACCGCGGATTCCCTGAGCGATAAACTGCCGCCGCCCGGGCCCGAAGAAGTCGTGCTGCTTGATCCGCCGCGCAGCGGCACCGCTCATGGCGTTATCGCAACTATCGCGGAACGCCAGCCGCTGCGCGTTCTGCATATTTTCTGCGGCACCGACGAAATTCCGCGCGAACTCCAGGAATGGAATAAGAACGGCTATATCCCCAAACGTATTCTGCCGCTCGATATGTTTCCCGGTTCTCCGAATCTGGAAACCATGATCCTGCTGGAACCCAAATGAGGACATTGAATTATGGAGATAATTATGACGGCATCATTACTGGCAATGCAGACATTGGGCGGCGGAATGGCGCTTGATGTGTATTTCGGAACTTACACCGATAAAACCAAATCCGAGGGCATTTACCGCTCCACGCTGGATATGGAAACCGGCAGATTATCGGAACCGGAACTGGCGGCGAAGGTCGCGAATCCGAGTTTTATTGAAATTCACCCCGGCGGCAGATTCCTTTATGCCGTGACTGAAGGCAAGACCGGAACGGTGAGAGCGTTTGCAATTGATCCGGCGACGAAAAAACTTACGACGCTGAATGAGTGTTCGTCCGGCGGCAACGGGCCTTGTCACATTTCCATTGATCGCGGGGGCAGGGTGCTATTGGCCGCGAATTACGGCAGCGGCAGCGTGGCGTCCATTCCGATTAATGCAGACGGAACTTTGTCAGCGCCGGCCAGCATTATCCAGCATAAAGGCTCCAGTGTCAATTCCAAGCGCCAGAAAGAGCCGCATGCGCACAGCATCAATCTCAGTCCGGACGGCCGTTTCGCCTTTGCCGCCGACCTGGGACTGGATAAAATAATGATCTATAAACTGGATTCCGCAACCGGCAGGCTGGAAGCGAACACCCCGGCGTTTGCCACAGTACAGCCGGGAGCCGGTCCGCGGCATTTCACTTTCAGCCCTGACGGCAAGTTCGCCTATGTCATCAATGAGCTGGATGAGACGATAACCGCTTATGCATACAACGCTCAATCCGGCGCCTTGACTGAAATTCAGCACATATCCACTTTGCCGGACGGCTTTAAAGGCGTAAGCTGGTGTGCCGAGGTCAGAGTTCACCCCAACGGGAAATTTCTTTACGGTTCAAACCGCGGACACGATTCGATCGCCATTTATAAGATTGATCCGGAAAAGGGAACATTGACGCTGACCGGATTCCAGAATGCGGGCATTAAAAATCCGCGCAATTTCAATCTGGACCCGTCAGGCCGTTTCTGTGTGGTTGCCAATCAGGATTCCGACAGTGTCTGCACTTTCCGGGTAAATCCCGAAACCGGAGCGCTGGAACCGGCAGGCAGCCCGATAACTATCGGCAAGCCGGTCTGCGTCCGTTTTCTGCCGTAAACTACAGATTGGGCGGCAGAAAAGAACTGCCGCGATTTACAGGGGCATACCAGTCTTTTTGAGCAAATCCCTTGACATGTCCGCCGATAAACAGGACGTTGCCGTAATCAATATGATTAGGCACCAGTTGCGGGTTGGACGTTCTGTCTGAGGAAATGGCCGAGTCCGGTCGTCCGTATCGATCTGAATTACCTTCCATCATGCCGGGCGCCAGCGAAAAGTCGGTATTGCTGTCGTCCAGAGTTGTATAAGTGTTTCCGGGATGAGTTTGAAGCGTTGCCGTAGTCGGACATGTATATATCTTGTAATTGGTTAAAAAACTGTATTTGTGCAACTCTTCAAGCCCGTCGCAGGCGCCTTTCTCCGGAAAGCGCTGGGAATAGTCCAGCGAATATTGCTTCAATGCCAGTCCGATTTGTTTCAGGTGCGACACGCAGGCTATGCGGCGCGCTTTTTCTCTTGATTTGCCCAGCGCGGGCAGCAACATACCTGCGAGAATCGCGATGATGGCGATCACGACCAGGAGTTCAACGAGCGTAAAACGTATTTTCCCAAACATAAAATTCTCACCTTTTCATTTTATCTTTTTTAATTATAGCATAAAAAATGTGGAAAGGCAAGAGCTGACTGATTTATGGCATGTGCTTTTAAATCGCTTTAAGACGTGATTACAGATGATTGAACATTCTGCCGGACTGCTTCATTTAAAAATTTTCTGAGAATTGCGCCTTTCCGTCCGGAATCCCGGCCCAGATAATATGGAGCCTCCCAGCAGATCAGTTTTTCCGCATATGGCGCGGCGTTGTTGATTTGACACGAAACTCTTTCCGGCGAAGCCGTATAATTATAGCAATCTCCGTCAAGGTGATCCTGTCTTTCGAAAATCTCGATATTCGACCAGAAAATGATATTAAAATCCCGGCATACTTCCGTCCATGCCCGATAAGTTTCATGCTGATGAAGCAACTGATTGCCGCACGAACCGATAGAGTCCTGCGGAGCCATGATGTCAAGCGGAACCCCGTCCAGCAATGCCCGCCAGGAGTCTTTCATTTCATCCATTTTACCAGGAAAATACTTGGTGGCCGGAGACATCAGTATCCGCATCTCCGGGGTTTTATTTTTTATTTCACAGAAAAACTCCCGGTACACGCTGTTCAGAAATTTTTCCCGCTGAATGTTCCGTGTGCCGCAATATGCGGTTTCCGGCGCGAAATAGAAGCCGTCAAAAAGCTGACGGTATTTCAGCAGTTCCCGGTAACAGGCGCTCTGACTGCTTTTTTCCTGCTCAATAATGTTTGAATTAAGTTTTTCCTCCCAGCCGGTGACTGAACCATAACCGCCGAGAAAAACGGTCAATCCGGTTTCCCGGGCGGCTTCCAGCATGGGTTCAACGACATTCCATGTTTTGAATCCATTAAAATATTTAGACGGATAATAACATTCTCCGAGTTCATTCCAAACCGCGGCCTGAAGGATGATCGTGTCCATTCCCATTTCTTTAAGCCGGTTCAGCATGTCCGCCCATTCACGCTTTCCGTAATGCAGCGAGCAGACTCCGCGGTAATTCGGCGGATGCGGATAAACGAAAGAACCGGTTATCCGCATTTGCGGCGCCGCCGGTTTATGTTCGGACAGATATTTAAGGTTGGCCTGCTTGCCTGCGGCGATCATTGGCTCCGCGTATTGTCTGGCCTTTTGAGTCGGCAGAAATAGATTATAGTCTTCTGTATTGGCGATGATGAACATGTTTAATCCAATTCCTAATAGTTAATGCCCAGTGCAATATAATCATTGCGCGGGATATTCAGTTTCACGGAATTATTATTTAACTCAATTTTACTGCCGGTTTCGACATTTTTCACTGAGTCTGCTTTAATTCCTTTAAATGAGATGACTGTTTCCACGGCGGTCCGGTTCAGGTTGGACACCAGTACCAGATATTTATTGCCGTTCCGGTAGTATCCGGCTGCAACATCCTGTTTGTCGGAAACAATCCGGCTGTTTTCCCAGTAGGGGGTGAATTGCACTTCGGCATCGGCAACTCCGAATTCCTTGCGGAATTTCCAGGTTTTCATGACTTCCGCCGGGTTGCAGAATAACGGCCATACCAGCATATCCGCCTGCATGACCCGTGACAGCATGTCACGGGTGGTGGCCGGATTGGTCATTATGTCTTTCTGATTCTTCAGGCATGGCAGCCAGATCATGACCGCACCCCATTGCTTCCAGTAACATTCTGCACGCACCCGGTCCATCGGGAGCGCATAGCTGTAATAATACAATTTGTCATTCTCCGGCGGCAGATATTCCGGATTGTTGAAGAAATAACCGGAATAAATCTGTTCGCCGATCAGCATCGCGGTATACATGCTTAAATTCTGCACCGTGTGCGTGGCTGAACAATGCGCGATTGACCACGGCAGTTCCTTATTGTTCCGCATCCAGATATTGTAGGTGATGCGTTTGATCATGTTTCTGCTGCCCAGCGCCTCAAAAGTCGGGCGTCTGACGCCTTTGAAATCAGTATAGCCGCCGCCGCTGGCTTCGCTGGTATTGGGAATCGGCTGGGTTTCATCCATATACATGCCGTCAATGTGGCCCATGATTTTTGCCCATTCGTCAACGCACCATACCATATAATCCGCCCACTCGGAATTACATGACGCCCGGTACATCTGATGAGCGCCGCCGCCAGGCCGTCCGGGTTCGGCAGCCCACTTGTCCTGTACCGCCAGCGCATCGGTATTAACCTTGCTTTCGTCTTTTGTTTCAAAATGCAGTCTGGTCCAGTACGGTATGATTTTTCTGCCTTCAGCCATATCTTTGCTGATTTTCGCTTTAACTTTATCTACATTCAGGGCTCTGGTCGGTTCCGGATCAAGGCTCATATAGCGCCATTCGTTGGGCCAGTAAATCAGATAATTACCGCGAAGGTCACCTTTGAATGCGTCATATTGAGCTGTGACGGTCATGCCGCGCCATCCGGCGGGCATGGGCTTGACCGGAGTCGCCATCAGGCCGAATTCATAAACCAGTTCCTTGCTGCCGCCGTAAGGAATTTCCGCAGTTGCCAGATTCAGATTGAGATTAACTGTACCGTCCGGGTTTCTGACTGCTTCGATCATATCATTGCGATCCTTGGGCCACCAATACTGTTCCGACTCGGCGAACCATAGCAATCCGCGGTCATTATTGCCGATCCAGACATTAGTCTTAAAGCCGCTCCTGAATATGGTGCCAGGCTTTTCGTCCAGTTTTATGGAACAGGAATTTTTCGGCAGATCCTGCGATTCGTAAGCAGTCGGAGCTCCGACATAATGAATAAATGCGGCAGTTTCCTTCGAATACTGAATTGAAGCGGTAAGTTTGCCGATCTTTTTTCCGGACGGTAATATTACCAGTTTGCAGAACATCATGCCGTCATATTCAACTGCGTATTCTATTGAAGCTTTTATTCCTTTAAATTCGCCGGACTCGCGCTTCAGCATTACCCGTCCTTTATTTTTTTGCAAAATTGCCGGAGATTCAAATGTCAGCATTCCTTCCTCTCCGTTGACTTTAATCTGCAGCTTCAGCGGAGCGGCAAGTAAATGTCCGGCATTTGACTCAATCGAATTAAGCGGCGAGCTGCCGCTGAAATCATAGCTTCTGCCCCATACGCCAACAGTATTATTTTCAATTGTAACCGGGGTCCAGGGCGGCAGGACAGTTTCAGGCGCAAGCGCTTCCATTCCGATTTTGGGTCTGGTTTTGAACCATGGACTGGGCGGAGCAATTGTCTTGCTGCCGATATGCGCGCTCTCTTCGTTCGAAACCTGTATTTTTAAATTCGGCAGGCGTTCCTTGGCAATGGCTTTGACTTCCGCAGGCGCAAGCGCCGTATCGAAAATGGTAACATTGGCGATAGTGGTCCGGCCATTGCTCCAGCCGAGAGATTTTGTCGCGGGACCGACAGTGAAAGTCGCCGGCCATTTTTTAATTTCCGGAAAATCGGCTGACTTGCATTTTACGCCGTCAACATACAGAGTAACCGTCTCAGGAGTGTAAACAATCGCCACATGATGCCATGATTGTTTCTCCCAATCTTTTACCGGACAAGTCAGAAAGACCTTTTTCCCGGTCTGGAACAGTTCCAGATACAGGGCCAGTCCGCTGGTCTTGTATTTATACAAATACATTTTAGCTGTACCGGCATCAGTTGTTCCGACTGACTCCAGCAATGTGTGAACGCTGTTGTCATTCCATTCCCAGTCGAACGCTTTGACTGCCATCTCAATTGTGCCGGAACCGGCCGGCAGATTCTTGTCAGAATTGATTTGAATGGAGCTTCCCGCCTGGCCGGTAAGCAGACCGAGATTGGTATGCGCCATGGTGTCGAAATCAAAAACCGGTTTGTCTGTCAGCAGAGTTTTAACGGCGGTTGATCCGGCGGTTTTGCGCGGAATTACCTGGTCCAGCGATTTGGTCATATCCAGTTCGAAGCAGATTGAATCGGTGATACTTTTTGCCGCCTTTTCATTTTTGACTGCTGGTGCAGCAATGTTTTCATCGTTCAATGCGGTTGTTTTCAGTAAGGATGCCGCTTTCACTGTATCGATTACGACGCTTTTCCAGTTTTCCGCAGAAGCGCTATAGCCTTTTAGAATTAACGCGTACGCTGGAGATTTGTAACCGGCGGGGTATGCTGCCGGAGTGTCCGACATTACGTAAAACTTGTTGTATGCTTTTTTCACTTCCCAGAAAGCTGTTTTGCGGCTTTTTCCTTTAATCACTTCCGGGAAAAACATCAGCAGGCCTTTGCCTGCCGCAGCATCGTAATTTGCCGCCCATTTTACATCTTCCTGCAGATGCCAGCGGCTGGCGCCTTCAAACTTGCCGTCGAACTCTCCGCTTAACGTTTTGCCTGCGGCGGTCTCCGCCAGCCACTGGGTAGTTTTATTTGACCAGCAGGCTTGAAAGATATACAGCAATTGGATTGGTTGATCTTTTAATGCGACGAATCTTTTCTGTTCGACTATGCCATCATCTGAAACCGTGATTTCAATCTGGAACTGAAGATTATCCAGTTGCGAAAGTTTGTACATAGTGATTTTAGCCGCATCAACGGTGCTGCCGGGGGCCGGATTTATTTCTTTGCCGTCTGCCGTGAATGAGATTTTAATAACTTGTTCGCACCCGCCTTCGGTATGGCCGGAACCGATATATTTTCCGCTTTGAGGGGCCATGACCGTACCGTAAAATCCGGTTGGTGTTCCCAGGCGACAGTTATCAAATTCCACGCTGCGGATGGTATAGCGCAGCCCGGGATTGATGCTTACCCGGTATGCCCCGGATTTCAGGATGATGTTTTGGGCATCGCTGATTTCTGCCGATGCCGCAGCGGCATTCAAAGCCAGCAGACCGGCGAAAATTAAAAATGTTTTCCTGCTCATTTGTCTTCCTTAATTTTTTAAAATATGTCATCAAAAGATATTGAGGACTATTTTGTGTTTGATCTGTCCCATACATTTTTATTGCCTACTTGCGCGGCCCCGGAAACGCTTCCGATCTGCAAGTATGGATTCAGCGGATTGGCGCACTTTATTGAAGCAATATGACCGTCGGTCCAGGAGATGTTGATCGAGAACGTATGTCTGGCATAAGCGCCGCCGCCGACGCCGCCGGAGGTAAGATACCAGGAATTCACCCCGTAATTGCCTTCGTCAACATTCCCGGTGGTAAGGTTCCAGGTGTCGCAAAAGGCAAGTGTTTTGGACGGTTGCCTGATTTGGTTTTCCATGGCCGGAATATACATATAGTTGGAGGCCGTCACCGTACCTCCGTTTTGATAAAAGTAAGAGGTGCCGATGTGATGGTAATTGTAACCATAAGCAATGGCTGATGAATTGGCAAGAAAACGCTTGGGGCAGGACGGGCATTGGAAAATCTTGTCATTTTTCACATAATTATCAATCATATAATTATGCCATTTGTAGGTGCTTGCCTTGTACGGATAATTTGTCGCCGGAGGGAAGTATCCGGTCCAGTCATTCCGGTAAAACGCCGTAGTTGTTCCAATCTGCTTGAGATTGTTGCCGCATGATGAAGCTTGCGCAGTCGCTCTGGCCTTATTCAGCGCCGGCAGCAGCATGGCAGCAAGAATAGCTATGATAGCTATGACAACCAGCAATTCAATGAGCGTGAAACAGTTTCGAGCGAACCTTACCGTCTTCTCTTTCATGATACTTCTTCCTTTCTTTAATGATGATTTTATTATAAAAGCATTTACGTCTAATATTTCCTTAGTTACATAAATCTGCTTCATGCTGATGCATTAAGCAGTTAACTAATTTTCCTTATGCTTTCTCCCTGGCGGATTACCGGTTCGACAATCAGGCCGGTTTCAATTTTTTCGCCGTTCAGCAATTTGGCGACGAGAGAGAACAACTGCTCGGACATTTGAACAACCGGCTGCTCCACCGAAGCTATTTTGCCTTTAAAATCACTCACATTTACCGTGTCGAATACCGCTAACGAGATATCATCCGGAATTTTTCTGCCGGTATTTTTGATGTATTCAAATGTCTGCCGGTGAAATACTTCACCGGCCAGAAACAGTGCGGTCATATCCGGGTTTGATTCAAATAAATTCTTCAATCCGATGCTGATGTCTGAAGAATCCATTACATGCAGGACAAGTTTTTCATCAGGTTCGATTCCGGCAGCATACAGCGCATCGCAAAAACCGCGCCACCGTTCTGAAAGATAGCGGTAAGGCAGATCTGACGTGATGCAGCCGATTCTGCGATGACCCGCATTAATCAGCCGGCTGGTCAATTCCCGCGTGCCGGAGTATTGATTTATGGAGACAAACGGCAGCGTCGAGCCGTACAAATGACGGTTGGCCACGACAATCTTTATTCCTGAATCTGCCAGCCTCTCTATTTTAGAAATTTCTTCGGGAGATGGGCCTATCCATATAATAGCGTCAAACTTTACGGAGCAACGGCCTTGAGCTTCAATATCATGCATGTCTTCATCGCTTAAAAATCTGACATTGTAATGACGGGTGGCGCCGCTGTTCAGCAGACTGTTCAGAAACGAGGTAGTGAAATAGCTTTGAATCGTATCCAGCGGGACCCCGTAAACCGCAATCACCCCGCTGACGACAGGCGGCGGCATTACTTCCGCTTTGGGTGGTTTCGCGGCTGTGGCTTCAGTTACGAACCAGCCGCGACCGGGAATGCTGGTTATCAAGCCTTCTTCCGACAGTAACTGCAATGAGTTTCTTGCGGTGTGCCGGTGTATGCCATATTTTTTGCTTAAGGAATTTTCGGAAAGGATTTTGCTGCCGGCAGTCAATTCGCCTTGCTTGATGGCGGCGGAGATTGACTCCTTCACCTGCAAATATATCGGTTTCATATTGTTTTTATCAATCAGCGCATTCATTGTCTATACCTGTATATGCTTGTATGTATCTATAGTATATTGTATGCCGCCGGAATTGTCAATACTGCTTTATAAAATATATTCAGATTTTATTTTCTGCGGTTAATTTAACAACTTCCCAATACACAGTCCCAGTCATAGACCGCGGTTATCTGCTGTCCGGGTTCAACTGTCAGGAAATCGGCATCGGGCCAATTGCCGTTGACCAGATTGCGGATGATATTCAGGGAACCTTGCAGCAATACGAATTTTCTGCCTTCGGCTTCGGCCTTTTGTTTGAAAACCTCTATTTTTTCAGGGAAGTGAATTTCCGGGATGTCGATGAATACGGCCCGGTCTTCCATGCCTTCCATTTTCGGATGCATGGAATCCCATATATATTTCGCATCGTCTTCGCCGTACTGTTTGACCAGTTCGGCGTAAGCGTCGCCGTACATGATCTGCCCGTCATCCTGGCGCACAAAATATTCGCCGCGTTCCATATAGCCGACGGAACTGAACGGAGTGCTCGGGTTGTCCTGGAAATTTTCCTTGAATCTGGCTTTGTCGCCGAGCAGGATGGTGCAGCAGTCATGAGCGCGCGGAATGATCAGTCTGGTTTTAGCCGCATGAAGGCCTTTGGCGGCGTTGCCGCAAAGCCCGAACCCCAGCAGAATGGCGTCATAGTGTTTTTCGGCCTGTTCCGCCCGGTCAATTCCGGCTTGAATAGTTTTATGCAGTTTATCGCAGTGGATATGTTCGCCCAGTTCAAAAAATTCCAGATCAATCGTATGCGGACTTTGCGCCGCGCAGTAACTGAGTTCCCGGAAAAAAACATTGCAAGCTATGATTTTAAAGTACATTTCATTAACTCTTTTTGCTATATTAAAGCTATTGCATTTGTTAAATTGCAGAATTCAGATTCAAGCTTATGCCCAGCGAAAATGGGGTTTGATGTGACGTTTGGCGCAATCGGTCAAATATGAATTGATCAAAGTCTGATATGGTGTTCCAGTTTCTTTAGACAATATTTTGAAATACTCCACAGTTTCCGTTTCCAGCCGGATAGTAACCTGCTTTTTCAGTTTTGCCGCATAAGGATTCTTGATTGATTCGCTGAAATCATATTCTTTTTTCATAGTTGAAAATTCCTGTATTGCCTGGTTTCGTTTCGGGTTGCTTTTCTTGCCGATATAATTCTGATGGTGTTTGCGTTTTCACGGTAACAATGACATACCAGCAATAAGCGCAATGAACAATCAAGCCTCAGCAGAATAAAACGGTCTTCTTCCTCTGAATGTTCCGGATCAAAAATCACCCTGCCGTGTTCATCCGCAAATGCTGTACTGGCTTCGTGAAACGTAATGCCATGTTTACGTTTATTACTCTGGTTTTTGTTCTCGTCTCATATAAATTGTATCAATTTTTTACCTGAAAATTGTTCTGTAATATAATTATAATGTATTTACACATAATGTCAACCCTACTTACTCTAAAACGCATAGTCTATGCATAAAAATATCGTTATAATATTTTTCATCAATTCTAATCTTCACCTTATTTTTATAGAATCACCGGTGAACTGTAGATACGGCCTTCGGCATCATACAGGTTAAAGTAGTAAGCGGTCGCGGCATACGGGATTGAGGCAGAGATTACGGATTGCCTGGAGTCCATGGTTGCGGCGACGGTATTCCAGGTCCGGTCCTGCCACATGCCGGAGGCGCGGGTGAAGTTGAACTCAGCTTTGACTATCTGACGCGAACTTTTAAATGAAGCCGAGGCTGTATTATTTTTGGTTTGGATCTCTCCGATAAACGGCGGCAGTTCCCCGCCGGCGATCACCGATTGGGCAAAGTCGAAGATTTCAGGAGGGTTTTCGCCGAGTCCGCCGTGACCATGCGGCATTCGGACTTGAATGGAAAGACGTTTTTCGCCTTTGGTCAGCCGGTACGATTTCTGCAGCGCTGACAGCGGAAACGCAAAATCATTAGTTCCGGTAACCCAGAGGAAGGGCATGGCGGCGGCTTTAAGGTAAATTGCCGGGTCCCACAGTTTCAGCCATTTATCAATGAGTTTTTGATCATCAGTCAGCCGGTTGTAGAGGCCGCAGCATCCGTCGTCAAGAAAACCGCAGCCGTACACCGGAACGGCGAAAGCAAAGCGGGGGTCGATTCCGGCGGCGACGCAAGTCAGAACACCGCCCCAGGAGATGCCAGTCAGTCCGATTTTGTCTGGATTGACCTCAGGCAATGAGCGCAAAAGGGAATGTCCGAGTACTACCGAGGCTGCCGCATGATACATCCATTGTTCATGTGCGGGTTGTTCCGCCTGGGCATAGTTGCCCCATCCCGCCGGTCCGGAGTGTGCATGGCGCGGCCAGAGGTTCTGACAGTGCGAGCTTTCACTCCATGCCGGAACGCCGCCGCAGGTATCCATGGCGATCGCGGCATAGCCTCTGGAGTTCCACAGTCTGATCCAGTCGCCGAAAGCGGTTCCGCCGCCGCCGTGAACCAGTACGATGCCGGGAACCTTTTTCTTTTTTGTCGCGCTGGCCGGCATCCCGTACCAGGCGAAAATACGGGTAGGTTTGCCATGATACGGCAGTCCGTCATAGAAGACAGGAGTCATGCCGGGATAATTGAACCCCGGCGCATCATAAGTTTCCGGCGTTTTAAAAAGTTTCTGGATATTCCACATTTTCATATAAAGCATCTCCATTTTTAGCGCTTCTAATTTACCCCCTGAACATCATGAATCAACAGAAGCTTTAAAACTTATGTTTCAACACTTTGATTTCATCGAATTTGTATTAAATTGTATAGCTTGATTTATATTGATAATTAACCTCACAGGAAAATAAGGCCGTAATGAGTAAAGATAAACTGTTGATGTCAGGCGACGAAGCAGTTGCCCGCGGAGCCTGGGAAGCCGGAGTAAAAGCCGGTACCGGCTATCCGGGAACTCCTTCAACCGAAATACTGGAAAGCCTCCATAAATATGCCGGGGTGGAATGCGAATGGAGCGTGAATGAAAAAGTGGCCCTTGAAGTCGGACTTGGCGCAAGCTACGCCGGAGCCAGGGCGCTGGTCACCATGAAACATGTCGGGGTGAATGTCGCGGCGGACCCGCTGTTCACCGCCGTCTATACCGGAGTGAACGGCGGACTGGTCATAGTCACCGCCGATGATCCGGAAATGCATTCCTCGCAAAATGAGCAGGACAACCGCAATTACGCAAGGTCGGCGAAACTGCCGATGCTGGAACCGGCTGATTCGCAGGAAGTAAAGGAATATACCATAAAGGCTTTTGAAATCAGCGAAGAGTTCGATACACCGGTATTTTTGCGTCTGGTAACCCGGATCGCGCATTCCATGACAGTGGTCGAACCGGGCGAACGCCATGAAAAAGCAGTTTCCGGATTCACCCGTAATCTGCGGAAATATGTAATGGTTCCGGGGTTTGCCAGGGAACGGCATAACGTGGTTGAAAAACGGCTGATTGAAATTGAGAAAAACGCCGGCAGGATTGGCATGCACCAGATCGACAATCTGCCTGAAGGTCATGCCGGGACAGGTATTGTCACCGCCGGTATCTGTTACACCTATGTAAAGGAAGTATTTCCGGAGATGCCGGTTTTCAAGCTGGGGATGGTTTATCCGCTGCCGGCAAAGGAACTGCTTGAGTTTTGTGCAAAATTCGATGAAGTGATTGTGATTGAAGAGCTTGACCCGTTTATCGAAGACTATTTGAAAGCCAGAGGAATTAAGACGCGCGGCAAAGACATATTGCCGGTTACCGGTGAATATACTCCGTCCATGCTCCGCAAGGCGTTTGGCGGAGCGAAGCAAAGCGCCGCTGCGGCATTGCCTTTCGCGCTGCCGTCCCGTCCGCCGAGCCTTTGCACCGGCTGTCCTCACCGGACCATTTATGAAATTCTCAGCAGGATTGGAGCGACTGTCTCCGGCGACATCGGCTGTTATGCGCTTGGCGCACTGCCGCCTTTCCACGCTATGGACACTTGCGTGGACATGGGGGCAAGCATTACCGTGGCGCAGGGCATGGAAATTGCCATGGGCAGGGAGAAAACAGCAAAAACGGTGGCGGTAATCGGCGATTCCACTTTTGCCCATTCCGGCATAACCGGGCTGATAAACGCTTCGTATAACAAACGGAATACCTTGAATATCGTGCTGGACAACGGCACGACCGCGATGACCGGCATGCAGCCGAATCCGCTTACAGGCAATACCATCAGCGGATTGCCGACCTGGACGCTTGATTATCGCAAGCTGGCCGAGGCGGTCGGGCTGAAGGACGAGAACATCAAAATTGTCAACGCATATAAAAAAGCGGAAGTGGAGGAAGCGTTGAACGAGTTAATTGAACGCAACGAACTTTCGCTGCTGGTGATTAAGGGCCCGTGCATGATTAATCAGCGTAAAAAGAAACAAGCGGCAACGGTTGACGGAGACAAAATATAATGCAGGATAAAATAACGAATATATTAATGATCGGCGTCGGCGGGCAGGGGACGGTACTCTCAAGCAATATTCTGTCGCTTGCGGCAATGTTTGACGGACATGATGTCAAGAAAAACGAAATTCACGGGATGAGCCAGCGCGGCGGTTCCGTATTCAGCCATATCCGCTTCGGCAAAAAAGTTTATTCCCCGGTCATTCCGGAAGGTGAAGCCGATGTGCTTTTTTCGCTCGAAGAAATCGAAACATTGCGCTGGCTGCAATTTCTGAAACCGGCAGGTTCAATTATCTGTCTTGATGAGAAAATCCTGCCGTCAAACCAGACTGCGTATCCTGAAGGCACACTGGAGTTTCTGAAGAAAAACTACAAAAACCTTTACATTATGGATCCTCAAATATTGAAAAAGGAACTTAATAATGTCAAAGTGCTGAATGTGGCATTATTGGGCGCCCTGTCAAAAATGATTGATATCAGTGACAATTCCTGGATCAAAGCCATCCGCGAACTTGTTCCCGCAGGTACTGAAGAATTGAACATAAAAGCTTTTGAAGCAGGAAAGCAATTATTGTCATATTAAGGAGCAGATATTATGTGGAATCCGGAAAAAGAGCAGATGCCAGTCCCGCAGCTCCGCAAAGAGCAGAGCGCAAACCTTAAAGCGTTGATCCGGCGCGTATATGACCGGGTTCCGTTTTACCGCGAGAAAATGAATCTGCATGGCATCACGCCAGACGATATTACCAGCATTGAAGATATTTCCAGACTGCCGTTTACCAGCAAGCATGAAATGCGCAACGTTTATCCGTACGGGCTGCTGGCGGTGGACCGGAAGGAAATCGTCGAAGTGCATACCTCTTCCGGCACCACCGGCAAACCGGTAGTCGACGCCTATACCCGCAACGACATTGAACTCTGGGGCGAAGTCATGGCCAGGACTTTAGGCATGGGCAATATTGACAGCTCTGATACCGTTCAGAATGCTTTCGGCTACGGCATGTTCACCGGAGGCATGGGAGTACATTACGGAGCACACCGTATCGGCGCCACAGTTCTGCCGGCATCCAGCGGCAATTCAAAAAAACAATTGCAATTGATGCAGGACTTCGGAACAACCGTTCTCACCTGCACGCCGTCATACTGTCTGTATCTGGCCGAGTTTGCCAAAGATCAAGGCATTGACATCAGCAAACTGGGTTTGAAAGCCGGTTTTTTCGGCGCTGAGCCGTGGAGCGACAAAATGCGCCGGGACATCCAGAATAAATTCGGCATAAAGGCATTTGACATTTACGGGCTGACTGAAATCATCGGTCCCGGCGTTGCCGCGGAATGCTGCGAGGCAGACGGGCTGCACTTCTTCGAGGATCATTTCTTCCCGGAGATTATTGATCCGGAAACCGGAGAGTCTTTGCCGGATGGCGAAAAAGGCGAACTTGTTATCACTACGCTCACCAAAGAGGGCACGCCAGTCATTCGCTACCGGACGCGAGACATCACTTACCTCATGCGGGAAAAATGCCGTTGCGGCAGAACGATGCGCCGCATACACCGGCTGTTCGGCAGGAATGATGATATGATGATCATCCGCGGGGTTAACGTTTTTCCGTCTCAAATCGAAGAACTGCTGCTTTGCATTGAAGGCATTGAGCCGCATTATCAGATCGTGGTTGACCGCAAAGGGATGCTGGATACCATGGAAGTGCACGTCGAAGTCAATGAAACTATTTTCTCGGATGAAATCCGCAAACTGGAACATCTGGAAAAGACCATCACTTCCGAAATACGCAACACATTGGGGATTCAGGCGCTGGTGAAGCTGGTTGAGCCCAGAAGCATCGCCAGGTCGGAAGGCAAGGCCAAACGAGTTATAGACAACCGCAATCTTATCATAGAGGCTTGAAAATGATTATCAAACAGCTTTCAATTTTTCTCGAAAACAGAACCGGCAGAATCCGGGAAATCGCAGCACTGCTTGCCCAGTCCAATGTAAATATCCGTGCGTTGACCCTGGCCGACTCCTCAGACTTCGGCATAATGCGACTCATCGTCGATAAGCTTGATACGGCGCTGAAATGCCTGAAAGAGAATAATATTTCCACGGCATTGACCTCCGTGGTCGCCGTGGAAGTTCCGGATAAACCGGGCGGCCTCGCTGAAGTAATGAACATTATCAGCGATTCCGGCTTCGATATTGTCTACATGTATTCTCTGCCCGAGAAGAAGCATGACAACGCAATAATGATCATGCGTTTAAACAATACCGAAGAAGCCGCCGGCATCCTGAAGGAGCAGGGGCTCAGCATTCTCAAGCAGGAACAGGTTCTCAGTTTATAGTCCGGCTGTTTCCCGTGTTGTTCCGGCTGTTTTGCGCCGCTTAAAGAAACGGAAAATTTCTCCCCCCCAGAGGACGATGGAAGTGGCAAGCGTAATCAATATCCAGTCGGAAAGCTTAAGCGGGACTGCCCGGAATACTTTGCCGCCGAATTGAACGACCAGCACCTGTCCGACAAATATTATCGCGGCGATCAGCAGGAATGTTTTATTATTTGTCAGGCCGCTGAACGCTGAACGGGCTGAACCGAGACAGCGGACATTGAACAGGTTCCAGAATTGCATTATCACAAAGACGCTGAAGAAGATCGACAGTTCGCGCGGACTGAGCAGGTCTTCTCCGGCGGCGGTATTATGTCTCATAACGATCAGCATGCCGATAAAGACAGCCAGAAACGCCGCGGCTGTTTTCAGGATCAACCCGGTCATGACTGGAGTCACAATGAAGTCGCCGCTTTTTCTAGGCTGTCGTTCCATCACTTCCGGATGCGGCGGTTCGGTGGACAGCGCCAGCGCGGCGAAAGTGTCCATAATCAGATTAACCCACAGCATCTGAATCACCGTCAGCGGCAGTTCAACCCCGATAAACGGTCCGAGCATGGCGATAACCAGCGCCGCCACATTGATGGTCAGTTGGAACAGGATGAAGCGCTGAATATTCTGGTATAGCGAACGGCCCCACATGACAGCGTTGACAATGCTGCTGAAAGAATCATCCAGCAGAATAATCGCGCTGGCTTCCTTGGCCACGGCAGTCCCGGTTTTTCCCATGGCGATGCCGACGTCGGCATAGTTGAGGGCAGGGGCGTCATTGGTGCCGTCACCGGTAACGGCAACTATCTGGCCGGAGGCTTTCAGTGATTTAACCAGCTTCAGTTTATCCGCTGGCCGGGCACGGGCCATGATCAGGAGACGAGACGAGACGGCAATTGCCTCCTTTTCCGGCATCGCCATGAATTCCCTGCCGGTGATGATTCTGCCTTCGGCGTCCTGATCATCCCACAAGCCGATCTGCCGGCCGATCTCTTTGGCTGTTTCCGGATTATCGCCGGTGACCATTTTGACCCATATTCCGGCTTTGCGGCAGGCGATAATTGCCGGTGGTACCTCAGGACGAACAGGATCGGCGATTACGACAAACCCCATCCAGGTCATGTCAACAGCAATATTCTCAAGGTTATCGTGTTCCTTAACTGCCTCCAGGCAGGCAATACCCAGCGTCCGCATGCCTTTAGCCTGATATTCCTTTAGTCTCAACAGTAATTGTTCGCGGCCGCCGGCAGTCAAATCTTTATTGCCGTCATGCTCTTTGATTGAAGTGCAGCGCTCCAGAATGATTTCCGGCGCACCTTTGACATACAGCACGGTTTCGCCGGTTACCGCTGAAATTCCTTTGGTGCCCATGAATTTCTTTTCAGTGGAAAATGTCCACTGACAGGAAATTTTGAATCCCTCGCGGATAAGCTCATAGTCCTGCTTGCAGGCATTCAGCCACAACAGCAGCGCGCCTTCAGTGGGATTGCCGATCGGCTCCGGTTCGCCGGGCTTGACTGAAGACAGATTGGCGGTGGAATTCGCCGCAATCGCCTCGGCAATCATTCTGCCGACTGGTTCATTCCGCGCCTCTTCCATCGTTCTGCCGTTAAGTGCTGGAAAATCAGCTTTCTGAACTCGCATCCGGTTCATGGTCAAAGTGCCGGTCTTGTCGGTGCAGATAACCGTTGCAGCGCCGATAGTTTCGCAGGCATGCATTTTGCGGACGAGGTTGTTGGCGGCAGTCATGCGGCGCATGCTGTAGGCCAGACTGAGCGTAACACTCATTGCCAGTCCTTCCGGCACCGCGACCACAATCAGGGTTACGGCAACCATAAAGAAGCTGATGAATTTCGGCACCGCGGACGGCGACAGCCAGTTATTGATATCCGCCGGCAGTTGTCCGGTAAAAAAAAGCACCGTCAATCCGCCGGAAGTCAGCAGCAGGCTGATTACGAGCACCGCAAGCCAGGTGTTGATGCCTTCTTTACGCAGCCATCCCGGCTGTTCAGCCCTGCCTTTCAGCAATTCAATTCCGTTATACACAACTGGCAGCCAGACCTTGATCATGGCGACAAGCATGCCTGTAAGGAGCAGGCCGGCCACAGCCCATTGCCCGGCAGTCTGGGTAATGTCCCCTTTGAAAACGCTTCTGACAATCAGAGCGGAGAATGTAATCGCCGAAACCCCGAAGCCGAGCACGCTGATGACCTTGCCGAGCTTTTCAAGCTGCCGGTTCAACGGGGTCTCATCCTTGACCTGCTCGGAAGCTGCCTGCGCGGCGCAGCCGATCTCGGTTTTAACGCCGACTGCGGTTATCCTGATATATGCATGCCCGTCCACCGCCAGAGTGCCGCGAAGAACGTTGTTTGACGGGTAAACAGACTCTTCAATTCCGGCTGATTCCGGACTGCCTGATGCAGCTTTTACTACCGGTTCGGATTCACCGGTGAGTCTGGACTGGTCGACCTGCATATTTACCGCTTCCAGTATTTCACCGTCAGCAGGAAATTCTTCTCCAAGCTCAATAAATATCACGTCATCCACCACCAGTTCTTTGCGCGGAACCGTGGAAAACTGCCGTTCGCGAATGGTCTTAATCGGAATGTCGTCGTTGACTTGATTTAAAATATCGAACTCTTTTTCAGCACGGAATTCATTCAAGAACGCCAGCAGAGTCGCCAGCAGCACGGCGGCAACAATACCGGAACCTTCAATGAATTCGCCGGTGCAGATTGCAATCAGCGCGGCAATAATCAATATCCTGATAACAGGATCATGAAATTTAGATAGAAACTGTTTCCACCATGGTTCCCGCACCGGCGGCGGCATAATGTTCGCGCCATATTTTTTGCGGTTCTGAATTATTTCATCGGATGATAATCCGCTGAATCTTATATTTCGTACTGGATCAGCGATATCCTGCATTACCCGGTATCCTTTTAAATTAATGATAGCGAACTTTTAAAATACATTTTAAACATTATGCATTCCGGTTAAAGAAAAATGCTGTTACCTGACTTTTCTTTAAAAATACTTTTTAAGCAGCGTTGTCAAGGCAGCTTGCTTGAAGGGTTTTGCGATGTAGTCGTTGCATCCTGCCGCTATTGCCTTTTCTCTATCACCAGTAAGCGCAAAGGCGGTCTGTGCAATAATGATCACATCTTTATTGAATTGCCGGATTTGTCTGGCGGCTTCGTAGCCGTCCATTTCCGGCATCTCAATATCCATCAGCACCAAATCGAGTTCAGGTGCATTGCGGCAAGTTTCAACAGCTTCCACTCCGGTTTTTGCTTTTAAAATCTCACTGCTGAACTTTTTCACTGTCAATGCAAACAGCAATTGCGATTTTTCGTCGTCTTCGACAATCAGGACTTTCAGATTTTTAATTTGCGGCTCTTTTTTATCCGCCGGAACAATGTTTTTGATTACTTGCTTTTCTTCCGGCTCCATCCTGCCGGGGATGGTGAAATAAAATATCGAGCCTTTGCCGGTTTCACTTTCCACTCGAATTTTACCGCCGTGTTTTTCCACGAATTCTCTGCAGAGCAATAAGCCGATTCCGGACCCGAGTTCATTCTCCGTACCCTTTCTACAGGTTTTTACATCAATCAGGAATAATTTATCAATCATTGCGCGACTCATTCCAATACCGGAATCCTTAATGGCTATTTCAACACTTTTGTCACTGGCAATTTTAGCCGAAAGACTTATTCTTCCGCCCTTGCGGGTAAATTTAACGGCATTTGAAACGAGGTTGCGGATTACAGTTTGAAGCATGTTGCTGTCGGCGAAAATCATTATTCCATCAGGAATTTCGCAGATGATTTCAATTCCTTTATCCTGAGCCGGTTTCAGTATCATTGCAATACTTTCATTTACGTCCGGAAGCAATGGCGCAACCTTCGGATGGAAAGAAATCAATCCCTGCTCTATTCTTGCCCATTCCAGCAGATTTTCGAGAAGGCGGAAAATATTTGCGGCCGAATCTCTCATGTCTGCCGCTATTTCCTGTATTTCGTCCATGGTCAAACGTGACACTTTTTCCGCCATTACTTTTGTCAATCCTAAAAAGCTATGGAACGGGCTGCGCAGATCATGGGCGATAATTGAAAAGAATTTGTCTTTTTCCGCGATGACTTTCGAGAGTTCCTCGTTTTTAAGCTTTATCTCTTCCTCCATCATTTTGCGGCCGGTGAGGTCAGTTGCAATGCCCAGCAAACCTAAAACTGTCCGGCTACCGGGTTCCGCGAAGATCGGAGTTTTAACCTGCCAGTAGACGTGCCGCCCGCCTTCTTTATCGATGGCGTCCAGTTCTCCGGCTATCTGCTCGCCCCGCAATACGGACGAGTCAGTTTTCTGAATACGTTTTGCGGTTTCCGGAGCGAAAAAACAAGTGTCATCGCGACCGTCCAGTTCCCCGGCTGCGCAACCAAAAAATTCCAATGTCTGCCGGTTGGCATAGATGTAGCGTAACTGAGTATCCTTAATGAAGACATAGGCCGGCACATGATTAAGCGCCTTGCGGAAGCGCTCCGCGTCTGCCAGCGCCTCTCTCAAATTCAGCTCCATCTCTTTGCGCTCGGTCAGGTCAATCATCGAGCTTACCAGTAAATCATCCCCAATAGTGATGCCGGAGACCTCCATTACCCGTATCGTTCCGTCCTTGCAAGTCACGTTACACTCAATCGGTTCGATATACGTATGTTCACGAGCCGCCTTTGCGACCGATTTATTCCATGTTTCGGTCAACGAATGCCTGTAATTCTCGTCAGGGTAAGCCCGCCGGAACCATTCATCGGCAGTCGGGATATCGGCAGCCGTGTAGCCGAAAAGTTTAGCGAAGCGTTTGTTGAAATAAGTTATAGCCCCGTTTTTATTGACGAACACCAGCGGTACGGGTACCAAGTCGACCAGAGAACGGAATCGTGCCTCGCTCTCCCGTAACGCGTCTTCCATCACCTTGCGTTCGGTGATGTCGCGTATTGTGCCAACCATCGCTATTGCCTGGTCATTATCATTAAATTTTAGCTCCCCTATTCCATGAACCCAGCGTTCCGCGTGATCATGCTGCCGGATAATTTTATATTCTTTATCAAATTTGCTTTTATTGCCTATTACTTCCTGAATAAAATAATCAGACATGATTTTCTGCCATTCAGGATGGATAATTGATGTCCAGCCGGTAAATGATTTGTCAAAATCAGCGTCAATTCCAAAAATACTGTCAAGAACTTCAGAACTATGCCATCTGTCAGCAGTAATATCTAAAGTATAGGTCCCAAGTTTAGCAATAGTTTGAGTTTCTTTTAGAAACTTTTCACTTTTTATCAATGCTTCATTTTGAACCTTGCTGTCGGTGATATCATTAAAGGTAACAGCAAACTGATTTTTCCGCGGACAGAATGCCACGACGCGATAATGTCGTTTTAATGCACCTGCGTAGTGTTCAAAGCTGAAGGGTTCTCCGGTTAAAGCCACTTTCCCATAGGTTTCAATCCAGAAGTATTCTGTTTCCGGCAGAAGAGTTAAGACGGTTTGGCCGACGGCATCTGCTTTTTTGAGTCCAGTCAACGTTTCGAATGCCGGATTCATGTCCAGAAAACAATAGTCTATTGGTTTGCCCGATGTATCACAGATAATCTCGTGAAGCGCGAATCCTTCCTGCATGGAATTGAAAAGTGAACCGTATTTCTTTTCATTTTCCCGCAATGCTTCTTCCGTCCGCTTGCGCTCGGTGATATCCTGTAGCGCTCCCTGCACTTTAATAATTTTTCCGTTATCATCTTTAACTGCTTTCCCGATAGTTTGCACCCAAACCCTTTTTCCGCTGGTTGTGATAATCTCCATTTCTTCATTGTAGGGGATTCCATTTCTCACGCAATCGTCAAATATTTTTGACAATTTATCACGCCATTCCGGAGCGTAGAAGCTGATTCCGTCTTCGACTAACGGCGAGTATCCGGCAGGCGCTCCATGTATAGCGGCCACTTCATCAGACCAGGTAACACGATTTTCTCCAAGATTGACGCTCCATCCTCCCAGTTTTGCTACTTCTCCAGCAATGCGTAAAAGACTGAGGCTCTCTTTAAGTTCCTCCTCAGCTTGCTTGCGGTTGGAAATGTCCTGGATTACGGTCATTAAATAGTCAACCGCGCGGTCGGCGCGGCGCACACATTGAACGGCCAGGAGGGTAAAGACCGTATGCCCGTCTTTGTGGATAAAGCGTTTATCCAGCGTATAGCCGTCAATCTCGCCTGCCAGTACCCGGTTGAGTTGCGTCAAATTAGCAGCCAGGTCATCGGGATGAGTCAGTTTGGCCCAACTAATATGTGTTAATTCGGCTTTGGAATAGCCGAGCATGTCACATAGCGTAGTATTGACGTCGATCCAGGAAGTGTCCGGCAGCGAGATGGCGCGCCCTTCCAGAGGCAATTCAAAATAACTGCGAAAACGAGTTTCGCTCTGGCGCAGGGTTTCTTCGGCCTGTTTACGTTCGGTGATATTTCTAGCTAAAACTGTGACTCCGATAATCTCTTTATTATCATTTATGATAGGACTGTAAAAGCTTTCGTAGCATGCATGCTTGACATCACCGTATATTCGCACACTTGAATGGGACTCACCCTTCAGAGCACGGTCATAATTCTCCTTAATCCTTTTTCTGTCATCTTCTGAAGTGACACATTCCAGAATATTCATTCCTAATTTGATATTTTTATTATATCCATCCTTCATTGCGCCTGAATGGGCTTTATTAAAATACAAATAACGGTAATTCCGGTCAACTGAAAGAAGGATGGAATCTTTCTGGCTTTCCAGGCTGGCCACCAGAAGCAACTGGGATTTCTTAAGCGCTTCTTCGGACTCGCGCTGGTGCATGGCAATGGCCAGGCTGTCGGCCATTTTTTCGAAATGTTTAATCAGACCGGGGGTGAAACGGTCCGGACGATGATCGTTGAATTGCAGCAGGCCGAAAACCTTATTACCGCTGCGCAGCGGTATCAGCGCCACCGATTCATATCCTTCCTGGTTGCACCGGTTGCGCGTATGCGACTGGCGGTCCGCTTCGGTGGTCCCGGCCAGCAGGGCGCTGGTGGTGTTGGTCCAGAAACTGCCATGAGCAGTAAAAAAAGGCTTGGAAGGATCGAAACGGCCGCTCAGGATGTTGCCGCACATACACTCAAGTACGGGGGAGCCTGCGCTGTCACACTGGATTTCACCGTTCCTGTTGTATGCACAAAGGTAATTTTCCGCTTGAACGAATGTGGACGGGAAACCGCGGGTCTCGCAATACGGGTAATCGTCCCCGTCGCGCAGGCGAATGCCGACGGCTTCGCACCCGGACCAGTCTTGCAGTGACGCGGTAAGTTCCGAGATAAGCTTGCGGAAATCCCCCGGCGTATTGACCAGTGTGATCAGGCGCGCCGTCAACTCGTGCGCCTCTTCCTGAAACTTGCGCTCGGTAATGTCGCTCAGCACGATGCGGCACACGATGCTTCCACCGGTATCCGCGGTTGTCGTGGACGCCAGATGGCCCCAGAATATTGTGCCGTCTGTTTTTATCATCCGCAGTTCGCAGGTCTGCGGTTTTTCGCTGTTAACAAGCTGTTTGCGAAACAGATAGTAAATATCCTGGTCTTCTGCAAGGATGAACCGGCTGAATTGCTGCTTGACCAGCCTGCTCCGGGGCACCCCCAGCAGCGCGGCGGCGTTGGTGTTGGCTTCCAGGATAGTCAGTCCCTGCTCGCCAAGTATAAAATATCCCACCGGGGCCATATCGTATAGTTCGAAATAGCGCGTCCACATGACATCCATACGGCGCAGTTCTTCATTCTGCATTTCGAGTTCGATCTGATGCACGTGCAGTTCGTGAATAATCTTTTGCATATCTTCCGGCGAATTTGGTTCCGGCCGGGGAGTCGTCTTTCTGGAGACAATCTCTTCTGCCCGTTTGCGCAGTTCAGCCGACTGTCCGGCCTGGTTAGCCTTGGTTTTCATTGTGCCCCTCTGTCGTTCGACTACTCTTCAGATTCTATCGACCGTTCCGTTGTCACAATACTATACATTCACCCAAACTGAGGAACTATATGCAAATTGATAACTGACTGATAGAAAATTCCATTTTCATACTGTGAATATAATAATTGCGCGGTGCAAATATTGCAAGATGAAATATTGAGAATAACCCAAAAGATCATTATGAGGAACGTTATGCGGTACTGAATGTACGCAATCATGAATGAATTACAGGAGATATTCTCTTTTTTCAAAAGTATTTTTTCAGCAACGCAGTCAATGAGATCCTATTGAACGGTTTGGCAATATAATCATTACACCCTGCCGCTATTGCCTTTTCCCGTTCGCCGGCCAGGGCATAGGCGGTTTGTGCAATAATAATCACATCCTTATTAAACTGCCGGATCTGTCTGGCGGCTTCGTAACCGTCCATTTCCGGCATTTCAATATCCATCAGCACCAAATCAAGGTCAGGGTTAATGCGGCAGGCTGCAACAGCTTCAACACCGGTTCGTGCTTTTAAAATTTCCCTGCCGAACTTTTTGACTGTTATAGTAATCAGTATTTCTGATTTCTCGTCATCTTCGGCAATCAATATTTTCAGCGGCTTAATCTGATACCCTTCCGCATCTGCCGGAATAACATTCACAGTCACATTTCTTTCTTCCGGTTCAGTATTATAAGGAATGGTGAAATAGAATATTGAGCCTTTGCCCTCTTCACTTTCCACCCGGATTCCGCCGCCCAGCATTTCCACATAAGCCCTCGATATGGACAAGCCCAATCCGGCGCCCTGGAAAGCTCTTTTATCGCCGGAATGCACCTGAATGAAACGGTCAAAAATAGCCTCCTGTTTGCCTTTGGGAATTGCAATTCCGGTGTCTCTTACAAAAAATTCAAGGTATTCGCCCTGTTTCTCATAGCCGATTTCAATAGAACCGGCCAATGTAAATTTTATGGCGTTTTTAACCAGGTTGGTAAGAACGGCATAAATTTTTTCTTTATCGGTTTTTATGACAGCTTCGTTTGAGGGTAAAGGCGTTTTAAAGGAAATCCTGATTCCTTTTTGCTCGACTTCCGGTTTAAAGAAGGAATAGATGTATTCTATCTGCTCATTCACATTTGTTTCTGAAACTGAAACGGGCATTTGTCCGGATTCGATTTTAGAGATACTGATTATATCGTTGATCGTATTGAGCATGCGGTCGCCGCTTTTTTCAATTATGCTGATATACTGCTGCTGTTCCTCGCCGGTCAGATGCGGTTCTTTAAGCAGTTCGGTAAATCCCAGAATACCGTTCATGGGCGTTCTGATCTCATGGCTCATATTGGCCAGGAAGGCTGATTTCAGGCGGTCGCTTTCTTCCGCCTTCTCTTTGGCTTTGATAAGTTCTTCTTCCGTGCGTTTTAGTTCAGAGATATCCAGTATTATAGCCACAAGATAATCGACCGATCTGTCGGAATGACGCAAGCATTGAACCGCCATGTGGGTAAAAACGCTATGGCCGTCTTTGTGGATAAAACGCTTATCCAGCGTATAGCCTTCGATTTCGCCGGTCAAAAGTCGATTGAACTGCGTCAAATCGGCGGACAGATCGTCAGGATGAGTCAGTTCCGTCCAGGTCATCTGTGTAAATTCGGCTTTGGTATAACCGAGCATATCGCATAACGTGGTATTGACATCCATCCATCCTTTATCCGGCGAAGTGATAGCGCGTCCGGTGAAGGGCAGTTCGAAATAACTGCGAAACCGCGCTTCGCTCAGACGCAAGGCTTCTTCGGTTTGTTTGCGCGTCAGCGCCGCCCCGATGTGCAGGGCGATTCCTTCGAGGATTTCAACCGTGTTCAGGGTGAAGCATCCTTTGCGCCGGTCGTTAAACTGGATCAGCCCGATAATCGCATCCTTGTTACGGATGGGCACCAGCGCCACGGAAGCATACCCCTGGTGAATACATTCGTTGCGCGGCCGCCACCGCGGGTCCTGATCGGCCGGAATGTCCAGAATCGGGAATGAATTGTTCGTCCAGAAGCTCCCGCCCCGGGTGAATAGCGGATTGGACGCGTCGGTCTTGCCGGAAATAACCAGGCCGCAGGTACATTCAAGATTGATGTTGCCGTCTTTATTCCGGCACACTCCGCCAGCACCGGAACGCTTGATCAGCGTGTTTTCTTTGAACAGAAAATCACCGGAAAAACCTTGCTGGACGAAATAAGGGAAGTCATCTCCTTCTTTCAGACGGATGCCCACGGCGTCAAAACAGGTCCGCGTTTTCAGTATGGCAAGTACCCGCCGGATTGAGTCCTGAAGATTGCCCGGTTCATTCAGTATATTCAGTATTGCCAACCCCATTTCCTTATATGTATCGGCCCGTTTGCGCTCGGTGATATCATTAAATGTCCAAATTCTGCCATAATATTTTCCATCCCTGCCAAAAACCGGCGCGGAATATCTGTCCAGAACCATCCCGCTCTTAAATTCGATCTCGTCACTGCTGATTTCGTTAACATGATTATTCAGATACGTGATTTTTTCCAGAAATTGTTCCGGATATCTGGTTAAGCTTACAACATGCTTAAGCAACGAGGTGTCATCTTCATCAGACAGAATATGCGGCGGAATATTGAACATTTCAATAACTCGCCGATTAGTCAGCACGCGCTTATTATTTTCATCTATCACCAAAATTCCATTGTTCGAAGCGTTCACCTGCGACTCAAGTAAAGCTGTTTTTGATTGTAACGCCCCCTCCGTCAGCTTGCGCCCGGTGATATCGCGAATAAAAGCCACAATCCTGCCTTCGTCCGGCCGGTACTGAACGCTGGATTCGACATCGAAAATGCTTCCGTCCTTGCGGCGGTGCCGGGTTTCAAAACGATCTTCGCCCTGCGTCGCAAGCTTCCGGATGCGGGCGGCAATATCATCAGGCGTTTCGTTAACCTCCAGATCGGAAATATGCATGTTCAGCAGTTCCTGCGCACTGTAGCCGCTCATCCGGCAATAGGTTTCACTGACTTCCAGCACACGTCCTTGCATATCCACAGCCCAAAAACCGTCCATGGCCGTCTGAAGGATAGTACGATACCGTTCCTCGCTGTTCCGGAGTTTCTCTTCAGTCTGTTTGCGCTCGGTGATGTCGTTAAAGATAACCGCGAATTGATTTTTTTGCGGACTGAATGCCGCGACTTGATAATGTCGGTTTAATGTACTGGAATAGTTTTCAAAACTGACGGGTTCGCCGGTTAAAGCCACTTTGCCATAGATTTCAATCCAGAAGTATTCTGTTTCCGGCAGAATTGTTAAAACGGTCTTTCCGACAGTATCTGCTTTTTTTAATCCGGTCAACTTCTCGAATGCCGGATTCATATCAAGAAAACGATAATCCATTGGCTTGCCGGAGGCATCGCAGACAATTTCGTGAAGCGCAAACCCTTCCAGCATGGAATTAAAAAGAGAACTATACTTCTTTTCACTAGCCAGTAATGCCTCTTCCGTCTGCCTGCTACTAAATACAGCGTCTTTGGTCGAATTCTCACGGTCTGCTTCATTACTCATTTGATTTCTTTTCGTCCTCTCGCTGCCAGACTGTCCTGCCAGCCCATAATCACTTTGTTAATAATAGTATATATTATGATAATCAAAAAACCAAATGAAATTTTGCAATATAAATATCCACCATTAATATGCCAGTTAATCGGGATCGTTGATTCTGAAAGACCAAATCAGGCAATCCTGGGCGGCGGGAATTGCATTTCTCTGATTTTTTTAATTTTTTTTTATTCCACAACATATTGCGGTGTCATAAAACCGGCAATGGTAAATCATGGGTTAAATCAGTTTTTTACGTATCCGGCAGAAATACTGATAAAGTCGCATCTCTTTGCTTTTTAAACACTTGATGACATATTACTATTATGCGAAAACTCGTAACAACAGTCATATTGTCTTTATTCTGCGGCGGATTTTATCCGGCCTGCAGCGCTGTTGATTTCATAGCCGCGCAATTATCTGACCCGGCGGATATAGAAGCGATTCACCAGTTATGCCGGAATTACAAAAGCTGGCAGGAACAGGCGGATGAGTCAGCACGCCAAATCAATGAGCTTAAAGAAATATTAAAATCAACTGATAATGACAGTGAAAAAGCGGATATACTGGACGCGCTGGAAAATGAAAAGCGCCAGATGTCCGGCTTGCAAAAGAATATTAAACAGGGACTCAAGGCCGCTTACGGCGAAACCCGCAATCTGTTTCCGCAGTTTAAAAACGATGTTGCCCGTCCGAGCCTGTATGATCCTGCCGGTTACGATCCTGATTCGGCGCGGATGCTGGCAGAGGCCAGAAGACTTATCGCCGAAATTCGCAGCGTAAACAGTTCAATCTATCATGCTGACGGTTCCAATGCCGCGAATCCGATCGAGAAAAGAGTCTGGCAGGATACGACATCCGCCATTGAAAATACCGGAAAAACCCTCGCTCTCGGGCTTACCAACTTTTTCATCCGTCAGGATGGCAAAGGACGGCAGAAACCGGATTACTTGAAAAATGCCGAACCGGTTCTCACCATAGGCCCGTTTCAAAAAAGAGGCAAGGGCGGTGACGTACCGGAAGGCAGTCAGACTTATATTGACTTTTATGCATTGAAAAAGCCGCAGGATAATCAATACGCATCTGTATCATATTGATCAATAAATTGTAATATTATAAAACCAATATATGGTTTTTGGTTAAATTAAATATTACTTATAATACATAAAGCGATAATTCCATGTCGATAAAATATGAAGAGATTGTGCCGTGGGGCAGAAATTTTGATGAATATAGACGGATGTTCGATCTTAGCGATGCTGAATTAACTCAAAAAATTCTAGGTTGCGGTGACGGTCCGGCCAGCTTTAACTTCGAATGCAACAGCCGGGGTGGAAACGTTGTCTCGATCGATCCGATTTATAATTTAACGCAAGAACAGATTCAGCGGCGGATTGATGAGACCTGCAAAGAAGTTTTAAGACAAACGGCCTGTAATAAAGAGAAATTCATCTGGAACACCATTACATCTGTTGATGAACTCGGCAGAATCAGGCTGGAAGCAATGAAAATATTTCTGGACTCGTATGAAGCGGGCAAACGCGACAGGAAATACATTCCGGGCGAATTGCCGTATCTGCCGTTTGCGGACAAAGCGTTCGATCTTGCCTTGAGTTCGCATTTCCTATTTTTATATACGGACAATCTATCTTATGCCTTTCATGCAGAAGCGATCAATGAAATGCTGCGAGTAGCCGGCGAGATAAGGATATTCCCTTTACTGGACGTAAACGGCGTAAAATCTCCTTATGTTCAAAAAATTCTTGCTGATTTTAAAACAAAAACAATAGAAATAAGAAAAGTGAACTATGAGTTTCAGCGCGGCGGCAATGAGTTGTTGATAATCAGATAAGTCTTACTATGTATTGAAAATTATATTAATTATTTTTTTTGTAAAACTTTTCATCACAATAATCACAAGCAAAATATAATATATATACTATTTTAAAGACCTAATCGATTCAGTCCTTTAGTTTCGGGTCCAGTGTGTCGCGGAGTGCGTCGCCCAGCATATTCAGACAGAGGACTAGCAGAAACATAAAACCAGTGGCGGCGGCGACTTCCCACCAGATGCCGCGCCAGAGGCGTTCCTGCCCGTCGGCAATCATTACGCCCCAGCTTGGAACTCTCTGAACGCCGAGTCCGAGGTAACTTACAATGACTTCAGTCATGATCGCAAAGGCGAAACGCATGGTAAAATAGATGATAACCAGATGAAACAAGTTCGGGATGATATGGCGTGTAATGATGCGGATGGAATTCTGTCCGGCGACCTGCGCCGCCTGGATGTAACCGCATTCACGCAGTTTAAGCGTTTCCCCGCGGACAACGCGGCAGAGGCTGACCCAGCCGGTAATCCCGATTCCCAGATAAACCGCCATCATGCCGGGGTCGGTATTCAACGCTGCCGAAAGTGCCGCAAACGACGAGGCCAGAGGCGGATACAGGAAGCCTTTAGACACCAGCAGGGCGAAGGCCAGAATAAAAAGCAGCGTCGGCATGGAATCGAACGTGCTGTAAAGCCAGACGACCAGTTCATCGATCCAGCCGCCGAAATATCCGGCAACCGTTCCCAGCAGAACTCCGATTACAGCGGAAATCAGCGAAGCCAGCGCACCGACTTTGATCGCCGTGGCGGTTCCCGCCAGCGCCCGCATGAATACGTCCCGCCCCAGATAGTCAGTACCCATGAGATGCCCGGACGAAGGCGGCTGGAAACGTTCCGCCATCTTTCCAATGTCATAGACCGGCTGGATATTGACTTTCCGGCAGTAAATACTGTACCCTTCCACTCCCAGCGCCATCACAAAATAGGCGGCAACCACAATCAGGCAGAACAGGGAGAGCTTTTCCTTGCACAGTCTGCGCATTACGTCTTTGAAATATAATATATCAGAATTCATTCTTTATTACTGCAATCATCGTTATCTTTTTTATACAATCTGGTCAAATGCACCTGGAGCAGAGCGATTTCCGCCGGAGTAACGCCGTCGATCCGCCCGGCCTGGGCGAGGGTGGATGGCGTTACTTTCTTCAATTTCAGACGCGATTCGTTGCGCAATCCGTTGATGGCATCGTAATTGAAGCCTTCCGGGATGCGCCAGTTTTCCAGCTTCTGCAATTTATTAATCGAAGAATCTTCGCGTTCCAGATAACCTTCATAATGCGACTGTACAACCAATTGACGGAAAGCTTTTTTCCCGTTATCAGTGCTCAGATCCAGTCCGATGTCCACGGTATTGAACGGTATATCTGTTGCCGCCGTGTAAAGCCCCTTGAACTGCTTCAACATATCCCAGGCGGTTTTACCTTGAATGCGCAAGGCTTTTACAGCGGCTTCACATTTTTCATAAAGCTCCTGATAAACTTTAAAGCTGCGGTATTTATTTTCCGGCAGAATGCCGTTTTTATAGGCGAATTCGCAGAGCCGCAGATCTGAATTGTCCTGACGCAGCCGCAGCCGGTATTCGGCGCGGCTGGTGAACAGGCGGTAAGGTTCGACGATTTCTTTCGTCACCAGGTCATCAATCATTACTCCAATGTAAGAAGAGTCGCGCGCCAGTTCGACCGGTTCCAGTCCGAGCGCTGAGCGGGCGGCATTCATGCCGGCGACCAGTCCCTGGCCGGCGGCTTCTTCATAACCGCTGGTGCCGTTGACCTGGCCGGCAGTAAACAGATTCGGCCATTTTTTCACGCTCAGAGTCCGGGTAAGCTGATCCGGGAAAACAAAATCGTATTCAATGGCGTAAGCATAGCGGGAAATTTCGGCATTTTCCATGCCTGGAATTGAATTTATCAACTGTACCTGCACCTCCGGGGGCAGACTGGTGGAAATGCCGTTAATGTAATATTCGTCAGTAAATTCGCCCTCCGGCTCCAGATAGAGCAGATGGCGTTCATGGTGCGGGAAACGGACAACTTTGTCCTCAAAAGACGGACAATATCGGGTTCCTATACCTTTAATTTTACCCTGGTACATCGGCGACAGATGCAGATTGTTCCGGATAATTTCAGCCGTCTGCTCAGTGGAGTATACCATCCAGCAGTTCATATTGCGCTTTTGTGCACGCGGCAGATAGTCGGCCGGCGCAAAATAACTGAATTGCTCATCAACCTCGTCCGCCGCCTGAAATTCCATTTTTGAAAAATCAATAGTTTTAGCCAGGATGCGGGGCGGGGTACCGGTCTTCAGCCGTCCGAGCCGGATGCCGAGCTGCTCACGGATAGCTTCCGACAAACTGACGGATGGCGGGTCTCCGGCTCTGCCGCCGGGAAAACTGCTCATTCCGTAATGAAGTGTGCCGGAAAGAAAAGTGCCGGTGGAAATCACCACGGATTTAGCATAAAACTTGTCACCGAAATCGGTTTTCACGCCGCGGAGTCTGCCGTCTTCGATGATGAATCCTTTAACCATTGCCTGCTTTACCGACAGGCGGGGCTGGCGTTCCAGCACCAGTTTCATTCCCCGCTGATAACAGACTTTGTCGCATTGAGAGCGCGGCGACCAGACTGCCGGGCCTTTGGCTGAATTCAGCATCCGGAACTGGATAGAAGCGGCGTCAGTAACCATGCCCTGTGCTCCGCCGAGGGCGTCAATCTCCCTGACCACCTGGCCTTTGGCAATGCCGCCGACCGCCGGATTGCAGCTCATCTGCGCAATGTGGTCCATATTTACCGTAATAATCAGGGTCGCGGCGCCTGCTCTGGCGGAAGCCAGCGCGGCTTCGCACCCGGCGTGGCCGGCCCCGATTACTATTACATCAAATTCTTTTTCATTTTTCATTAAATAAAACCGTTAATTATTCAGACAAAATCAGCAAAACATAATAAAGATTCTTTTCTGTTCAAATCAAATTTTTAAGGATAAATTAGAAAGTAATTTGCCTTATTTTTATGATGCAGTATTTTTCCATATAATAAATTATAGCAAAAGTGTACTGGATTAAGATGCAGGATTTTGATGTATGCATACCGCAGCCGCTGCAAATCGTCCTTGACGATGTCGGCTGGTGGTCGGGAACAAATGATTCGCGGCAGAACGGGCCGTACAGAACAGGGATCAGCCGCAGGCATGTCCCGGCGGACTATCTGGCGATTGCCGAACTTGGCAGACAACTCGGAATGCGGCCGCAGGCGGCGATGATCCTCTGCGAGTGGGACCGTGAAAACATTCTTAAAAACGTCCCGTCAGCAACCTGGATGGGGAAAAACTGGGATAACAGCTTGAATATCGGACCGCAACTGGATGAAGCCGCGGAGATAATCCGTACCAATAACAAGTATTTTGAGTTTACGCTGCATGGGCTCGGTCATGAATTCTGGCATAAGGACGGAACTTTCAGCCGGGCGGAATGGGCGGATGATACCGGCCTCCGGTCTGAGAATGAAATCAAACTTCACCTTGATTACTTTTACAAGATTATGGAAATGAACGGTCTGGGCGGATTCCCGAAGTCCTTTGTGCCGTGCGCCTTTAAATACATTTTCGGCGGAAATAATATTCTTACCCGTCTGCTGAGGGAGGCTGGAATTGAATATGTTTCAACAGGTTTTAACTGCATGAAGACATTTGAAACTCCACAATTTGAGTTGTTCGGAATCGACGATTCCATGTTTGTTGTTGAACGCGGCAATGAACCGGGAGTTGCCTGGTATTCGATTGGCGGAGATGTTCCTGATAAAATGATTGAAGGCTGCATCTGCGGACTGCACTGGCCCAATATTCTGCATGAAAATCCGGAACGGAATATGGAAGTAGTTGAGCGCTGGGTTAAATATTTTGAAGACCATAATAAAGTTTTTACGAAAATACTTGCGCCGGATACTTTGCATCACCGGGCCCAACTGGCGTACTGCAACTTAACTGATTTACAGGTGAAAGATGAAATATTGATCCTTGACTTCAGCCGGTTTTTCAGGCTTTTTGACCATCATTTCCACGAAGGGATGACACTAAGGCTTAAAAATACCACCCAACACGAAGCTGTTTCCGGTGATGCGCGGCTTGCCGTTCAGAAAAATGCGGATTCCGGTTTCACCGTGATTAATATAATTTTCGATGACTGCCGGCAGCACCGGGTAAAAATAACATTGAAATAAAACTGCGGCTGAGCGGTCAGGCAATTGATTTTTGTGCTTGCAGGAAATAATGTATTTCCGCACAGAAAATAATGATGAAAGAGGAAACAATGGATCTTTTTTCCGAAAAAAACAATTCCGGACCTTTGACCGAGCAGACTTTGCGCGGGGAAATTGACCGGATTGTTTATGAAAATGAAGACAATTCCTACATGGTCATGAAGATACGCGACAGTCAGGGCGTGGAGCATACCGCAGTCGGAAGTGTTTCCGGAGCTTATCCGGGGCACAATATTGAAGTCGTCGGACATTGGGAGCAGCATCAGGAATACGGACGGCAGTTGCGGATCGAAAACTTTAAATTTGTGCTGCCTTCAACCCGCGAAGGCATTGTCAAATATCTCTCTTCAGGCATAATTCCCGGTATCGGCCCAAAACTGGCGGAATGCATAGTCGAACATTTCGGCGATAAAACACTTGAAGTTTTAAGCCGCTATTCCGCACGGCTGAAAGAAATACCCGGCGTCGGCAAAAAAAGGATCGAAATGATCCGTGACGCCTGGCAGAAGCAGGCTTCGCGCAGCGATATATTCATTTTTATGCAAAGCCTCGGGATAACGATGGCATATTGCCGCAGGCTGTATAAACAGTACGGCGATGCGACAGCGGAAGTGATAAAAACCAATCCCTACCGGCTGGCCGACGAGATTGACGGGATTGGTTTTATCATGTCCGACCGCATTGCCGCTTCGCTGGGCATCGAAAAGAATGATGTGGAACGGCTGGCAGCCGGGGCGTATTATACCATGAACCAGTTGATCCAGGCAGGTCACTGCTGCTATCCTGAAGCCGATTTCATCAAGATTTCCGCTGAGACGTTGAGTGTAAATGAAGCTGAAGCCAGACTGGGAGTTGAGCGGGCAGTCGAAAAAAAGCAGATGGTTATCACCACCGCGCCGGACGGCTCCTGTATGATATATTCGACAATTCTGTACTGTGCGGAAAGAGAACTGCCCAGGCATATTGCCGCGCTGGCAAAAGTATCCAGACATCGGGGGGAATTGATATTGAAAGTTCCGCCGCGTCCGGACCTGAAACTCAGCAATGAGCAATTGACGGCCGTTGAACAGGCGGGGCATTCCGCGCTGAACATCATAACCGGCGGTCCCGGCGTGGGTAAAACCACCGTAGTCGGGGAAATCGTCCGCCGGGCAGTTGCCGCCAAACTTAAAGTTTTTCTTGCCGCGCCGACCGGACGCGCAGCGAAAAAAATGTCGGAAGCAACCAATTTTCCGTCCAGAACGATTCACCGCCTGCTCAAATGGGAACCGGTGGAAAAGACTTTTGTTTACGGACTGAATTATAAACTGCCATGCGATTTATTAATCGTGGATGAAGTTTCGATGCTGGATATTCAACTGGCGTTATGCCTGTTTCGCGCAATAAAACCGGGGACCACTGTAATTATGGTCGGCGATGCAGATCAGTTGCCGTCTGTCGGTCCGGGACAGGTGCTGCACAGTTTTCTGAATTGCGGCCTGTTTGCGGTAACGCATCTGTCAAAGATATTCCGGCAGGGAGCGGGAAGTCAGATTATCACGAATGCGCACAATGTGAATCACGGATTGATGCCGGAACTGGCAACTACTCAGAAAGACGTTCTTGGTGATTTTTACTGGATTGAACAAGACGATCCGGAAAAAACAGTGGAACTTATCGTAAAAATGGTTAAAGAGCGTATTCCTGAGCGTTTCGGGCTGAATCCGGTCAACGACATTCAAATATTAACGCCGATGAACCGGGGAACCTGCGGCACGGCGGCAATCAATGAAATTATGCAAAAAGAATTGAATTCCGGCAGCAAGCCCCAGTTTAAGGCCGGGGAGCGAACATTCAAAGCCGGAGACAAGGTCATGCAGACCAGCAATAATTACGATAAGAATGTTTTCAACGGCGATATGGGCCGCATCGCGAAAATCGACATGCACGAAAATCGTTTTGCGGTGATTTATGACGCAACGCGTCTGGTTGAATATGAGTTTTTCGAGGCTGACCAGTTGACTTTATCCTATGCAATAACCGTGCATAAATCTCAGGGCAGCGAATTTCCGGCAGTAATTATTCCGCTGCTCACCCAGCATTATATGATGCTGCAAAGAAATTTGTTATATACTGCCATGACCCGCGCCAGGCAACTGCTGGTACTGATCGGCAGCCGGAAAGCGGTGGCTATGGCGGTAAAAAACAGTCGTCTTGAACCGCGTTTTACTTTGCTGACGGATTATTTAAGAGAGATTGCCGTAAAAAGATAGGGGGGCAGATATGTTGAACGAAAATATAAACTTGCAGACGCCGGTGCAGATTCCGGAAGTTCCTTTTTCCGGATTTACCACAGCAAGTGTTGTCTGCGGAACCGGGTCGTGCTTTGCGGAGAATCTGCTGTCGCTGCTCTATGGCTGCGGTTTTAAAGGGAGGCAGAATCCATGCGGCACGATTTATAACGCAGTATCATTGGCGGAACCAATTGTGCGTATCGCGGAGAACAGGTCATATGCGGCGGAAGATTTTTTTGAATATGGCGGATTATGGCACAGTTGGGAGCATCATGGCTCGTTTTCCGCCCGGACACAGGAAAAAGCGCTGCATAAAACCAATTCAGAATTATCAGAATTCAGAGAAGCCCTGAGAGCGGCTGATTTATTTGTCGCCACGCCGTCCTCGTCGGTTGTTTATGTTTACAACCGGAACGGTAAAATTACCGCAAACTGCCATAAAGTTCCCGGCAGTGAATTCACGCGCCGGTTATTGAGCGTTGAAGAAAATATTGCGGCGTTGCGGCTGCTGATAATCAAACTGCATGAGATAAATCCGGATTGCAAATTGATTTTAACTTTATCGCCGGTCAGACATTACCCCGGCGAACTGGTTTTAAATTCAAGAAGCAAAGCGCAACTGCTGACGGCAATTCATGCCTGTATTGAAGAATTCCCTGAATTATGCTGCTATTTCCCGGCTTATGAGATTGTTATGGACGAATTGCGGGACTATCGTTTTTATAAGGAAGACATGCTGCATCCGGCAGAGCCGGCGGTACGGATGATTTGCGGCCGCTTTATCCGGACATTTTTCAATGGCGAAGCTGTCGAGCATATTAAAGAGGAATTGAAGCAGATCAAATTGCAGCGCCATATTACGCTGCACAAAGATAATTAATAATTGTCACGGCGGTATTGTTTTCGCATGCAGCCTGGTTTAGGAAGAACTAATGAAAGTAAGAATATTCAGTTTAAGATTTAAGATTCTGGCCGCGCTGTCGCTGCTGGCCGGGGTTACTTTCTTTCTGGTTTCCCATTTGACTATCGAGCACATGAAACAACTGGGTAAATACTCCGTTGACGCCTGTTCATCGCTGGGCAAGAGCGTGGTTCTCGACAGTAAAAACGCGCTGATGGACCAGTCGCGGGAAGAATTGCAATCGCTGGTGTTGTCACAGGCGCAACTGATTGACTATCAATTGAAACGGGTATCGGGCGAGATGAATCTGGTGGCCAACTTGTGTTCGCGTTATCTGGAATCGCCACAGGAAAAACAGAACGACTTGACTATATATTTCTCAAAGGACAAGCCGGGAAATCCGAATGATTATGCCAGTTATTATTTATCCGCCGGAATTAATCAGGAGTCGGTACTGGAAGAGTTGCAATGTCTTGGACGATTGCAGCCGATATTAAAATTCGTCAACTCCAACAATCCCGGCAGCCATATTATCTACATAGGAACGCCGAGCGGAATATTTGTTTCATCTCCCTGGACACAGCAGCCGTCCGGTTATGACCCGCGGCTGCGCATCTGGTATCAGGGCGCAGCAAAAAGCCGCGAGTCGGTTTGGGTCGGGCCATATATTTCAAGCACAGAAAACAAGCTGGTCCTTACCTGCGCCAAAGCAGCCAGAGACAAAGACGGCAGAGTTATTGCCGTCTGTGCCATTGACGTCGAAGTCAGGTCCATACTTAAAAATCTGATAAGCACTCAACTGGAACCGCAGGGCAAGGTTTTTCTTCTGGATAACGAAGGCAATGTGCTTGTCCGCAGGGAACTCAGCGAAACCGGCTATTCCTGGGAGAATGAATATAAAAAAGAAAATCTGTTAAAATCGCCAGATCCTGGGATCAGCGAAGTGGCGCGTAAAATGACAGATGGAAAACGCGGTTGCGATGACCTGGCAATTCCCGGAGAGCCAGTACATTTCGTGGCGTACTATCCGATAATGACAACCGGATGGAGCATCGGTATCGCCATTCCTAAAAAAGTGATTATTGCCGCAGCTTTAAACACGGAAAAGATAATTCATCAAGATACACTAAAACACAGTTCCTTTATCAACAATCATATTGAAAACAGCAGAATCGTTTACATTTCTCTGGGCTTTATTGTTCTGCTGCTGATTCTTGGCGCCGGAGCATATTTGTCCGCAAAAATAACCGCGCCGATTCTTTTTCTGAAGAAACAGGCGGAAGAGATTGGCCGCGGCAATCTTGACTTGAAAATCGAGCTGAAGACAGGAGATGAACTGGAACATCTGGCTGATACTTTCAACCAGATGACTGGTGATTTGAGAAAATACATCGCCAGTCTGGAGGAAACCATTCACTCCCGCGAAAAAATTGAGCGGGAACTGGCGGTGTCACGGGAAATCCAGGCTTCGCTGCTGCCGCCTTCATGGCAGGAACAATCCAACGCATCTCCATTCATTGACGTACAGGCGATGATGGAGCCGGCCAAAGAAATCGGCGGTGATTTTTATGATTATTTCATGGTTAATGAAACTGTAATGTTTTTTTGTATTGGCGATGTTTCAAGTAAAGGTATTCCCGCAGCATTGTTTATGGCAATGACCAAAACTCTGCTGGCTCATGAAGCGGAATGCAGCCTTTCGCCGACCAAGGTACTGTTTAACGTCAATAATGTGCTGGAAAAAGACAATGATGCTAGTATGTTCGCTACTGTTTTTTGCGGTTTTCTGGATACTGCAACCGGTGTTGTCAATTTCAGTAACGGCGGACATAATCATCCGCTGATCTGCCGGAATGGCGGAAATTTCGAATTTATCCACACCGCTAACGGCATTGCTATCGGTCCGTCCGAGATGAAAGAGAATGTCTGGCAGATGGAAACCCTGCAACTGAACCCGGGAGACCGGATATTCCTTTATTCAGACGGAGTATCAGAAGCATTAAATGAATCAAGACTGGCTTTCGGAAAAGAGAAACTGCTGGAGGCTCTTAATTCCCATAAAGAAGCTTCAAGCAATAAATTTATATCATGCATCCGGGAGGAGATCCGTCGCTATGCCGGACAGGAGCCGCAGTCCGATGATATCGCCATGTTATATTTAAATTGTTACGGAACAAAGGCCAATGAGTAATTCCAAAATAAAACTGAAAACAAGATTACATCTGGTATTCATCCTAATCCCGGTATGTGCTTTTCTGATTATCAGCCTGCTTGGATTGATAAATCTGAAAAGTATTGCCGATTTTGCAATCTTCTCCGGCGATACGCTCGAAAAAAATGCGGTCAAAGACAGCAAACGCGCAATGTATAAAGAATCAAAAGATGAACTGGAGATATTGGCGGCAGAACAGGCTCTGATAACTGATATGCATCTTAAAAGAATTGCGGTGGAGACCCAGAATATCGCCAGTTTATATTACGACTTGCTGGCTAAACCGGAAATGAGTCAGAACCCGCTGATGAGAAAAATTAAAATTGCCGCAACTTCTGATGAATTTTCGCCATTCAGTATCGCTCCTGAAGCAAATACGCCGCAAGTAAGCAAGGATATAGAATTGCTGTCGATGATGTATAATTCCATGAAATTTATTTATGTCTGCAATTACAGCGCGGAAGCTATCGGAATAGCTACTGAATCCGGAGTCTATCTGGAGTACGCATGGTATCCGATGCCGCGCGATTTTGACCCGCGTCAAAGGGAATGGTATAAAAAGGCGGTAAATAATCCCGGCCAGAATGTCTGGTGCGGCCCGTACAAATCAGCATCCACGCAGGAGGATGTAATCACCTGTTCAAGAGCAGTTATAAAGGGCGGGGTGACGGTTGCGGTTGTCATGTCGGACATTTCTCCTAAAACGATATCCGAGGACCTGATTGTCGGTTCAGAGAATGCAGGGGATGCGTTTATCGTGGATCATAATGGCTGCATTATTGCCAGAAATGGCGTGTCTGATAAAAAATCACTTTGGAATTCAGGTGACAAGGCGGAAGGGCGCTACGGGGAAGATTTGATTGATGCCATGATCGCCCGGCAAAAGGGAGTTAAACGCTATATTCGTGACGGCAAAGTATACTATATCGGTTTTGCTCCGGTACCGTCCATTGACTGGAGCGTCGGAGTAATAATGCCGGAAGCCGCAGTTCTTGCTTCAACATTTGCGACTCAAAGAAGCATTGAAACCGAGACTAAAAACTATAACCATTATATCAACAGTTATATCGTTGGAAAACGACTGACTGATTCTGGAATCGGTCTGGCAATTTTTATTGTCATTACCGCTGTATCAACATACATTTCAAGACGATTACGCAACTCTATTAAAGCGTTGGAAAAGGGGGCGGAGGCAATTGGCGGCGGCCAACTGGACGTTAAAATCGAACTTAAAACCGGAGATGAACTTCAGGAACTGGCTGAAACATTCAATATCATGGCCGGTAATTTAAAACAACATATCAATAATATTGAGGCAAATCTTTCGGAACAACAGCAGATCGAGAGAGAATTAGCGGTGGCCGCGCAAATACAGCAATCAATGCTGCCGCGCAAATTCCCGGCATTTCCATACAGAAACGAATTTGATATTTACGCATCCACCGTTTCCGCACGGGAGGTTGGCGGAGATTTCTATGATTACTTCTTTATTGACGCCAACCGGCTCTATTTCTGTATTGGCGATGTTTCAGGGAAAGGAATTCCCGCCGCGATGTTTATGGCAAAAGCCAGAGCGCTGTTCCGTTACGAAGCTCTTTCCGGCATATCTCCGGATCAGATACTGGCCAATGCAGGCAATGCGCTGGAAAAGAATAATCTTTCCTGCATGTTCGCTTCTGTAATCTGCGCAATTCTTGATGTTAAAACCGGGGAAATTATTTTTGCCAATGCCGGACATAATCCGCCGCTGCTTTATGACGGTAAAACATTTGAATACATCAGCCTTGAGAGTGCGTTGGTCATCGGCGGCATGAGACAGGAAAATACAGCATTTAAACTTCAGTGTCTCAACCTTAAAAAAGGTGATATTCTTTTCATGTATACCGACGGCGTAAACGAAGCGATGGATTGCTCTAATCAGGAATATGGCACCGAACGGCTCCAGGCTGACCTGGATACCATGGCCGGAGCAAATCCCAAGGAGATTGTCGACTATATCAGCGGTAAAGTAACCTCCCATGCTGACGGCGCAGTGCAATCTGACGATATCACCATGCTTTCTTTGAAATTCCAGGGCTGAAGTATGAAGCATGAAGTTCTTTTTCTGGAAATCAACTCATCCTACTCGCACTCAATGCTTTCATACGGCTTGCTGCGGTCATTTACCAGCCGCATGTTACCGGAGTGGCATTGGCGACACCTGGACGCCACACTGAAATCTGATGAGGATAAGCTGCTGAAACAGATTATTGAACACGCCCCGGAAGTAATCGCCGCAACCGGCTATCTCTTTAATATTGAATATCTATGTAGAATTCTGGAAAGATGTGCCAAAGAGATTCCGGACACTATGATCTTTCTTGGAGGACCGGAATTCCTTGGCTGCAATATGAATTTTCTGATGGATCACCAATTTATAAGCGGAGTTATCCGCGGTGATGAGAGTTCTTTTTATCTGCTGCTCAGAAATCTGCACCGGCGTGAAAACTGGAGCGATATTCCGGGACTGTGTTATATGCAGGACGGAACCTGTTCCGATAACGGCATCGCACTTTATCCGGGCAGGCTTGACGAACTGCCGTCACCATATGCAGCGGGTTACATTCACAGCGGCAAACCATTCTACCAGATTGAAACTTCGCGCGGCTGCATCGGCAAATGTACTTTCTGCACCAGCGCAAATTCGGAAGGGGTGGCCTATTATTCCCCGGAGCGGATAAAGTCTGATCTGGAATGTATCCGGCAGTCCGGCATCCGTGAAATGCGGCTGATTGACCGCACATTCAATGACGATTCAAAACGTGCAATTGGATTGCTTAAAATGTTTTATACTGATTTTAGGGACTTTAAATTTCATCTGGAACTTAATCCGGCAATGCTGACGGAACCGCTGCTGGCATGTTTGAGACAAGCGCCGCAAGGCATGCTGCATATAGAAACAGGGATACAGACGCTTAATGCAGCTTCGCTCAAAGCGATAAGACGGCCGGCTTCACGTTCAAAATCCCTGACCGGCTTGAAACAGTTGGTCAATTGCAGGAATTTTGCAATACATGCGGATCTGATTGCCGGACTTCCCGGCCAGTCTTTTGACGATGTTCTTTCCGACGTTGAAGAGCTGATTAATCTTGGACCGGAGGAAATACAGCTTGAGAAACTCAAATTTCTTCCTGGAACGGTTATGCGGGAAACGCCGCCGCCGGGAACTGTTTTTAATGCAAATCCGCCATATGAAGTAATTTCTACTCAGGAAATCAACGAGGCTGAATTCATTACTGTTAACCGGCTCTCCATCGTGCTGGACGCCTGGTATAATGCCAGTCAGTTGAACAGTCCATTCGTGCTTGCCTGCCGCAGAATCGACGGTTTTATCCGGAAATTCATCATTTTTCTGGAAAATGAGAAATATTTTTCGGGGCAGGGCAGGGAGGCGCTGGAAAGACGTTTTGAACTGCTGGAGAAGTTTATAGGGAATGACGCTCTGCTGTCACAGCATCTGCGATTCTGCCGCTTAGCCATAGGGTTGCCGGTTTCACCAGAGCATCTGTTGACAATAAAAGGCGAAACTTTCAGGCCGCAGGAGAATACTTTAAGCATAATCTGGCGCAAAGACATTGAATACCGGATTGGCAAGTATTTCCAGGTTGATTTTGACTATAATATCAGTGATTTGTGGCTGAATCCGGGAGCTGATGTCATATCTGGCAAGAAAACGTATCTATTCGGTTTGTACTATGGCAGAAAGCCGGCAGAAATTTCAGAAATCATTTACTGATGCTTCTTTTGAATTCCGATGGTGAGGTTCCGGTTACTTTTTTGAAATAATTGGAAAAGTAATACTGATCGGAAAATTGCAGTTTACCGGCGATTTCCTTGATTGGCATTGTGGAGTGGATAAGCATGAGTTTGGCATATTCAATTCTCTTTTTCATCAGATAGTCATAGGGAGTGCTGCCGGTGAATTTCTTGAACAGCCTGATCAAATGAGGCTTTGAACGGTTTGCCTGATGACATATTTCATCCAGGTTAACCTTGCGTTCAGTGTTTTCGTCAAGATACTTTTTCAATACATTGATTTCTTCCGGCATCTGCCAGTGTTCAGCATAGATTATTTCGTATAAATCCATTATGAACCGGTGAAACAGAACAGAGCCCCGCAAATCTTTGTCAGCAGCCGATGATGAACAAAGCGCCATAACCTCATTAAAGTAGTGAAAGACTGAACTGCAATTTTCCACAAAATAGATTTGATCCAGCCCGTATATTCTCAGCAGTTGTTCCATAAATGAGCCGTCAATGATGAAAAATATCTTCAGCCATGGCAATGCCGGTTCCGGCCAGTAACAATGATTTTGATGCTTATGCAGAAAATAGAGGCTGTCTTTCTTTAGATGTGATACTTTTCCTGAGCATTCCAAATAACCTTCGCCCTCAATAATATACTCAATCGTACAGTATTCGTAATTGTTGCGTTCAATGACGGGAGTGCGTGTATCGGCATTGCCGTAATCAGCAAATAGCAATTGAAATGGAAATTTTTCAGTCAGTTCTTTTATCGTCTGCTTATTGTCCATATATATCAATATGTTACATTATTTTGATAATTTAATATATTTATTTATGCAATTATACTATTTACATTCACGGTACAAACTGTAAATTTATTACATTGTATAGCTTAACAGCATATTTTAGTTTATCAAATATAATTATAGAGAAGGTATTGACAAAATGGATGATCTCAGAATTGGAGTGATCGGGGCAGGGGGACGCGGACAATTAGCTAATAACGCACATAATCCAGGGAAGGGCTCCAGGCTGGTTGCCGGGGCTGATGTCAATCCCAAAGCGCTCATAAAATTTAAAGAAACTTATGGCGAAGAAATTTTTGTTACAGACGACTACAGAAAACTGCTTGAGCGCAAAGACATTGACGCCGTGTTTGTGACCTCTCCGGACTTTCTGCATGAAGAGCAGGCGCTGGCCGCGCTTGAAGCAGGCAAGGCGGTTTATCTGGAAAAACCGATGGCAATCACCATTGAAGGATGCGACAGGCTGCTCAATACCGCCATGCGCACCGGGTCGAAACTCTATCTCGGACACAATATGCGCCATTTTCCGGCAATACTGAAAATGAAAGAAGTCATTGATTCCGGCATTATCGGCAAAGTGCAGAATGCATGGTGCCGTCACTTTATTTCCTACGGCGGCGACGCTTATTTCAAAGACTGGCATTCCGAACAGCGCTTCAGCACCGGTCTGCTGCTCCAGAAGGGGGCTCATGATATTGACGTAATCCACTGGCTTGCCGGCGGATATACCAAATCAGTCGTCGGCATGGGCATGTTATCTGTTTATGACAAATGTGAGCGCCGTGATCCGTCTACTCCGGGTATTGCCTCATGGAGTAATGGTCACTGGCCGCCGCTTGCGCAGCAGGGCATGTCACCGGTAATTGATGTGGAAGACAGCAATATGATTATGATGCAACTGGACAACGGGGTGCAGGCGTCTTATCTACAATGCCATTTTGCTCCTGACGCTGAACGTAATTATACGTTTATCGGCACCCGGGGCCGTGTTGAAAATATCGGCGACTACGGCAAGTGCGAAATACATGTCTGGACGACCCGCGGCAGCCGCGCCGAACCGGATATCATCCATTACTTGAAACCGCTTGAAGGTTCACATGGCGGTTCCGATCCGGCGATTGTCCAGACCTTTGTTGATTTTGTGCGATTTGGCGTTAAAACCAATACCTCCCCGATTGCGGCCAGAAACTCCGTTGCTACCGGCGTCCTGGGGCATGACTCAATGCGCGGCGACGGGGGCAGGCGCGATATTCCTCAGCTTCCGCAAAATATAATCGAATACTTCGAAAACGGACAGAAAAAGTAAGTAATTCAATTATCGCGATTTTGCACAGGGCAGGGGCACACAAGCCTCCTGCCCTTGTTTTTTTGAATTTATAGCAATGACAATGCAGATTTAAGAATTAATAATAATCTGGAGAAATTATTTGAGCAGAGCGACACTTAATGTTTCTTCTGATTCAGAATATTTCATTTTTCCGGCTCTGTTGTTTTGTATATAAAAATTAAGATACTATTTTGAGTAATTCGGACTATTTTATGATTGACGTAATAATAAGGTAACAGATATGGCGAAAGCTTCAGAAAAATTTCACGGCGTCGAAAAATATAACTGCGCCCAGGCAGTGCTTAAATTCTTTGAAGATCATGCGGCGGTGTCGCCTGAAAAAATCGAGGAGTTCAAGCTGTTCGGGGGCGGTCGCGCTCCTGATGGTGTATGCGGCGCAATTTACGCAGCGGAACACATCCTGAATGATAGAACTCTGATAGATGAGTTGAAGGAGACATTCAAACGCGAGGCCGGTTCGCACTGCTGCCGTGAGATCAAGGCTGCCGGCCGTTTATCCTGCGCCGGCTGTGTTGATCTGGCGGCTGATTTATGTGCGGAAAAAATAAAAAAGTAGATTGAGCACGGAGATTTGAAAGTGGCCTGGTTGATGTATAGCGCTTATATTTTCTGCATGGCAAGTTTCCTGTTTTTGCCGGCAATCTGCTATTCAATACGTTTTTTGGACCGCAAATATATGCCGTGGTGGTTGTTAATGCTGATATTGGCGGTTGCCGGCTGGCTTCTGATCAATGCCGCGTTTCGCGGTTATGATCTCTACGGCGAGATGATTCTGGAGGCGCTGCCGGAAAGCGCGGCGGTCGAGTCCACCCGCAGAACTATGTCATATGAAGCGGAGGCGGCTTTGGCTTTATATTGCGGCTGGTTATATCTTCCCTTACTGGCGCTTCTGCTGCTGCCGGTTTATGCCTTTGCGGAGTATCTCCGGTCCCGCAGTCAGGCGGAAGAAGAATAACTCCATAAAAATTATTCCCGATCTGCGGCTAATGATACTTTCTATTTCATTCTTGTTTTAAAATGATAATATACGGCAAAGATGAAATAATCTATTGTAAGACATTGCTTAAATTGCGGGTTATTATATAACAATAGATGATTTAAATTAAACTAAGGAATAGAAAAGTGAACCGTAATTTTTATATTGACCTGGCATTAAACGGGCTGCGAATGCCTATCGGCTCTGACCTGGTGCTGAAGGAAAAGGCTGACCACGAACAGAGGCTTTTTAACGGCAAACTGCTTGGCGAAGTTATTGTCGAGACTGCAAAAAGATTCAATACGCCGCTGGCGTTCCCGCTGATGGATCTGACCGTGGAAAAGGAGTGGCTTGTCGCGTTGCTCGGAATCCCCAGAAACAATATCAGGGAATGGCATTTTGAGAAGAACCCTTCGCCGGAAGATTTAGCTGTGGTAAAGCAGGGATTGCACGAAAACAAATATCTGACCAGGCGGATTCAGACCAACTGCGAGGCGATCAAGTATGTAGCTCAGAATTCAACATATCTGCCGGTCGGAATGTCCATCGGTCCGTTCTCGATGATGACTACACTGATTTCCGATCCGATCACTGCGGTTTATATGGCCGGTACCGGAGCGACTGCGCAGGAAGATGATGAGGTTGGAATGGTGGAGACCGCGCTGGAAATGTCTATCGCGATAATTCTGAAATCCATCAGAATGCAGCTTGAGCACGGCGCAAAAGCCATCTGCGTTTGTGAGCCTGCCGCCAACAAGGTATATATTTCCCCGATGCAGCTTGATGCCGGCTCTGATGTTTTCGACCGTTATGTGCTTAATTACAATAAGCAGATAAGAAATCTGCTGGCTGAATATGACGCCGACCTTATTTTTCACGACTGCGGCGAACTGGTTGATTCAATGGTCACGAAGTATAATCAGCTTGATCCGGCAATCCTCAGTCTTGGCAGTTCCAGAAAGATATGGGAAGACGCCGGACTGGTCAGCGAATCCACCGTCCTCTTCGGTAACCTTCCGACCAAGAAGTTTTATTCCGACCGGGATATCGCCAAAGAACAGGTAAGGGAACTCAGTCTCACTATTCTTGAAAATATGAAAAAAACCAACCATCCGTTCATATTAGGATCTGAATGCGATGTTTTAAGCGTTCCCGGCGCTACTGCTACAATTATGGAAAAGATCGAAGCAATGCTGACGGTTAAATAGTTCCTCTGTGTATAGTCGTTGAATGTATTGATTAATCAGCCGCCCGTGATATATTTCCTGTAAGAAAAGGAAGGGATTATACATGCTGCGGAATTGGCTGATTTTCTACTTGCAATGCTGGCGTCCGTATCGCTACCGGCAGGCTCCCGCCGGCCTTTCCGATTTTGTGATCCCGACTTTCAATGCCGCGTTTTTCGTCCGCGTTATAACCCTGATCATTGTCTCCTATATCGTATTCGGAATCTTTCTGATACCTGCATTCATCAAGGGCGGCAGCATGGAGCCGACCTACAAGCGGATCGGAGTCAATTTCTGCTGGCGGATGCGCTATCTGCTGCACGAACCGCAGCGCAAGGATATTGTAATTATCTATTATGCCGATAAAGTGCTGTTGCTGAAGCGGATCGTCGCATTTGAAGGAGAAACGGTCGAGTTCCGCAATGGCGATCTATATATCAACGGGATGATGCTTGAGGAACCGTATGTCAAATACGCCTGCGACTGGAATCTGCCGCCGCGGAAAGTCAAGAAAGACCATGTGTATGTAGTCGGCGACAATCGCAGCATGCCTATAGAGCAGCACAAGTTCGGACAGGTCGCCAAAGACAGAATTTACGGAGCCCCGCTATGGTAAATAAGATCAGAATAAGCGTATTCATCAAACCGCTGTTACTGCTGCTTGCCGCTGCCGCCGGAGTCCTGATCTGGCATGTTTATTTCAATAAAAGCGATAAGGAGCTGATTAAGGAGCAGCTTTATCAGTTCCGCTCCAATGCCTCAAAGTACGCTGGAGAAGGCATGGCGCAGGGGGTGCTTAAGTGCAAAGCGCTGGAAAAGCTTTTTGACAAAACCTGTCATGTAAACATCAATGTTGACATGTTCGCCGGCAGTTTTTCTCCGGAAGAGGTATCATCAAAGGCGATATTCTGCCGGAATCACTGTGCCTCCGCTGTTATTAACTTCTATAATATAAAAGTCACGGTTGACGGCGATGCCGCGGACGCGGCTTTGACCGCATCGCTGGATGGTTCATCCAGAGACGGCAAACGCTTTAATGAGTACCGGGAACTGCTCTTCTCTTTGAAGAAAATCGAAGGTAAATGGCTGATTTATAAAATTGACATCCATCAGATCATCGAAAAATAGATGATTATGCTTTAATGACGGTATATATTGCTTAAACTCCATAATAAGGAACTGGTAATGCTGAACGAACTATCGAATGTGGCGGCGCTGATTGACGCGGAGATTGATAATGACGATTTCCCGTCGGCGGTAAAGCCGGAATATCTGCGTCTGGCGGTAAAGGACTACCCCTGCCGCGGCGGCAAGCGGCTGCGGCCTGCGCTGCTGCTGTGGTCCTGCGGTCTGGTTGACGGCGAGATTGACCACGCCATTCCAGCCGCCGCCGCAGTGGAGATTTACCACAACTGGACGCTGGTTCATGACGATATCATTGACAATGACAGTGTGCGCCGGGGAATGCCGACCACGCATATTCAGCTTGCGGACCATGCCGTAAAACATTTCGGTGCAGACTTGGCTGAGGCAGGTAAATTCGGCAGGGATTTCGCCATTCTGGCTGGCGACATTCAGCAGGGCTGGGCAATCAATATGCTGCTAAAATCCGCGGAACGCGGAGTGTCGGCGCCGGTCACGCTGGCGCTGTGCCGCCGGATGCAGGAACTGGTGAACCGTGAACTGATTTCGGGCGAGGCACTGGACGTTGAATTCCCGCTCAGAGGATGGCGCAATATCAGTTCGGATGAAGTGATGCGGATGCTCTATCTCAAGACCGGGGCGCTGCTGCGCTTCTGCGCCGAGGCAGGCGCGGCAATCGGCACTGGAACACACGATTTTTCCGAACCGGTACTTGCCGCACTGGGCGAATTCGCCGCTTCCGCCGGCATTGCGTTCCAACTGCGCGACGACTGGCTGGGCATTTTCGGGGATTTTAATAAATTCGGCAAAAGTATCGGCGCCGATCTGGCTGAAGCCAAGCCGACAATTCTTCTGCTGAAGACCTTTGAACTTCTCGGCGAAGCTGACCGCAAAAAACTGGAATCGTTACTCGGTTTGCCGGAATATGCTGCCGGACAAATTGAGACCGTCAGAAACCTGATGCGCGATTCCGGCGCTGAGAAATATGTGCTGGACCAATCCGCGGAGCTGTCCGCTAAAGGCAAATCCATACTGCTGCAATTCGAGGACAACCGCTACCGCCGGTTACTGCTGGAATTGAACGATTATCTGGTTTCCAGGGATAAATAATTAACTGCCGGAAAACGGGACTATCAGGAACATGGGGTCGCGTTTGATGATTCCGCCAATCAGTTCGGACATGCCCTGGGCGTCAATCAGTTTTGAATCGGCATCACCGACTCTGCCGTTCTGCTGCAAGGCATGTTCGAGAAGAACATTTTCAACCCGCGGATAATTCCTTTGCAGTCCCGGCATATGAGGCCAAGTGGGAACCGCAATAGTCCTGCCGCTGCTGTCAATCACCGACGGTTCAAACAACTGGCGGCAGACCGTCGGCGCACCGTTAGTGTTCTCTACTAAATGCAACGTGGTGTTTGAGTTGTGGTCAACGCCCAGCAGGAGTATTTTGCCCCATGCCTGAACCAGCTTATGATACGGCGAACCAATTCCGGCGGAAACCCGGCATTGTTCATGGTCTTTGAGGATGTCCCATGCTTTAGGCCCGATGCCGGCCGTGCAGTGAGTAGGGCTTAATGACCGGATGACGCCGGGCCGCTTTCTGAACGTTTCGGTGATGATGCCGAGCTCGGAAGGCGAATTCCGGATATCAAAAACACATTTGCCTTGTGCAAGTAAAAATTCTGAACCTTGCTGGAAAGACGGCATCAGCAGGGTGCCGCCGTCGCCGATAACTTCCAGCAGCGCGTCAATCACGGTATCCGCGCCACCCTCCACCATGCCGGTACGGGAAAGCGAACTATGCACCAGCACGATATCGTTCAGCTTCAAACCGAGCGCTTTCAAGCCTGCGACGATGTCCTGCCGGGTAACTGTTCTTCTTGTCGCCATTATTAACTCTCGAGTTTCGACTTGAGCAGTTCGACCACCAGTTGCGGGTTGGCTTTGCCCTTGCTGAGCTTCATGACCTGTCCGACAAAGAACTGCAGCACCATGGTTTTGCCGCTGCGGTACTGTTCGACCTGAGCAGGATTCATTTCGATGGCCTGAGTGACAAAAGTCTCTATTGCGGAAGAATCCGTGACTTGTACCAGTCCTTTTTCATCAACCACGGTTCTGGCGTCTTTGCCGAGGTTGAACATTTCCACGAAAACATCCTTGGCGATCTTGCCGCTGATGGTGTTATCTTCAATCAGTTTAACCAGCCCGGCCAGTTTTTCCGGGGTGATTCTGCATTCAGTGATGGAGGTTTCTGATTTAGCCAGTTCGCGCAGCAGTTCAGAGATGATCCAGTTGGCCATGATTTTCGGAGTTTTGACCAGTTTCGCGCCTTTATCGAAATACTCTGATACGGCTTTCTCCAGCGTCAGCACATGGGCGTCGTAAGGCGTCAGGTCGTAGTCCCGGACAAAACGGTCACGGGTGGCTTCCGGCAGTTCCGGCAGTTTCAGCCGTATTTCTTCAATCTGTTCAGGCGTGAGCGTAATCGGCATCAGATCCGGTTCCGGGAAGTAACGGTAGTCGTGGGCGTTTTCCTTGGACCGCATCAAATAGGTTTCGCTGCGGTCGTCGTTCCAGCCGCGGGTTTCCTGCGTGAGTTTGCCGCCTTCCTCCAGTACCTTTTCCTGACGCCATATTTCGTACTCCAGCGAACGGTGGATCGAGCGGAAACTGTTGAGATTCTTGATCTCAATTTTAGTGCCGAACTGCTCAGCTCCGAGCAGACGGATGGAAACATTCACGTCACAGCGCATCTGGCCTTTTTCCATGTCGCAATCGCTGATCCCGGCATACTGCATGATCTGTTTCAACGCGGTAAGGTAGGCATAGGCTTCATCGGCGGTGCGCATGTCGGGTTCGCTGACACATTCCATCAGCGGAACGCCGGCGCGGTTGTAGTCAACCCCGCTGCAATTTGCGTAATGGGTAAGTTTGGCAACGTCCTCCTCCAGGTGAATCCTGGTCAGTCCGATGTATTTATCCGCCATTTCCGCGCCTGAAAAACCTTTGCCGTAAATATGGATGCGGCCATTCGAGCAGAACGGCAGATCGTATTGTGATATCTGATAATTCTTGGGCATGTCCGGATAGAAGTAACTCTTCCGGTCGAATTTGCTGAATTCGGCGATTTTGCAGGAACACATCACGCCGGCGGCGACAGTTCGCATGATCGCCTCTTTATTCGGTGTCGGGAGTACGCCGGGATAGCCCATGCAAACCGGGCATACCAGCGTATTCGGGGGCTCCCCGTATTTATTCGGGCAGGAACAGAACATTTTGGTCTCGGTTCTGACCTGAATATGGACTTCCAGTCCGATTACTGCTTCATATTTAGACATAGTTCAACCCTTTCTTGCCTGACTTATCAACAAAAGATTACGTAATTTATATGCTAATGGTATAATTTCCAGCTTTACCGGCATAATTTAAGACCTTAAAATGCGTTTTTGAAACTCATGTATCAGCGTTACTTCGGGCTATGCTCCAGCATTTTGCGTTTACTTTCTTCCATGACAAAATCGAAACATGACAGTGCGGCCTTGCGGCAGGCGCCTTCGCTTCCGCCGGAGAGCATCCGGACGACGTCCCGCATTTCTTCTTCAACTTTCTGGCGGCGTTCACCGCCAGGAAGAATGCGCTCTACAGCGGCAGCCAGATTTTCGGGGCTCGCTTTCCATTGCAGATACTCTTCAAATACCTGCTTGTCAGCGATAATATTAACCATCGTAAAGAAACCGCGATACAGGCGCACCAGCATTCCGGCGACTACCAGCGTGAGAAAATTAAGCTTATAGGCCACGACCAGCGGCAGTCCGGCGATTGCGGATTCGACGGTGACAGTGCCGGAGGCCGCGAGTCCGGTGCCTGCCCGCTGCTGCCAGTAGGCGGTATCGCCGCATACCAGTTTAATTTCCGGCATTTTCTCTGCGCTGTGTGCCGCGGTGAATTTCCCCATAATCTCCTTGCAGTGGTCGAGGATTTTTTCTCTTGGAGTGGAGATGACAAATTTCAGGTCGGGGTGCTTGCGGGAAAGCAGCAGGGCGGTTTCCAGCATTGGTTGAAGCAGGCGGCTGATCTCCATGCCGCGGCTGCCGGGCAGCAGCAGGACAGTATCCGGATCGCGTTCAATGGACTCGTTGCGGCGCAGAGCAACGATATCCACCAGCGGATGTCCGACAAAAACGGTGTCCAGTCCGGTATTGGCATATACTTCCGGTTCAAACGGAAAAATTACCAGCATTTTGCGACAGAACTTCGCCAGTTTTGGAATCCGCTTTTTCCCCCAGGTCCAGACATGCGGGCTGATGTACCAGATTACAGGGATTTTGCGTTTGAACATGGCGGCGGCGAAACGCAGGTTGAATCCCGGATAGTCAATCAGAATAATCGCGTCCGGTCTTTCCGCTTCGGCTTTTCTTATCAGAAAGAAGAAAATGCTGATGAACTTAAAAATATGCTTCAGTACTTCGATAAGGCCGACAACTCCAAGTTCAGACGAATCGACCAGGATGTTTATTCCGGCCTGCTTCATCATGGGACCGCCCATGCCGGAGATTTCCACCTGTCTGCCGGCTGCCGCGGCAAGGATGCGCAGTTCTTCCGCCAGCCTTGCACCGTAAATGTCGCCGGAAGCTTCTCCGGCAAATATCCAGTATTTATTTATTTCAGCCATAATTGATTGAATCGCCTGTTTGTTTCGAGTTAAATATTCTAATCAAAATATCAGTCCAAATCCTGATTGTCGGACTGAAATATGTCGGACATCCGGATTTTTAACATATTAATGATACTTATTCTGTGTTAATGTACTCTTAGTTATTGATTTTTCGAGATTTAACAGTAACTTACTGACCTGTTTTTTTATTAAAAATACACATTTTAGACTTGAAAAAGGTTTTTATAATGGGAAAACTATTAACTGTATTGCGAAATATTTCCGAAGTGATTGCCAAAGTCGAGGACAGCGGCGAGGTTTTGACGAAGATTGTCAAAATACTCGCCCGCAACCTTGATGTTGACGTATGTTCTGTATATGAATATGACAAAGACAGCAATCAACTGGTGCTTACCGCGACTTGCGGACTCAATCCTGAAGCCGTGGGGAGAGTTATGATGGCTCCCGGAAAGGGACTGACCGGAACATGTTTTAAAAATAAAGAGATTATCAACATTGAGAATCCGGCAAAGCACCCTGATTACATTTTCTTCGGAAATACCGGAGAAGAGAAATTAAACTCCTATATGGGGGTCCCGCTGGCTACCGGCGGCCGGGTTGTCGGAGTTTTGACCCTCCAGAGACAGAAACAGGAACCTTTTTCGTCCTCGGTAGTGGATATGGCCAGGAGCCTGAGCCCGCAGATGGCCAACCTGATGCTTAATGCCGGCATGCTGCGCTCCCTGGCATCCGATACTGTTTCCGGACACATGGAAAAAGGTCTTAAAGACAGTATCATGCTCAAAGGAGTGGCGGTGAACCCAGGTGTAGCCCGCGGTGAAGCATTCAAATTCAAAACCAGGGACTGGTTAAACGAAGCCGAGCACGAAACCCATAATGACCATAAGAAGGAACTCGAGCTTTTTGAAACGGCTCTCGCCCGTACCAGAGAGAATACAATCAAAATGGAAACGCGTGCTCTTTCAATGATTTCCGAGGCGGACGCCTCTATTTTCAATGCACATCTGCTGTTTCTTGAAGATAAAACTATCCTTGATGAAATAAAACGGGAAATCGCGATAGAAAATCATTCCCTGGAATTCAGCATTGCGATTGTATTCAAACGCTTTGAAAAGAAGTTTTTACAGCTTCCGGACAAGACTTTCCGGGAACGGCTGATTGATTTTAAGGATGTTATGCTCCGGCTGCTGGAATCGGTGAAAATGTTGCGTAATCAATTGGAAGACTCCAGCCTGATTGAGACCAAATCCAAGCAATGGATACTTGCAGCGCATGAATTGATGCCTTCTGATCTTTTGCGCCTGCCGATTGACAATCTGTCCGGGATTGTCTGTGAAAAAGGCGGCGTTACCAGCCATGTGGCGATACTGGCCAAAGCATTTGAGATTCCGGCATTGCTTGGTGTCGCCGATATTATGAGCAAAGTCAATAACTATGATGAGATAATTTTGGATTGCCATGCTGAAAAGGTATATATCAACCCGCCGGAAAATATAAAAGCGCAATTTGATGATCTGCTGAGGGCGTCGGAGGCGGCTGAAACTAAAATCGTTGAGGGGCCGGCAATTACTGCGGACGGAACTGGAATTGCGCTCCGCGCTAATATTTCCCTGATTTGCGAAACCTCGCTGCTGAAAAAGTACGGAGCCGAAGGAATCGGTCTTTACCGCACTGAATTCCTGTTTATGATCAGGGATTATTTGCCAGGGGAAGATATTCAATACGATGTTTTTTCCAAGGTTGTCAGCGAAAGCAATGGCGATGTGACGCTACGGGTGCTTGACGTCGGCGGCGACAAGCCGCTTAACTATCTCAACATTCCGCATGAGGAAAATCCGGCGCTTGGGACGCGGGGAATTCGTCTTTTGATGGCGCATCCGGATGTTCTGCGCACTCATCTGAGAGCCGTGCTGCGCGCCGGCAAACTGGGACGGATTAAGATTCTTTTCCCGATGATTTCAAAACTGGAGGAAGTCCATTTTGTCCGCGCCATGCTGAAAGAGGTCGAGGAAAGCCTTAAACGGGAGCATATCGAATACGCGACAGATTATCTTGTCGGAATCATGGTCGAAGTGCCTGCCGTATTTATCGGGCTGAATAAATTTATTGAATATGTGGATTTCGTCAGTATCGGTACTAATGACCTTCAGCAGTATATATTTGCGCTTGAGCGCGGTAATAACGCTGAATCTGCGTCTGATTGCCTGAGTCCGGTATTTCTGCAGATTATGGCGGATATTGGCGCTGTTTTTCGTGCCAGACCGGAAAAAGGCGTTTCAGTTTGCGGTGAAATGGCCGGAAATCCGCTGGCCGTGCCGCTGCTGATTGGCGCCGGTATCAAAGATTTCAGCATGCCTGCAAAAGTCATTCCGCTGATCAAAAAGACAATTTCAGTATTTTCCGAAAAAGAATGCCGTGACTTGCTTCAGCGCGCATTGAAAATGGATTCTGCCGGTGAAGTCGCCGCTATGCAGAAAAGTATTTTCGCCGTAAAAGGTCTTACCGGACCGGTAGAAATTGTTCCATGCAAATAATTTGCGGGCTGGAGCTAAACTCAGATTAACTATCAGGTAATTGACCTGCAAAACGATGAGTTATACTTAAAAACAAGGTTATTTTCATCGTGCCCTACTGGTATATTCCTCATTTATTTTCGGTTGCATTTTGCGGCCGCGCGAGGCATATTAACACTGATTGCATAATAAAAAGGAATCATATTCCATGAAATTTCAGTACCTGATTCTGCTTGCCGCGTTCTGCATTTTACCCTTGCACGGGCAGGAGGTCAAATCGCCGCCAATTCCTGCTCCGGTGAAGGCGACTTCCGTTGAAGGCATCACCGAATACCGGCTGGCGAACGGCCTTAAAGTGCTGCTTTTTCCGGACAACAGCAAACCGACCATGACGGTGGCGATTACTTATCTGGTGGGCTCGCGCAATGAAAACTACGGGGAAACCGGCATGGCTCATCTTTTGGAGCATCTGGTTTTCAAGCCTACTAAGAATTACAGCGGCGAGAACGGCACTAAGACTCCGAAGGACATTCTGGATAGTCTGGGTGCGCGTTTCAACGGCACTACTGACTATGACCGCACTAACTATTTCATCAGTTTCCCGGCATCTGACGACAATGAAAAGACTGTTCTTGCGCTCGAGGCGGAACGGATGGTCAACTGCATGGTCGGCGTGGATACGGCGAAGGCCGCGGAGCAGCTAAAGACCGAAATGACCGTGGTCCGCAATGAATTCGAGATGGGCGAAAACAGTCCGTTCAATGTAACCATGGAGCGAACCATCAGCGCTGCTTTCGACTGGTCGAACTACGGGAAAGCGGTTATCGGCTGCAAGGCCGACATCGAGAATGTCAATATTGAGCACCTGGGCGCCTTTTACCGGAACTACTATCAACCCGACAATGCGGTGCTGCTCGTGGCCGGCAGGATGGACGAAGCTAAAACCCTTGCTCTGATAAACGAACTGTTCGGCCGCATTCCCAGACCCGCCAGAAAACTTCAGAAGACTTATACCGTGGACCCCGTGCAGGACGGGGAGCGGCTTGTCACGGTGCGCCGCGTCGGCGATACCCCGGCGGTACTGACGGTGTACAGGATTCCCGCATCCAGTGATGAACAGCATGCCAGTCTGGAACTGCTGGCTTCGATCATGACCAGTCCGCCGTCCGGACGTCTTTACAAAGCGTTGGTTGAAACTAAAAAAGCCGCGATGGTATTCGCTTTTGCCAGTTCCACAGTCGAGCCTGGCTTCCTGCTGTTCGAGGCTATGCTGCCTAAGGGCGGCAATGTGGATGATGTCCGGGATGAAATGATCAAGGTGCTGGAAAACGTCGCTAAAGAGCCCGTCACCCTGGAAGAGGTGGACCGCGCACGCCGGGAATTCATGAAAGATGTGGAACTGACGCTTAAAGATTCCGGCATGCTGGGAATCTGTTTAAGCGAGTACATTGCCCTGGGCGACTGGCGCATGTTCTTTTTGAACCGCGACCGCGTGAAAGCGGTCACCCCGGAAAGTGTCCAGCAGGCCGCTGTGACATATTTGAAAAGATCAAACCGCACTGTAGGACAATTTATTCCGACCGGGAAACCTGATCGGGCAGAGATTCCCGGGGCAAAGGATACGGCCGACATAATAAAAGACTACAAGGGCGGGGTTGGCATAACCAGCGGCGAAGCCTTTGACACCACACCGGCTGCCATTGATAACCTGACGGTCCGTTTCACGACTCCGGCAGGACTCAAATGCGCGGTTGTACCCAGGAAAACCCGCGGCAATGCGGTGAGTGCCGCCATCCGTCTCCATTTGGGCGATGAAAAGACGCTGCGCGGCAAACGCATTACCGGCGAACTCTGCGCCTCCATGCTGATCCGTGGAACGGAAAATCACACACGGCAGCAGATCAAGGATGAGTTCGACCGGCTCAAAGCGCAGGTCAGCATCGGCGGTTCCGCTGAGGGTGTATATGTTCAAATCACCACGGAAAAGGAAAACTTCGCCGGGGTGATGAAACTGGTGACGGAAATTCTGCGCAAACCCGACTTTCCGGCTAAGGAGTTTGCTGTCCTGGTCCAGGAGAATATTGCAATGATCGAGTCGCAGCGTTCAGAACCTGCGGCTCAGGCCGGGCTGGCTCTCCGGTCTCGTATGCGCCCCTATCCTGAGAATCATGTCCGGCATGTCGGCAGCTTCGACCAGGATATCCAGTTGCTCAAATCCGCCACGGTTGAAGAGGCGAAAGACTTTCACAAGGCCTTTTACGGCGGCATCGGGGAAATGGCCGTCGTGGGGGATGTGGATATTCCGGAATTGAAGCAGCTCGTCAATGGATTGCTGGTGGACTGGAAACCGGCAGTTGCATATGTGCGCATTCCGCGTCAGTTCTTTTCAGTGGAGCCGCTGACCCGCAGTCTGGAGACCCCGGACAAGGCTAACGCGTTTTTTATCGCCGGCATGGGCTTGAAGATGCGGGATGACGACCCGGACTATCCGGCCATGATGTTTGCCAACTACATGCTGGGCGGCGGCACCTTCAAGAACCGTCTTATCCAGCGCATCCGTGAAAAGGACGGCCTGAGTTACGGCGTCCGCAGTTCACTGGATATTTCCAGCCAGGATGCGGCCGGGGAATGGGTAAGTTATGCCATTCTTAATCCGGTAAATATCCGGAAACTGGAAGCGGCATTTCAGGAAGAACTCGCCAAAGCCCTGAAGGACGGCTTCAGCGCTGATGAGATCGCCGCCGCCAGGCACGGCTGGATGCAGGCACGGGAAGTAAGCCGGGCAGGGGAGGGCGAACTGGCAGGCCGGCTGGTCAGGCTCATGCTGACAGACCGGACGATGGCCTTTGAAGCTGACCTGGAAAAAAAAGTGGCTGCTCTCAACAATGAACAGATACTGGCGGTATTGCGCAAACATTTCGACCCTGCCAGATTGTCAATTGTCAAGGCCGGGGATTTCAAAAGCGCATCCGCCGCGAAGAAGTGAGTTTACTGCTCAGTAACGTTGTAAGCCTGGAATTCTTTATCGGACAGTTGTTTAAACACCTCGAAACAGGGATGGCTGCTGCCCCACATATAATTGGCTAACTCCATGAATTGCGGACGCGACCAGTATTTTGCCGGGTCGCGGCGGGCTATGTCAAGCAGTTTGTTGAAGAAGATTGTGCGTCCGTCGCCGGTTGCTGCCATGCTGTCAGTATCGCCGCAGGCCTGACGGATGTGTCTGCTGAGGAAAGGATCTTTAAGCAGGCCGCGCGCAATCATTATGCCGGCACAGCCGGTTACTCGGAACATTACAATTGCATCTTCGGCGGTGAATATGTCCCCGTTGGCTATCAGCGGAATGTTTCCGGCCAGTTTCACCGCCCGGATAATCCGTTCAAACCCCTGATCGGTTTTATGGTACATTTCCTTGACCGTGCGGAAATGCATGGCGATAAAATCCAATTTAATTCCCGAGACGGACTGTTCGAGAATACTTTCCATTTCAGCGGAGTCTTCATATCCGGTACGCAGTTTGACGCTCAGCGAAAAGTCAGGACAGGCGCGGGCTGTCTGCTCAGTGATCTGCCGCATGAGTTCCGGTTTGCGCAGCAGCGAACCTCCTGCGCCGCTGCTTAAAACCTGTTTGCTGGGACAGGCGAAATTCAGGTTGATGCCGGCAGCGCCGAGTTCGCGGAAACGCGCCGCCGCCGCCGCGATAAGTTCCGGATTATTGCCCATCAGTTGAACTATCACCGGCAGGCCGGTTTCCGTGAACGGCCGGATGAAATGCCGCAATCTGGAATCCCGCGGAACATCGGTGGAAATCCGCAGGAACGGGGTGATCCATAAATCAATCAGTCCAAGCTCGGAAACCGCCTTGCAGAACAACGGATGCATGATGCCCTCCATCGGTCCAGGCATGATTTTGGAAACGATTCCATCGCCGGTAAGCCGCAGCGGCAGCAGCAAGTCCTGAAGCGGTCTGACAGATGTTTCCGGCATGTTTACTTCTGACATTTCGGGCAGAAACATGAGGATCTGCCGCCAAGCACGGCTTTCTGGATGATAGTGCTGCATTCAGGGCAGGGCAGCCCGTCTTTGCCGTATATTTTGAGCTGTTGAACAAACTTGCCCTCGGAGCCGTCTACTTGTTTATAGTCGGAAATAGTCGTGCCGCCTGCCTCAATCGAGCGTTTAAGCACGTCCTTGATGATTTTGACCATTTTCGCGCACTGGACGCGGGTCACGGCGGAGGCCTTGCGGAGCGGACTGATTCCGCTGAGGAAAAGCGACTCCGCCGCATAGATGTTGCCGACTCCCACCACAATCTTGTTGTCCATAATCGCGTTTTTAACCGGCCCGGAGCGTTTCTTCAGGTTATTGTAAAGGTAATCCGGGGTAAATTCATCGCTGAGCGGTTCCACCCCGAGATTAACCAGTACCGGTGGATGCGCGCCGGGAGCGTCCAGCAGGCAGGTCTTGATAAAGCCGAAACGGCGCGGACATTCATAGCGCATGGTCCGGCCGTCGCTCAAATGGAAAAATACATGATCGTGTTTCCTTTTCGCCTCGTCCGCCGGAACTATTCTGATCGCTCCGGACATGCCCAGGTGCATTACGAATGCCCAGCGGTTTTTCAGCTCAATGATGATATACCGCGCACGGCGGCGCACGGAAACGATTTTCTGTCCGACAAGTTCGGGGCGGTTTTCCAGATCCAGCGGATAGCGGATTGCGGGAATAAATGTTTTGATGACGGTGAAATGTTTGCCGGTCAGACTGGCGGCTAAAGCTCTGGTGATGGTTTCAACTTCCGGAAGTTCGGGCATGATATTGTTCCTTTATTGTCCAGGCAGGGAAATGCCTTTGATTTTTTTGAATAATGACACGGCGTAAGAGTCGGTCATGCCGGAAATATAATCGAGAATGTTCATCAGCCGGACATAGGAACTGTCCAGCCAGTGCGGATCTTCATCATTGCGGTAGCGCTTGGGAATCAGCAGCATCAGGCGGCTGTTGCGGTACAGCGGTTTGGTGCCGCTGCGTTTTGCGGCGGCAACATCATTGACGCTGGTGGTAAAGGCGTCAAGCAGTCCTTGAGTAAGCTCGAACCCGGCGGCTTCGATCTCCACCGCACGGCGATAGGTATAGACATCTTCATAGCTGCGGGTCTCGATCTTTTTAAGCGCCTCGGCTGATGGAATCAGCTCGATCAGCGGTTCCTGAAGTTCGCCGTGAAGAATCTGTTCCTGATGCTTTTCAAAACAACCGGTGAGCTGGTTTACAAGCTTGCCGATGGCCCGGGCGCGCATCAGTTCAACCCGGCGTTCCGGTTCGCTGAGATCTTTAAGTTTTTTGCGGAATTCACTGTCGTCAACAATGCGCATGAACAGCGATTCAAGTTCTTCATAAGTAATGATTCCCAGCACATGAGCGTCTTCAAAGTCAATAATGCGGTAACAGATGTCGTCGGCTGCCTCCACAAGATATGCCAGCGGGTGGCGGCACCAGCAGTAGGCATTGTCGCGGACGCGTTTCAGCCCGGTGGTCTCGGCGACTTCGGCGAATAACTCCTTGTCCAACTGGAAGAAATTGAATTTTTTAGCGGACACGCCGGACGGCGGGTTCTCAATCAGCGACTCCATCGGGTATTTGGTAAACGCTCCGAGCGTGGCGCAGGTCAACTGCATGCCGCCGGGATTTTCCGGCATCTGGAGTCTGGTCAGCACTCTGAAGCCCTGGGCATTGCCTTCGTACCTTTCAATATCGGCACATTCCTGCGGCGACATTTGAGCTTTCATTGAAGCGGCTACGCTGGAATGGCAGAACCAGTGGCGGATTGCCTCCTCGCCGGAATGTCCCAGCGGCGGATTGCCGATGTCATGGGCCAGACAGGCGGCGGCGACTATCGCGCCGATATCGCTGGGCTGAATCGAGCCGACATCGTGACTTTTGCAGATGAAGACCCCGGCGTTGGCGCCGATCGAACGTCCGATGCAGGCCACTTCCATGCTGTGCGTCAGCCGGGTGCGGACGTAATCGTTCTCGGCCAGCGGGAAAACCTGTGCCTTATCCTGCATCCGGCGGAAAGCGGAGGAAAAGACGATGCGGTCAAAATCCTGCTGAAACGGCGACCGTCCCATGGAAATCGCATCCGCATCCGCCTTGCCCAGCCGTTTTGACGAAAGAAGCCGCTTCCAGTTCATAAATAGTAATCCTGTGTTGTTCATAGCCAATGACGTAATATAAACCGCTTTATCAGGAGTTAAAATTTTAAGACACAAAATTCAGGTAAAGAATTCGATTTTTTATCATTGGCTTTAAAATGCAGCGGGTGTAAGTTATAAAAAGAATGAGGGTGCAATTAACCGGGAATCGGATTTATATGGCAGACAGCACAGGATTAAGTATGGAAAAGCGTCGCGGCTGGCAATGGCGGCTGCGCTCTTCCGGCCTGCTCGACTCATGGTTCGACCAGTACGAACAATACCTGAAATCCTCGCTGGTCAAATCCAATCCGGTCAGATCGGTGTTCAAGGTCGGCGACCGGTATTTCGTCAAGCTGGACTGCCCGCGGAATCCGCTGCATAAACTGCGGGCGTATTTGTGCTGCAAAGCCGAAACTGAGTTCAATACCGCAATGCAACTGGAGAATGCCGGCATCCCGGTGGTCAAATATCTTGGATGGGGACGGCGCGGCGGTCTGAGCATGATCTTTTCCGCGGCTGTCCCGGATGCGGTTCCCGCCTGGGATTTCTGGGTGCGTGAATACATTACCGGCGGCAAAGACCATGCCGGATTTCTGGATAAACTGGCGGGATTCCTGAAAAAGTTCATCTATTCCGGCTTTTTTCACCCGGACTTTCATCTTGGCAATGTCCTTTACAGCCCGTCAGGCGGACAATTCTCCCTGGTTGATGTTTACGGAATCACCAGGCCCGGCTGCGTTTCGGTCGGCCAGATGGAGCGCATGTACAGGATCGTCCTGGCATTCCGGGACATAATCAGCGACCTTGAGTCTGAAAAGCTGGTGCTGTTTATGGGCATCCGGGACACCCCGGAAGCAGCCCGGCTGTATTTCGACTCGGCGCTGAAAGCGGAAGCCGTGTTTCTGAATGACGAATGGCCCGGACGCCGCAGGCAAATCCTGGAAAATTACCGGAAATTCATCACTCCGTTATTGGTTGACGGGCAGGAATATCTGCTGCGGCACTCAGCGGCGGCGGAACCGTTCATTCCGCCGGCGGAACTGCCGCAGACGTTGAACTCCGGCAAACTGGAAAAAGCGGTATTACCCGCTGATGAGGCTTTAACCGTGTGGCTGAAGTCATTCCGTTTGCAGTTTTACGGGATATCCCACCGCCAGCCGCTGATCCTTGAAAAAAATGGCAGTCAAAGCACACTTTACTTCAGCCGGATCGAAGGCAGAATCCCCGCTCCGGGCATCCCGGAGGTCGCGGAATTTCTTAAACGGTGCGCTTGTTTTTCAATCAGTCCCGGACATGAAAATCTTCTGAAGACAACGAGCGGCAGAATCGTGATTAACGACCCGGCTTTAATTGATCTGGAAGTTTAAGCCGCCTCCAGGCTTCCACTTTGGCGGCGAAGCTCACCGCTGCGTTGGCCGGGCTGGTGGACGGCATCACATGAAATTCCAGTTCCGGCAGTTTCATTGTCCGGGCATGCTTCATAAATAAGCGGTGGGCCGTCTGTCCGTTGAAGAAGATTTTTGTTATGCAGGGATATGTTTTAAAGAAGGTTTCAAAATCATTCGGCGCTTCCCGCCTAATGTCCGAATCCATGCTTCCGGGACGATGACAGTTGTGCACTGTATCCCACAGCGCGATGCGGTTTTCAAGCAGCATGGCAATTCTGGCCTCATAGGGTATTGCCGGGTCAAAATCAAAAATTGCGCCCATGATTTTCCAGAACATATTCCGGGGATGGGCATAATATTGCTGCTGACGCAATGATTCTTCGCCAGGAATCGAGCCGAGAATCAGTTTGTCAGCGCTTTTGTCCGCAAACGGCGGGAATGAATATATTTTGACAGCCATTTTACCCCTTGGCCACCGCCAGCGGACTCAGTTTCACGATTGGCTCAATCAAATCCAGTTCGGCCTTTATCACTTCGTCAATGTCCTTATAGGCCAAAGGCGCTTCGCCTAGATCCAGCAGGCCTTTATCGCCGCCTTTCTTCCATTTTGAACGGAATTTGGACCAGCGGTCGAAAGCAATGCCGGACATCGCCCTGTCGCACTCGTCCGCGGATAAACTGCGGCAGGCTTCATTCCGTCCCATTTTACGCCCGGCGCCATGCGAACATGACATGAATGATTCAGCATTGCCGAGTCCGCGGACAATATACGACGAAGTCCCCATGCTGCCGGGAATGATTCCGGTTTCGCCTGCTCTCGCCGAAGTCGCGCCCTTGCGGTGAACCCATACTTTCCTGCCGAAGTGCTCTTCGCACGCCGCGTAATTATGATGAATGTTCACCTCCTGCCTGAACTCAACGCTGCCGGCTGAATCGCTCAGCGCCTGCTTGAAACAGTGCATCATCCGGCGCCGGTTTTCCAGCGCGTAACGCAGCGCGAAATTCATATCCCGGATATAGTTGCGCCCGGCCTCGCTTTCAACCGGCAGAAACGCCAGGTCGGAATCCGGCAGATTGACGTGCTGCTGCTGATTAAGCTTTTTCGCCTGTTCATGGTAGAAGCTGTCAATCCGGTATCCGAGATTCCGGCTGCCGGAGTGAATCATCAGCCAGATCATTCCCGCTTCATCCCGCTGCATCTCAATGAAATGGTTGCCGCCGCCAAGCGTTCCCAGGTTGCAGCAATCAAGCGCACTCGGCCATTGAGGATGTTTTTCACCCTTCAGAGACTTGAGATACTGTTCAAAACCATCCCATTCCGCGGGACTTCTGCGGCTTACGCCTTCTCCGACCGGAACCAGCGATTTAACCGCGTTCATTACCGTGCGCCGTTTGCTCATATCGGCGAAAAGCTCTGCCGGCACATTGGTTTCCACCGCCACCATTCCGCAGCCGATATCCACGCCTACCGCATTCGGAATAACTGCATCCTCGCAGGCGATGACTCCGCCTATCGGCATGCCGTACCCGACATGGCAGTCAGGCATAAGGGCGATATGATGAAAAGTCGCCGGATGCGCCGCCAGATTCGCGGCCTGCTTCAAGGCGCCGGGCTCCACCGTTTCGCACCAGGATTTTACCGGTATCCTCATTGAATCGTCAAATTTCACCCATTTCATAATATTGCCTTCTCCAGTTTTTCGCATATCTTAATTTAACTCCATCTAAACCATGGAGCAATACCTTATCCGGAGATTTTAGAGTGCTTTTCAGCACAACGGTTTTCAGTTTTGCAAACATCCCGGATATCTGCGCCGGCAGAACAAACCGGACAACCGTCCGATTCCGGAGACATTGGAGTCCGGTTGAGCACAACACATTTCGGTGTAGTGCTCGCTCTGCGAGAGAGGTTCCGATCCCCGTCCGGCACGGACGGCGCTACACCAAAACCATTTTGGACAGCCGACTCCGACACTTTGGACACCCGTCCTGCACAGCACGTTTTTCGAAATCCGGGTCTCATGGGTCCTATGGGGCCTATGGGCCATTTTGGACAGCCGATTCCGGTCGAGTAGACATAATATGGTCTTCTGCGTTTAGGTTTATTTTGTATTCCCTGTTATCTCCGCCCTTTCGGTTTGCGGAGTGTCACAATATTCCAACCATTCGAAGAAGACTTCAAT